>Ga0189288_10104_pt1 | contig 95020 bp, 82 predicted proteins | sample UW105minimetaG_FD_130316 | JGI IMG/M metagenome (GOLD analysis project Ga0189288, IMG submission 130316) | Marine microbial communities from the Costa Rica Dome - UW105 mini metaG | ecosystem: Environmental > Aquatic > Marine > Oceanic > Photic zone | place: Costa Rica: the Eastern Pacific...
ACGCTTCGTCACCAATTCCACCGCTTCCTGTTTAAACTCGCGGCTGAAAACTCTTCTCGTCATGTAGTTCCTCCAGTTTCATAAACACCCTATCTCGGTGTCCACGAAACCGGCAGCAGGCCAAATCTGTAGAAGCCAACCATAGCTTGATGCGCTTTTTATTGCTCTTCGGATTCCTTCTGTCTGGTGAGTTGTTCGTTATGCAATTCCCGCTGTAGTCTTGCCTGTAGCTCAACATTTTCTTTTGTGCTTTTGATCTGTGCGTCGGTTGTTCTTCTCTGTGTTCGAGAAGTTACAAGAGCACCGGCAAGCGCACCTACCAATGCGGCGGCAACACCCACGATTGCGGAGTTCCATTCTCCGGTGGTGGTTGCTGCATCTGGTGTAGGGGCATTCACAAGAACAAGAGTAATGCCGTCAACGCTTTCCCTTACCCAAGTGGTGAATTCTGAAAGCATACCGTCATCCTAATCTCTGGGCTCAAATATTTCAGTCTATGTGACTGTCGGATCAAAAATCATTCCGAACCTAAATGAAATTTTCGCTTTTATCAAAGGCGTTAGCTCGCCTACCGGTTTCAGAAGGGGCGCAGTGCGACGAGCACCGTCCCATGCAGCTTTATAGTGAATGAAGCTGCACCGATATCAGTGAAGATTTTTGTCGCCCGGTTTTCGCGAGTGCTTGGGCGCGCCTATCACCGTCCTGGCCTGTTGTTGGGACGATTACAGCAATCCCGCTAACAAATAGGAGGCTGAGATGCCCACTTATCGCAACAATCCGATGCTCACCGATGGGGAAGCGCAGTTGATCTCAAGCGGCGCCGTCACAGGCGTCGCCCGCGTTCAGAACATTGGCCAGTTCGCGGTCTTTGTCGTGCCCACCGTTGGGAACAACCCGCCTGCCTCCGCCGCAGGTGGTGTGTTGCTGGCGCCCTACATCGGCATCAAAGGCACCATGGCGGAGATGTTCGATGACACACCCGGCGCCGATCATCTCTTTGCCTTTGGGCCCGGGCAGCTGTCGGTCTCGCATGAGGTGGGCGCATGATGGGGCTGTATTCGCCGCTTGACGGTATGCAGTCGCCCTTTGGGGCGCGGCGCAAAAACCTCTTTGATCGGGTCATGGATCTTGAACCCTTCGGGATGTGGGACTTTGGCGCGGCGGGATTTCAGACGCCGGGGTTAGAGCCTACCGCTACGGGCGCGCCTGTTGGATTGGGGCTCGATCTGTCGCAGGGGGTTCGCCTGTCGAGTGACCAGATTTACGGGCTGGGGCCAGAGCTCTGGGACAATGCAGCGGTTCAGACAAACGGCGCAGCAGAGATCCTGGGCAATGGCCGGTTTCGGATCTATTCGCCTAACAACGACTACAGTTCGATCTTCATCCCGAATACCCTCACACCAGGTGTGAGCTACCTTTTCAGCTACACCATCGAACATGTGGCGGCCGGGGTGGTGCGCGCCGGGAACACGGGGATAAACAGGTCGAGTGTCGGGGTCCATCGCGAGCTTCTAACCCCCGAAAATCAATCTGCTTATATGAAGCGCCAAGACTTCAGCGGCAACGGCACAGACATCATTGTATCCGGCATCTCTATCCGCGAGATCCCGGGTAATCATTTTGTCACGGGTAACATCCCGCAAAGCCCGACATTGGATGCCGCTGGCGCACTGGACTTCGACGGGTTGGATGACCAGATTGCAGTCTCAGTCGCCGCCTTGACGGATGCGCACATTTTCTTGGCTTTGGATACGGTTGATTCCATCGGCATTTTGTTTGCGCCTGAGGCGGCTGGCTCGGGTAACCATCTCGGGGCGTGGTCAAATAGCACCTCTGATATTGCCGGTGGTGCGGGTGTCGCATCAGTGAAAGTAGACGGCCAGCCTGCAGCCGACCGGGCTGAGCTCCGCGAGACGCTTTTAGCTCCGGGCGCTCACTTTGTTGAAGTCAGTGCGAGCAATCTAGCTGGCTGGTCAGAGCTTTGGTTAAGTGGGTATGCGGGGTGGCGTGTCGACGGCCAATTCAGCCCACGCATCTACATCCACGACAATGCCAATGGTCCGTTGACCGACCACAACCGCGCCTTGATTGAACGCTGGGTCACGGAGGGCCTGTCATGAGCAATGAATATCGCGCCTTTCTGATCCTTCCGCTGGCCTTGGTTCCAGCGGGCAACGAGATCGCATCGCAAATGGGCTGGGGGCAGGGCGATGTCTACTCGATCCCGATCACCGATGGGTCTGGCGAGGTCACGCACAAGGGTCTCTCCACCGTCCTGTCGCAGTCCTTTGTTGACGTGCTAGCAAGCCCGCCCGAACTGCCGTGGGTGTCAGAAGTCATAGGCGCCTTGATCATGGATTATGGGCCTGCCGAGGGTGCCGATGCGAGGGCGCAGGCTGTTTCTCTGATGAGAGAGCATAGTCTCGAGCTTTGGATTGAGGAACAGACAGGGTAGCTGGGGTTGTGAAAAGGACACACGCGGGATGTAGCTGCTCGAACGCCTAAGAGCTGGCTTCACCTCGCGCGTGCTAATCACTTCGAAAATTTCCAAAGCTATGTTTAATGACGCAATTCACCGTATCGCTACTCAAGCTATGCCCACATGGCTAAGGAAATTCGCGGGCTTGCTGTATTAATTTCCGAAATGTTAGGGAAACCGACATTCTGACTCATGCTAAAGTCTTGACAACACAGCAGCATTCGTTGCTTTTGCAATGGATTGAGTTTGGAAGCGCTTCGGTATGTCCGTCGGGATAACGCTCTGATTGTGTTGAGGGGGGGGTCATTAAACCTTTCTGGTGTATAGAGACTGAGATTTTATGTTAGCGATGCCGATTTCGGGTGAAGAATTGAATAGTGAAGTTTTGATTGCGTCAATTTCAATAATAGGAATGGCGGCCTTTACGATAATGCACCCCCTGAAGCGGTACCGTTTGTTGAAGCTGGGGGTTTGGGTCATATTCTCAGCTCTGGTTCTAGCCCGCTACGTTTACCACCTATGAGAGTGCGCGCTCGATTGCGCGCGCTACTCGGGTGGTCGCTAACGGCACCTGGAAACGCCCGCCACAAAGTCGCGGATCCGGCGGGCGAGGTATTGTTGATGCCAAATTCGATTTGTCTCAGTATAGTTTTTTCTTAGCTGATGTAAGAACTTAGCAATAAAAACGAGCAAGAGCACTACTCATGGAAAGGGCCTAATTTTCCTATGACGGCTGATTAATGCTCGGGGTTTCGACCTTCTTGTACTTCTCTTTCACGGGCAGGCCATGTTGAAGCGATGAAGGCTAAGATATCCCAGATTTCAGCATCGCTCATTGTGCCACCAAAGCCGGGCATTCCACTTGAGAAACCGGTCACCCCCATTTGCGACAGTGCCTCTTGCCCGCCTAGTTTGGTGTAGTCGAACAATTGTATGTTTGAATGGTGCCAGGTATGTCCGGTTTCATCATGAGGAGGCGCGGGCAGCAGGCCGTTTTCATCGACCTCTCGCCAATTAGGTTGACCCTCTAGATCTCCCCCATGGCAGGCAGCGCAATGTTCGCTGTAAAGGGTCTTTCCGCCGGAGATATCTCGCCCTTCCAGCTCATGCCCCGCCTGTGCTTGACCGGCAAGCACCACAAGTGCAATTGCAATGTGCTTCATATCACTTCCACCCACGTTTTCATGCCGGCCGCTTGATGTCCCAGCATATGGCAGTGCAAAAGCCACTTACCCGGATTGTCAAAAACACAAAGAATGTCGCGGGTCTCCCCCCGGTTCAACAACGTGGTGTCACGGAAATCACCAAGTGTCCCTGCTGTTTCTTCAAAGAAGTGATGGCCGTGCAGGTGGATCCCATGCGGGAATGCGGTGTCATTGATCAGGCGAATACGCGCCGTTTCGCCTCGATTGAATGTCGCAAAGGGTGTATCGGGAAGACCGGAATGGCCGTTCAGTGCCCAGATGTCGTTGCCAGTGTGGCGCCCACCCATCGCCCCGCCCTCCATGATTAGAGCAAGTTCGTGATCGGGCGTTCCTGGTGTCGTGACATGGGCGGGCGGTAGAGCTGAAATGTCGCCTGTTATTGGCGAGGGGTTTTCGCCCTCAACCTCAATGCGCCCTAGTTCATATGGTTCATCGCGAGTTGGAAAATCAAAGCGAAGAGTGTCTGTCACATCGACTATCAAATCTGTGCGTTGTGCTGGAGCCAGTACGATGTCGCTGATATCGCGCGGGGTGGGTAATGGCATGCCGTCTATAGCCACGACCTTGCCGGTTCCACCGGTCATCATTACCGGAAAGACCTGGGCGGTAGCTGCATTGATCAGGCGTAGCCGAAGCCGGTCACCTCGACGGACTTTTGAGACAGAAGGCAGAGCACGCGCAAAATTGCCCAGCCGACCGGCGTGCGCAAAATCATGGCGGTTGCCAAAACCGCCCGCCAATGTTTCATCTTCCTGCAAACGCCAATCGTCGATCACCACCGTAATGTCATGATCAACCTTGGGGGGCTCGGCTTCTCCGACGATCAATGGGCCATATAGCCCCTGTTCGACCTGTACCCAGGAACGGCTGTGTGAGTGGTACCAGAAGGTGCCCGCATCTGGTGCAAGAAAGGAATAGTCAAAGTGATCGCCATCTGGCACCGGATCTTGGGTCATTCCAGGTACGCCATCCATGGTATTATCTATGCGGATGCCATGCCAGTGTAGTGCACTTTTGGAGCCGATCTGGTTCTCAAACCGAACATCTAGCCGAGCCCCTTGTTTCAATCGCAATTCTGGCCCGGGGGTGGATCCGTTCAAGCCCAGCATCGCAGTTTGGCCGTCTTCTATGGGCAGGATTTGCGCCACCACGGGTTCGGCTCTCAGGATGGTAGGGGCGGCCAAAGCGATGCGCGGCAGTGTAAAGGCCGCTGCGCCTCCGGCCAGAACGGAGCGACGCGTCACATTGAGAATGGTCATTTGAGAAACTCCTTGTGGCTAGCTCTGCGATATACGCCAGGCTGCATCAGGCTGGCATTCAAGTTGTCCCTGGCTTTGACGTGTTGAGCCAACACGCGTGCTGCGGCCTTGGGCTCCAATTCACCAGCGGTGAAATTCTCAATACTCCCGCCCACCATAACAGGTTCGGTCATGTTCTTTCCTCTAGTTTAATTCGAATGAATGCCCTCAGGAGGGCGCACATTCTCACAAACGAGGTGGTGGTGGATCAAACCCGATCGAATAGTCAGGGGCTGACGACGTATTGGAAATCTGAACATCCAATATCGTTACAACCGGCTCAAGATTGGCAGAGTGATGGTCGCTCTGTAGCGAGGCACAAGTCAAACAAAGCTGACAAGCCGCCGCTCTGGCATGATGAGACGCGTCGTCATGCTCTGAACATGGTGTAGGGCAAGGCGCGACATGATCAGCTGTCACCTGTGCACCGTTTGCAGGTGGCGATGCGATGAGAAACATTCCGAGCAAAAGCGTCGTCAGAACCGTTGAAAGCCAAAACTTCTGCGCGATGGACCACATAACATCAGTTTGGCCTTAGCTGCGTGCGTGCACAAGATAAGGTTAGTCACTAATGCCTGCCCTGATGTCGCAGCACACTTCCTACAACTGGAAGAAATGCCATTCGCGAAAACTATATAACTCTAAGGTCTCGGATTTCGTTTCGTCCAAAATGCTATTGGAAGTTGGGGCAGTTTCTGAACGAGAGTGGACACTTGTACATTGACCCCGAGATGTTTTGAAATACCATTACTCCTCGTTTGTTCCCTATCTGCATTCTGGCCATGGCTGGAAACTATGTCTATCTCGACTGCGAGCGCTGTCCGCATCGCAAATTGATCCAAGACCCTGATCTCGTTAAAAAGATTATGGCTTTGCCGATTCCTTTTGATCGTTTCCGCTGCACTCAGTGCGGCCATGTCGGACGCATGAATATTCGAATAGGCTGGTCAACAAGCTTGTCACACGACGCTGCGGGATAATCAAACGGGTAGGTCCTGAGGAGGTGTGAAGGCTTGGCGCGCGCAACCTGGCTTGCTCGTAATTGGCCAGAAAGAGCCGCCACCGCCTTCATACAATTTGGACTTCGATTTCAGAGTGGCTCCTTGGCCTCTATTACTTCGAGCAACTTCTCATTTAACCGATCTCCGTGCTCTCCAAAGTGGATCTCTCGATGTACTTCGGGACAAATCGCAGCAACAAACCGAGGATCGTCTGGGCCATCATCACAAAGCCGATGAATGTGGTGTACTTCGAGATAGGGCTGTCCTGACTTCGTAAGAAATGGGGCTGGTCGCCCAATAAGTTCACAGACCCCATTTTCTCGGGCCAGAACATAGTCTTTCACAGCTTTGCTTCGTGCTCTGTAGGAGCGACCAGCGGCGCCCCAGTTTTTGGATTGTTGGGGATCAGCTGCATCGAGAGCTTTCTGTCGCAGGTCTTCCAAAGTAGGGGAGTTGCCAGGCTTGGGCTGGTCGGAGTCGTGTGTGGTTGGTTGCTCTGCGATTTCCGTCTTGCGCTCCTACTCGAAAAAATCCTCCCATCAGAAGATAGGTAGGTCCTAGTAGGCAATGGGGCGTGACATCTTTACTTAGGAGCTACGCGCGGAAGGGGTCGCCTAGAACGGCGAGATAACCCTTTCATATGCGGTTTACGGCACGTTAACATTTTCGCTCCCTTTTTTCCAAAAAGTATGTTTCGTTAATAATTAACGATTTTGCACAGGCGATTATCAAAGCCATTTCGAGGAAGAAAATGATGACCACTTTGGCAGCGGGCGACATCGCCATCATTGGCTATACAGCCGAAAGCGCATCTACGGCCGCACATGACTCGATCTCATTTATTCTGTTGAGAGACATCGATGCCGGTACCTCGATCAAATTCACCGATACGGAATGGGCCGGGAACAACCTGACCTCAGGTGAGGGTGCTTTGGAGTGGCTGGCGTCTTCCAATATGACTGCGGGCGCGGTTGTGCGCATCGAAAGTTCATCGGATACCTCGGACCCGGCTTTCCCGACTGCAACGATAGGAACCGTTGCAACGACAAGCGATGGCGGCTTTTTTCCTGATAATTTCGGTATAAGTACCTCGGGCGATCCGATTATAGCGTATCAAGGAACCGCAGGCGGTGTGCTGACCGCAATTACGGCCTTTACCAACCGCGATAATGGCTTTGTGCCAAGCCATTCTGGATCGGACTCTGAGCTGCCAACAGGGCTGACCGAGGGTGCGAATGCCTTGCATTTCATCAACACAGCCACGAACAGTGAATACGACAACGGGTATTACAATGGTATCACGTCTGGACCTTTGTCTGCGTTGCGTGATGCGATTCATAATCCGGCGAACTGGGTTGGAAGTGATGATCCAATTCCTGTAGCATCGTCTCCGGGTAGCTTTACCATAGGTGGAGCGCTGCCTCCACAAGAGATCCTAATTTCCGGAAATGGCACGGAAATTCTCTTAGGGGATACGACCCCTCGCGAGCTGGACAATACTGCTTTTGGACCTGCAGAGGTTGCAGGCGGAACGGTCACCAAGACCTTCACAATTGCCAATACTGGTGGCACGGACTTAACATTGACTGGGGCTCCTCTGGTAACGGTCAGCGGCTCCAGCGCCTTTACGGTTTCCTCTCAGCCGGCCACAAACTCGATTGCGGGCTCGTCCTCAACGACCTTCCAGGTGACCTTTGATCCAAGTCAGGCGGGTGTGAATGAAGCTGTTATTTCCGTTAGTAACGACGATTCCGACGAGGGAACCTATACGTTTAACGTGACTGGGTCTGGGGCGCTGTCGGTCGGTGGTACGTCTATGGCCGCCGGGGATGCCGCCATTGTGGGCTATGATGGATCCGGTAACAAATTTGCGTTTGTTCTGCTTAAGGATGTAGTTGCTGGAACCGTTTTGAAGTTCACAGATGGTGGGTGGCAGGCTGCGGGTGGATATCGGGCCGAAGAAGGTGCCGTGCAGTGGACTGCGCCACAGGATATGTCAGCTGGTGCAATTGTAAATTACGACAGTTCACTTTCCAACTTCGCCCGCGATTTCAAACAAGTTACCGATGGTGGCTATTTTACCGGTTCTTCTGGGTTCGAACCGGCCTCAGGTGGCGACCAGATTTACATCTATCAGGGAACAGCAAGCGCCAACTCGGCGACCTATACGCCGATCGGGGGAATTCACTACGACGGCACTTCATTTGACGCAGACGCAACCAGTGGCTCAGAAAGCGCGTTGCCCACTGGGCTGACAAATGGCGTCAATGTGATGGCATTTGGACAGGATGCAACGACCGATTTTGCCTCAGGTGCGTGGAATGTTTCCACACAACCAGATATCGCCACCCTTCGTTCAGCCATCTATAACACGAGCAATTGGTCGGGGTCTGATGCGTCGCCGTATCAGGTTATGCCCACTGGAACGGTCACCATTGGAACGCCCGAGCCGGAAATTGGTCTGGAAGGTTCGGGGCTGAGCATCATCAGCGGTGACACGACACCCGCCAAGCTGGATGATACAGATGTTGGTCATCAGGATGTGGCCGGTGGCGCCTCGACAACAACATTTACGATCCGCAACACCGGTGGTGCGGATCTGACCTTGGGCACGATTACGGCAACCGGAACAAATGGGGCGGACTTCGGGATCACTCAGCCATCCAGCGCCACTGTTGCGGCGGGGGGATCGGTTACTTTCCAGGTGAACTTTGATCCTTCGGCTGGCGGGGCGCGAAACGCTACCATAAACATTCCTAGCGATGACTCGGATGAGGCTATTTTTACCTTTGCTGTTAGCGGTAACGGTCGTGCACCTTCGGGCGGCACCAGCCTGTCAGCCGGAGATGTTGCAGTAACGGGCTTCAATACCTCTGGTACTGACAGTTTTACCTTTGTCATCCTTGAAGACATTGTCGCAGGAACTTCGATCAAATTCTCGGATGGCGGCTGGGACGGCACAACATTCCGTACAGGTGAAGGTGCTCTGGAGTGGATTGCGCCTTCGGACATGTCGGCCGGCACCGTTACGCAGATTGATTTTCAGAATTTGGACACCAGCCCGCATATCTTAGTCGCGCCGGATTCGCACTTCACCAGCAATTTTTCGATGGGCTCTGCGGGTGATCAAATCCTGATCTATCAAGGCACGGCAGACGCTTCGGGTACAAGCATTACCAACCTTGGCGCGGTCCAATACGACAAAAATGTTTTTGACACGACCTTTACTGAAAACACCGGAGTGTCTCTCCTCCCTTCGGGTCTAACCTTGGGAACAAGTGCCATAGCATTGGGAACCGGAGCCAGCGGCTCGGGGACCGAGGCGGACAACGCGATTTACACGGGTGTCACGCAAGGCAGCAAAGCCACGCTGCAAGCGGCTCTTAGCAATCCGGCAAATTGGACGATATCCGCAAACGAGCAAACTTTAAGTACAACCGTCTTTTCCTTTGGAAATCCGCCTTCGGCTACGCTGCCTACTTCGGTTACATTACAAGAGGACCAGCTCACTGCTCTGGATCTCAGGGGAATTGTCATCAGTGACACGGATGAAACCGGCACGATGTCCATCACTCTGACGGCCAGCGAAGGCACGTTCAGTGGCGGCTCTGATACGGGGGTGACACCATCCCTAAGCGCCGGAAACACAGTCCTGACCCTTACAGGTACCCTGGCGGATTTGAACGCGGCTCTCGCAAAAACGTTAAGTACGGTGTCTTATCAGCCGGTTGCGAACGATGCCGGGTCTCCCGCAGCGACGATTGCTGTAACACTCGACGATCTTGATGGTTCGCCAGTTGCCAACGCCGGTACAATCAACGTCGATATCACTCCGGTCAATGATGCCCCCACAGGGGCAGGAGCGCCGACATCGCTTGGTTTCACCGAGGACACTCAGACCAACTTTAACATTTCCTCTATTGGAATCGCCGATGTCGACAGCGCTTCGATCACGGTAATTATCACGGTCAATAGTGGTACTTTCGCCACTCCAGTGGATGGGGCTGGTGTCGGTGGGGGAGTGACTGCGACGCTGGATAGTTCCACAGTTGTCAGACTTGTTGGCGCACCCAGCGATGTCGATTCCTACCTCAACACAGCCACTAACCTGAAATACACGCCGCCCTCGAATGTGAACGGTGCTGGTGTGGCGCAGTTTTCGATTGTGGGTAATGACAATGATGGTTCGGGCGATGTGGTGTTCGCGACCAATGTTCCAATCAATGTTGTGGCTGTGAATGACGTACCAACCGCAAGCGGCCTGTCAACGAATGCTACGGTTACAGAAGATACCTTGAGCGATCTGGATCTGTCTTCCGTATCGATTGCAGATGTCGATAGCGCTCAGATCACTGTCACTTTGACTTTGTCGCCCGCAAGCATATTTTCTGCTCCTGCTGACGGAGCAGGTGTAGGAGGTGGTGTAACAGCGGCACTTCAAGACCCAAGCACAATTACGTTGACCGGCGCACCGGCAGACATCAGTGCATATCTCGATACTGCGTCTCATCTGAAAATCACGCCACCAGCCAATGTTCATGGGGTCAATGCGGCAAGCGTCCAGATTTCAGCCAATGACGGAGACGGGTCCGGCAATGTGGTCCTTGGGTCTGTTGGAATCGACGTAACCGGCGTGAACGATGCACCAACTGCTACGGGTGTGCCCAGTTCCCTTTCAGGGACTGAAGATTCGGTGATGAATGTCGACCTTTCCTCATTGGATCTTACCGATGTCGACAGCTCCTCGGTAACCCTGACGATGACCGTAAGCGCAGGTGTTTTGTCAGCCCCGCTGGATGGTACCGCAAGCGGTGTAACGGCTAGTTTGGTCGATCCAACAACTGTGACGTTGGTGGGAGGCGCGGCTAATATCAGTACCTATCTGGATGGTGTCTCAAACCTGCGCTACACCCCCGCAGCCAATGCGAACGGCCCCAACGTTGCTCAGATCACGTTATCTGTGAATGACGGCGATGGGTCTGGAGACGTGTTGCTGACAAACAGCCTGGCGATTTCTTTGCTGCCAGTAAACGACGCGCCTGTCATTTCCGGAGCGGATAATACGCCAGCAGTTCGGGCCGGCCAAACGGTCCAGCTTGATGACAACATGACGATCTCAGACGTAGAGCTGGATGCGCTAAACGGAGGGGCGGGCGATTATGCTGGTGCGAGCCTTACTGTAGGGCGCAACATTGCCACCAATGGCGATGATCTTCTGTCGATCTCCACTGGTGGCAATATCGTTGTCGACACGACCGGCAATACGGTGGCCACTACAGGTGGCGATGTCTTCGCGAGTTTCGTTGTAACCTCTGGTCAGATCGTTGTTTCGTTCAATAGTACGGATACGCCAGCGACGCAGGCGCTCGTGAACGAGGTTCTTCAAAGCCTGACATATGGCAACGCTGGCAGTGGGTCCGGCACCGTGGATCTTGCTATCGCTTTTGACGATGGGACAGGTTCAAATACTAGCCAGATTTTGTCTGTGACCATGGATCAACAGCCTCCGATTGCACCGTCGCAGCCAGATCTTGTGTTGGCGTCAGATGCGGGAACATTTGATTCCGACAACGTGACAAATGACGATACGCCCACCTTCTCGATCACCGCAGAAGATGGCAGCACCGTTACATTGATTTCAGATATCGCGGGCATTGTTGGTACTGGCGTGGCGACGGGTGGCACGGCGCAGATTACGACGTCCGTTTTGAGCGCCGGCGTACATTCTTTCACGGCGACGGCCACAGACGCCGCGGGCAATGTAAGTCCTATTTCCGCTCCGATATCTGTAACAATCGAGACAACGGCTCCTAGTGACCCAACGCCAGGCACCGTGAGTTCTGATACCGGGAGTTCCGCTACGGATGCGATAACGTCGGATGGAACAGTGTTGTTTGGAAGCTCAACTGAGCCTTTCGCAAGGGTGGAAGTGTTTCTCAACGCCATCTCAATCGGAACCGTCGATGCAGATGCGGCCGGTGATTGGGAGCTGGATTACAGCGCGACGACCTTGGCTGATGGCAACTATCAAGTCACAGCTCAAGCCACTGATTTGGCCGGAAATACAAGTGCCATCGCCACAGTGTTGAACCTAGTGATTGACGGGGCAGCTCCCACGTTAAGTGGGATCGATTTGGTCGACGGCTCGGACACAGGTAGTTCCAATAGCGATAACCTGACGGGCGATACGACGCCGACAATTGCCTTCCAGGCTGAGGCGGGATCGTCTCTGTTCGTTGACTTTGATGACGGTCGAGGGTTTCAGGCACAGGGGGTCGCAACAGGCGGAGTTCAGATGCTGACGCTGGATACCGCCTACACAACGGAAGGCGCAAAAACCATTCAGGTTCGTGCGCAGGATGTAGCCGGTAATCAGGTCGTGCGATCCGTGTCAGTCACCATCAATTTTGCTCCAACTGATCTGACACTGAGTGCTTCTGATGTTGTTGAAAACAGTACATCCGGCACAGTTATCGGAACTTTCGCGACAGTTGATGCTACGGTCGGCGACACCCATACGCTCACGTTGACAGATGATGCAGGTGGGTTGTTTGAGTTGCAGGGCGGATCTCTGGCGGTCGCAACCGGTGCCGAGATTGATTTTGAAACTGCTCAGTTCCACGATGTCATGCTGCAAACCAGTGATGGGATTGGGAACACCTTTAGCAAAACATTCCGCATCGACGTGAGCAACGTTCAAGAGGGGCCTGCCGGCTCAACAGAACCTGGTTCCGCTGTTGAAACGCATGAAGTGACAGCCGAGGATACGATCCTCTTTGGCGCTCCGGAGGTGCTTGATGGGGATACGATTTCCGGTTTCGGGACAGAAGACAGGATCCAGATTGATGCTGAAGACCTAGATTCAGGGCAAATCACCTTCAGCGGTGACGACCCAGTTGTGGTAACGATTGATCCAGACGGGACGGGACCTCAGCCCTCTGTTGCATCATTTACGGTGCAGGGAGATTTCAGTGGTGGTGAATTTATGGCCGTTGAAGTCGACGACCAGACCTATCTGACTTTTGAAACCTATCTTCCAACACTCGGTGAAGGGCAGGGGGTTGAAACAGGCGTTATCAACGGGATCAACAATCAAGACTTTCTGACTGGTGACGGCACAATAAACTTCCGTACGACTTTGGACCCAGCGAATGCAGGTGCTGGATTTGACAATTCACTCGGCGTTTATGAGATCGATAGTGCGGGAAATATTGTGGATGTGCGCGTGCTGTTTGGGAATGTCAAAGGCAGCGTAACCTCGTCTGATATCACGTCGGTTGAGGACGGACACACACTTGGGTTTTTCCTCATCCAGGACGGGGCTGATTGGGTGGATGATCTCGAACTCTCCGATACCCTAAGCTTTGTAGACCGTTCCGATGGCAGTGCTGGCAACATCAGCGACGCTAACGCGTTGCGACTAGCGGTAAATGGTGCCGAAGCCGATGTCATGGTTTTCCACAGCTATAGTTCGTCCCTAAACGTAGACGGAGTGCAACACGCCTTGTCAGGGGTGAATGTCGGAGGTCAATCAATCACAGTAGGATTTGAAGATCTTACCGGCGGTGGCGATCAAGATTATCAGGATGTGATTTTCCAAGTGGAAACATTCACACTCTAGTCGGCGATCCCGTCACTGAAAGAAAAGCCAATGGCCCCACTTCCCGATTTAGGGCGAGTGGGGTTTTTGCTATGGCCACTAGCCCACAAAGTATCTCCACGACTTTGCCCAGCTTTCTCTCGACGGAAATTTAGAAAGACGGCTCAGGTGGGCACTGGGCGATGCACTTGGAAAAGTGTGGCTGATTTAATGCAGAGTCGTTCATCGCGAGCTGCGATTGCCCGTGGGGCACTCTGCCTGTAACCCATTGATACCTATAGGGCGTCAAGGTGCCCTACGATTGGGGTAAGCTATTGATTTTATTTGATAGTGGTAGGCCCGGAGGGACTTGAACCCCCAACCAAGGCGTTATGAGCGCCCTGCTCTAACCAATTGAGCTACAGGCCCACCGTGCGGTTTTAGGTATCAGACGGGGCAGCGGCGTCAAGCGGATGATTGCAGTAAGGCGCGGGATGGGCTATCGCGGCGCAAAGCGGCCACAACACCCAGGAGATCCTTTGATGACGGATGGCAAAAACGGGCTGACCTACGCCCAGGCAGGCGTGGATATCGATGCGGGCAACGAGCTTGTCGAGCGTATCAAACCTGCGGCGAAACGGACCAATCGATCGGGTGTGATGGCTGGCCTTGGCGGCTTTGGCGCGCTGTTTGATCTGAAGGACGCCGGATATAGCGATCCGGTTCTGGTTGCGGCCACGGACGGTGTGGGCACCAAGCTGCGCATCGCGATCGATACCGGTCTTGACGATGGTGTTGGCATTGATCTTGTGGCCATGTGTGTGAACGATCTGGTGTGCCAGGGCGCTGAGCCTCTGTTCTTCCTTGATTACTTCGCCACGGGCAAGCTTGAGACCGAGTCGGCGGCGCGTGTGGTTGAAGGGATTGCCGAGGGCTGTGTGCGCTCGGGTTGTGCCTTGATCGGCGGGGAAACCGCAGAAATGCCCGGCATGTATCCAGCAGGTGATTTCGATCTGGCAGGATTTGCCGTTGGTGCAATGGAACGTGGCACGGCATTGCCTGCGGGTGTTGTTGAAGGGGACGTTCTGCTGGGGCTGGGCTCGGACGGGGTTCACTCAAACGGCTACAGCCTTGTGCGTAAGCTTGTCGACGTATCTGGGCTGGGTTGGGATGCTGATTGCCCGTGGGGGGATGGCACCTTAGGTGAGGCGCTGCTGACCCCGACCCGGCTGTATGTCAAACAGGCACTTGAGGCGATCCGTGCGGGTGGCGTGCATGCTCTGGCCCATATCACCGGCGGTGGTCTGACCGAAAACCTGCCACGCGTTTTGCCTGAGTTTCTGGGCGCTGAGATCGATCTAGGCTCTTGGGAACTTCCGCCTGTGTTCGGCTGGATGCAGCAGACTGGTGGTATTGAGACTTCGGAAATGCTGAAGACATTCAACTGCGGCATCGGTATGGTGCTTGTTGTTTCCGCAGATCAGGCCGAAGCTCTGACCGCATTGCTCCGTGACGCGGGCGAAACCGTTGCTCAGCTTGGCACTGTGACAGCGCAAGAGGGTGTTGCCTATAGCGGTACGCTTTCGTGAAACGAGTCGCGATCCTGATCTCGGGTGGTGGCTCGAATATGATCAAGCTGGTGGAAAGCATGGCGGGGGATCATCCCGCCAAACCGATTTTGGTCCTGTCAAATCGTCCTGATGCGGGAGGATTGATCAAAGCCGAAGCTTTGGGAGTGCCGACCGCTGTGGTCGACCATCGTCCTTTTGGTAAGGATCGCGAAGCGTTCGAGCTGGCTCTTCAAGCGGCGCTTGAACCAGCAAAGGCAGACATTCTTTGCCTTGCCGGGTTTATGCGTATCTTGACGGCGGGGTTCATTTCGCAGTGGGAGGGGCGGATGCTCAACATCCATCCCTCTCTTTTGCCGAAATACAAAGGTCTGAATACCCATGCACGCGCCATTGAGGCCGGCGATACTGAGGCCGGCTGTAGCGTGCACGAGGTCACCGCGGCGCTAGATGATGGGCCGATCATAGCTCAGGCGCCTGTCCCTATCTTGGCGGGGGATACTCCCGCAGATTTGGCAGCGCGGGTTCTTGTGGAAGAGCATAAGCTTTACCCTGCAGCTTTGCGCGCATTTGCTGAACGAAATTAAGCGTCGTCTAGCTGTTGTGCTTTTGTGAAAGGCAGGATTAACTGGTTTTGCCCCGGTCGCTTTTGACCGCCAAAGACAACAACGAAAAGGCTGCGAATGCAGACCATTACGACGACGGAAGACCTGCGCAGCTTTTGTGACAAAGCCAAAGGGCAGGCATATGTAACTGTAGATACTGAGTTCCTTCGTGAACGGACGTATTATTCGAAACTTTGCTTGATCCAGCTGGCTTTGCCAGGACGTGACACCGATGATGCCGTTCTGGTTGATCCTCTGGTGGACGGGCTTTCGCTTGACCCGCTGATGGATTTGTTCCGCGATGAGACCATCGTTAAGGTCTTTCATGCCGCGCGTCAGGATCTGGAAATCTTCTTCATCGACAACGGTGTCATCCCTCAGCCGCTGTTTGACACGCAGGTCGCGGCAATGGTGTGCGGCTTTGGTGAGCAGGTTGGCTATGAAACACTGGTCAAACGGATCGCCAAGCAACAGCTGGACAAAAGCTCGCGGTTTACCGATTGGTCGCGACGCCCACTGACTGAAGCGCAGAAAACCTATGCCTTGGCGGATGTCACCCATTTGCGTCAGATCTACGAGTTTCTGAACAAGAAAATCGAAGATTCTGGACGGGTGCGCTGGGTCCAGGAAGAAATCGCCATTCTGAGTGATCCCGATACCTATGTCACGCGTCCTCGGGACGCCTGGAAACGGGTTAAAACCAGATCTAACTCAGCGCGCTTTGTCGCGATTGTTCAAGAACTTGCGGCGTTCCGCGAAGAGTTTGCACAAAACCGCAATATTCCGCGTAATCGGGTTTATAAAGATGATGCTCTGGTGGAACTTGCCTCGACAAAGCCTTCGAATATGGGGGATTTGGGGCGGTCGCGTCTGTTGTTGCGAGAAGCGCGCAAAGGTGACATCGCCGACGGGATTTTGGCCGCGGTGAAAGCGGGGATCGAGCGTCCCAATGATAGCTTGCCGGTTCTACCTCGTGAGAAAGACAAGCTGCAGGTCAATCCTGCTCTGGCCGATCTGTTGCGTGTATTGCTGAAAGCCAAAACCGAGAGCAGTGGCGTGGCCTCTAAGCTGATCGCGACCACCTCAGATCTGGATCAGATCGCAGCAGGCGAACGCGATGTAGCCGCTTTGAGCGGGTGGCGCCGTGAAGTGTTTGGTGAGGATGCCTTGCGCCTGTGCAACGGCGAGGTTGCCTTGGCCGCAAAGGGCAAAAATGTTGCGGTGATCGAGCTGTAAATTCATCAAAAAGCTGATGAAAAACCGGGCCTTGGCCCGGTTTTTTTAGTGCGGTCTTAACGACGTGAGGACACCACGTTCCGTCGTGCTTTGACCCGGATGGTCCGGATGCCAGCTAGCTCATTGTCCGTCAGCCAAACAGCAGCAGTCACCTGACGTGAGGCAACAGTACCCGTGCGCGCATTGGGCTGAAGCGCTGCAAATTCGTAAGTTAAAGTCGCAGCATCGCTTTCGTCTTCAACCTTGACCAGTTTCACCTCGAAGGCGCCTTGTTGATCGGGGACACCAATAGCGGTGATAATGGCACCACCTGGACGGCGTTCGATGCGAAGGTCAGAGACCTCTTCTACAGCCCAGCCCTGATAGCTTTCATCGCGCGTTTGACGAAAAACCGATGCACGGCGCCGTGGAATCAAGGGGTTGATTTCTTCGCTGACCTCTACCGGCGTAGATTTCGCGTTTCCGAACCAGTTGAACGGATTCAAACGGGATTCACGAACGGTACCGCAGCTGGTTAAAACCAGCGCCGAAAGGACCAGAACGGAAATGGGCTTGTTGATCATAGCTCTGCCTCATTGACTGCATCCGAATTACCCCAATTTGCACCACTTGAAAAGCGCCTCTGGACCTTTGGCGTCTGTCCGCCTAACTGATGGGAAAAGGAGAGTGGTTATGGCTCAGGCAGCATTCGAAGAAGTGGTCGAAGATTTCGAGTTTCTCGAGGATTGGGAAGATCGGTATCGCATGGTGATTGAGCTGGGAAAGGCACTTGAACCGCTGCCGGAGGCCTTGAAAGTGCCTGCCACCAAAGTTGAGGGCTGCGCGAGCCAGGTCTGGCTACACATGACCCCGGAAGATGGCGTGTTCCATTTTCAAGGCGAAAGCGACGCGATGATTGTCAGCGGTCTGATTGCCGTGCTGCACAAGCTGTATGATGGCCTGCCAATGTCTGAGATCGCCTCGGTCGATGCCAAAGCCGAGTTGGGACGTTTGGGGTTAAATGAACATCTGTCGGCCCAGCGTTCAAATGGGTTGCGCGCCATGATCGAACGGATTCAGTCTCAGGGGTAAATTTACCAAATGAGGCATAAAAAAAGGGGGCGTAGCCCCCTTTTTTCATGCGTTGCCGTTACCGGTAAATCGGGCTGCATCGGCGGCCGCGCGGCGTATGGCATTCGATTTATGGACGGTTTCCTGATATTCAGCTTCAGGATCGCTGTCATAAACAACGCCGCCACCCGCCTGAATATAAAGCTTTTCATCCTTAACGATGGCGGTGCGCAGCGCGATACACATGTCCATGTCGCCACCCGCACTGAAATAGCCAACACCGCCGCCATAGACGCCGCGTTTTTCGGGTTCCAACTCGTCGATGATTTCCATCGCACGCACCTTGGGCGCGCCGGAAACGGTTCCCGCAGGCATACCTGCAAAGAAGGCCGATAGGGCATCTTGGTCTTCGTGCAGTTCGCCCACCACATTGGAGACGATGTGCATCACGTGACTGTAACGCTCGATGATGAACTCTTCCGTGGGGCGCACGGTGCCAATTTTGGCGACGCGGCCCACATCGTTGCGCCCCAGATCCAGCAGCATCAGGTGTTCCGCCAGTTCTTTTCGATCCGCCAAAAGATCGGCTTCTAGCGCATTGTCTTCTTCTGGCGTGGCGCCGCGGGGACGGGTGCCTGCGATAGGGCGAATGGTGACCTCATTGCCGAAGACACGGACAAGGATTTCCGGCGAGGCCCCGATCACTTGAAAACCGCCGAAGTTGAAATGGAACATAAACGGCGAAGGGTTGGTGCGTCGCAAGGACCGGTACAAAGCGAAGGGCGGAAGCGGAAAATCCTGCGTCCAGCGTTGTGCAGGCACCACTTGGAAGATATCGCCTGCGCGGATGTAATCTTTGGCTTTTTCGACCGCAGCTTTGTATCCGTCATGGGTGAAATTCGACACTGGGGTGCCGAGTTCTGCCGCATCGCCCAAGGTGCGCGCCTGTGGCAGTGCGCGCTCAAGATCGCGCACAGCATCCATCACGCGTTCGGCAGCTTGGGCATATGCCGCACGTGCGGAGACACCGTCTTGTACCCAGGCAGGAGAGACAACAGTCACCTCACCTTTGACACCATCCAGAACCGCGACAACCGAGGGGCGCATCATGCAGGCATCAGGCAGACCTAGCGGATCCGGGTTCACATTTGGCAGATGTTCGACAAGCCGGATCATGTCGTAGCCAAGATATCCAAACAGACCAGCGGCCGCCTGTGGAAGATCCTCGGGCAGGTCAATTCGGCTTTCGGCCAAAAGAGCCCGAAGGTTGGCCAGAGGGTCACCGTCTTGCGCCGTAAAACTGTCCGGATCAAAGCGCGCTTGACGATTGATCCGGCTTTCGGTGCCATGACATTGCCAAATCAGATCGGGTTTCATCCCAATGATCGAATAGCGACCGCGCACTTCGCCGCCAGTGACCGATTCGAGCATGAAACTGTCACGCGCGGCACCGGTCAGTTTGAGCATCAAAGAAACAGGCGTATCCAGATCAGCCGCCAAGCGGGAATAGACCACCTGATTTTCACCGGAGTCATAGCGGCTCGCGAACTGATCAAAGCTGGGCGTCAAGTTGCTCATAAACCTGCCTTATTGAAAGTTGGCGTGTACGGCGTTTATGGCCGCTTGATTGATTTCAACACCGGCGCGGGTCTGAATGTCGGTGGCCAGCGCCCGGAACAGATCTTCGGAGACGTCATTGGCCGCCTGATCACCATAGAAATTGCGCAACATCTGTGCAGTTTCGTCTTCGCGGTCGGCTGCGATAATGGTGTCGAGTTTGACAATCACGGCGTCATCCCCTGATGCCAGTGCAATCGCTTGACCAGCCTCCAACGTGAACACAGCCTCGAGAACTTCAATGGGCATGTCATTCCCGGCAGCGTTGCGGGTAAGACCCTCTTCCGAAGTCGCCTCGAGATTGAGCGACGCAAAGTCGGCACCTGTTTCAATTTGATCCGCCTGAGTTTGAGCGAACTCAACAAGCGCAGCCAGGCGCGCGCTCTGTTCCCAGCCGCTCAAAACTTCATCACGAACTTCTTCGAAGGGACGGGGAGTTGCGGGAGTTACCTCATCTAGGCGAAGTGCAAAAATGCCACCATCACCAAGTTGGCCAATTGTTGGGTAGTCACCGTCAGCAACCGAAGTGGCCAGTTCACGGAAGGCTTCGTACCCGGCGGCGTCTTCGGCATTGGCACCGGTCCAGCCCATTGTTGCCAGCACAAGATCACTGCCCTCAGCCAATTCTTCGATTGTCGCCCCGGCGGCCAGCTCGTCGTCAAAGCTCTGCGCTTGGCCGTCAATTACGCGACGCGCGCGATCAAGCGCCAGAGAATCGCGCAGGTCGGGCAGGGCCTCTTCGTAGCTCGTTGACTGAGCGGGCAATACGGCGTTCACCCGGAAAAGAGCCGGGCCAAAATCCGATGTGGCGGGCGCACTAACCGCTCCAACTTCGGCGGCAAATACCGCATCAGCGGCAGCACCAAGGTCATCAACAGTGACATCTCCGAGGTCAACATCAGCCAGTTGAAGCCCACGCTCGGTCACTAGGTCTTCGAACGTTATCTCACCGGCAGTCAACCGCTCAGACGCCGCCTGAGCTTCGGCATCATCCCCAAAGACCAGACGCTCAACCAAACGGCGCTCGGGCAGGTTAAATTCTGCCTCGCGCTCTTCATAGGCCGCGCGCAGAGACTCTTCATCCACCTCGACAGAATCGAGGATCATATCCGGGGTCAGCCAGACATAAGTGAGCTGTTTGGTTTCCGGGATGGTGAAACGGGCGATGTTGTCATCATACCAGGCCTGAAGCTCATCTTCCGTGGCTTCGGTGATGCCGGTGGTCAATGTTTCAAGCGAGACCCGTGCCCACGTAAAGGCGCGACGTTCCTGGGCAAAATCGATCAAGGTATTGATATAGGTGTCCGGAAGGCGAACGCCTGCCAAGACAGAGCCTTGTAGAATTGTGCTGGCGCTTTCTGAGCGCAGGCCTTCTTCGAACTCGCGCTCGGAGAGGCCGGCATTGTCCAAAGCAAACCGGTAGCTGTCACGATTGAATTGACCATCGGGGCCCTGAAACGCCTGAACATTCCGCAAGTCATCGGCCAGACGCGTATCACCGATCGAGATACCAATCTCGCGGGCTTCATTTTCAAGCGCTGTGGTCACAACCATCTGGGACAGGGCGCGCTGTGGCAGACCAAACAACTGAGCCTGCTGAAAAGTCAGCGGCTGTCCGGTTTGTGCTTCAACTGCCCGAATTTCGTTCTGAAGTGCCCGCGAATATTCGGTGATGTCGATATCTGTGTCACCAACGCTTCCCACGCTGCGGACTGTGCCGCTGAAATTGGTGGCGCCAAACCCGCCCAATCCAACAAAGAGCAGGCCCATCAGGCCATAGACCATTGTCTTGCCAACTTTGCCTTTTTTCTCACTCATGTCTTTCTCCTTGGACGGGTCGTCCGCTTTAGTTACGACGCCTGTCAGGCCCCCGCAAGGGGCCAGTCCAATGCCGCAAGACGGCGTGCGGTTTCGGCAATTCCTGCACGATCAATATTGGCATAGGCCATTCTGAAGGCGCGCGGAGCGCTAGGGTCATTGTCGGGCAGGAACATCGAGGCCGGTAGCAAGAGAAGGCTTGCTTCATGGACCAGCTTTTTGGCGATCTCATCTGAAGATTGGGCAAAATCATGTTCAAGATAGGCAAAATAGGCGCCCACACCACGCAGGTGCCAACCTTTGCTTGCGAGAGGCGCAAAATGTTCTTCAACGGCGGCCCGGCGATCAAGAACTTCCTGTCTCTGTTCGCTAAGCCAGTCGGACAGGTTTTCTAGCCCAAACAATGCCGCGATCTGTCCCAATTGTGTGGGGCAGATTGCGACGGTATCTAGAAATTTTTCGGCTTCAAACATGAGATCGGCGTTGCCAAAAAACGCCCCGACGCGATGCCCGGTCAGGCGAAAGCTTTTGGAAAAACTATAAAGCTGGATCAGCGTGTCATCCCAATCGGGTATCTCCAAAAGCTCATGCGGCGCACCTGGAACGCTGTGGAAGTCGCGATAAGTCTCATCCAGAATGAGCTTGATGCCGTTTTCCCGTGCAAGATCAAAGAACTCGCGGATCAGAGAAGGCGCATATTCCACACCACACGGGTTGTTGGGGCTCACCAGAGCAATGGCGCGGGTTTTGTCGGTGATCAAAGCGCGGGCTTTGGCCGGGTCAGGCAGCAAATCTGCGCCCGTCGCAAGAGGAACCGTCGCAACACCTGCCATGTCCAGCCACATTTTGTGATTGAAGTACCAAGGCGTTGGAATGATCACTTCATCCCCGGCTGCGCAAGTTGCGGCGATTACGGCGGCAAAGGCCTGATTGCAACCTGCTGTGATTGCGGTTTGATCTGGTGAAACCTCGGCGCCGTAGAAGCCAGACCAGGCCTTGGCGAGACCCGCGCGCAGATCATCACGGCCAAGAACGGCACCATACAGATGGGTGTCATCACGGGTGAGTGCATCGCTCATGGCATTCAAAAGCGGGGCTGGCGGTGGATCGGCCGGGGCGGCTTGGCTGAGGTTGATCAATGGACGATCTGCGGGGAACGCGACGCCTTCCACCCAACGGCGTGATTCTGGAATGGGGGGAGTAAACGTGTTGCGCGTTGCCGATGTCATGTTGATCTGTCTCATGCGGTATCAATTCGTATTGCGCGACACCTTTGTCGGTTCTGGCACAGGATACCAGAGGCAGATCAAGATTTTTTGCGAAACCTTTGTGTTCCGGACAAAAAAAGACCGGGCGCTGTGATCAGGCCCGGTCTGAGATCTTTTAGTCGTCTTTGCCCGTGTAGGGTTTGACGTATTGCAACGCCATATCCCAGGGGAAGAAGATCCAGGTGTCTTGGCTAACTTCGGTGATGAAGCTGTCGACCTGAGGGCGTCCCATTGGTTTGGCATAGACCGTCGCAATATGGGCTTTGGGCATATGTTTGCGGACAACTTCAAGTGTTTTGCCCGTATCCACCAGATCGTCGATCACAAGAACGCCAGTGCCATCCCCGATCACATCCATATCGGGGGCTTTGATAACAGAGGGCTCGCTCTGGGTTTGGTGATTGTAGCTTTTGACGCTGATGGTATCGACAAGGCGAATATCCAGTTCGCGGGCGATGATCATCGCGGGAGCCATACCGCCGCGGGTGATGGCGACGACGGCTTTCCATGTGCCCTCCGCTTCCGGGCCTTGTCCCTGCAGGCGCCAGGCAAGCGCGCGGGCGTCACGGTGCAGCTGGTCCCAGCTGACATGGAATCCTTTTTCGTGGGGCAGACGATCGGTCATGAGGTCCTCTTGGCAGATAAGCTATTATGTGAGGGCGATTTTAACGCCAAACAGTGCGATCAGGCCACCAAAGGCCCGATCCACCGAGGTTTTCATACGAGCATAGGCAGAGCGGGCCCGCGCGGTCGAGAAGATCCGGGCCACCAACAGATACCACAGCGTTTCATTCGCAAAAATGGCGACAATCAAAGCACAGCGCATCGCAAGTGACGTGTCTGCAGGAACCAGCCCGACAAAGACCGCCCCAAAAAAGATGGCCGGTTTGGGGTTTGTCGCAAATGTCAAAAACCCAAGACGTACCGCCGCACCAGCGCTGCGTGGGGCCTGCATATCATTCTCGGCCATAGGCTCGCGTGCGTGGCGCCACATCATCAGGGCGATGTAGACAAGAAACAGACCCCCAACCACCTTCAGGCCAACAAACAGGAGCGGGACAATCTCGAACAACAAGGCCAGACCGGCCATCGCGGCGGTGGCCCAAAGCACGGCACCGAGCCCAAACCCCAGGGCAAGCGCAGCAGCGGTTCGAAATCCCTCCGAAGCCGCAGTGCGGAGTGCCATGACAAAGGACGGTCCGGGACTGATCGCGGCCATTAGATGGATCAATACGACCGAGATAAATGCAGCAGTTGTCATGTCATGTCCCTAGATCGGTTTTGGCGGCTATAAGATATTGCGCCACCTTAGGGCAAGTGCTGCTTTATTTGGCAAGCAAAAGACGCAGCCCCAATGCGCCCAACAATAGAGACGACACACGGTCTATTGCCGGCTTCATGGCCAGATACCCATGTCGGGCAGGGGCCGACGAAAGAAGGGCTGCAAACAGCGTGTAAACAAGCATCTCGATCACCAAGTGGTTGAGAACGATCGCCGCTTTCTCCCAGACGACCAGACCACTTGGGAAGATAACCACAAGAACTGAAGCGGAGAACAACACTGATTTCGGGTTGGAAAGGTTGACCAGCAGACCGTCGCGAAACGCCCGGCCATGTGATGTGATGCTTTCCGAGATCGGAGATTTTGCATCACGCCACAACACATAGGCCACACGGATCAGATAAGCGGCGCCTACAAACTTCATCACGAGATAGGTCGAAGGGAACAGGGTGAAGACAACTTCCAACCCCAAAAGTGCAGCAGCTGTCCAGAATGTCGCCGCGAAAGCAAGCCCCATCCCGGTTGAAAACCCCTTTGCGAACCCGCCCGAGATCGATTGTCGCAAGGCAAAGAGCAACGCGGGACCAGGAGCGGCCATCGATGCCAAAAGTGCGGCATTAAAAGCAAAGACGTGGGTCCATTCCATGAAACTCTCCATACGTTGGGTCGTTGCGTGACATCGACTTGTGAAACAGCCTTCTTTCAACCGGTCAAGCGTTGCATTGGCATTGATCCGCTAAAACACAATCCCCGCCCTAAATCTGAGCATTTTCCGGGCGAACGTTCAGACCCGCATCTGGGTAGATCAAAAGGTCGCAAATCGGGTTGCAACTCTGATCAGGTAGGGTGAACATCACGTCACGAATAAGGAGAGCGCAGATGAGCGATAGAGTTGGAATCTTTGCCGGAGATGACCCTTTTGTCATCGCCCGCGCGTGGTTGGCCGAAGCCGAAGCCACTGAAGTGAACGATCCCAATGCTATTGCTCTGTCAACGGTGGATGCGGATGGCTTGCCCAACGCACGCATGGTGCTTCTCAAAGACATCGAAGACGATGCCTTTGTCTTCTATACCAACTACGGAAGCGCCAAAGCGCAGGAATTGGATGGGCAGGGCAAGGCTGCCTTTGTGATGCATTGGAAAAGTTTGCGACGTCAGATTCGGGTGCGTGGAGAAATTTCGCGCGAAGATGGCCCCCAGGCGGATGCCTACTTTGCGTCTCGGTCTCTCAAAAGCCGGCTTGGCGCGTGGGCCTCCAAACAATCACAGCCGCTTTCCTCGCGTGGTGCGCTGATGGCCGAAGTGGCCAAAGTAACCGCGACCAAAGGTCCGATGCCCAAAAGACCACCCTTCTGGGGCGGGTATCGCCTGATTCCTTCCGAGATCGAGTTCTGGGCAGATGGTGAATTTCGACTTCATGATCGATTCTGTTGGGTTCGCGAAAATGTGAGCGACAGTTGGAAAGTTGCGCGTTTATCACCATAAGGTGACGAATTATTGTGTGTATTTCACGTCACGTGAACGGTACTGACACAAAATATACGCTAAAGGATGGCTTGCAACTAACCTGTTACTTGCTCCAAGAGTGCAGTGGGGATACGTCAGTTCATCACTGGAAGTTGGGTTTGATACAGCAAGACAATGATATGGTCCGAATAGCGGGCAAGGTAAAATGGTTTGATCCTGTGAAGGGATTTGGGTTCGTCGTCTCTGATACAGGCGGCCCGGATATCCTTTTGCATGCAAACGTGCTGCGCAATTTCGGTCAGAGTTCCGTCGCCGATGGCGCGGTAATCGAGATCGCGATTCAAGAAACTGATCGCGGTGTTCAAGCCACCGAGGTGTTGAGCATTCAGCCGCCAGATGCGCCAGACGGTGCGGCCTTGGCGGATTTTGACTTTGTCGATGACGAAGTGCTCGCAGCGACACCGCTTGAGCCAGCTCGTGTGAAGTGGTTCGACAAGGCCAAAGGTTTCGGATTTGCAAATGTGTTTGGAAAATCCGATGATGTGTTCATTCATATCGAAGTCCTGCGTCGGTCGGGTCTCTCAGATCTGCAGCCGGGTGAAGCCCTTGCAGTTCGGGTGATCGACGGCAAACGGGGCCGCATGGCGATGGAAGTGAACGCATGGGAAGCCGCATTACCGCGATAATACTAAGTTTGGTTGGGGCCATTGGCCCTGCCTTTGCAGAATCGAATACGGGCAGCACGGCAAAAGCCGAGTTGCCCGTTTCTGATTCCAGATACCAATGTCAGGACGATGTTGTTTGGCTGCGGGGGCCATTTGGTGTTGCCCGGTTCGGGGCGGATGTCGCTGATACTCAATCTGAGAGGGCACAGGGCCTGATGCATGTTGCCCAGATGCCCGCCAGTCGCGGGATGCTTTTTGTCTACGAATACCCGCAGCAGGTTACCTTCTGGATGAAAAACACCCTGATCCCGCTTGATATGATCTTTGCGGATGAAAACGGGCGCGTTGTGAAGGTGCATTCCAATGCGATTCCCGGTGATCTCACCGCGATTCCGGGGCAGGGCAAAGTTCAGTATGTATTTGAGATCAATGGTGGTTTGGCAGCTCAGCTGGGGATCAAACCGGGCGCTCAACTGAGGCATCCTGCAATTTTTTCACCTATTTGGCCCTGTGGTGCAAATTAGGGGTTTCCTTTCTCAATCGGGGGCATTAAACCCCCCATCAGTCGGGGCGTGGCGCAGCCTGGTAGCGCGTCTGTTTTGGGTACAGAAGGTCGTGAGTTCGAATCTCGCCGCCCCGACCACTTCAACGAAATTGTGAAAAATCACCCCACTAGGGGGCGTGCTTGATCTTGTGGTTTCAGAGCTGCGTTGATCCGAGATTGATTCGATTTTGCGCGCGTGGGGGCCGCATGTCGCTTCTCGAAGTTGTCCACAAAGTGAGGCTTTTTGCATTCCACCTGTGGATGAATGGGCCGCAGTTTCTCGGGGCGTGCGGCTTCGGTTAACCCTTCGTTTACCTTCTGTGGATGAATCGGACGGCGATGTGCACCACTTGTGTGCGCATGTCACGTCAACACAAAATATATGCCGAATTTCGTAAAAAATCCGTTGACCCGATATGGGTTCATCCGCCAATTTGTGGAGGCCGGAAGGGGTGCCACTATATATGGTGGGCCTCCTCCGCATTGGGACAAGACACAAGACATCGATAGTAAAACCAGTGAAATCTGGCTCTGCACGCATCTTATGGTGCGTGACGGATCGTGACTTGCCTGATGACCCGACGGGGGGCCGCGCATCGGGACAACGCCATTTGACGGGGCAGCAGGATGAAGATCGAGAGAAAGTTCACCACAGCCGGACAAGACGCCTATGACGGTGTCGAGTTTGTAACGACAAGCTCGGAAATCCGAAATCCGGACGGCACCGTGGTGTTCAGCAATGACAATATCGATGTCCCGGCCAAATGGAGCCAGGTCGCAAGCGATGTCATCGCGCAAAAGTACTTCCGCAAGGCCGGTGTCCCGACCGAACTGCGCCGTGTCCCCGAAGAGGGAGTGCCTGAGTTCCTGTGGCGCTCTGAAGCGGTTGAGAGTGACACGCCCCGAACTGGCGAAACCTCGGCGCGTCAGGTGTTTGATCGTTTGGCGGGCGCCTGGGCCTACTGGGGCTGGAAAGGCGGCTATTTCAGCGCGGAAAGCGATGCTCAGGCCTATTTTGACGAGATGCGCTATATGCTGGCCACTCAGATGGCCGCACCGAACTCCCCACAGTGGTTCAATACCGGTCTGCATTGGGCCTATGGCATCGATGGGCCAAGTCAGGGCCATTTCTATGTCGATTTCAAAACCGGAAAGCTGGTGAAATCGAAAACCGCCTATGAACATCCCCAACCGCACGCCTGTTTCATCCAGTCTGTCAGCGACGATCTGGTGAACGAAGGTGGGATCATGGATCTCTGGGTGCGCGAAGCGCGTCTGTTCAAATATGGTTCCGGCACGGGCACCAACTTTTCGTCGCTGCGTGCCGAAGGCGAATCTTTGTCGGGTGGTGGAAAATCATCGGGCTTGATGGGTTTTCTGAAAATTGGCGATCGCGCCGCGGGTGCGATCAAATCGGGTGGCACCACACGTCGGGCCGCCAAAATGGTGATCTGTGATGCGGATCACCCGGATATCGAAGAATTCATCAATTGGAAGGTGAAGGAAGAGCAGAAGGTTGCGAGCATTGTTGCGGGAAGCAAGATGCACGAGCAAATGCTCAATCGCATCTTCGAAGCGATCCGCACCTGGGACGGCGCAGAGGCGGATGCCTATGATGCCAAGACCAATGATGCACTAAAGTCCGCTATTCGTGCGGCAAAGGGTGTGATGATCCCCGAGACCTATATCAAGCGTGTGCTTGATTATGCGCGTCAGGGCTATGCCAGCATCGAGTTTCCAACCTATGACACCGATTGGGACAGCGAAGCCTATGCAAGTGTATCCGGCCAGAACTCGAACAACTCGATCCGGGTCACCGATACCTTTCTCAAAGCTGTGCGTGAAGACAGCGACTGGGAGCTGATCCGCCGCACCGATGGCGAGGTTGCGAAAACGGTGCGAGCGCGTGACCTTTGGGAACAGGTGGGTCATGCGGCCTGGGCCTGTGCCGATCCGGGAATTCAGTTCCACGATACGGTCAACGCCTGGCATACCTGCCCAGAAGACGGTGAGATTCGCGGTTCAAACCCTTGTTCAGAATACATGTTCCTCGACGATACGGCCTGTAACCTGGCTTCGATGAACCTGCTGACTTTCCTGAATGGCGATCATTTTGATGCCGAAGGTTACATGCATGCCACGCGTCTCTGGACGCTGACCTTAGAAATTTCGGTTACCATGGCGCAGTTCCCATCGAAGGAGATTGCGCAACGCAGCTATGATTTCCGAACGCTTGGTCTGGGCTACGCCAATATCGGCGGCCTCTTGATGAACATGGGGCACAGCTATGACTCGATTGAAGGTCGAGCGCTCTGTGGTGCGCTGACCGCGATCATGACTGGTACAGCCTATGCGACCTCGGCGGAAATTGCCGGTGAGCTGGGGCCCTTCAAAGGGTATAAGCGCAACAAAGACCACATGCTGCGCGTGATCCGCAATCACCGGGCGGCGGCTTTCGGCCAAACTGAGGGCTTTGATGGACTCGACGTCAAACCTGTGCCGCTTGATCACGCGGGCTGTCCCGATGGAACGCTGGTCGAACTTGCAATGTCGTGCTGGGATGAAGCGTTGCGCCTGGGCGAAGCGCATGGATACCGCAACGCACAGACAAGTGTGATTGCCCCTACAGGCACGATTGGTCTGGTGATGGACTGCGACACCACAGGTATCGAACCTGATTTCGCGCTGGTGAAATTCAAGAAACTTGCGGGCGGTGGCTATTTCAAGATCATCAACCAGTCGGTTCCCGAGGCGCTGGCCTCGCTGGGCTATGGCAGCGCGCAGATCGAAGAGATCAAATCCTACGCGGTTGGCCACGGTACTTTGGGTAACGCGCCAGGGATCAACCACAACACGCTGAGATCGCAGGGTTTTGGTCCCGCACAAATCGACAAGTTGGAAACCGCGGTTGCCACGGCCTTTGATATTCGATTTGTCTTTAACCAGTGGACACTTGGCGAAGAATTCTGCACCGAAGTCTTAGGATTAACCACTCAGAAACTGAACGATCCGACCTTCGATATGCTGCGTCATTTGGGGTACTCCAAAGCTGATGTTGATGCTGCGAACGATCATGTGTGTGGGACTATGACTTTGGAAGGTGCACCGCACCTGCGCGAAGATGACTACGCTGTCTTTGACTGTGCCAACCCCTGTGGCAAAAAGGGCAAACGCTTTTTGTCGGTCAACAGCCACATTGATATGATGGCAGCGGCCCAGTCGTTTATTTCAGGGGCAATTTCCAAAACCATCAATATGCCCAACGACGCCACCATCGAAGATTGTCAGGCCGCCTACGAGCGCAGCTGGCAGATGGGTGTTAAGGCCAACGCGCTGTATCGTGATGGGTCAAAACTGTCACAGCCTTTGGCAGCCGCATTGGTTGAGGATGATGACGAGGCGGCCGAGATCCTAGAGAGTGGGGCCCCTCAGGAAAAAGCCGTCGTTTTGGCCGAAAAGATCATCGAAAAGGTGGTGATCAAAGAGATCGAACGCTCGCATCGGACAAAAATGCCAGAGCGCCGCAAAGGTTATACTCAAAAGGCCGTTGTTGGGGGGCACAAGGTTTACCTGCGCACGGGTGAATACTCCGATGGTTCGCTGGGTGAAATCTTCATCGACATGCACAAAGAGGGCGCTGGCTTTCGGGCTATGATGAACAACTTCGCTATCGCGGTGTCGGTTGGTCTTCAGTACGGTGTGCCGCTTGAAGAATTTGTTGATGCCTTTACCTTCACCAAGTTTGAACCGGCAGGCATGGTTCAGGGCAACGACAGCATCAAAAATGCAACGTCGATCTTGGATTACATCTTCCGTGAACTGGCGGTTTCCTATCTGGACCGCACAGATCTGGCGCATGTGAAACCCGAGGGCGCAGCGTTTGATGATCTTGGCAAAGGGGCTGAAGAAACGGTCTCAAACGTCAAAGAACTCAGCGAAACTGCGGCTTCGCGGAGCCTAGAAGTGCTCAAACAAATCAGTTCAACCGGCTATCTGCGCAAACGTCTTCCTCAGGATCTGATGGTGCTGCAAGGCGGTCAGGCTGATGGGTCGCACATTGCCGGCACTGATCCGGTTGCTGCGCTGAACACCTTGGTGCCGGAAACTGCGGACAGTCCCGCGGGGGATACGGCGGTGATGGGCATGAGCGCCGTCAATCGCGCACGGATGCAAGGCTATGAAGGCGAGGCCTGTGGCGAATGCGGAAACTACACGCTGGTGCGCAATGGCACCTGTATGAAATGCAACACCTGTGGGTCAACGTCAGGGTGTAGCTAAATGTTTCGGGGGCGGTGCGCTGCCCCCAAACGCGGATAGGGACGCAGGCAAAAAAACTCGGGCGGTATACCAATCACGAGCCTTATCCGTGAAACTAGAGGGCCCCAATGGGGCCCTTTTTTCCAGTTTTGAAAGCAATTCACCATGTAGATCTGTTTTAAGGAAGCCGACTTCTTAGTTGAGAGTTTTTGCGTTCAAATCCTGTATGTTAGCATGATTTCTTCAATGAAAGAGTGAATGGAAAGTCTGCATCGCTCAAGATCAGCCGACTGTGTTTCCGACGCGCTGAGTTCGACAAACCGCGCATAGAGCTGTTCACCGATGAAAAATGGCAATGTGGTCTGGCGTTCTACGTTCGGGATCACCTCGCTGGAGATCATGGCGCGTAAGTCGTCCCGCCACATCCCATGCAGACGCGCGTCGCCTTCGTGGCTGTCGCTTATCTGTTGGTGCACCAGAAAACGGGCGACCTCATGTGCAACGGGCAGTCGGATATCGCCCTTAATGTTGATTCCGCAAAGTTTTCCTCTGTGGAAGATGATATTGGTAGCGAGGAAATTTCCATGCGTCGCGGAATGCGTGACCGACGCACCAATGCAGTTTTGCGCCGCGCGCTCAAGCCCGTGAAACAATTCAATCATCAAAGCCAGATCTGATGCATTCTGGATGTGACAATGCTCGGGGTTAGGAAGGCGCCCCATCCACCACCTGGGTGAAAAACTGCCCTGCTGTTGCCGGCCGGTGCCATACAGCTTCAGCCACTTGCCCGCCCGGCGAAACAGCCGTCTGCGTTGGTCGAAATCCGAACTTGATATTTTGTCAGCAAGGCGCTGACCCCGTGCAAAGCTCAGAACGACAAGTCCTTTGTCTGGCCAGGCATGAAGACATGTGTTGGCCTGAAAGATCTCGCCGTCGAACACACTCTCAAGGTGGTCAAGTTCGCTTTGCATCGCTGCAATTTCTGATGTGGAGTTGGATTGGAAAAATTGTTTCACCACAACAGGTTTTCCATTCAACCTCGCACGAAACACGGCAGAGTGGTTGCTGTGTTTCAGAACCTCTGTGATACGGAAACGCCTGATCCCAGGCTGAGCCAGTATGAATTCGGTGACCTTTCTTATCTCGCCAGAAATCTTCGATGTTGCGTCGGGTCGGGTGTCAAGATGCGTGACGTCAACAGCTTTAACCTGTCGTTCAAATCCGAACTTAGACAGGGTATCCAGAATCTTCTGGTCGGCACCTCGAGTGCCAATCTCCAAACATTGTTCGCGGAAATACCACAGAAGAAATGCGGGATAGGCGCGCGTTTCAGTCAAGGCTCGCGTCAAAGCACGCGGAAAATCGGACAGGTGCTCAACCATTTCGCCAATGTGATGCAAATCTGATTTTCCGAAAAAGATGGCTGGCACGCGATGTAGGAATCCTTCGACGGCCACAGCCGAGTTGAAGGACACGGTTACACAGGCTTTTGCAAGGATATCGTGCACGTTCGCCTCAGTTGTGTGCAACGAATGCCCTTCCAATAAAAGATCCCGCACCAAGGCCACATCAAAGCCGGGAGCAGAAAGGGGGTGTGATTTGACCACTACCGGACGACCTTCGGCATGTTGAAGAACTGTTCGAAGCATCGCTTCGTCGGAACAATGTGTGGTGCCGTATTTGTGCGGACCAGCACCTTGGAGAAACACCGCGATACAACCAACCGGCAAATCTTTATCGCCTTGGGGCTGGTCGTACCGAGTTTTGCGTTGCGCCACAAACTCTGTCTGTAAATGATCAAAAAACTGCTGAGCCAGACGCGGGTCAATTTTGCTGGGATCAAATTCAAGCTTTGAAATGCTGCTATTGGCCAGGACACCGTGGGCATCAAGATGATAGAAGGGCTGAAGGTATGCCAGGGCAACGTTCAAAACATTGTCACGCTGAATCCGGCCATTCTCAATGATATGCAGCCCGTCGGATTCCAGGATTTCATCCAATTCTGCAGGCGTGCGGGTCCCCAATCCCAAACGTTGATCGCGCGGCCGAACTTCAACTGGTATGTTCATATGATCCGCCAAGGTCTTGACGCGTGCAAATAAACGCAGATGCGACGCCTGCATGTATGTGGAGCTGTACCGATCCGGAAAATGGAAGACGATCTTGGTGTGCATGAGGTGCTTTGGGGTGGACTGAAGAGAGCAGCATACGCGCATTCTCCTCAATTTCTCTGAATAACTTTCATGTCGCAATTGCGGTTCGCTTTTTCAAGATCTGTCGAAAACACGTGGATTTCTGTCCAAAACCGAACAGGCAACCCAATGCGCAAGTCGGGCTAATAGAGCTGTACTGAACAGGAGCCGTCATGCGATATTCTGCGCTAAGACTGATCAAAGAGGCTGTGACCGGCCACAAGGGGTGGACACCTCAATGGCGGGATGTCGCGCCTCAAGACCACTATGATTACGTCATTATTGGTGGTGGTGGTCATGGATTGGCGACTGCGTATTATCTGGCAAAAGAGTTTGGTGGTGCTCGGATCGCTGTCCTCGAGAAAGGCTGGATCGGCGGCGGCAACGTTGGGCGCAACACCACGATTATCCGTTCCAACTACCTCTTGGACGGGAACGAACCGTTTTACGAATTCTCTCTCAAGCTCTGGGAAGGGTTGGAGCAGGATCTGAATTACAACGCCATGGTCAGTCAGCGCGGGATCTTGAACCTTGTGCACACGGACGCCCAGCGCGACGCGGCGCGGCGGCGAGGCAATGCGATGATCCTCAACGGATCTGATGCGGAGCTGTTGGATGCAGACGGTGTTCGCAAACTTTATCCGTTCCTGAATTTCGACAACGCACGTTTCCCGATCAAAGGCGGATTGTTGCACCGGCGCGGCGGTACGGTGCGCCACGATGCGGTGGCGTGGGGCTATGCGCGAGCGGCCGACAGCCGCGGAGTCGATATCATTCAGAACTGCGAGGTCACCGGATTTCGCATTGAAAATGGCAAGGTCTTGGGTGTGGAAACCTCGCGTGGGTACATCGGCGCGAAAAAGGTTGGTGTCTCGGTTGCAGGCAGCTCGAGCCGTGTCATGGAACAGGCGGGCATGCGGTTGCCGATTGAGAGCCACGTCTTGCAAGCCTTTGTTTCTGAAGGGTTGAAACCCTTTATCCCCGGGGTGATCACCTATGGCGCGGGCCATTTCTATTGCAGCCAGTCGGACAAGGGCGGCTTGGTCTTTGGCGGCGATATCGACATGTACAACACCTATGCCCAGCGCGGAAATTTGCCGGTAGTTGAGGATGTGATTGAAAGCGGCATGTCCCTGATACCCGCGCTTGGCCGGGCCCGTCTGTTGCGCAGTTGGGGGGGGATCATGGACATGTCGATGGATGGATCGCCCTTTATCGACAAGACCCATATCGAGGGGCTCTATTTCAACGGCGGATGGTGCTACGGCGGCTTCAAAGCGACGCCAGCGGCAGGGTTCTGTTTCGCGCACCTTCTGAAAACGGACAGGCCGCACGAAACCGCAACTGCCTATCGATTGGACCGGTTCATGACCGGCCACATGATCGACGAAAAGGGCCAGGGTGCCCAGCCGAACCTGCATTAAGAGGCCAAGACAATGATTATCAACCATCCTCTTCTGGGCCCGCGCGATGCACAGGAATTCACCTATCTTGGCGATGCGTCTTTGTTGGATCGACCAGATTGGCAGGCACCTGACGCAGCGCAGGCGTTTCATGACTATCTCTACCTTCGGGACAATCCCGCAGGCGATCACCGTGAATTATGGTTCCACGAACAGGGCGACCGGTCTTGGCTTGTGGTGACGCGCAATACGCTCACCCATGAAATTTTGAATGTTGAACTGGCCCGAGATGTGGCCAAAGCGCGGAGGGCTGCGCAATGAGCCAGAGCAATCGGTTAAAGGGCGGACTTATCCAGACGGACAAGCCGCTGAACTTCACCTTTGATGGTAAATCGTTTAAGGGATTTCAGGGTGATACCCTGGCGTCGGCCTTGATGGCCAATGGTGTCCGCCTGATGGGGCGGTCGTTCAAGTATCACCGTCCGCGCGGGTTGCTCACTTCGGGGAGCGAAGAACCCAACGCCTTGATGGAATTGCGCAGCGGTGGACGTCAGGAACCCAACACTCGTGCCACCGTGGCGGAGCTGTATGATGGGTTGAGTGCTCAGTCGCAGAACCGCTGGCCCTCGCTTGAACGCGATATGATGGCCATCAACGATCGGTTCTCCACTTTTTTAACCGCCGGATTTTACTACAAAACCTTTATGTGGCCTAAGGCGTTTTGGGAAAAGCTCTATGAGCCAATCATTCGCAAGGCAGCCGGGCTTGGCAGCCTGACCGGTGAAGATGATCCCGATCTCTATGACAAAGGTTTCTTGCACTGTGATCTGTTGATCATCGGTTCGGGCCCAACAGGGTTGTCCGCAGCTCTGACAGCGGGCCGGGCAGGGGCGCAGGTGATCCTTGCCGATGAGGACTTTGAACTCGGTGGACGACTTCTGGCCGATGCCAATGCTCTTGAGAGCCGCTCTGGGGTGGATTGGATTGCCGAAGTACTCGGCGAGCTAAACGCGCTTCCCAATGTCCGGATCATGCCAAGAACGACGGTTTTCGGCTCTTATGATCACGGCATCTATGGTGCCGTTGAACGGAATGCCGACCATCTGGCCACCCCGCAAGCCGATAAACCACGCCAAACCCTCTGGCGGATCTATTCGAAACGCGCACTTGTTGCCACCGGCGCGATTGAACGTCCGATTGCATTTGAGAACAACGATCGGCCCGGAATTATGCTGGCGGGGGCTGTGCGCGCCTTCGCGAACCGCTGGGCTGCGACCCCTGCGCATTCGGTTGTTGTTTTTGGCAACAACGACGACGCACATGCCACTGCACGTGACCTTATGGCAAAAGGTGTCAACGTGCCGGCGATTATCGATGTACGCAGCGACGCGCCTGACTGTGCGGGGACAGAGGTTTTGGCCGGTGCGCAGATTGTCGAAACCAAAGGACGTCTGGGCGTGACCTCGATCACGGTTCGACTTGCTAACGGTCAGCATCGTGAGATCGCCTGTGGCTCGGTCGCCATGTCCGGAGGATGGAACCCCAATCTCGGATTGACCTGCCACCAGCGTGGGCGCCCAAGCTGGAAGGAAGACATTCATGCCTTTGTTCCTTCCTCAGATCTGCCCGTCGGACAGAGTGTGGCGGGCGCTGCTGCCGGTGATTTGAGCACACATCAAGCGTTGATGGGGGGGGCTGCCAAGGCGATTGAAGCTCTGAATGCGCTTGGAGTGACCGCAACCATGCCAGATCTGCCCGAAGCGGAAGATCGCCCGGTTGCCATCACACCGTTTTGGCATGTGAAGGGCGCCAAACGTGCCTGGCTCGACTATCAGAACGATGTGACCGTCAAAGACGTCAAGCTCGCGCATCAGGAGAACTTTACCTCTGTCGAGCACCTGAAGCGGTATACAACATTGGGTATGGCGACCGATCAGGGGAAAACCTCGAACCTTGGGGCATTGGCTGTGATGGCCGAACTCACTGGAAAGCCCATCCCAGAAACGGGAACCACCATATTCCGGCCGCCTTACACGCCGGTTGCGATGGGGGCCTTGGGCGGGCGCGCTGTTGGCAAAGAATTCCATCCCACCCGTCTGACGCCCAGTCATACTTGGTCGGAAGAGCAAGGGGCGGTGTTTGTGGAAGTCGGCAACTGGCTGCGGGCGCAGTGGTTCCCCAAGGCGGGGGAAACCCATTGGCGGCAATCGGTGGATCGCGAAGTGCTTCAGACGCGCAACTCGGTGGGTATCTGTGATGTGACAACCTTGGGTAAGATCGACGTGCAAGGTGCTGATGCAGCGCAGTTTTTGAATAATATCTATGCCAATGCCTTTGCCAAACTTCCCGTTGGAAAAGTGCGCTATGGTCTGATGCTGCGCGAAGATGGTGTGGCCTATGATGATGGCACAGCAGCCCGATTTGCCGATGACCATTATGTGGTGACAACCACAACGGCCAATGCCGTTCTGGTTTACCGCAACATGGAATTCGCGCGTCAGTGCCTGTGGCCGGATCTCGATGTGCAACTGATCTCGACAACCGAGGCCTGGGCACAATATGCCGTGGCCGGTCCAAATAGTCGGAAACTGCTGCAGAAAATTGTGGACCCCGAGTTTGATATTTCAAACGAGGCTTTCCCTTTCATGGGCTGTGCCGAAATCACGGTCTGTGGTGGATTGCGTGCGCGGCTGTTCCGGATCTCCTTCTCGGGCGAACTTGCCTATGAGATCGCAGTGCCAACGCGTTATGGCGATGCCTTGATGCGTGAGATGATGAAAGCGGGCGAAGAATTTGATGTTGTCCCTTACGGCACCGAGGCGCTTGGGGTGATGCGGATCGAAAAAGGCCACGCGGCTGGCAACGAGCTGAACGGGACAACCTCTGCGCTCAACCTTGGGATGGGGCGCATGGTGTCGAAGAAAAAAGACTGTATCGGCAATGTGTTGAGCGAGCGAGACGGGATGAACACAGAAGACGCCTATCGTCTTGTTGGCATCAAACCTGTGGACAGTTCAGCGACTGTTCCAGCGGGCGGTCATCTGATGTCTGAAACTGGCCCTGTCGATGCGGCTCATGACCAGGGTTACGTCACCTCAGCTGCCTATTCTCCTATTTTGGAAAGCTCGATTGGTTTGGGATTTGTGAAAAACGGTGCCGAGCGTATGGGCGAGAAACTTCGTCTGGTTAACCCTCTCGAAGGACAAAATATAATGGTCGAAATCGTCAGTGCGCATTTCGTCGATCCGGATGGGGAGAAACTTCGTGCATAACCTGAAACCCAAAACACCCCTCGGTGGGGCTACGCCGCGCGTTGATACCATCGGCGCTATGACGATCACCGAAGTGGTGGATTGTGCCATGGCATCTGTTGCTGCCCGCAACGATCACGGTGACGCGGTCAAAACTGCGCTGGCAGGCAAAGTCCCTCTGCCTGAAGTTGGTTTGTCTACGATGGGGTCCCCATATTCAGCGTTTTGGATGGGCATGGATCAGTGGATGATCACAGCCCCTCACGAAAGCCACGAACTTCTGACACAGGAGGTGAAGGCCGTCGTGGGTGATACTGCCTCTGTTGTCGAACAGACCGATGCGTGGTGCCGCTTTGATGTCGCAGGGCAAGACCTATGCGATATGTTTGAGCGCCTTTGCAATGCGCCGGTCCGGTCTATGACAGCCGGAGCAGCTTTGCGCGGAACCCTGGAGCATCTCGGTGTGTTCCTGTGGCGCCTTGAGGACACGAAGATGGCGGTTATTGCTCCGAGATCGTCCGCGGGCTCACTGCATCACGCTTTGATAGGCGCGGCAAAATCCATCGCCTGATTATGTTGAGGGCAGCACATCGCTGCTCTTAACGCGCATTGAGTTCTTGGCACGCCGGTCGCTGATTGGCGTGACATCAAATGTTTCTCGGTAATGTCGCAGAAACGTGCCCGGGCTTGAATACCCGACCATATAGGCGATCTCTGTAATCGGATCACTGGTATAAAGAACCAGCTGCCGCGCTTGCTGCATTCTCATTTTTCGGTAATATTTCAGGGGGTTCTGACCCGTTGCTTCTTTAAAGCTTCGCTCGAGGGACCGGGTTGAGATCCCGATGGATTCAGCGACTTCTGAGATTTGCAGCGGGGTTTCGATATGCTCCGCAAACAGTTGGATGGCCTGTGCGACCTGTTTGGGCAATAGATCCTGGCTTTTGGCGGTGGAAATCGCGGGTGTCTTTTGAGAGATCGCTTCGCTGCGAATAAAAGGGTGCTGAAACCAGCAAGCGACTTCGGCCATGATGTCTCCACCCAATCGGTCCTCGATCAGCGTGAGCATATGGTCAAAGACGGCGGAAGCACCTGAGATGGTTGTGAACCTGTCCTCGCGACAAATCACGGTGTTCTGACTAGGAATGTCAGGAAACTCGGCCTGAAATGCCGCTTCATAACACCAGTGAACAGATAGTGGCGTTTCGCCGGTCAACCCCGTGCGCGCCAAAGCAAAAACCCCACCACTGATAGCACCAAGCTGGGTTGCACCACGCATCAGTCGCTGCAACACGGCATTGGCGCGCGATGGATCGAGCAAACTTGCATTTGGGCCGGCGGTGAACAGCAAAACATCAAGGTCAGTTACCTCAGATAGGCTGATATCCGGTGCAAAACTAACCCCTGCCGAAGAGGCAACCGGGGACAGGTTTTCGGCGACCACTTTCCACTGAAAAGCCAGCTTGCCAGAAATTTCATTGGCTGCCCGAAGAGGCTCAATGCATGACGTCAAGCATGCCATTGGAAACCCCGGAAAAATAAGTATACCAAGCGTTAACGGCGCATCTGGTTGGCTCATGATACACCTCCTTCGATGATCTCGGCTGTGGTGTCCAAGATGTGTTTCTCTAATAGCCTGGCCGCCGGCGAAAGCGCAGAATCGGTACGGCGTAGAAGATGAATTTGTCGCTTTGCTGAGACATCCGCCAGAGGTCGAAACCGCAAACCTGAGAAATTTGCAGCTTTAACGGCCATTTCTGGCAGGATCGTGACCCCAATATTGGCATGCACCATCGCCATGATCGAAGTGATATTATGAGCCGAGAGCAGGGCTCGATCATGCAGTCGTTGCGAGGCCTCGATCTGGATGTTTGCAGACAGGCTATTGGCAATCAATCTTTCGTTCCAAAGAGGCTCCCATTCAATTGCTCCTGTTTCCTGAGCAAAGGGATGATGCTCGGAACAGATCACACCGAAAGCGTCTGCCAGTAAGAGTTGGCTGTGCATGGCGACGGGACGGTTCGCCAGCGTCGCGATGCCAATATCGATGCGATTGCGCGACAGCTCATGTAAGATTGACCCTGAATCCATGTCTCGCACCTGGAGATCAACCTTGTCGAATTCTTTGATATGGCGCGATAAAACCTGAGGCAAAATGGTTCCGGCAACAGAGGGAACGGTTGCGATCCTCACATGGCCATGCGTGGCATTGGCAAACCCTTCAATAGCCTTGACCGTATTGTCGAACTGCTGAATCTCGCGCTCGGCCTGCTCTAGAACGAACTCGCCCAACGCGGTCAGTTTGTTCTTCCTGTCAGTTTCAAACAGCGGCTCGCCCAGATGTGTTTCTAGCTGTTTGAGCATCATGGAAACGGCGGATGGCGTGCGTCCAAGCGACGATGCGGCATCGCTCAGGTTTCCGTGGCGCGCCACTGCTGCAAAACCACGCATCATTTCAATTTTGAGTGCCATACTTTGGTCTCACCGCCTCATTTCACTTTTCCTGAAGTGGTCTTCAATAGTTTGAGTTTGATTGAAGTTGGGCGTGGAGTCCATAAGCAGGCGACGAATTCCCTGTGAGGCGAGAAACCCATGACCGAGATCCAAAAGAACCTGATTGCTGGCGAATGGCTGGCAGGCGAAGGCGAAATCGAAAATCGCAATCCGTCGGATCTGAGCGATCTGGTCGGTGTCTTTGCACAGGCCAGCGGTGATCAGCTTGAGGCAACTTTGGATCAGGCCCGTCTTGCCCAGCGCGAATGGGCGGCCTATGGCATCGAACGCAAACAGGCCGTTTTGATGAACATCGGCAATGAACTGATGGCACGTGCGGAAGAGCTTGGCACTCTTTTGGCCCGCGAAGAAGGTAAACCTTTCGCCGAGGGCAAAGGTGAAGTGTATCGCGCAGGTCAGTTCTTCACCTACTACGCCGCAGAATGTCTGCGCCAGATTGGTGAAAATGCCGACTCGGTGCGCCCGGATATTGAAATCGATGTGCGGCGCGAAGCCGTGGGCGTCGTGGCGATCATTTCTCCTTGGAACTTCCCCACTGCGACCGCTTCGTGGAAAATCGCGCCTGCGCTGTGTTATGGTAACGCCGTTGTCTGGAAACCTGCGAACATCACACCCGCATCGGCAGTTGCCCTGACTGAGATTATCAACCGACAGGATATTCCCAAGGGTCTTTTCAGCCTTGTTATGGGCGCAGGCCGCACAATTGGCCAGCGTTTGGTCGAAAGCCCAAAGATCAATGCGATCTCGTTCACCGGCTCGGTTCCTGTCGGAAAAGGCATCGCATCCGCAGCTATTCAGAACCTGACCAAGGTGCAGATGGAGATGGGCTCAAAGAATGCTCTGGCCGTTATGGATGATGCGGATCTTGATCTTGCGGTGACGTTGGCGCTGGGTGGGGCCTTTGGTGGAACCGGCCAAAAATGCACTGCCTCGTCGCGTCTGATTGTTCACGAAGCCATCCATGATGCCTTTGTTGAAAAGCTGGTCGCGGGCACCAAAGCCATGAAAGTGGGTCACGCGCTTGAGGCCGGAACTCAGATGGGCCCGGTGGTCAGCGAGCAACAGCTGAGCGAAAACCTGTCCTATGTTGATCTGGGCAAATCGGAAGGGGCCGAGCTTGCCTGCGGCGGTGTTCGCCTTGAGATGCCCCATGACGGGTTCTACATGAGCCCCGGTGTTTTCCTGAACTCTACCAACGACATGCGCATCAACCGTGAAGAGATGTTTGCGCCTCTGACCAGCGTAATTAAAGTTGGCAGCTATGATGAAGCTCTGGCCACAGTGAATGACACCAACTTTGGCCTGACCTCTGGCATAGTCACAAAATCGCTGGCCCGGGCCACGCATTTCCGTCGCAACGCTCAAACCGGTGTGGTCACAATCAACCTGCCAACCGCAGGCACAGATTATCACGTGCCATTTGGCGGGCGTGGCGACAGCTCTTATGGACCGCGCGAACAGGGTAAAGCCGCGGCTGAATTCTACACCACTGTAAAAACCGCTTACATCAGCGCAGGTCCTGTCTGATGCTTCGGATCGATGGTCTGCAATATGCCAACTGGTCGGAAAAGATTTTCCGCCAGTTGCGCGAAGGCGGCGTGGATGCCATCCACGTCACCATCGCTTACCACGAGACCTTTCGGGAAACGGTTCTGAACTTTGAAAAGTGGAACCGTTGGTTTGAGCAATATCCTGATTTGATCATGAAGGGGCTATGGGCCTCGGACATCGATAAGGCACGGGAAACCGGGCGCACGGCGGTGTTCTTTGGATTTCAGAACCCAAGCCCAATTGAAGACGACATTGGCTTGGTCGAAATCCTTCATACGCTTGGCGCCCGGTTTATGCAGCTGACCTATAACAACCAGTCACTTCTTGCGACCGGCTGTTATGAGGCGGAGGACATGGGCCTGACCCGCATGGGGAAGCAGGTTGTCAAGGAAATGAACCGCGTTGGGCTTGTGGTTGATATGAGCCATTCGGCAGATCGGTCAACCATTGAGGCGGCGGAGTTTTCTGAGCGTCCAATCGCCATCACCCATGCCAATCCATATGACTGGTCACCGGCCTTGCGCAACAAACGCGACAGCGTAATTCGCGCCGTGACCGAAAATGGCGGAATGTTGGGGTTCTCGGTCTATCCGCATCATCTCAAAGACAAATCCGACTGCACCTTGCAAAGCTTCTGCGAGATGATTGCGCGGACCGCAGACACCTATGGGGTCGAACATCTCGGGATCGGGACCGATCTGTGTCAGGACCAACCGGACAGCGTCGTTGAGTGGATGCGCGTCGGACGTTGGACCAAGGAAATCGATTATGGTGAGGGCTCCAAATCCGCGCCCGGTTTCCCCGCGATGCCGAGCTGGTTTGAGGACAACCGGCACTTTGGCAACATCGAAAATGGACTGCGTGCAACTGGTATGAGTGAGGCCGACGTGGCCGGAATTATGGGCGGAAACTGGTACCGCTTTTTTGCCGAGAATTTCGGCCCGCAAGCGTAACGCCAGCAGACTTTAGCGAACAGAACCCTGCACCCCGACCGTGGGTGCAGTCTTAAAATGTGGGAGGACAGATGTCTCAGGCATCTTTGGAAACGACATCGAAGAAAGGCGGTCTTAATATACCGCTTTTCCTGATTTCGGGGGGCTTTATCGCGCTGTTTTGCGTGGCGGCCTTGATCAATCTTGACGCACTGTCGGCAGCTGTCGACTGGGGCTTCAATATTTCGGCAACCTATTTTGGTCTGTATTGGCAGGTACTGCTTCTGGCGACTTTTCTCATAGGCCTTGTGCTGTGTGTGCTGCCCGGTGGTCGCGCCATTATGGGCGGGTTGACCGCACCTGAGTTCACCACGTTCCAGTGGGGATCGATGATCATGTGTACACTGCTTGCGGGCGGAGGTGTGTTCTGGGCGGCCGGTGAACCGATTGCGCATTTCTTGTATTCGCCCCCCCTTTACGGTGCTGAAGGCGCAACAGAAGCCGCCGTAAACCCGGCGATTGCTCAAAGCTTCATGCATTGGGGTTTCCTGGCCTGGGCCATCCTTGGATCGCTGACCACTGTCATGTTGATGCATTATCACTATGAAAAAGGTCTTCCGCTGGCGCCGCGTACGCTGCTTTACCCTGTGTTTGGTGACAAAGCGATCCATGGCCCCATCGGGTTGATTGCGGATGCATCCTCGATCATTGCTGTGGTTGCGGGCACTGTTGGTCCCATTGGTTTTCTGGGCCTGCAGGTTAGCTATGGACTGGCTGAGCTGTTTGGCATTCCTGATGTCTTTGCGACACAGGCCGCAGTGATTGCCGGTCTGGTGGCGATCTACACCATTTCTGCGATGACTGGTCTGTCGCGTGGCATTCAGATCCTGTCCAAGGTCAATGTGATCCTTGCCGCAGCTCTTTTGCTGTTTGTTCTGATTGCGGGCCCAACCGGCTTTATTTTCGGCTCGTTCTTCTCGGGCTTTGGCACCTATGTTGGAAACTTCTTCCAAATGGCTCTTTACCGTGGCGATGCGGCGGTCTTTGGTGCGCCCGGCTGGCTTGGATGGTGGACCGTGTTCTTCTGGGGCTGGTTCATGGGCTATGGTCCGCTGATGGCCATGTTCATTGCGCGCGTGTCGCGTGGTCGGTCGATCCGGTCGATCATCATTATGCTCTCAGTTATCGCTCCGATCGTAACCAACTTCTGGTTTACCATCATCGGTGGGACAGGGATCTCGATGGAACTGACCGAGCCCGGCACGATTTCAGCGGCGTTTGAGGGGTTCAACCTTCCGGCGGCTCTGCTGGCCATCACCACCAACCTGCCTATGGGCTTTATCGTATCGCTTCTGTTCCTGATCCTGACCACGATTTTTGTGGCCACCACGGGGGATTCGATGAGCTACGTGATTTCGGCTACCATGAGTGATGCCGAGACCCCGCCAGCTGCGGTTCGTGTGTTCTGGGGCGTTGCTATGGGCGTTATGGCGATCATTCTGATCTCGGTCGGTTCGGGTGGTGTCTCGAAACTACAGAGCTTCATTGTGGTGACCGCCGTACCTGTTTCGTTGATTTTGTTGCCCTCGCTCTGGGATGCACTGCGCATCACGCTAGCTAAAGGCAAAGAAAGCTAAAACCCCGGACTGGGCAGATGAGCTTTGCCCAGTCCTTCGCCCCTCGCGGGGTATTCGGAAACGCGCGACACCCCAGATTGCAAAGGCTACCTTGAATGACCAAAGTCTCCTGCCGCGACCCCAATTTGGTAATGCGCCTTGCGCGCCTTGGATCAATTCACCAATCGCGTCTTTCATTTATGCGCATCCTGACCCGCCGTATGGCGCGTGAAGGGTGGCGTTTCGAACAAACAGCATTTGAGATCGACGCATCCGGTGTCGGACATGCCGTTTACACGGCCCACGGGCCGGACCGGTCGTATTCCCTGATCGCATTTGCCCATGATCTTCCCGCCGACAAGCGATCTGACCGGGTGATCGCAGAGGCGTGGGATGCAACCTTTACACTATTCGATGGAATTCCAACCTCACAAGACATCTCACGCCTGTCCCAGAACATCCCTCTGCAAGAGGCCGGTCGGGTCAGCGGGACCGAGCTCTCCGTGTCCCGAGCCAATCGCTCGGTGAGGCTTTGGGAACATGTTGTGAGCTCGCTGGCCTCAGGGAAGCAGCCCTCGGCGGACCAGATCGATGCGGTCGGATACTTGATGCGCACCACAGCGGTCTATGGCTCTGGCAAACTTGGTGCGGCGGATCGCGAGATGATCGCCGATCGCCCCGAGTTTCATGCACCTTTCCAGGTCGAAATGCTGTCGGTTTATTTGACCCGGTGGTTTGTGACCGATTTGGTTCAATACATGGCAAACACCCGCGCCGCTGAAGCAGGCAATGCGGCCGCTCAATTGGATGCGAACTTGGCGCGCTCCATGGGCATTGGCAACTCTACAGGTCTTGGCATGGCGCCGTTCCTGCTCAACCATCCCGTCCTTTTCAACAACTGGGTTGCAGCGCGTGAGCAGGCCATTCAGGCTGTGCGGCAGGTTGAACGGGCAACAGACGAAGATATCGCACTTTTCAAGCAGCTTCTGGAACGTAGCAAACAAACCATCGCCACTTGGCATTCTGAGCATCCTATTCAGATCGAAAAGCTATCGGCTCTGCGGGCTGATGTGGTGTTGGTCACAAGCTATCTGGCTCAGGCCAATTTGGGTGCAACACATCCGTGGGATGCCCTGTACCGTTGGGCCGAAGACACTCTGTCGCTTGAAGGGCAAGAATGGATCGCATCGCTTATCCTCGAGCCCTACGGCGCATTGGTGGATGACATGTCTTCAGGTATGGCCGCAGACAATACCGCAACTTTCCGCATCGCGGGCGCCATGAGCATCGGGGATCTTCGTGCTTTGCTGGCGGATGTGTACACTTGGGCGATCGAGACCAACTGGACTGCACCTGAAAATAAAGCGCGGGCCTGGTATGTGTCCGAAGAAAAGCTTGAACCCCGGCTGGGTGAACGCTTTGAAGAACCAATTGAAGAGTACGAACAACCACTTGCACCCGGTCGCGATGCGGCGGCGTTGTTCAACGCCCTTGCGCATTGGCCGGATGAAGCACAGGTCTCTGATTTCTTGCTTCGCCATCCCGAGCACCGCCATGTGTTGCGCCGGGCGCAGATTGTAGGCCGTGCGCCGTATGCCGAGATCCGCGACAACACCATTTCGGACCGTGTCCTGCCCATTGATATGCTGCGCTGCAAACTGGCGTTCTTTGGGGCCACAAAGTTCGATCCGCGCTCTGACCGCTGGGTGCGGATCTGCATGTATGGCAACGCACCACTTCCGCTAGAGCTCACTCAAGATAACGCTGACTTCTGGGTCTACCCAGATCAAGAGGAGGCCAAAGCATGAGCCACTCGTTGAATGAAATCGAGGCCATGAGCAAACGGGCAGGGCGCGGCGCTGGCCTGTCGTGGGGATTGGCAGAAGAGGCTGCCAAAGGCACACGCTGGCTGTCGGCCTTTGGGTTTCCTGGCACCGAATTGCTGGCTGATCTGCTTGAATTGAATGACCGCATCCCTCCGATTGATGTCTCACCGGTGTCCTTGAGCGCCGAAGTTTGGCATGCGCCAGCCCGCCGGATGAGCCCGCTGATTGCAGGCGCGTCTTTGAGTGACTGCGCCGTCAGGCTTTTGGAACGTGGGACAATCACCATGGAAAATGTGAGCCTTCCTCTTTTAGCTGTGCCATTCATGGGCGGCGCAGCGCTGCGTCTTGGCGTGCCTGTCGCGGTCGAGTGGGATGGTGCCCGTCTGGCAACGGATGGCAAACAGCTATGTGTTCAGGCCTCGCCCGAGGCTCTGGAGGCACGTCAGGCTCAAAGACTTGTCTTTTCTGCTCCGGCCGACATGTCCGGACGACGTGAGCCCGTTTTGCGTGCAGATGTCTCAGAAGAAAGCTGGGATCGGCTCGCTGCATTTGCGCATCGAACCTTTGCGCCTGCCACTGAAGAAAGCCGGTTGCGTGGCGCAGGTGCGGGTCTAAGCGACAACGACTGACCATCTTAGAAAGTCCTCACAAGAGGCTGTTTAATATAAAAAGAAAGATCGACATGACAGCGACAGAAACCCTCTCTCTCTCCGAAATCGAAGATCTGGCCTTTCGCGCTTTGGTGAAGGCTGGCACATCAGAAGAAAATGCGCGGCCACTGGCCGTGGCGACTGCCATGACTGAAGCAGACGGCGTGTCTTCGCACGGTTTGGCCTATATCCCGATCTATGCGCAACATGTTGAGTGCGGCAAGGTCGACGGAACAGCCAAGCCCGTGGTCAGCCAACCACGCCCTGCGGTGGTGTCCGTTGATGCAGCAACAGGGTTCGCACATAGCGCGATTGATCAGGGATTTGAAAAAATGATCCCGCTGGCGAAAGAACAGGGTGTTGCTGTGCTGGCGGTGAACAACTCTTACAATTGTGGTGTTCTGGGTGTGCATACCCAACGCCTGGCACAGGCCGGTCTGTTGGGGATTGGTTTTACCAATGCGCCCGCTTCGATTGCCCCCTCGGGAGGCGCAAAACCAGTAGTCGGCACCAACCCGTTTTCCATTGCAGCACCGGACGCCGATGGAAAAGCCGCGCTTTTGATCGACCAATCCGCCAGCACAATCGCCAAAAGCGAGGTTATGAAACACGCGCGTGAGGGTAAATCTGTGCCGGAAGGCTGGGTTTTGGACGCGGACGGCCAACCCACCACAGATCCTGAAGCCGGATTGAAGGGGTCCATGGTTCCCTCTGGTGGCTACAAAGGTGTTGGGATCGCGCTGACTGTCGAGCTGATGGCTGCGGCGATGACCGGCGCAACCTTGGGCTCTGTGGCGAGCCCTTTTTCCGGGACAGCGGGCGGTCCTCCTAAAACAGGCCAGTTCTTTATCGCAGTTGATCCTTCGGCCACATCCGGTGGTGCGTTCCAAGAAAAACTGGCTGATCTGATTGCATCGTTCCGCGACCAATCGGGTGCGCGTCTTCCTGGCGATGGTCGCCTGTCGTGCCGCCAGCGCGCCGCGTCTGAAGGTGTGGCGGTCAACGCAGCCCTGCTCGAAAAAGTCCGCGCCTTGGTTTGAACATCTCAGCCCCAGTTGCAAACTGGGGCTGACTTTTTTGCCAAAGGTCGGAAATTATCTTAGGTCTTTGCAGCGTTGCGTACCAGGCTAAGACAAACATCCGTGGCCTGAGCCATGTCTTGAACAGAAATCCATTCCTTTGGTCCGTGAATGCATTGCATCCCGGTGAAAATATTTGGAGTAGGAACGCCCATTTCCGTCAGGCGTGAACCATCGGTGCCGCCACGAATGGGAACCGAGAGAATCTCGATGTCATTGTCTGCGCAGGCCGCGCGCGCCAGCTCAACCGGAGTCATATCCTTTTCAAGCCAATAGCGCATGTTGCGATACTGAGGGTAAATCTCACAAGAGATTTTTGCCCGAGGTTCAGTGGCTTGAACCGTGGCGCAAACCTGCTGCAGTAGTTTTCCCTTGGCCTCCAAACCATCCAGTTCAAAGTCGCGCAGAATGAACTTCAACACCATCTCCGAGGATCCACCTTCCATATCGGTCGCGTGGATGAACCCCTCGTTTCCAGATGTGGTTTCGGGCTGCAACGTGGCCTGCGGAAGAGTTTGAATGATCTTCGACGCTAGATGAATCGCGTTGACCATTTGATCTTTGGCGCGTCCTGGATGAATTGAAACACCTGAAACGGTGACAACCGCGCGGTCTGCGGAAAAACTTTCGTAGACCACTTCGCCAACTTCGCCACCGTCGAGCGTATAGGCGAAATCCGCTTTGAGATCGCGGGCTAGACGATTGTCAAAACCGCAGCCAATTTCCTCGTCGGGCGTGAAGGCAATTCGGATCGGTGGGTGCGGAACATCTGGATTGTTCAACAGCTCGCCCGCCATGGCCATAATGATGGCAATACCGGCCTTGTCGTCTGAACCCAAAAGCGTCAGGCCGGAGGCCGTGACAATGTCATGGCCGATTTTTGTGCCGAGATAGGGGTGCTCCTCTGGTGACAGGACCAGATTTTGGTCATCGGGAAACGTGATGTCCCCGCCATTGTACCCTTTGATCACACGAGGCTTGACGTTGGTGGCGTTAAATTGCGGTGCGGTGTCAACATGGGCCAGAAATCCAATGGTCGGCCCGGGTGACGTGCCGGGAATGGTGGCAAGAACCACACCGTAGTCGGTTAGTTCGACATCAGAGGCGCCAATCTCATTAAGTTCTTTTTCCAGCAATTTCAGCATGTCCCACTGACAGTCTGTGCTGGGAGTAACCAATGTCGTCTCGTCGCTTTGGCTGTCGATGGCCGCGTAGCGTACCAAGCGCGTCTCAAGTTCTTGATTGAATTTACTCTGCATAAGGACTCCTCTGGATTGCGCGCACAAGGCCAGTCAACGAGGAGACTGTCAAGCCATGGTGGTGGCGCAAACATCAAGGTGCAGCAGGTGCGAAGGCCCCATCAGGGGCCTCTCAAACCTTGAAAGTTATACTGTCGCCACCCGCTCTTCGGCACGTGCGAGGGCGCGCATGAGACCAAAGGCACAGATTGCGAAAATCAGCACACCATAGGCGAGTGGCTTTGGGGTGCCGTCAAACAACATGCCAACCGGCGCGGCGAGGATCACCGCAATTACAGTGGCGACCGCACCAATGACCGAAGCCGCGACACCTGCGATATGCCCCATATGTTCCATCGCGATGGCGTTCATATTACCAAGCATCAGACCAGCCTGGAAGAACACCGTGACTTGCCAGATGACAAAGGCCGGGAAATGCCACGCCGGGCCAAACCCTTGCAGGACAATGATCATGATGCAGGTGAAGGCGATCTGAGACACCAGCGCGGCCGTGACTAGTCGGCGCATCCCCAGCCGCATCACTAGTTTCGCATTCAGAAAACCTGACACACCGGAAATCAAGGCTGCCATGCCAAACCAGAAGGGAAAGCTCTCGGCGCGGCCAAACCCCTGGTCATAAATTGGCTGGACTGACATGATCATCGCAAACAAAGACGACATGCAAAATCCTTGGGCCGGGATCGACAGACGAGTCACCGGGTGGGAATACATTTCGCCCATCGCGCTTTGAATAGCGGCCCAACGAAACGGGCGGCGATTTGCCTGAGCCAGTGTCTCAGGCATGCGAGTAGCCATCCAGATAGATGAAATCAAAGCAAAAATTGCAAATGCCCAGAAAATCGAAGTCCAGCCGGCGAAGGCAATGAGATAGGCACCCATCAGTGGCGCAATGGCCGGGACTAGGGTGAAGATGATCATCACAAACGAGATTGTCCGCGCCATTTCGCGACCCGCATAAAGATCCCGCAGGATGGCCAGTGAAACGACACGTGGTCCAGCGGCGCCCAGACCTTGGACAAGTCGTGCGGCCAGCATGATTTCGAGGCTCTCAGAAAAGGCACCAATCATCGAGGCCACCGCATAAACGCCAGCGCCCCAGAGCATGACCGGTTTGCGGCCAAATCTATCCGACAAAGGACCAGTGAACAGTGTGCCGAGCCCCATCCCAAGCACAAAGCTCGCCACCACGAGCTGTTCCAGATTGTCCCGCCCAGGTGCGAGCTCTTCAGCAATATCCGGCAAGGCCGGGAGCATCGCATCAATTGAGAACGCAACGGTGGCCGTCAACATCGCCATGAGGGCGATGATTTCATATCGATGGGGTAGGGATGGCATGGTGACCTCTAATTGAGACACATCTGCCTAACAGCGTTTGAGGCCTTTGAACAGGTCTTTGCAGCTGCAACAGTTGCAGCATGCGCAACTTAAACGCACAGTCTATCTGCATTACTGCGCAGATTTACGATCTGGTGCTTCATCTTCGTTGGCGGCTTTAGGTTCCGGTTCTGGGTCTCCGCCCAGATGCGCGGCAAGCCAATTGGTGTGTTCTTCACGTTTTCGCATGGCAAAATGGCCGAACTGTTGCACCGCGACGGCAAAAATACCCAGTCCCACCATGATAAAGATGGTGGTGCCAATTTTGCCGACAACAGTCACGGGCACCAGTTTACCGTAGCCCACAGTGGATAGAGTTACGACAGTGAAGAAATACGCATCAATCCACGACCATCCTTCGACAAATCGAAAGAAGACCGTTCCAGACAAAATGATCGTGGCCAAAGATCCTAAGATCGTGGCGATGCGTAGGGCATTCATGTGTTCGGATCTGCGCCCTGGCGCAGTTCTTCGATAACCTGTGCCCAAAGCTCAGGTGGTTGTGCGCCGGGAACCGCATGTTTTCCTGCGACAATAAAGGTGGGAACCGAATTGATCCCCATGCCGCGCGCCGAGGCGTCGCGCTCGACGATATCGCGTTTGTCTTCGTCCGTTTTGAGAAGACGCAAAACCATGCTGGCATCCATTCCGGCACCATCCGCGACATCGGCCAGGACTTCATGACTGCCAATATCGCGACCATCAACGAAATAGGCCTTGAACAGGCCCGAGACCACACGGGTCTGCGCCTCTTCGATCCCGGCCCAATGAATAAGCCGGTGGGCATCAACGGTGTTCGGCGTGGTTTTGATGTCGTCCAAATTCATGGCAAGACCAGCGGCTTCGGCATGTTGATGCACGGGCATATAGGCATCTACGGCTTCTTTTTTGCCACCAAATTTACCTTCCAGATAGGCACGTCGGTCCATTCCCTCGGCAGGCATTGCCGGGTTGAGCATAAAGGGAAGCCACCGGATCTGGAATGGATGGTCCGGATTGGCTTCTAATGCGCGGTCCAGATGTGATTTGCCGATATAGCACCAGGGGCAAATCGGATCAGAAAAGATATCAAGTTGGATCATGTCACGTCCTCTTTGCCTGTCTCATAGCAGTGGATTACCCAGAATGCGACGGATGGCACCTTATTTCGGTGATGGAAACTGGTTTTTCAACGCGGAACGAAGAAGTTTACCATTGGGATTGCGCGGGAGTTTATCCACTCGAATGAAGGTACGAGGGCACTTGTACCGGGCAAGCCGTTCCAGTGCCGTAGTTTTTAGCTGTTCCTCATCCAAGGCTTCAGAAGAGGTGTAGAAACATGCGATGATACGGACATCTTCTTTGATTGCGATGTCTGTCACGGCAAGGTCGCTTACTCCTGCAAGTCCGTTTAGAGAGGCTTCTACCTCGAGCGGTGATACTCGGAACCCGCCGGCATTCATCATGTCGTCGTTTCGTCCAAGGTAGGTGATGGCATCGCTGTCCGACATACTGGCGCGATCCCCGGTCAGAAACCAGTCTCCTTGAAATTTGGCTTGGGTTGCTTCGGGAGCACCCACATACCCGATCATCAGGCCTGGGTCGGATTTGTGCACCGCAATTGTGCCCTCTTCGCCGCGGGCCACGGGGTGGCCGGTTTCACCCAAAATCGCAATGTGCCGACCAGATTGTGGGTGACCTAAGGTTCCGGGCGTATGCGGGTGCGAAGGAGACGATGAAATAAAAGTCGAACACTCAGAGAGGCCATATGCTTCGTAAATCTCGCCTTCTGTGGAGGCGCGCCAAGCATCACGGATCGATTGAGAGAGCTTTTCACCAGCTGCAAGCCCATGCCTCAGGGCCGGCAGGTCGGGCAGGTCAGACTTTAACATCTGTCGATAAACGCCCGGTGCAGCAGCAAAAAGACTCGCGTCATATTGCGCAAGAAGGTTCCCAAGCTGAGACGGATCTGTGCCAGCCGCTGGGATCAAGGCCGTCGCACCTTTGGTCCAAGGATCCATCAGGCCTGTGCCGAGAGTGAAGGTCCAGTTGAAGGCCCCGGCGTGTAACAAGCGATCGTCTCGGCGCAGCCCGTACCAGCCCTCCATCATCATCTGGCGTGCCCATATCGCACGATGAGCGTGGCCCACGGCGCGCGGGATACCTGATGTTCCGGATGTATAGATGATGTAGGCCAGACGATTGGGGTCCCCCAAATCCCAATCCGAGGGTGGAAGGTTGCGCCACTCAAGCGCCTGTTCCGTCGACAGCAATGTAACATCTGTTTTGGGGCAGCTGACGTCCGGCGCGCGTAAAACCGCTTTGGGGTGAAGGGTTTCTATGATCTTTCTCACCTCACCTTTGGTGAGCTGCGACGACGTTGGTACGGGAATGATCCCGGCTGCGATTGCACCAAGATAGATGATCGGGAAATCGACCGTATTCCCAACCCGCATCACCAGAATATTGCCGGGTGTCAGGCCACTTGCCAACAGTCCGGTGGCTGTCCCGCGCACGGCTTTGATCAACTCTGCATAGGTCCAGACCTCAGCATCGGTTTTAGAAACGACGACCAAAGCCTCTTTGTCAGGTGTGCGTTCCCCCGCAGCCAGCACATGGGCCGCAAGGTTGAAAGGAGCGGGACAGGGCGCGGAGGCACCTTTGTTAAACAGAGAAACCATAGGTTTGGATTAGGCCTCTGACGCGTGCTGTGCAAGTCCCTGACTTGATTGCTTGCCTGTGGGCACTTATAGCAAGGACCCATGACCCAAGATCCCAAATCCCTTATTCGCATCGCTCGTGAAAACGGTGAAGATGAAAGCGTTGAGCCATTAGATCTGGGGCAGCGCGTCCGAGATCTTCGTAAAGAGCTGGACTGGACTCTGGAACAGGCCGCCAAACAGGCCGGATTGGCGCGCTCGACCCTGTCGAAAATCGAAAATGGCCAGATGTCTCCCACTTATGATGCTTTGAAAAAGCTGGCCGTGGGGCTGCAGATTTCTGTTCCTCAGCTTTTCACGCCACCGCAGCAGGAAAAAGTGAATGGTCGTATGACGATTACGCGATCAGATGAGGGCCAAAAGCACGCGACAGCAACTTACGAGCATGTGTTGTTGGGTGAAAATCTCACGCGCAAGAAGATGCTGCCGTATCGGGCGCGGGTGCGGGCGCGGGATATGGCAGAGTTCGACGGTTGGGTGCGCCATGACGGCGAAGAGTTTCTCTATGTTCTGACGGGTGTTGTACGCCTTTACACCGAATTCTATGAGCCGGTGGAAATGAAGCGCGGCGACAGCGCCTATTATGACGCCACCATGGGCCACAATGTCGTGTCTTTGTCTCAGGAAGACGCGACCATTCTCTGGGTCACGTCCTTAGCATAAAATGTCGCCCCAAAGTCTTGAGCTTGCACACAGCTTGTATTGAAAAAGTGTTACTCAAAGAAAAGCCCCGCCAGATTGGCGGGGCTTTCTGTTTTACTTTTCAGGCAGAAGCCCGCGAGGGCTAAACCTGAGCACGATCAACAAGATCAAACCCATTGTCAGCAAACGCATATGTTGCACGCTGTCGAGCAGGTGTTCTTTCAGTGCCGATCCATCGGCCATGCCTGCGGTGAGAATGTTCATCAGGCCCTGGCCCAGAGGTTCAACCTGAACCCAGAGGAACCAGATGATCATGCCGCCAAGAATGGCGCCCATGTTGTTACCGGACCCACCAACAATCACCATCACCCAGATCAGGAAGGTGTAGCGCAGCGGCTGATAGCTCGACGGGGTAAGCTGACCATCAAGAGTGGTCATCATCGCGCCTGCGACACCACAGATTGCCGAACCTAGGATAAACACCTGCAAGTGGCGGAAGGTGACATCTTTACCCATCGCACGGGCCGAGACTTCGTTATCGCGAATGGCACGCATCATGCGGCCCCATGGCGATTTAAGCGCAAGCTGGGCCAGCACCAGAACGATCACAAGTACAATCGCAAAGAGCAGTGAATAGCTGAGCTTAACGTACAGAGTTGATGCCGTGGTGGCATCCAAACCGTAACCCGCAGCCGCCTCAACAAATCCAGGATCGTTTTGCAGATCAATTTCACGCGCAACAGGACGGGGCAGGCCGATCACGTTTTTCACGCCACGGGCCAGCCAGTCCTCGTTTTTCATAATAGCAATGATGATCTCAGAGATGCCAAGCGTTGCGATAGCTAGGTAATCTGAGCGCAAACCCAATGCTGTCTTGCCAATGATCCAAGCCCCGCCAGCGGCAAGAAGACCACCTATAGGCCAAGCAAAGAGCACCGGTAGTCCAAGACCACCGAGATACCCGCTCACAGCAGGGTTCACAGCTTCGATCGCCGCAACGCCGGGATCGCGCACCATACGATAGAGGATAAGTCCGCCAATCAGAACCACAGCGACGAGCCACGCCTTGCGGAAGTTCCGCCAGATATAGGCCGATGCCGCAACGGTGGCCGCGATGATCACCAGAGCACCGATGGCTCGCAGACCACCCGCAGACCAGGCCTCTTGAACGGGGGGCATTGAGGTCAGGACAACCCCAAGACCACCCAGAGCTACAAAGCCCATGACGCCAACATTGAACAGGCCCGCGATGCCCCACTGAAGGTTCACCCCCAGAGCCATGACCGCACTGACGAGCCCCATGTTGAGGATCAAAAGCGCCGAGTTCCAACTTTGAACCATGCCGGTGCCAATGATCAGAACCGCGACGAAGGCAAAGAGAAAGAGCGTTTTAACAGACTGGGTCATACCGATTTCCCCTTAAACAGGCCGGTCGGTTTGAACAGCAGGACAATCACGAGGATCATAAAGCTGACAGCGAATTTGTAGTCAGTGGCCAGAAGCTGAACCAAGCTATCGGGTTCGAGGTTTTCCGGCAGCAGGTAGCGCAACACTTTTTTCCAAGCATAGGTGATGCCGACCTCTGAGAAGGCAATGACAAAACCGCCCGCGATGGCACCCACGGGGCTGCCCAAGCCTCCGACAATCGCGGCCGCGAAGATTGGAAGTAGGAGCTGGAAGTAGGTGAACGGCTTATAGCTTTTGTCGAGACCATAGAGCGTACCTGCGATCACGATCAGAGCCGAGACGATCAGCCAAGTCACCATCACAACTCGTTCGGGGTTGATGCCCGATAGGAGTGCCAAATCTTCGTTGTCCGAAAACGCGCGCATGGATTTGCCTGTGCGTGTTTTGTTCAAAAACCAGAACAGAAAGATCACAACGATCACCGCAGTCAGAATGGTCAGACCCTGCGTGGTTTTGAAGGCAAGACCTTCACGCAACCCGGTAAGCGTCTTGAATTCGCGCGCGGAAATGATGAAGCGGTCGCCATCGGCAAAGCGCTGTTCATCGGCGCCAAGGATCAGGCGGGTGATGCCGTTATACACAAACATAACCCCGATCGAGACCATCACGATGATCACCGGTTTGGCCTTTTGGCGGCGGTAAAACTTGTAGATCACCTTATCGGTCCCAAGAACCAGCAAGGCGGTCACCGCAATGCCAAAGGGAATGGCCAAAAGTGCGGTTGGCAATGGCCCAAGCGAGATGCCCATGGACTGGAACATCCAGGTAAAGATGACAACAGTCATTGTCCCAAAGGCCATGGTGTCGCCATGGGCAAAGTTTGAGAACCGCAAGATACCGTACACAAGCGTCACCCCAAGCGCACCCAGAGCCAGTTGGCTGCCATAGGCGAGGGCAGGGATCAGAACAAAGTTGGAAAGCGCCACAATGGCGTTCAGGAAATCCATATCACTTTCTCTCCAGTGATTTGGCGGCAATACAGACCGCCTGGCTGGGCACTTGGCCCGGCTGGAACAGGTTCAAGGCACGCATCATCATCCTCCCAGGAAGCTGGCGCGCACTTCTGGATCTGCTAAAAGCTGCTTTCCGGTGCCCGTGTGGCCATTGCGGCCCTGCACCAGAACATAGGCTTTGTCAGCGATCTCAAGTGCCTGCTTGGCGTTTTGTTCAACCATCAAAATGGAAATCCCCGTCCGGGCCACCTCGATAATGCGGTCGAACAATTCATCCATAACAATTGGCGACACACCCGCGGTGGGCTCATCCAGCAGCAAAACTTTTGGTTGGGTCATCAAAGCGCGCCCGACGGCCACCTGTTGACGTTGCCCACCTGAAAGTTCTCCCGCAGCCTGATGGCGTTTCTCGCGCAGAATTGGGAACAATTCGTACACTTGCTCCATGGTCGAGCGAAAATCATCGGTCCGAATAAAGGCACCCATTTCGAGATTCTCTTCGACCGACATCGACGTGAAAATGTTGCTCGTCTGCGGAACAAACCCCATACCTTTGCCCACTCGGGCCTGAGGTGTGAGTTTAGTGATGTCTTCACCATCAAGGATCACATGACCTTCGCGCAGGTTCAGCATCCCAAAGGTGGCCTTCATGGCTGTGGATTTGCCTGCACCGTTTGGGCCAACAATGACAGCAATTTCACCTTTTTCGACCGCAATGGTACAGTCGTGCAGAATATCGGGGCCGGATTTCCCATAGCCGCCGGTCATATGCGACCCGATCAGAAAGGGTTCACCGGGAGCAGGATGGGTTGCGCCGCTTTTCGCAGTGGTGTCCAAGGTGCCCGCTCCGTTTGGGTTGCCCAGCGAGAGGTCTTTGTTGCCGTGATCGTCCTGATACGGATTGTCACCCATCACGAGGCCTCCTTGTTTTTCAGGCCGGTGCCCAGGTATGCTTCGATCACCTGTTCGTTGGCTTTGATCTCGTCCAGCGTGCCTTCGGCAAGCTTTTTGCCCTCGGCCATGACGATCACCGGATCACAAAGTTTTCCAATGAAATCCATGTCGTGCTCGATGACGCAGAAGGTGTAGTCACGTTCTTTGTTCAACCGGATGATTGCATCGGCGATGGTCATCAGAAGGGTGCGGTTTACACCGGCGCCGACCTCGTCCAGAAACACGATCTTGGCGTCGACCATCATGGTGCGGCCAAGCTCAAGCAGTTTCTTTTGTCCGCCCGAGATGGCGGCGGCCGGGTGATCGGCCAGATGTTCGACGGTCAGGAACTCCAAAACCTCATCGGCTTTGGCTCTTAGCGCGCGTTCTTCATCTGCGATGCGTTTGCGCCCGAACCAAGTGTTCCACAGTTTTTCGCCGTGTTGTCCGCCGGGCACCATCATCAGATTTTCACGACAGCTCATCGAGCCGAATTCATGTGCAATCTGAAAAGTGCGCAGCAAACCTTTGTGAAACAACTCATGTGGCGGCAGGCCGGTGATATCTTCACCATCCATAAAGACGCGGCCCGAGGTGGGCGGCAATGCACCAGCGATAACGTTGAACAGCGTGGTTTTTCCCGCGCCATTGGGCCCCACCAGCCCTGTGATTGAGCCTTTGGCGATCTCAAGCGATGCACCATCAACAGCCCGGAAACCGCCAAAGTGGCGGTGAAGGTTTTCCACCCGGATCAAGATGTCCCCCTGGGGCCATTACGTGGCCCTCTTCAAATATGGCAACAGCCCGAGGATCGGATCGATCTCGGGCTGTGCCTGATTTCACAGATGTCGATTACTTAAAGTCGACAGTGTTGAATGCGCCACCTTTGATGTCGTAGTGACGGTAGGTGCCTGCGGCCTCGCCGGGGCCAATCAGTTCAACACCGGTCGCGCCGACATAGTCAACGGCACCACCCGACGCGAGAATATCAAGCGCCTTGCCAAGCTCACCTGGCAGGATTGGCTCACCTGGTGCGTTTGCAACGTCCAGCAGGTTTGCCGCAACAGTGGCGGAATCTGCTTTGCCACCTGCGGCCATCGCCAGAGCGATCAGAGCTGCTGCGTCATAGCTTTCACGAGTGAACGAGCTTTCGCCGTTAATGCCAGCGTCTGCAGTGATTTTTGCGAATGCATCTGCGCCTTCACCCTGGCTCCAGGGAACGGCACCAAACGAGCCTTCCATGTCTGCACCAAGCTCAGCAACCAGTGCGTCACCATACATGCCGTCACCCAGCATGAAGGTGTCAAATGCGCCGGTGTCCAGAGCGGCCTGGATCACGCCTTTTCCGCCCGAATCCGAGTAGCCCAGAACAACCAGTAGATCGCCACCGGCCGAGGCCAATGCGCCAACTTCAGCGGCATAGTCCGCTTTGTTGTCTTCATGTGGTGCGTTCAGAGTAACGGTGCCGCCATTGGCTTCGAACGATGCAATGAAGCTGTCCGAAAGACCTTTGCCGTAGTCGTTGTTGGTGTAGGTCACGGCAACTTCCGAGATGCCGCGATCCTGCAGCAGACCGGCCAGAACGGCACCCTGACGGGCGTCCGACGGTGCGGTGCGGAAGAACAGGCCGTTGTCTTCTGCAGTGGTCAGAGCAGGCGAAGTCGCAGAAGGCGAAACCATGGCGATACCGTTAGGCACAGCAACGTTCGACAGGATTGCACCGGTCACGCCCGAGCAGTCAGCGCCCATGATGGCCGCGACACCGTCAGTGGTGATCAGACGTTCTGCCGCTGCCGAAGCTGCAGCTGCGTCAACGCAGGTCGAATCCGCGCGTACCGACGTCAGGGTTTTGCCACCCATGAACTTGCCGGAGGCGTTGATTTCGTTCAGAGCGAGCTCAGCACTGTCCGCCATATGGGGGGTCAGTGTTTCGATCGGTCCAGTAAAGCCCAAAATCATGCCGATTTTGACGTCTTCAGCTGCAACAGCACCCGCAGTCAATGCGGTTGCGGCGGTCGCAAGAAGCAGTTTTTTCATTATCTCAACTCCCTTGTTGGGTTTTCCCGGATGTGAGCCTATGCGGCGATTTCCGAAAATAAAAGGGCAATTGGCACGTATTGTCACAGTGGTCTAGGCTGGTTTTAGGTTTTGCACAGGATAAGTCCGGTTCGGGGTGAATTATGAAATATGCTTTCATTGTAGCGGGGCTGTCCGCACTTTTTGTACAGGCGGCGAAAGCAGATAAGGTTTCGACCGCATCTGGAATGTTGGACATTTTTCCAGTTGTCGAAGATTTGGATACCCCTTGGGCCTTTGGATTTCTTCCCGATGCTGCGATTCTGATCACCGAACGGGACGGTCGACTTCTTTGGGTCAAAGGAGATCAGCGTCACAAAGTTGCGGGTCTCCCCAAAGTGGATGCTGGCGGGCAGGGAGGATTGTTGGATGTGCTGGTGCCCCGCGATTTTGCCACGTCGCGTGAAATTTTTCTGACCTATTCAAAGAAACAGGGCGTCTTTGGATCTGGCACCGCAGTGTTCCGAGCAACTTTGAGCAAAGACGGTCGACGACTGACCAGAGGGCGAACAATATTTGAGATCAAGCGCGGCTCTCGTGGAGGGCGCCATTTTGGATCTCGGTTGATCGAGGCGCGTGATGGAACCCTGTTCGTGACTATCGGCGATCGCGGGGATCGGCCAGAAGCTCAAAACCTGAATTCTCATAATGGCAGCGTGTTGCGCATCACCAAAGAGGGGCAGCCCGCGCCGGGAAATCCGTTTGTAGGGCAGGGTCTGCCGGATATCTGGAGTTTTGGGCACAGAAATCCGCAAGGCGCGGCGTTGGATTCACAGGGTCAGCTCTGGATCAATGAACATGGTGCGCGTGGTGGCGACGAGGTGAACAGGGTGCGGAAAGGTCGGAACTATGGCTGGCCGGTTATTGCCTATGGAAGGCACTATAGCGGTGCCCAAATTGGCGAAGGCTCTGAAAAAGAAGGGTTAGAACAACCAGAATTTTACTGGGACCCGTCCATCGCGCCCTCTGGGATGACGTTCTTTGACGGTGATATTCCGGGTTGGCATGGTGATGCCTTTGTGGGCTCGTTGAAATTTGACTACATCTCGCGTTTGTCAGGCACACCGCTGAGAGAAGTTGAACAAATTCAATCGCCTGAAACCGCCCGTGTGCGCGACGTCCGACAGGGGCCGGACGGCGCGTTGTGGTTTCTCAGCGTTGGCAACGACGCGCTCTACAGAATTGCGCCGCGCAACTCCAATTAGACGTCAGACAGACAATCGCTGCGCGTGCGCCCCACGTTCGCGATAGGGCGTGGTCTCATAATGAGCGCGGTAGCATTTGGAGAAATGCGACGGAGACGCAAAGCCACAGGCAAGCGCCACATTGATCACGCTCATATCAGTTTGCATCAACAGGTTACGCGCTTTTTGGAGGCGCAGTTCCATGTAATAACGCTTGGGGGACCGGTTCAAATAGCGACGGAACAGGCGCTCAAGCTGACGCGTCGACATGCCAACTTCTTTGGCGAGGATCGACGGGCTGATCGGTTCTTCGATGTTGGCTTCCATCATCTGAATGACCATGCTCAGCTTGGGATGACGCACGCCAATGCGGGTCGGGACCGAAAGTCGCTGAGTGTCCTGATCGGTTCGGATCGAGGAATAGATCTGCTGATCGGCCACGGCATTCGCCAGTTCTTCGCCATGGTCGTTGGCGATGATCTGCAAAAACAGGTCAATCGAAGAGGTGCCACCAGCAGTGGAGAGACGATTTCCATCAATGGTGAAAACCGACTTTGTCAGCTCAACCTCTAGGAATTCTTCGGAAAAACTATCTTGGTTTTCCCAATGAATCGTAGCCTTTTTGTTATCGAGAAGGCCAGCTTTGGCCAGACAATAGGAGGCCGTGCACAATCCGCCCACCGGTCCGCCTTTGCGGGATTCGCGGCGCAGCCAGCTCAGCAACCGCTTGGACGTCACATCCGTGATATGCGCGCCACCCACCAACATGATGGTGTCATCCCGGTGAATTTCATCCAGTTCGCCATCGACCTGAAACCCGGTGCCGGTCGAACAATGCACGATGTCCCCAGATTCGCTCCACAAACGCCATTCGTACAGCGTTTTGTTGGCCATACGATTGGCCAGGCGCAGACAGTCAATCGCTGCTGCAAAGGACAACATGGTGAAGTTGTCCAGAAGTACAAAAACAAAGCGCCGCGTTTTCGCGGGGGCGGTGTCGACCTTGTTGATCGGACGCTCGGTTTTTGGGTGCATTGGCAGCTTCCTTCATGAGACTCAGGTGGCCATGTTTCGTTTGGTGCCGTTCAGATGGTCAGAACGGATCGGAGGCGTCAAGACGTCTCGTGTCAATCGTAGGCTGGTCAGCCTTTTTAGGATTGTCTATAGAGCGAGTGTTAACGCTGACGAGGATAGGCTGATATTACCATGACACAGTGGCAAAAGTCGAATTGGCGGGCCAAACCCCGCATTCAGATGCCTGATTATACCGATGCCGACGCCTTGCATGCGGTTGAAGGGCAACTTTCCAAATATCCGCCGCTGGTTTTTGCTGGCGAAGCCCGACGCCTCAAACAGGCGCTTGGTGCGGCTGGACGTGGAGAGGCCTTTTTGTTGCAGGGCGGCGATTGCGCCGAATCCTTCGATCAGTTTTCTGCTGATTCGATCCGCGACACGTTTAAAGTCATGCTGCAGATGGCCATGGTTCTGACCTACGGGGCCAAAGTTCCGGTGGTCAAAGTTGGCCGCATGGCGGGTCAGTTCGCCAAACCCCGGTCCGCCCCGACGGAAGTGGTCAATGGTGTCGAGCTGCCAAGTTATCGCGGCGACATTATCAATGATCTGCCTTTTACGGCAGAAGCCCGTATTCCCGATCCCAAGAAAATGCTGCAGGCCTATACCCAGTCTGCCGCCACGCTGAACCTTCTGCGTGCCTTTTCGACCGGCGGCTATGCTGATGTGCATCAGGTTCACCGCTGGACGCTTGATTTCACGCAGGGCGATGGCGCTGCTCGTTACCGCGATATGGCTGCCCGGATCAGTGACACGCTGGATTTCATGAGCGCAGCCGGTGTTGATAGCGCCCGCGCGCATACGCTGCAGACCGTCGATTTCTACACCAGCCATGAATCGCTGCTGTTGGAGTATGAAGAGGCACTGACCCGTCAGGATTCCATTTCTGGCGATTGGCTGGCTGGGTCCGGTCACATGATCTGGATTGGCGATCGCACCCGTCAGCCCGACGGCGCCCATGTGGAATTCGCAAGCGGTGTTCTTAACCCGGTGGGTCTGAAATGTGGTCCAACAACCACAGCAGAAGATCTCAAGGTGCTGATGAAAAAGCTGAACCCTGAAAATGAGGAAGGTAAGTTGACGCTGATCGCCCGTTTTGGTGCAGGAAAGGTCGCCGAGCACCTTCCTCGCCTGATTAAGGCGGTTCAGGAAGAAGGCGCAAATGTCACCTGGGTCTGTGATGCGATGCATGGCAATACGATCAAATCGGCAACGGGCTATAAAACCCGGCCGTTTGAATCGGTGCTGCGTGAAGTGCAGGATTTCTTTAACGTCCACAACGCCGAGGGTTCGATCCCCGGTGGGGTGCACTTCGAAATGACCGGTCTGGATGTCACCGAATGCACCGGTGGTGTACGTGAAGTGACCGAAGAAAACCTGTCAGACCGCTATCACACCGCCTGTGATCCACGTTTGAATGCGTCCCAGTCTCTGGAACTTGCCTTCCTTGTTGCGGAAGAGCTCACCAAACGTCGTGAAAGCAAGTCGCTCGCGGCCAGCGCCTAAAGTTTTAAACATCAAATTCAAAAAGGCCCCGGATTTCTCCGGGGCCTTTTTTTGTATCTGCTCGGTGCCGTTCTGTCGGATCTGAGATCTCTTTTGTAGGGGCTCAACGAACAGACGGTCCTCTCACGTATCAGTTTGAAACAGAGTTATCTTTTGTTGTTCGTGTGTTTGAGAGAAAGACAATTTACCTTAGTCTCAAACACGTCGAAAATTTTAATCATTAGATACAATAAGGCGCAGGTGTCCGCGGGTTTGCGGGGCCTTTTTCGCAGGCGTTTTCACCTGATTGTTGACCCCGGGCACGGGTTTAACAGGCGTAGCATCCACACTGTTGGATTTGATCATGTCGCGCAGGCTCCGCAGAGGTTTGACCTCAGGGGCAGGTTCCTTGGCAATGGGAGCAGGGCGACGGGCAATGACACCGGGCTGAAGCGCAGGTGTGATATCAATGCTTGTCACGGTAAAGCGACGTGGGGTCCGGCCCACGCGGCCATTGGTGACAATTGCACCCAATGCACGAGACAGGTCACCGAAATCTGACCGCAGAGGCATCAGGATCATGTGGCCTTCGAGATCAGGCTTGCCAAATCCACCCTCGGCGCGCAGTTCCAGACGGATGATCGCAGGGTCAGCAAAAAGACGCGACACTGCCTGGCCAAACCGATCGCGATCCGCCGGAGCAATCAGGCTCGACAGTGGCATACCTGCGATCTGCATTCCCATAAGATCTGAGAGATGTGACCCGGCGACGCGAATTTTTGCCATGGACGGCGCGATGCGCTCCATCAAAAAGGCGTTTTCCAGTGAATCTTCGATCCCGCGCGGATCAACCTGGCTGCGCATCGGCACTTGGTCTTTGTCGCAGAGCCCATGCCAATAGGCTTCAACATTGCGCAGGGGTGCCATCCGACGTTGTTTTTCATGTTGATTCATCGAAAGGATATCCCGACCGTTACCACCATTCCCAAGCATTTTGTCGCTCCTGTTGTGCGCTCGACCCAAGGCCCCACTTCCTAAAGTCTGCGTAATCTCTGTTACTGAACTCTTAATATCACGGGATGTATGGGATTTCGCTCAAATTGTGTTTAAAGGGTTAACGTAACCTTCAGGTCGCTTGCGTCATGCGAATTGGGGCGCTAGGCCCGATCTAAAGCTATGCAGGAGACAACAATGCGGCAGTCGATGACGGGGTTTGCCAGTGTGCAGGGCGCGGGTCTTGGGTTTACGTGGACCTGGGAAATGCGTGGTGTGAATGGCAAAGGATTGGACCTGAGACTGCGCGTGCCCGATTGGATCGAAGGCTTGGAGGTCACGCTACGCGCCCGCCTTTCCAAAGCGCTGACACGTGGCAATCTTCAGGTCTCACTCCGCGTGACTTCCGACGGCGCCGAGGGTCAGCTGCGTCTGGATGAAACTCAGCTCGCCACGGTGCTTCAGGCGATGGCCTTGATAGAAGAGCGGGCCATGTCGGCCGGTGTTTCTTTGGCCCCATCAACATCATCGGATATTGTTGCCCTGCGGGGTGTTTTGACCACAGAAGCCGGTGAGGTTGATCAGGTTGAGCTGCGCAAAGCCATTCTTGAGGATTTCGAAGCTGCTTTGGCAAGCTTCGTCGACATGCGCAAAACCGAAGGGCAAAACCTGCAAGAGATCCTGACACGCCAAATGGCGGAGATCAAAGATCTGGTTACACAGGCAGAAGGCGCAATAGCCGATAGAAATTCAAGTCAGTCAGAACGACTACGCAGTCAGTTGGCGCGCGTCATGGAAAATGTCGATACATTTGATGAAAGCCGCCTAGCGCAGGAACTTGCCCTTATCGCGGTGAAATCTGATGTCACCGAAGAAATTGACCGATTACACAGTCACGTAGCAGCTGTTGAGGAGCTGTTGGCAACAGAGGGGGCCGTGGGACGAAAACTCGATTTTCTGATGCAGGAATTTAACCGTGAGGCCAACACCTTGTGCTCAAAATCCGGCGATGCGGCGTTGACACAGGTCGGGCTTGCGCTCAAGACCGTCATCGACCAGTTGCGCGAGCAAGTTCAGAATGTGGAGTAAGCCATGACCAGACGCGGTCTATTGATCATCCTGTCGTCGCCATCCGGCGCCGGTAAATCCACCCTGTCTCGGCGTCTGTTGGATTGGGACCCCAGTCTGAGTTTTTCGGTCTCGGCCACGACACGGGCGCCGCGCCCGGGTGAGATTGATGGCGAGCACTATCATTTCCTTGAAGAAGATCAGTTCAAGAAACAGGTCTCGGAAGAGGGGATGCTTGAGCACGCCCACGTCTTTGGTAACTTCTATGGCTCGCCCAAGGGTCCTGTCGAGAATGCCATTTCGGAGGGGCGAGATGTCATCTTTGACATTGATTGGCAGGGCGCACAGCAGATCGTGAATTCGTCGCTTGGGCCAAGCACCTTGTCGATTTTCATTCTTCCACCTTCAATCACCGAGCTGCGCCGCCGTTTGATTTCGCGCGGGCAAGATGCGGATGATGTGATCTCGAAACGGATGCAGAAAAGCTGGGATGAGATCAGCCACTGGGGCAGCTATGATTATGTGCTGGTCAATGATGATCTGGACCAGACCTTTGAAAAGCTGAAAACCATTGTCACCGCGACCCGTCTGCGCCGGTTGCAACAGCCGGGCATGGTGGAACATGTGCGCGGATTGCATGCGGAATTTGAGGAGCTGTCATGACGCTTTATGCTTTGGACGATATTGCGCCGCAGGTGCATGAGACCGCTTGGATTGCGCCGGATGCCAACGTGATTGGCAATGTTGTGCTGGAAGACGACACATCGATTTGGTTCGGCTGCACCCTGCGCGGGGACAACGAAGAGATCCGGGTTGGGGAAGGCAGCAACGTTCAGGAAAACTGTGTGTTTCACACCGATCCGGGCTGTCCTCTCCAAATCGGCGCGGGATGTACCATTGGGCATAAAGTGATGCTACATGGCTGTATCATTGGTGAAAATTCGCTGATCGGCATGGGCGCGACAATTTTAAACGGGGCCAAGATCGGCAAAAACTGCCTGATCGGTGCCGGGGCTTTGATCACAGAAAATAAGGTGATCCCGGATGGCTCTTTGGTGATGGGTGCGCCTGGGAAAGTTGTGCGGCAGCTTGATGAGGCTGCCATTGACGGGTTGAAACGTTCGGCGCTGCATTATCAAGAGAACGCGCGACGGTTCTCAAAGGGATTGCGGGCCTTGTAAGCGCGGGGCGCTGCCCCCGATCGCCCAGGGCGATCTCCCCCGGAGTATTTTTGAAAAGAAGAAGCCCGGCGCCGATGCGCTAAGATAGAGCGGTGGGTGCGGGCCTGAGGAGGATGAGCAATGAAAAAGACATTGATGCGGTCAGAAGTTCTGCGGGAAGGCATTTCGGCGCCCGTTGCGACCCCGATTATGCCGTCGGTGGTCTATGCCTCGGTGTCACCGGATCGGTTGGATGATCAATATGAAGGTCGGGCCGAGGGCTATACCTATGCCCGCGAGGGACACCCCAATGCAGATGTGTTGGCCCGGCGCATCGATGCGCTTGAAGGGATGGAAGGTGGTATTCTTCTGGGGTCAGGCATGGCGGCGGTCAGTGCCGTTCTGATGGGTCTGTGCCAGTCCGGAGATCACGTGATTGGGGGCAACCAGCTGTATGGTCGGTCGTTGCGCCTGATGAACGAAGACCTGCCGCGTTTTGGCATTGAAACTACATTGGTCGACGCCGGGGATGCGCAGGCCTTTGCGGAGGCGATACAACCCAACACCAAGCTTGCCTTGATCGAAGTCGTGTCAAACCCGACCATCCGGATTGCGGATCTGGATGGCATTGCCGAGGTCTGCAAAGCCAAAGGTGTGCTTTTGGTGGTCGACAATACCTTTACCACGCCGCAGGCTCTGAAACCCATCGAACATGGGGCAGATATTGTGTTGCACTCGGTGACCAAGCTTTTGGCAGGCCATTCGGATGCGACCTTGGGTTGGGTCTGTGCCAAGGATCCGGCGTTGAATGACAAGATGCGTGTTTTTGCGGTGACCGCTGGCTTTACGCCAAGCCCGTTTGACTGCTGGCTGGCCGAGCGCGGGTTGGCGACCTTCCCGCTGCGCTTTGCTCAGGCGCAGGCAACCGCTCAGCGTCTGGCCGATCATCTTGCCACCCAACCTGGTGTGAAACGCGTGATCTATCCGACGCGCCCGGATCATCCCGAAGCCGCACGGGCGCAAAGCCTGTTGCATGGGCAGGGCGCCAATATGGTCAGCTTTGAAATCGAAGGAGGCCGGGCCGCGGCAAACGCCATGACGCAGGGCGCCTCAGACATCGCCTTTGCTCCAACTTTGGGGGATGTTGGTACGACCCTGTCCCACCCGCCTTCGTCGTCCCACCGGGCCATGACAGCAGAAGACCGGGCAGCCATGGGGATCAGCGAGGGGTTCTTCCGGGTTTCTGTTGGCTTGGAAGATCCCGACGCCCTGATCGCAGCGTTTGACAAAGGCCTTGAGGCCGCACGAAAGGTGTAGAGACATGCGCGGTGATGCAGAGGAGTTTGTAGCGGCGGTGCCGCTGCCATCGGTACTGATCCGTCGGGATGAACGTATTCAGGCGGCAAATGAAACAGCGCTGTCTCTGTTTGGTCAGGCCATTCGTGGCCGCCACTTTATCACCGCGCTGCGCCAACCCAATCTTTTGGACACCATCGAAGCCTGTTTACGTGATCCCAAGGCGCGCGAATGCGAATATCTCACAAGTGACGGCCGACAAGACACAACTTATAAAGTGACAGTTCGCCCTGTATCGTTAGACGACGGACCGGGCGTGATGGTGTGTTTTGAAGATATGACCTCGCAAGAGCAGGTCAGCCAAATGCGGCGCGACTTTGTGGCCAATGTCAGCCACGAGTTAAAAACGCCTCTCACGGCCGTGATTGGTTTTATTGAAACCATCCGCGGTCCTGCCAAAAATGATTCCGCAGCGCAGGAGCGTTTCCTGACCATTATGGAAAATGAAGCGCATCGGATGAACCGACTTGTCGGGGATCTTCTCTCGCTCAGCCGGGTCGAAGCGGAAGAGCGCGTGCGACCGACCACAAGCGTCAACCCTGCGCAGTTGATTCAGAGCACCGTCGACGGTCTGGAGCGCCTGATGCAAGAAACAGGCGTCTCGGTGGCAGTGGATTTGCCTGACACGGATTTCGAAATTCGAGGCGATGCAGATCAATTGCGGCAGGTTCTGAACAATCTCACCGAGAACGCCGTGAAATACGCAGGTCAGGGGGCCTCGGTCAAAGTCTCCCTGTCTTTGCCAAACTACGAGGCGAGATTGCGCTGCGAGGGGATCCGGATCAAGGTGTCAGATACAGGTCAGGGGATTGACCCGCTGCACCTGCCGCGTCTGACCGAGCGGTTTTATCGCGTCGACAGCCACCGGTCACGGGAGATGGGCGGCACGGGCCTTGGGCTTGCAATTGTGAAGCACATCGTCAACCGGCACCGGGGACGGATGCGGATCAAAAGCAAGCTTGGTGAAGGCACAAAGTTTACGGTGATTTTGCCGTCTGATTAAGCGCGGCAATTGTAACAGATGCCTTTACGGGGCGCGTGCCGTGCCTGTCCAAGCTGTCACATTCCATTGAAATGGCGCGGCTGCGACCGCCAGCGAAGCATGGAATCACGAATCGTTGGTCCAAAAACACAACCTAGACAGGTGGCAGTTGCTGTCTAGGCGACAGGAATCTCTTGTTAACTTTCAAACCTCTGACTGAGGTGGAGAAAAACATCCGCCTAGGCGATCGGGAATTCGATCAATTTTTCTCATAAAAACAGGGGCTCTGCGGATTGAATGGAAGGAAGGCGTTCGGTCGTCATAAAAGCGTTACACACGTGTCACAAAAGCATCGTCACTGACCCTTAGCCACTGCCCCGGAGATCATCGAAGGGATGATCAAGATCCGATAACTCAGGAGCTTCTAATGACCGTCAAACTGACCGCTTCCGTACTGGCGATCGCCGCCGTATCTGCAACTTCCGCAATGGCGCGCGACAACGTGCAGGTTGCTGGCTCGTCGACTGTTCTGCCTTACGCCTCGATCGTGGCAGAAGCCTTTGGCGAAAACTTTGACTTCCCGACACCGGTTGTTGAATCGGGCGGTTCTTCGGCAGGCCTGAAGCGCTTCTGTGAAGGCGTTGGTGAAAACACCATCGACGTTGCAAACGCATCGCGCAAAATCAAAGACAAAGAAATCAAGGCCTGTGCCGAAGCTGGTGTGACCGACATCATCGAAGTGCGCATCGGCTATGATGGCATCGTATTTGCCTCGCAGATCGACGGCCCGGCCTACACCGCATTCCAGCCGATCGACATCTTCAACGCTCTGGGCGCAAAAGTTGTCAAAGACGGTGCTCTGGTAGAAAACACCGCCAAGCAGTGGGCTGATTTCAACGCGGATCTGCCAGCAGCAGACATCGCCGCCTTCATCCCGGGCACCAAGCACGGCACCCGTGAAGTTTTCGAAGAAAAAGTGATGGTTGCAGGCTGTAAAGCAGCTGGCGCATACGACATCTACTTTGCCGAAAACGGTGGTGACAAAAAAGCCGCTAAGAAAGCCTGCTACGAAGTGCGTACCGACGGCGTTTCGGTCGACATCGACGGTGACTACACCGAGACCCTTGCACGTGTTGATGCTAACCCTAACGGCATCGGCGTTTTCGGTCTGGCGTTCTACGAGAACAACACCGACAAGCTGAAAGTGGCGACCATGGGTGGTGTTGCGCCCTCGACCGAGAGCATCGCAACCGGTGAGTATCCTGTGTCGCGTCCGCTGTTCTTCTACGTGAAGAAAGCGCACATCGGCGTTATCCCAGGTCTGAAAGAATATGCTGAGTTCTTCGTTTCGGAAGAAATCGCTGGTGGTGACGGCCCTCTGGCCGAGTACGGTCTGGTTTCGGATCCTGAGCTGGAGCAGACCCAGTCGATGGTATCCGACGAACACACCATGGGTTCGGGCTCGTAAGCTAGCCTCCACGGCATGAACTTTGGGGGCAGCGTATTGGCTGCCCCTTTCCTACTTTTAGGACCTTTTCTAACAAGCAAATCGGGGGGCGTATGCCTGTTTTCTGGCTGATACTTAGTGTGCTTGGGCTTGGAGGGGCTGGCTATGTCGCCGGTCGCCAACGTGCCTTGGCCAGCGCAGGTGGCGACAGCCGCAATCTGCACTCGCTCCCGTCTTACTACGGGTCGAACCTTTTTATCAAAACCGTGGTTCCGGCCTTTGTCCTCCTGATCATCTGGTTGTTGGTTCAACCGTTTATCATCGAAAACCGCGTGATTGGTCTGATCCCAACGGGTGAGATCGCCGAAGGGTCAAACATCAATCTGGTGATGGCCGAAGTGCGCCGGACCGCTGAAGGCCTCGACAACATCGTAGCGCTTGGCCTTATGGATGCGGATGAAGCGCGCAACGTGCGGGCAGACATCTCTGATGTGACACAGCGCCTGAAAGAAGCCGGACAGGTGGTCACATCAGCCATCACTCAGCCGATCCTTCTCGCAGCGCAGGAATACCGGACATCTAGTGCAGCCGGATCGCTTTACATGACCATCGCGGTCTTTGTTTTAGCAATCGCCGGAATGTTGTTTGGAATGAAAGAGACACACCGGGATTTCCGGGCCCGCAATATCGTTGAAGCAAGTGTGAAAATCTTGCTCATTGCCGCGGCGTCGATTGCGATCCTGACCACGGTTGGCATCATTCTGTCGCTGATCTTCAACACGGTTGAATTCTTCCGCCTCTACCCGGCAAGCCAGTTTTTCTTCAACCCAACTTGGTTGCCATCGTTTGGTGGCGGTTTGGATCATGATGGAAACCCCCTGTCCAAGCTCGGCATTCTGCCACTTCTCTGGGGCACGCTCTACATCTCTCTGATTGCGCTGGTCGTGGCCGTGCCAATTGGATTGTTCGCCGCGATTTACTTGTCAGAATATGCAACCAGCCAAGTGCGTTCTATTGCCAAACCCTTGCTTGAAATTCTGGCCGGCATTCCAACTATCGTTTACGGTCTTTTTGCTTTGCTGACCGTTGGCCCGATGTTGATTTCGATCTTTGGCGATGGATCGCTGGGGTGGATGAAAGCGGGCACAGCAGTGATGACCGCGGGCCTCGTGATGGGCATCATGTTGATCCCCTTCGTCAGCTCGTTGTCTGATGACATCATCAATGCGGTCCCTCAGGCAATGCGCGATGGATCTTATGGCCTGGGGGCCACCAAGTCTGAGACCATCAAACAGGTCGTCATTCCTGCTGCGCTTCCGGGTATCGTTGGTGCGATCCTTTTGGCGGCGTCACGAGCCATCGGCGAAACCATGATTGTTGTCCTTGGGGCAGGGGCCGCAGCAAAACTCAGCCTCAACCCATTTGAAGCCATGACAACGGTGACGGCAAAAATCGTGTCGCAGCTGACTGGTGACGCCGATTTCGCTTCGCCCGAAGCTTTGGTGGCCTTCGCTCTGGGGATGTCGCTCTTCGTCATGACATTGGGTCTGAACGTCTTCGCACTCTACATTGTGCGCAAATATCGGGAGCAGTACGACTAATGACCGATGCATCTGTGAATTCCTCTGAACCACGCCGTAAGGTCTCTTTGACCGAAACGGACGAGCGCACCAAACGCCGCAATGCCGCCGAAGCGCGTTTCCGCATGTATGGCATTGCCGCGATCGCCGCAGGCCTGGTGTTTCTGGTGGTTCTGCTGACAACAATCCTGTCCAACGGAACCGGTGCGTTCCAGCAGACGTTCATCACAACCGAGGTCTATCTCGACCCGTCGAAGTTGGACAAAAAAGGCCAGCGTAACATTGACGACATCAAGAAAGTGTCGACCTTTGGCTATGCCCCGCTGGTGCAAAACGCGCTGCTGAAAGAAGTCACCGACGCCGGGATCGAAACGCCGCTGACCAAGCGCAAGCACATGAAGGCGCTGATTTCGGCCTCTGCCGCAGCTCAAGTGCGTGACTTTGTGATCGCCAACCCCGATCGCATCGGGGACACGGTTGAGTTCCGTATTCTGGCCTCGAGCCGCGTTGACGGATATCTCAAAGGCCGCGTGTTCCGTGAAAGCGTAGCCCGTGACAAAAACATCGATGCCGAACATCTGGATCTGGTTGATGCTCTGGTGCCGCTGGGAGTGGTCAACAAAGAGTTCAACCTGGACTTCATCCTCGGTGCCGACGCTTCGGAAAGCCGTGCCGAACAAGCGGGTCTGGGAGTCGCAATGCTGGGCTCGTTCTTCATGATGCTGGTTGTGCTGGGGCTATCCCTGCCGATCGGTGTGGCGACATCGATCTATCTCGAAGAATTTGCACCTCAGAACCGCTTTACCGATCTGATCGAAGTGAACATCTCTAATCTGGCGGCTGTTCCCTCGATTGTGTTTGGTATTCTGGGTCTTGCTGTCTTCATCCAGTTCGCGCACCTGCCGCAATCAGCGCCTTTGGTTGGTGGTCTGGTTCTGACCTTGATGACGCTTCCCACCATCATCATCTCAACCCGCGCGGCTTTGAAAGCGGTTCCTCCGTCGATCCGCGACGCGGCACTTGGTGTGGGCGCCTCCAAAATGCAGGCGGTCTTCCACCATGTGTTGCCTCTGGCGATGCCCGGCGTGTTGACCGGAACCATCATTGGTCTGGCTCAGGCTCTTGGTGAAACCGCACCGCTGCTTTTGATCGGTATGGTTGGCTATATCGCCACCAATTTCCCAGAAGGTCTCGCAAGCGGCTTTCTGGATCCCAACTCGGCCATGCCTGCCCAGATCTACGAATGGGCCAAACGGGCAGACCCGGCCTACTATGAACGTGCCTGGGGTGGTATCATCATCCTGTTGGTCTTCCTTCTCACCATGAACATCATTGCCATTATTCTGCGCCGCCGTTTCGAGCGCCGGTGGTAAGAAAGGACATCCCATGTACGACGCACCGCATACGGAGAGAGCCGTGAGCCAAAAAGACGTAAAAATCAGCGCGAACAAAGTCCAAGTTTACTACGGCGACACCCACGCAATCAAAGACGTGGATGTGCAGATCGAGGACAAAACTGTGACTGCCTTTATCGGCCCGTCGGGTTGTGGAAAGTCAACGTTCCTGCGCACCTTGAACCGGATGAACGACACGATTGATATCTGCCGTGTCGAGGGTGAAATCTTGATCGATGGCGACAACATCTATGACAAACGGGTGGACCCGGTTCAGCTGCGCGCGAAAGTGGGCATGGTGTTTCAAAAGCCAAACCCATTTCCCAAGTCAATCTATGACAACATTGCCTATGGTCCTCGCATCCATGGTCTGGCCAAAAACAAAGCCGAACTGGATGACATCGTTGAAAAATCGCTGCGCCGTGGCGCGATTTGGGACGAGGTGAAAGATCGCCTTGACGCGCCGGGCACCGGTCTGTCCGGTGGTCAGCAACAGCGCCTGTGTATCGCACGCGCAATTGCAACCGAGCCAGAAGTCCTTCTGATGGACGAGCCCTGCTCGGCGCTTGACCCAATCGCAACGGCGCAGGTGGAAGAGCTGATCGACGAGTTGCGGGCAAGCTATTCGGTGGTGATCGTGACCCACTCGATGCAGCAGGCCGCACGTGTGAGCCAGAAAACCGCCTTCTTCCACTTGGGCAACCTAGTTGAGTTTGGTGAGACCGGAAAAATCTTCACCAACCCCGAAGATCCCCGCACTGAAAGCTATATTACCGGACGGATTGGCTAATGACCGAATTGAGAGAACATATTGTCACCGCCTTCGACCGCGAATTGGAAGGCATTCAGGCTCAGATCATGAAAATGGGGGGCCTCGTTGAGGCCGCCATCATGCAGGCCGCGACATCGCTTGAAACCCGCGACGAAGAGCTGGCCGAAAAGGTGCGGGCGGCGGATGCGGCGATTGACGCGCTGGAAGAAAGCCTGAACGACGAAGCGGCCCGTGTGATTGCGCTTCGGGCGCCCACGGCCACCGACCTGCGTGTTGTGCTGTCGGTGATGCGCATGACGGCCAACCTTGAGCGCATCGGTGATCTGGCAAAGAACATGGCCAAACGCACCACGGTTCTGGTGCAGCTTCAGGCCATCGGTGGCACCTCGACTGCGTTGCGTCGTATGGCACGCGAAGTTGAATTGATGCTGAAAGATGCGTTGGACGCCTATATTCAGCGTGACGAAGCCCTTGCGCTGGATGTCATCGAACGCGACCGTGATGTCGACCAGATGTACAACACCGTGTTCCGCGAGTTCCTGACTTTTATGCTGGAAGATCCGCGCAACATCACTGCCTGTATGCATCTTCATTTCATTGCCAAAAACATTGAACGTATGGGTGACCATGTGACCTCGATTGCGGAACAGGTGGTGTTTTTGACATCGGGCCAGAAGCCTGACGAAGATCGCCTGAAGCTTGATAAAACCTCAACAACGCTCGGCCCGAACGACACCGCCGACGGAGCATAAAGCCATGCCTGCTGATCAACCGACTGTTCTGGTGGTCGAAGATGAAGCCGCCCAGCGTGAAGTTCTGAGTTATAACCTCGAAGCCGAAGGCTTTCGCGTTGCGCGGGCCGAAAACGGGGAAGAGGCTCTGGTTCTGGTGGAAGAAGAAAATCCGGACATCATTGTGTTGGATTGGATGCTTCCTAATGTGTCTGGGATCGAGGTGTGCCGTCAGATCAAGACGCGTCCAGAGACGCGCAATGTGCCTGTGATCATGCTTTCCGCGCGTTCCGAAGAAGTGGACCGGGTGCGAGGTCTGGAAACGGGTGCAGATGACTATGTCGTCAAACCCTATTCAGTTGTCGAGCTTATGGCCCGTGTTCGCGCCCAGCTGCGCAGGTCGCGACCGGCGGCTGCTGGGCTACGGCTTGAATACGAAGACATTGTCCTCGACGCCGAGACCCATCGTGTCACACGGGATGGCAAAGAGCTGAAACTTGGTCCAACTGAGTTTCGTCTGTTGACGACCTTCATGGAAAAGCCAGGCCGTGTCTGGTCGCGTGAACAGCTTCTGGATCGTGTGTGGGGGCGTGATATCTATGTCGATACACGTACCGTTGACGTGCACATCGGCCGGTTGCGCAAAGCCCTTAGCAAACATGGCGGAGGTGACCCTTTGCGCACAGTTCGTGGTGCCGGATATGCCTTGGGCTAGGTGATCGGTCTCTCTTTGACCTAATAAAATATGCGAAAGACTCCTCTGGGCCTCAGAGGGGTCTTTTGCGTTTGTAAGGAGCTTGTTTTTGGGCAGCTGCCACCGAAGTCATTCTTGGCGCAGACAAGAGGACGGCGTTAACACTTCTGTCACAATATTCTCCTTTCCTGATGTAACGTATCTCATGGTAGGATGGTGTGTATATACATTGAATGTGCAATGTACGGCAATTCACACGGGGAGAGTGTTTTGACGCAACGGCCAACGTTCGAAAAGAAGCTTTTAGAGGTTCAGTCGCAACTCGATCAACTTGTGCCGGATCTTGATATCAAGTCGGTCTGCGGTTTCATTGCCGGCCTTGCATTTGCCCAAGATGAGGATCCTTTGTTAGGATTTGATGACTGGCTTTGCCAAGAGTTTCGTCTTACAAAATCTGATCTGCCATGGCCGATTTTGTTGTGTCTTGCTTTCGAAAAAAACGGAATTGCGAGAGAAAACCAAGCTGAAGCAGGTTTTGACGCCTTCTTTCGGTTCAGATCCCAAGCAAGGCTTGACGCCCCTTCCAAATAGCTTTAGCTGCGCGCTCACGAACCCCGCAGGCGGGGGCGGGCCTATGAGGGAGACATCCTTATAAGTCCACCGGTTGAGACATTTGTCTTGATCCCCCGCCGAGGATTGAAAACCGGAAAGGAAAAAGACATGGCTCTTCCCGAGTTCACCATGCGCCAGCTGCTGGAAGCAGGCGTACACTTTGGTCACCAGACCCAGCGTTGGAACCCCCGTATGGGCGAGTTCATCTACGGCCAGCGCAACGGCATCCACATCATGGACCTGACCCAGACCGTTCCTATGCTGGACGCAGCTCTGAATGCTATCCGTGAATCGGTTGCCAAAGGCGGCCGTGTTCTCTTCGTTGGCACCAAGCGTCAGGCCTCGGGCCCGATCGCCGAAGCCGCAGAGAAATGCGCTCAGTACTACATGAACCACCGTTGGCTCGGCGGCACTCTGACCAACTGGCAGACTGTTTCGCAATCGATCAACCGTCTGCGCACCATCGACGAGCAGATGGAAAATGGCGCCGAAGGTCTGACCAAAAAAGAACGTCTGAACATGGAACGTGACCAGGCCAAGCTTCAGGCTTCGCTGGGTGGTATCCGTGACATGGGCGGCGTGCCTGACATGCTGTTCGTCATCGACGTGAAAAAAGAGTCGCTGGCCATCGCCGAAGCCAACAAACTGGGCATCCCAGTTGTCGGCATCGTTGACACCAACTGCTCGCCTGCTGGCATCGACTATATCATCCCGGGCAACGACGACGCGGCCCGCGCGATTGCGCTGTACTGCGATCTGGTTTCGCGCGCTGCTCTGGACGGTATGACCGGTCAGATGGAAGCCGCAGGCTACGATCTGGGCGCGCTGGAAGACGCTCCGGTTGAAGAAGTTGTCGAAGAAGCTGGCGAAAACGCCGAAGCTTAAGCTCGTGTCGCGCAAGCGACATGAAAGCGTGACATGAGCGGGTGGCACCAGGTTTGACCCGGGAGCCACCCGGACTTGCTTTTAGAGATACGAGGAGAGCCAAAAAATGGCGATCACAGCTGCACAGGTTAAAGAACTGCGCGAATCCACCGGCGTTGGCATGATGGACGCGAAAAAAGCGCTGGTTGAAAACGACGGCGACATGGAAGCCGCGGTTGACTGGCTGCGCACCAAGGGCCTCGCGAAAGCGGCGAAAAAGGCTGGCCGTACCGCAGCAGAAGGCCTTGTTGCCGTTGCTGTTGATGGTGGCAAAGGGGTTGCGGTTGAAGTGAACTCGGAAACCGACTTTGTTGCGAAAAACTCGGAATTCCAGGACCTGGTTGGCAAAATCGCTGGCGCAGCTCTGGGTGCTGCCGATGTTGAAGCTCTGGCCACAACCGAGATCGACGGCAAATCGGTCAACGACATGATCACCGACAAGATCGCCACCATCGGCGAGAACATGTCGCTGCGTCGTATGGCGACCGTAGAAGGTGAAACCGTTGTGACCTATGTCCACAACGCGGCCACCACCGGCATGGGCCAGATCGGTGTTCTCGTTGCGCTGAACGGCGGCGACGAAGCCTTCGGCAAGCAGGTTGCAATGCACATCGCAGCGTCGAACCCTGCTTCGCTTTCCGAAGCGGACCTTGACCCGGCCGTTGTTGAAAAAGAGCGTCAGGTGCAGATCGACATCGCACGTGAATCGGGCAAGCCCGAAGCCGTGATCGAGAAAATGATCGTTGGCCGCATGAAGAAATTCCTCGCCGAGATCACTCTGTTGGGTCAGCAGTTCGTTGTGAACCCTGACGTGACCGTTGAGCAGGCTGCAAAAGACGCCGGCGCTGAGATCGTTGGCTTTGTTCGCATGCAGGTTGGCGACGGCATCGAGAAAAAAGAAGAAGATTTCGCAGCGGAAGTTGCGAAGGCCGTTCAGGGCTAAGGCCAGACGTTCTTCTGAATTTGGAAAAGGGCCGCTGGAAACAGCGGCTCTTTTTCTATGGAGACCTATGAAAAGCAGAACTGAGACTGGTGTTACCAAAGCTCAGGTGCCGTGAATTTCTGAGAGATGCATTTTAGGGCAGGGGGATCGGAAGGCTGCTTTCGAGACATTGGGGATACGATTTAGCAGCCTCCCGAAGGGAGAGCTGGAATGATCGAGCTCAAATTGCACAATCACCCAGCGTCCGACAAAAGTCGGGAAGAGACATCAGAGCTGGATCGAATATTCCAGATGTTGCCCCCGCGCTCCTAGGCTTAGCCACCACTCACGGAACGTAGGGTCATTTATCCAGTTTACCTTGCGCAAAGACAGTCTGGTTTTCCTGACCTTGGCTGAAAACATATGAAATTCAGAGGTCTACAGGATTTCGGGTCATCCTTGGGAAACCATGCAGATCTGCGCCAGATGGCTGCTTTAGGCCTCTAGAACAAACATCTGATTGTGGAAAGCGGCCTTGGCCACAGCCTGCGCCGTGGTTTCCACATTCAATGTTTCGCGGGCCAGTCGAAGATGCTTTTCGATGGTGGCCTGGGTCAATCCCATGATCTGCGCGATGTCCTGCATGGTCTTGCCGTCACCAACCCATTCCAGGGCTTCTCGCTGACGTGGAGTCAGATTTTGGTTCTGGAGCGGGATCGGAAGGGTCAAGATTTTCAAATGCACCAGATTGTTCATCAGAACAATGTCGTCGCCTTGCTCGGCCCAGATTTGGTCAAGGGAATCCTGTGACAGGTCTGCGCGACCACACAGCGAAATCGCACCCTTGGCGCGACTGGATACGGACTTAAAGCTGATGGTGTAGCCCGCATGCACCTTGTGCGACATGTTGAAAGAGACAACTTTTTGCGCGTTGGAATCGAGCATCTGGTTGGCAAACATTTCTGCCAAAGAGGCCCAGCTGCACGCACCTTCATTTTCAAGTGCCCAACGCACCATGGGCGCGTTACGATACAGCCCGTCTTCGACAAATCCTTTGCGGTATTCAGCGGAATGATTGCTGAGCACAACAAGGTCGTTGGGATCGCCAAAAGAGTTCGCTGTGAGGAACCGCGTAAATCCATAGATCAACCGATCAAAGCCCAGATCTGCCATACGTTCACAGTGTTTGGCCCAAAGGTCTTCGACCGTTTCCGCGTTTGTTAGCTCGATCAGGTAGGCACGCAATTCAGAAGTCACAGCTCAGCTCTCCAAGTGATGCAGCACCGCATCCATCGCCAGTATATACCCATTCGCACCAAATCCACAGATCAAGCCTACGGAAACAGGTGAAATATACGATGTGTGTCGGAAGGTCTCGCGCGCATGAATGTTTGAGAGATGCAGTTCAACCACAGTCGCCTCGGTGCTTGAGATCGCATCCATCAACGCAATGGACGTATGCGTATAGGCGCCAGCATTCAGAATAATCGCATCATGAACTCCACGGGCTGCGTGGATGTGATCAACCAGAGCGCCTTCGTGGTTGGACTGCGCGCAGGTGACAGCAACACCAATTTTCTCTGCATGCGCGGCGCACATGTCTTCAACGTCAGCTAACGTAGTTGTGCCGTAGATCTCGGGTTGGCGGGTGCCAAGCAGATTAAGATTGGGGCCGTTGAGGACAAGAATAGAACGCATAAAACCTCCTGAAGTCTGAAAAGCGTGGTAAAGCTTTCACTGGTAGGCTGTCCAGCGTTTCGTGTCTTTTCACGGTGTTGATGATTGTCTAATTTACATAATACCGATTATAGGTTTGCTTTAGCCGCCGCTTCCGTTCCATTTGAAGCTACCTACTCACAGTTACAGTGATCATCACCTAAGCGACCCGAATGTCGGCCCGTGGCCAAACATTTCCAAGAACATCCTCCAAAGTCAGCACTTGCATGCGTCACGGTCGCAGGTCACAAGGCCTATATGACACAGACACCTGAGATATTATGCGTTGGTTCCGTCTTGTGGGATGTCATCGGACGCAGCGCCACTCATATGCGTGCCGGATCTGATGTGCCCGGCCGGATCACTCGTATTCCTGGCGGCGTAGCCATGAACATCGCGATGGCCCTTTCGAGGTTTGGACCCAAATCCGCTTTGCTTTCCGCCGTTGGCGAAGACGCGGAAGGTCATGATCTTGTGGGCGAATGTGAGCGTCGGGGATTGATCACGTCGTTTATGTACCGATCGCCTGACCTGCCCACTGATCGATATATGGCTATTGAGGGCGCAAATGGGTTGATTGCTGCGATCGCAGATGCGCATTCGCTTGAGGCGGTTGGCGACAAGATACTTCGACCACTTGCGGATGGGTCCTTGGGCAGCGCAGAAACCCCCTATGGCGGATTGATTGCACTGGACGGAAACCTGACGGCAGCTCTTCTTGAAGACATCGCGGTAAGTCCTCTGTTTTCAAACGCAGATCTTCGCGTGGCTCCGGCAAGTCCGGGCAAAGCCGAACGGCTTCTGCCGTTTGTACGCGCGACGCGTGGCACACTCTATGTGAACCTCGAAGAGGCTGGCCTGCTGTGTCAAACGTCCTTTGACACTTCAGAGCAAGCCGCGGCGCGCCTGCTTGAGCGTGGAGCTCAGCGTGTGTTGGTTACCAATGGTGGCGACGCCTGCTGTGACGGAACCACCGAAGGCCTGATTTCCCAGGCGCCCCCCGAGGTGCTGGTTACACGCGTAACCGGTGCCGGTGATACCTTTATGGCGGCCCATATCGCCGCTGAATGTGACGGCGTATCCCGAACCGAGGCGCTGTCACGCGCTCTGAACGCCGCCGCTTCTTACGTTTCCGGAGACATCGCAATATGACCACCCCCATCACTCTTTCTCCTGCCGTTGCAAAGGCATTGGACGAAGGACGTCCCGTAGTAGCCCTTGAAAGCACGATTATCACGCATGGCATGCCCTGGCCTCAGAACCTTGAGGTCGCGCGCCAGGTTGAGGCAACGGTACGCGCCGGTGGCGCCGAACCTGCCACTATGGCGGTTTTGGATGGCACCCTGCACGCGGGCCTGACCGATGAACAGCTTGAGGCCTTGGCTCAGGCCAAAGGCGTTGCGAAGATCTCGCGCGCGGACATGGCGGTTTGCATGGCTCAGGGGGGAACCGGTGCAACGACGGTTGCCGCCACCATGATCGCAGCACAGCTTGCTGGCATCGAAGTCTTTGCCACGGGCGGCATCGGTGGCGTTCATAAAGGTGCGGAAACCAGCTTTGACATTTCCGCAGACCTTCAGGAACTGGGCCACACCGCCGTGACTGTGATCGCAGCGGGTGCCAAAGCCATTCTCGACATTCCAAAGACCCTGGAAGTTCTTGAAACCCTTGGTGTTCCTGTAATCGCCTTTGGTCAGGACCAGTTCCCAGCCTTCTGGTCACGCGAGGCAGGATTGCGCGCGCCCCTTCGTATGGATGATGCGGCCTCTATCGCTCGGGCGCATATCATGCGCGGTACCTTGGGGCTTCCCGGTGGCCAGCTTGTTGCAAACCCCATTCCGGTTGAAGCCGAGATTGCGCGTGAAGTGATTGAGCCGATCATCGCCGAGGCAAATCGCGACGCAGAGACCCATGGCATTTGGGGCAAAGACACCACCCCCTACCTGCTTCAACGAATTTTTGAACTCACCGAGGGTAAATCTTTGGAGTCAAATATTGCGCTTGTGCTAAACAACGCACGATTGGCATCTGAGATTGCTACAGAAATGTGCAAACAGCGTGTTAACGCAGGCTGAGAGGCCTCCACCCATTGTAGAGATCCAGTGCAGAGCTTAGGTTCTGCACACAGTAAATGACAGGCGACGCTGACGATGACCACTCCGTTCGATCCTGAAACCAAACGCGTAGGTGTGTTTACAAGCCTGCGAAACTCATTCCTCACCGGGATCATTGTGATCGCGCCGGTGGGGTTGACGGTGTGGTTGATCTGGACGGTTGTCGGTTGGGTTGACGGCTTTGTCTGGCCGTTTGTGCCAGCCTCTTATCATCCAGAGGAGCTGATCAACCGGTTGTTCGGCTGGACCGGCGAAGACCGTCTGGTTGTCAACGTGCGTGGGTTGGGCGTGGTGGTGTTTTTGCTGTTCACCATCATTGTTGGCTGGATCGCCAAAGGGCTGATTGGTCGGTCGATGATCACCTTTGCGGAAAGCCTTGTTGATCGTACACCGGTTGTGCGCTCGATTTATTCAGGCATCAAACAGCTGGCTGAAACGGTGTTCGCCCAAAGCGAGCGCAGTTTTGAGAAAGCCTGCCTGATCCAATACCCCCGCAAAGGCATTTGGGCCGTCGGCTTTATCTCGACCGAGGCCAAAGGTGAGATTGCAGAGCGCGCAGAAACTGTGGGTCCGATGGTCTCGATTTTTGTGCCCACAACGCCAAACCCAACTTCCGGTTTTTTGCTGTTCTTCCCCAAAGAAGATGTGATCGAACTGGACATGTCGATCGAAGACGCTGCGAAATTGGTGATCTCTGCGGGGCTGGTTTACCCCAACGGTCAGGACGCAAAAGACGCTGTAGAACAACAGTTTCGCAAGGCAAGCTAATCTAGGCGCCCTTCCCTGTGTTCAAGCCGCCCGGATCTTTCTGGGCGGCTTTTTTCTTTAGCCAAACATCTCGGGCAGGTTTGCGGTTTGGCGAATGCCAAGGTCTGCTTTGTGACGCTCAATAAAGGTACCCGCTGCACGTCGGCCGGCCTGTTTCAATTGCAATAGCACAGAAGGAACAGGCACGGTTTTTGTGGCCACAGACAGCGAGTTCATCAAAGCATCATCCGCAATCATGTGAACCCGCACATCCTTCATAGCGCCGGGTGCCAATGCCCCGTCACGCAACAAACGCTGAACAAATTCAATCGCGCGCAGTTCGCGCAGCAACGATGAGTTAAAGCTGATTTCATTGATCCGGTTCTGGATCTCCGGCGGTGTGACAGGCACCTGATCGCGATGCATCGGGTTGATGTTCACAATCACAAAATCATCGGGCAGTTTGGGATCGAAAAAAGGAAACAGAGGCGGGTTGCCCGTATAGCCGCCATCCCAGAATGCCTCAATATTCCCGGTCTTTGGATCCTCCAGCTCAACCGCTTGAAATATCGTCGGCAAGCAGGCCGAGGCGAGAATGGCCTTGGTTGAAATCTGATGTCCTTTGAAAACGCGGATCTTACCTTCACGGACCAGAGTTGCCCCGACATAAAAGTCAGGCCCGTCAATCGCGCAGACACGGTCAAAATCAAACGCATCGACGATATCCTCTAAGGGGTTTCTATACAGCGGGCCCAAGGCGTAAGGCGACACAATGCGCGAAAAGGCCTCTCCCCAGGCATAGGGCAGCGAGTATTCAACCGCCTTGCTTACAGCGCCGGGCGTTGGCAACCAGGCACCCATCCATGCGGGCAGGCGGTCGTCGTCCAAAGCGCCAATTTTGCCCCAGAGCCAATCAAGCTTTTCTCGTGCTCCATCTCGGCCCCCGGCCAACAATCCAGATTTGTAGGCAGATCCGTTTAATGCTCCGGCAGAAGTTCCTGAAATCGCGGCAATTTCGATATCTTCCTCGTCTAACAGACGATCCAAAACTCCCCAGGTGAAAGCCCCATGCGCACCCCCACCTTGTAGTGCCAAATTGATCCGAACCATTGTGCCCTCGTGAAAATGCTGCGCTTGCAAAATAGCTAAGCTGCACTCCTTGGGAAATCAATTCACCTTTGCGCAAAGGAACCCTTTGGTTTGACGTAACGACGCTCTGGGGCTGCTACGGATCTATGCCAAGATAGTGGCGAGACAATTGGGGGAATGAGCATGTCTTACAGTGTTTTGGTGAAACGAGAGGGTGCGATCGCCGAGGTTTGGATCAATCGCCCAGACAAACACAATGCCGTCGATATGTCGGTGTTTGAAGGGTTGGCCAAGGTGGGTGAAGACCTTCGCAACGATCCCTCAGTTCGTGCGATTATCCTAACAGGTTCGGGTGATAACTTTTGCTCAGGTATAGATATTTCCTTGTTCACAAGTGGCATGTCCCCTGCGGATCTGAACAAGAAGATCATGGAGTTCGGAGACGGTGAAGTTGCGAACACGTTTCAAAAGCCTGCCTATATCTGGCAAGAGATCGAGGTGCCGGTGATTGCTGCGTTACAAGGCGTAGTGTACGGCGCGGGCGCCCAGATCGCCTTGGGGGCCGATTTTCGATTGGCCGCACCGAACACACGCATGTCGGTTATGGAAATCAAGTGGGGTTTGATCCCTGACATGAGCATTACACGCACCCTGCCCCGTCTTGTGCGGTCTGACGTGGCCAAGGAATTGATCTTTACCGGACGTGTTGTCGAGGCGCGCGAGGCTGCCGAGATTGGCCTTCTCACCCGGATCGTCGACGATCCTCTATCCGAGGCCCGTGCCATGGCCGAGCTGATTTTGACCAAAAACCCGGATGCGATCCGTCGCGGCAAACGGTTGATCAACGACAGTTGGACCGGAGACCCCGCTGACACGCTTAAGTTAGAAGCGCATCTTCAGACCGAATTGATCGGGAGTTCCAACCAGTTGGAGGCCGTCTTTGCCAATATGCAGAAACGGCCTCCAAAGTTCAGCTAAGTGGCGGGTGCCGATCAGAGAGCAGTCCATCCGCCGTCGACTGAGATTGTTGTACCTGTGATCTGGGCCGCGGCATCTGAGCATAGGAACACAGCCGTTCCGCCCATCTGTTCAACCGTTGCAAACTCTTTCGAGGGCTGACGGGTCAGCATCACATTTTTCACGACCTCTTCTCGGGTCATGTCATACTCATTCATGGTGTCCGGGATCTGTGCCTCAACCAATGGCGTGAGTACATATCCGGGGCAGATGGCGTTTGCAGTAATGGGTTCCTGCGCGGTCTCCAGAGCAACAACTTTGGTCATGCCGACAACACCGTGTTTGGCCGCAACATAGGCGGATTTGTAAGGTGAGGCCGTCAGACCATGGGCCGAGGCGATATTGATCACCCTGCCCCAGCCAGCAGCGCGCATCAGCGGCAATGCGGCGGCGGTGGTGTGGAAGGCTGAGTTCATATTGATTGCGATAATGGCGTCCCATGTTTCAACCGGAAACTCATCAATTGGCGCGACGTGCTGGATACCGGCGTTGTTAATGAGAATATCGCACTGGCCAGCTTTCTCAATCAACCTGCGACAGTCAGAGGCTTTGGACATATCGGCCTGAATATACCGAGCGGTGATTTGATGATCCTTGGCGATCTTCTCGGCCAGCGCGTGATCTTCATCCCGATCCGTGAACGAGTTGATCACAATATCCGCACCTGCTTTGGCCATCTCTACTGCGATACCCAGACCAATGCCCGAATTTGAACCGGTGACGACGGCGGTTTTGCCTTTCAATGACATCTCTGCCCCTCCTGCTGAAATTGCGCTGCAGCATAGCATGCTGCACATGCATCATGCACGTCACTTGATGTGCTTGTTTAAGAGAATGACGCAAAGGCACACATGAGAAGCCAGCAAAGAAAAAAACCCCGGCGCGAAGCCGGGGTTAAGTCATTGAGGCAGGTTTCATACAGGCAAGAAACCTATCGAGCAGTGATCCCTTTATAAGCAATGCGCTGCCTGAGTCCAAGCTAAAAGTTTGAAAACCCTGAGAACCACAGGTACGTTGAATCTCAATAAAACAAGGGTGAACAGGGATTGTTGCCAAAATGAAGTTTGATTTTTTCCAGATTGCACGACGCGGAGTCTCGCTTGGTGCGCTGATTCTTGCCGGTGGATTCGCCCAGGCTGAACCGAAACATGGCATCGCTATGTATGGCGAGCCTCAGCTACCACCGGATTTTGTGTCACTCCCCTATGCCAATCCAAATGCGCCTAAGGGTGGTCATATTGCTACGGGTGAGGTCGGAGGCTTCGACAGCCTCAATCCACATATCCTGAAAGGGTCGGTTCCCTGGGCGCTGCGGTTTCTCACATATGAAAGCTTGATGGGCCGCAATTGGGATGAACCCTTCTCGCTTTATGGTCTTCTGGCCGAATCGATTGAGACAGGGCCCAATCGCGAATGGGTGGAATTTACCCTTCGCGAAGAGGCGGCCTTCTCGGATGGAAGTCCCGTCACGGTAGAAGATGTGATGTGGTCTTACGAGACCTTGGGCACCGCTGGGCATCCGCGCTATCACGGTGTCTGGAACAAGATCGACAAAATGGAGCAAACGGGCCCGCGCTCTGTGCGGTTTGACTTCAATGTAGAAGACCGAGAGTTGGCCTTGATTGTCGGTATGCGGCCGATTTTGAAAAAGGCACAATGGGAGGATGCAGATTTTGCAGCCTCGGGTCTGGATGTCATTCCACTGAGCACCGCGCCCTATGTGATCGATAGCTTTGAGCCGGGCCGTGTGGTTGTTCTCAAACGCAACCCCGACTACTGGGGCAAAGATCTCCCATTCCGCCGTGGCACTCAGAATCTTGATGAAATCCGCATGGAGTTTTTCGGCGACGACACCGCGATGTTTGAGGCTTTCAAGGCAGGCATTTTGAATTCCAACCGTGAATTCAACGCTGAAAAATGGGCAACCCAATATGATTTCCCAGCGATCCAATCCGGAGACATGGTGAAATCCCTGATCCCGCATGAACGCCCCTCTGGCATTCGCGGATTTGTCATGAACAGCCGACGCGCCCCTTTCGATGACATCCGGGTTCGGGACGCTCTGCTGCACGCTTTCAATTTCGAGTTTATCAACGAAACCATGACCGGCGGCAAACAACCCCGGATCACGTCGTATTTTTCCAATTCTGTACTGGGCATGACAGACGGGCCTGCAATGGGTCGCGTCAAAGAGTTGTTGCAACCCTTTGAAAGTGAACTGCCTTCCGGTGCTCTGGAGGGCTATGCTCTTCCGGTCAGTGACGGCAGTGAACGCAACCGCAAAAACCTGCGCAAGGCTTTGGCTCTGTTGGAAGAGGCCGGTTGGACAGTCCAGGATGGCATCATGAAAAATGCCGATGGTCAGGCTCTGAATTTCGAGCTTCTGCTGCGTCAAGGGGACAGCGGAAACGAAAAAATGGCCGAGCTTTATGTAGAAGCCCTGAAGCGACTTGGGGTGACTGTCACCATCAACAAGATCGACAGCGCGCAGTACAAAGAGCGCACCAACGGTTACGATTTTGATATGACCGCCTATTGGCGTGGCCTGTCGCTCAGCCCGGGCAACGAGCAAAAACTCTACTGGGGGTCCGAGGGCGTCGATAAGCCGGGAACCCGTAACTGGATGGGTATGAACTCACCTGCTGCTGAGGCAATGATTGACGAGATTCTGAGTGCCAAATCACGCGATGACTTTATCGCGGCAACCCGGGCGTTGGATCGCGTTCTGACCTCTGGCCGGTATGTTATCCCAGTGTATCAGTTTACGGTCTCGCGTTTGGCCTATTCGAAGGACCTAAAACATCCTGAAAAATTGCCGATTTACGGTGACTGGTTCACCTGGCAACCCGATGTCTGGTGGTCTGAAAACTGACCTCGACCTCGTCATCATCTAAGACTATTCGCCTAAAGACCCGGAGCTTCCGGGTCTTTATCTTTGTGGAATGCTGACGAAAGACATAACCTCATGAATTCAGATCCCAGACCTTTTGCGCGAAAACTGCCCTCCGCTCTTGTGGTCGACGACCATCCGCTGTTTTGCGATGCTCTGGTTCTGACGTTGCAGGCCATTTCCGATTTCAGAGACATCCACGTTGCCGGAAACCTTGAGGCCGCCTTGGAGAGGCTTCAATCCGACCCGAATGTGGCATGGGTTTTTCTTGACTTGAACTTGCCCGATGTGAACGGATTGGATGGGTTGCTGCGTCTGCGCAGCGCTGCACCCAAGGCCAGAATTCTGATCGCATCGTCCATGGCAGACAATCGGATGATCAGTCGCGCACTCAAAGCAGGTGCCAATGGCTTTATCCCGAAACACTCGCAAAGTCAGGTGTTTCGCCGGGCCTTTGAATGCGTCGATCGTGGGCAGAACTTTGTGCCTGATGGATACATCGAACCTCAGGATTGCCTCTCAGACTCGCAAGATGCCTTCGCTCGACTTGCAACGCTGACCAATCAACAGGCGCGCATTCTTCAGTTGATCTGCGAAGGGAAGTTGAACAAGCAGATCGCGTTTGATCTCTCCATCGCAGAGACAACCGTCAAAGCCCATGTCACCGCGATTATGCGCAAGCTTGGCGTTCAGTCGCGCACCCAGGCAGTTTTGGTTGCACAAGAAACCAAGTTTTCCAGTGTCTTGCCAAGTGAAGGTGTGCGGCCGTAAGCTTGCAGGATTGCGAAGATCAAAATGCAGGAAAATACATGTGAAAGCGCCAAGTCGCGACACCCGGGGTGATAATCCATCGCGGCAGATGATTAGACAGGCACAGGTTTCTGCGGAGTCCCGAGATCCTGTTTCCGAGATTAAACGCGCTTTAGGGGATGGGCCCTTCTCACTTGTGTGTTTGTTTGTGTCTCCCATGGCGGATTTCAATGACCTGACCCGCGCAGCAAAGTCGCAATATCCCTCAGCAGAAGTCATGGCCTGTACAACTGCGGGAGAACTGGGAAAAGAGGGCTATGAAAGCGGCCAGATCATTGCCATTGGCTTCCCGCGTGAAACCTTCTGCGTTCAAACAGTTCAGATCGAAGATCTTCAGACTTTAGATGAGCCTGCTCTGATTGATGAGCTGATCCAAAGACGTATGCGTCTTACCCGAGATGCCGCCGAGATGGCGTCGGAGTTTGCATTTCTGATGGTCGATGGGTTGAGCCAGCAGGAAGAGCATTTGACCGGTGTGTTGTCGCTCGGTTTAGGGCCTATGCCACTTTTTGGTGGATCCGCAGGAGATGGCATGGACTTTCAAAGTACGTTTCTGTCGCATAATGGGCAGATCCTGCACAATGGCGCCATTCTCGCGCTGCTTCGATCGTGTTGTGAGGTCGAGGTTTTTAGCCTCGATCATTTTGTACCGACATCGACACGTATGGTCGTCACCAAGGCCGATCCAGAGCGCCGTATCGTTCAACAGATCAATGCTGAACCCGCGGCGCGCGAATATGCTCGTCTTTTGGGGAAAGATCCCAACCAACTGACCCCGTTTGTATTTGCAGCTTACCCTGTGGTGGTCCGTTTAGGACAAAGCCATCACGTTCGCGCAATCCAACGCGTAACCGACACGGGTGAGTTGGTGTTTTTCTCAGCGGTTGATGAGGGCATGGTACTTACCTTGGCTGACAAAGAGGTCATGTCACAACATTTAGAAAGCGGGTTTGCCGACCTTACGCGCGGGCCTCAACACCCTGAGATGATCCTAGGCTGTGACTGTATGCTCCGGCGGCTAGAGGCCGAGGAAACCCAGCAAACGTTTGACGTGTCGCAAACGCTTAGGCGACACAACGTTGTTGGGTTTTCCACCTATGGGGAACAGATTGGTGGCCTGCACGTCAACCAAACCTTCACGGGCGTCGCGCTTTACCCTCCAAAATCAAGGTCGGATGATGTCTCTGATTGACAGCAATGACTCGTTAGAACGGCAGAATGAAAAGCTGCTGACCATTGCAGAGGCGTTGATGAAACGTGTCGAGCATGGCAGTGAGCCGTCGAATGCGGCCTACGCAAGATTTGAGCGGGCCGCATTGCTAGAACAACGGGTGCGGGAGAGGACGCTTGAGCTCGAGCATGCGCTTGATCTCTTGCACCAATCCAATGCCCAAATTGCAGATGCGAACCAGCAAACAGAGGCGGCACGTCGCAATCTGGCAGACGCGATTGAAACAGTTTCTGAAGGGTTTGCTCTCTTTGATGACTCCGATCATCTGGTGATGTGCAACTCCAGATTTTGTCGCGATTTTAGTGGGATGCGTGACCTTCTGAAACCCAGCCTTTCGTTTGAACGCTATGTAGACGAAATCAGCAAATCCAAGGATCTTTCCCTACCCGCGCATGTTTCACCCACAGATTGGGCGGCGCAAAGGTATCGCCACCACCAAGACCAACACGCGTTGTTCAATGTAGCACTTCACGAGGATCGGTGGTTGCAGGTGTCCGAACATCGCACGGCAAATGGTGGCACAGTTGTTCTCCAAACAGACGTAACTGATTTGGTGCGGCTTGAACGGCAAGAGCGGGAACGGCTACGCGATAAACAAACCCGAATGATCCGCGCCACGCTTGACCACTTGAATCAAGGGGTCTGTGTTTTCGATGAAGCCGCGCGGCTTGTTGGCTGGAACGAAAAGTTCGGAACTCTGCTTTCGGTTCCGGCGCGCTTTCTTCAGCTGGGCGTTTCATTTGGCACGCTCATTGATCAGCTTGATAAAGACGTGGTTTTTACCCGAGGCCTGGACCGTGAAGGGTTTCGGGTATGGGCACAAGAGCCAAAAATGCGCCCGCCGATCAGTTTTGAAATCCGCCACGGATTTCAGTCTGTGCTGCAAATCTTCGGCCGAGGTATGCCAGACCAGGGGTTTGTGGTCTCGGTCACTGATGTGACAACCGAACGAGAAGCGGCACAGAAGCTTTTTGAAATTAATGCTATTTTGGAAAAACGCGTCGTCGAACGAACGCTAGAGCTTGAAGATGCTCTGTCGTCGGCTGAACGCGCAAATGCGACGAAATCCCGGTTTGTCGCCGCCGCAAGCCACGATTTGCTACAACCTCTTTCGGCGGCCAAATTGTTCCTCTCAACCCTTGAAGGGTCAATTTCGGATTCAGCCCAGGCACAAATCTTGACCAAAACGCAAAGCGCCCTAACCAGCGCTGAGCATATCATTGAGGCACTTCTGGACATTTCCAAACTCGATTCCGAAGACGATGTTGGGCTGGATGTGCGACCGGTTTTGTTACGCGATGTTTTAGGCCCTCTGCGCGACGAGTTTGAAATCCTCGCCGCTCAAAAGAATGTTGAGTTACGCTTTGTTGATAGCAGGTTATGGGCGGAAACGGATCCAAACTATCTTAGACGGATCATTCAAAACCTTCTTGCCAATGCCGTGCGCTATACCGACGCCGGCAAGATTTTACTGGGAGTTCGCCGCAACGGCAGTTCGGCTCGGATCGAAGTGTGGGATACTGGCGCTGGCATCGCCTGCGAGGATCAAAGCGTCATTTTTGAAGAGTTTCGGCGCCTCAATCCACGGAGCAGTGCAAACGAAGGTTTGGGCCTTGGTCTTGCTATCGTTGAGCGCGCCTGTGCACGTCTCGGGCATGACCTTGATTTGTGGTCAGAGATTGGTCGCGGCAGTTGCTTTATGGTGAACGTTCCAGTTGTTGGCCCTACACCTGAACCCGTTGATCAGGGATTCCAAAACGATGAATCCCTGTCTCAGGCGGGGATGATCGTTCTTCTGGTTGAAGATGATCGTCAGCTCAGGCGCGCCTTGGTCGCCATGCTTGAGGCTTGGGGCGTCCACGTCATCGAAGCTGAAAATGCTCCTGATACATTAGAGTTGCTGGAGGAACTTCAACTCACCCCTGATGCGCTTTTGATTGATTATCAATTGTCTTCAGGACCGTCAGGCCTTGGTCTTTATCACGCAATTTCCGATCGCTTGGGGAAATTGCCCTGTGTCATCATCTCTGCCGATCGCTCGCGCTATTTACGTAATGATTGTAAAGAGCTTGGTGTTGATTTTCTTCCAAAACCATTGGACCGCCACAAGATCCGAGCGTTCCTCGGTCTTGTGGCGGTCCAACTAAAAAATACGGCTTAGATTACATCATGCCTTTGCAGTTACGCGGAGAGTTTGGCTTGCCAATATGGTGTGGGTTCAACACCAAGATCCAGCGCGCCGGATAGCCCGGAGCCTGTGTCTTGCGATAGGTGCATCCTTGGGCGGTGGTCATGTAGTTGCCGCCCTGGACTGCAGCACCCTGTGTCGAAATAAAGGGCTGTGCCTGGCTCAGGATGAGATCTTTCTGAGCGGGCATGTCCTGCACAGGAGAAAGGCTAATCGTTGCAAGAGCTGCGAGTGCGGTCAGGGTCATAGGTTTCTCCGTTTACGGGTCAGATCACTGGGATGAGTGCAATCTGGGTGTTAACGAAAACTTCTCCATGAAATCTCTGTGGCGGAAAAGTGGCGTTTCAAGACGGTTTTACGAAAGTCCAATCGAATGGCCGATGACGATCTCGGCACGCAATCCCCCCAGAGACTGGCTCTCACCCAACCGCAGGACACCACCGTGGGCCTTGGCAATATCAGCCGCAATTGCCAAACCAAGCCCCACACCCGAGCCGCGATTTTGGTTGCGCGCAGGATCAAGTCGAACAAAGGGACGCAACGCTTTCTCTCGTTCCTCATCTGGGATTCCAGGACCGTCATCCTCGATACAAATCCGAAGGCTGCGTTCCGTCAAAATGACCGAGATCTCACATTTCGTGCCATACCGTACCGCATTTCCGGTGAGGTTTTCGATCGCACGACGAAGGGCTTTGGGACGGAGTGGGATTTCGCCCTGCCCTTTTTGCAAAACCAATGAGACATCCTGCTGGCTTCGTTGTGCATCTTTGACAATCTGGGACACCAATTCAAATGGGTCGACAGGTTCTGCATCGCCATCCAGTGCATCACCTCGCGCGAAATCGAGAAAGGCATCAATCAACCGCTGCATCTCATCCACATCATGTTCAAGCGGTTCACGATCCTCGCGATCAAGCAAAGATAGGCCCAGTCGAAGCCGGGTGATCGGTGTGCGCAAGTCATGGCTGACGCCGGATAACATCATTGTGCGCTGTTCTATGTGACGTTCAATCCTTGCACGCATATTCAAAAAGGCCCGCCCCGCAGCCCGAACTTCAAGCGCACCTGAGGGTTTGTAGCTGATGGACTGCCCACGCCCGAAAGATTCTGCAGCATGAGCCAATCGAGTGATCGGTCGCAGCTGGTTTCGAAGATAAACAAAGGCGATGAAGGTCATGAGAACACCGAAGAAAACCATGTTCACCAAGAGCTGATGCGGGTTCGATGCAGACACACGTTCTCGATAGGTTTTCAATCGGTACTGTATCCCGTTGCGCGTTGCATAAAGCAGAAGGTCGTCGTCGTCCGGCATCGCGATGCGCTCCAGACCGTCAATATCTTGAGACAACTGGCGAATAACCACGATTCCGGTGAAATCATACCACCTGCGGACATGCGCCTGTGGAATGTCGTCGGGCGAAATTTCCTCCAAATCAAACCGCAGGCGATCCGCATATTCAGGGGTTTCCAACGCCAAATTCGCAAGCTGCGCCAGCTCGTGACTCAACTGCTCTGTAACCCCCTCAAAGTGACGCTGAATAAACACCACCGAGACCACAAGCTGTAGTGTCACGACGGGCAAGATGAGGATGAGCGCAGCGCGACCATACAACCCACGTGGGACATAGTGTTTGAGCCATTTGAATAACATGCGCTAAGCCTAGTCAAAGAAACACCCGGCCGCCACGGCAAAGGAGCACAACATGATTGACCCGCAACCTGAGTTCCGCCCCATCGCTGGAGAAGCCGAGCAAATGGACCTGGGATTGCGGCGAATTCTGGCGCCGAATCCCTCACCAATGACCTATAAGGGCACCAATACCTATCTTCTTGGGCAGACCACTCTGGCCGTGATCGATCCCGGCCCCGATGACGACGCCCACCTCTCGGCGATTCTTACGGCCTGCGACGGGGCAGAGCTGTCGCACATCATCGTCACCCATGCCCATCTGGATCATTCTCCTCTGGCGAGACGGCTTGCAATGCAGACCGGTGCGCCGATTGTTGGGTTTGGCCCTGCAGATGCCGGACGGAGTGATCTGATGCAGCAACTGGCGGCCTCAGGAGAACTTGGGGGCGGAGAAGGCGTCGACGAAGAATTTGCCCCCGATCTTTTGGTGAAAGACGGAGACGAGATCGAAACCGCAGATTGGGCACTCAAAGTCCTGCACACTCCGGGTCATATGTCCAACCACATCAGTTTGGCCTGGGGAGATACACTGTTTTCCGGAGACCTTGTGATGGGTTGGGCCAGTTCATTGGTGTCACCGCCAGATGGCGATCTCACGGCGTTCATGGCATCCCTTCATCGTTTGGCACAAAACGAGTGGCGGGTGTTTCATTCCGGCCATGGTGCCCCGGTCACCGCCCCCAATGCACGGATCTCCGAACTTGTGCGTCACCGCCTGTCACGCGAAGAGGCGATCCTGTCCGGCGTGCGCCAATCACCTACAACCGCAGAGGCTTTGGCACGGGAAATCTATACTGAGACCCCCCCTGCACTTCTGGGCGCCGCGACCCGAAATGTATTGGCCCATCTCATTGATCTTACGAAAAGAAAGCTTATCAAACCGCAGGGTGTTTTGTCGCGAAACTGCATTTTTCAGTCGCTTTAGGTGGAGGTTCGGGAAAATGTCAAAAAACCTAAAAAAGCCTCTGGACGTCCGAAAAAGCTATAGTTATACAGCCCTCAATTCCGGCGTAGCTCAGCGGTAGAGCAGTTGACTGTTAATCAATTGGCCGTAGGTTCGATCCCTACCGCCGGAGCCATCTTCACTCATAAGTGACTGGTTTGCATAGCAAATCAAGATAGATGGCATGATGTGCGGCACCCCGCTGCGGCACCATCAAAACCATTTTCGTTCCTTCCGCCCCAACCGGATCGGAATGACCATGACCACCCAACCCTATCTGTTCAAACGTGGCGACGTCTATCAGTGGCGGCGCAAGACTCGTAGGTTTTCCACAAAAATCGTTGACATCAAACTCTCTCTGGGGACGACGGATCGTCTGTCAGCCTGTATTTTATCCAGAAAAGTTAATGCCGAGAGCGATTTTATCATGGAGCAAATCATTCAGAACCGCATCACGGATGAGGTCGGGCGACAATACCTCGCGCGTGTCATCAAAACCGAACGTGCCAAGATCGAGAAATTGCGATTGCTGTCCCGGGTGGATAGCCTCGATCCTGAGGATGACACCCGTCATGATGATGCAGCGCAGGCCGCATGGGTCGCAATCCATGAGAAAGGCCTCAACCATCGCATTGCCGCGGATACACCCGAGCTCACTCGAGGCAATATTGAAATCAACCGCGCTGATTTGCATAGCGAAGCGCGGCGACGGATTCTCAAACGGGACTTTGAGGACCTGACGGGGGTGGATCGGCTGTCCGCATTAGAAGAACTGACCCTGCGCGATCTCTATATTCGGGCCAAAGCGGAGGCCTGGTCTGGACCGCACCATAGCAGTGAACAACATTCTGACA
>Ga0189288_10107_pt1 | contig 92725 bp, 78 predicted proteins | sample UW105minimetaG_FD_130316 | JGI IMG/M metagenome (GOLD analysis project Ga0189288, IMG submission 130316) | Marine microbial communities from the Costa Rica Dome - UW105 mini metaG | ecosystem: Environmental > Aquatic > Marine > Oceanic > Photic zone | place: Costa Rica: the Eastern Pacific...
CATATCCGAAATACCTCGGCCAGCGCCCACACGAATTACTTGGTCAACTTTTTAAAGAGCGTTTGAGCTGTTGCTCAATCAAGGCCGCGTATTCTACATCGTAACGCCGCCTTGTCAACCGTTAATCCGAAGAATTTTAAAACTCATTTTCTTCAGTACTTTCAAACGGTTACTTCTGCTCGGAAAACCGCTGTGAGTGGCTTGTCCCTCAGAAGTGGTGCGCATTCTACAGGCGTCAGGAAAACTGTCAACGAGGTTTTTGAATTAATTTATAGCGGTATCGGTTTCCACGTATCCGCCTGATCAGTCAGTGATCAGATCGTATTCTTTTTACTCAAAATCAGCCTCTGACAAACGGAATCAGCGCGCGACTCCCGCTCCATTTCCAACGAAGCGCCAGCAGAACTGCGATTATCAGGCCGTACACCACCATTTCTCCAACGTCACTGCGGGACTGCCAGATGAAATGAACCCATGCCGCTATCGCAATCGGGTACACCAGCTTATGCAAGGCTTTCCATTGCCGGCCCATCCGCCTCATCATCCCCTTTGTTGAGGTTAACGCCAGTGGCACAAGCATAAGGAAAGACACCGCCCCCGCCAGGATATATGGCCGCTTGGTGAACGTGGCCCATAGATCGCTCCAGCCAAGAATAAACTGCAGAAACGCCAATACATGCAACACCGCATAAAAGAACGCAAACAGACCAAGCATCCGGCGAACCCGGATCCACGCTCCCCACCCTGTCCAACGCTTGAGCGGTGTCATGCATAAGGTAGCAATCAATAACTGAAATGCCGCGATGCCCAGCGACTCTGTTACTTCTTGCCCGGGATCCGGGCCGAGGGACTGGCTGGCAATGCTGGCAATCAGCACCAACAGGGGAACGCTGGCGAGCAGCGCTACCAGCAGGCGAAACGCCAGCACAAACCCCGGTTGGTTCAGCACACGCTTCTCATTCATCAATAGAACTTGCTCAAATCCATGCCCTTGTACAGATCGGCAACCTGTTCTCCATAACCATTGAACTTGACGGTTTCCATGTAGTTGGGAGAGAGCAAGCCAGAGGGCAGCCTGCGCTCCCGCTTCTGGCTCCACCTCGGATGGTCAACTTCAGGGTTCACGTTGGCATAGAAGCCATACTCCTGGGGCGCAAGCATTTCCCAGGTAGTCTTGGGGCGCTCCTCCTGAAAGCGAATCTTGACGATCGACTTGATGCTCTTGAAACCGTACTTCCAGGGCACGACCAGCCGGATAGGCGCGCCATTCTGGTTTGGCATGGTCTTGCCGTAGAGCCCAACAGCCAGGAAGCTTAACTCGTTCATTGCCTCGTCCATGCGAAGACCTTCCTGATAAGGCCAGTCGATGGTGCTGAACAGCGAGCGCTGACCTCGCATCTGGTCCGGATCATAGAGGGTCTCGAAATAGACGTACTTCGCCCTGGAAGTCGGTTCGAGCCGCTTGAGAATGTCGGCCAAGGGGATCCCGATCCAGGGAATCACCATCGACCAGGCCTCGACACAACGAAGCCGATACACCCGTTCCTGATACTCGTGAGGTTTCAGCAGATCTTCCAACGCATACGCACCGGGCCGATCACATGCGCCTTCAACAACCACGGACCAGGGATCAACGGTCATCTCATCGGCGTACTTCGCCGGATCCCCTTTTCCAGTGCCGAACTCGTAAAAGTTGTTGTAACGGGTTACGTCCTCAAAAGGGGTTTTCTCCTCGTCGGTGGAAAAGCCGGGCATCGGAACAAAATCCAGCGCTTCTCCCGGGACAGGAAGCTTCGCTGCCGACAACAGACCGGGCACTGAAAGGCCAGCGGCCACAGCCAGGGTGCCGGACATAAATTGACGTCGGTTCAGGTAAACAGACTCGGGCGTAACTTCAGAATGAGGCAAAGCCCAGGAAGGGCGTTTCTTGATGAGCATGGAAAGTCTCCGTCGGGGCATCAGCCAGCAAAGGCGTTGACCGGAGACTGTATTGAAAATTCCCGGACCTCACTGAGGAGGCCCGGAAGGGGTGCTCAGTCAGCGGCGCCTGGAGCTTTCCGTGGCTTGCCACGGAAAAGCGCACGAACAGGGCCGGACAACGCGTATATCAGAAATCCAGTAAACAATACGGTTGCAGGATCCAGCGCGATCACTACAAAAACCAGCACCACAAGCAGAATGGCGGCAAACGGTACACGGCCACGCAGGTCCAGATCCTTGAAACTGCGGTACAGAATATTGCTCACCATCAAAACACCGGCACCGCCGACCACAAACATGGTCAACAAGGTGAGCCAGGTAGACGGTTCGAAAAGATGGAAACACCAGACCAGGCCCGCGACACAGGCAGCCGCAGCCGGACTCGGCAAGCCGACAAAGAACTTCTTATCGACCGAGCCAATCTGGGTATTGAACCGTGCCAGGCGCAAAGCGGCGCCAGCCACGTAGATAAAGGTGATGGCCCAACCAACCTTGTCGAAGGCGTTCAGTGACCAGAAAAAGGCTACCAGCCCGGGAGCGACGCCGAAGGCCACCATGTCGGCCAGACTGTCGTACTCCTCACCGAATTTACTCTGGGTATTGGTCATCCGGGCGACCCGGCCGTCGAGACCGTCCAGAATCATCGACACAAAAATAGCGATGGCGGCATTGTCAAAGACGCCGTTGGCGGCAGACACAATGGCGTAAAAACCTGAGAACAGCGAAGCGGTTGTGAGCGCATTGGGAAGCAGGTATATCCCCTTGCGGCGCACGGGCGCACCTCCTACCAGCTCTTCCTCAACCACTTCCCCGGCCTCGACTTCATAGTCCGGGTTCTGCTTGCCGTCGGCGGATTTTCTTTCTTCAGTCATTCCCATTACTCCGGAAAGCGTTTGGGCGGAGTATATACGAAAAACGCGGCCACCCGGGCCGCGTTCTTCAAAACCAGGCGGAATTCCGCTTAGTTTTTGTCCTTATCCACGATCTTGTTCGCGGAGATCCAGGGCATCATGCCGCGCAGTTTTTCACCAACCACTTCGATTTCGTGGGCAGCGTTCTGGCGACGACGCGCCGTCATGGACGGATAGTTCAGAGCGCCTTCGGAGATAAACATCTTGGCGTACTCGCCGCTCTGAATACGCTTCAGCGCGTTGCGCATCGCTTCACGGGACTGCTCGTTGATGATTTCGGGACCGGTCACATACTCACCATACTCCGCGTTGTTGGAGATGGAGTAGTTCATGTTGGCGATACCGCCTTCGTACATCAGATCGACGATCAACTTCAGCTCGTGCAGACACTCGAAGTACGCCATTTCGGGCTCATAACCGCCTTCCACGAGCGTTTCGAACGCCGCTTTAACCAGCTCCACGGTACCACCGCAGAGAACGGCCTGCTCACCGAACAGATCGGTTTCGGTCTCATCCTTGAACGTGGTTTCGATGATGCCGGTACGGCCGCCACCGATACCGCTGGCGTAGGACAGAGCCAGATTCTTGGCGTTGCCGGAGGAATCCTGGAAGATAGCGATCAGGTCGGGAATACCACCGCCGTTGGCGAACTCGGTGCGCACGGTGTGTCCCGGTGCCTTGGGAGCAATCATGATGACGTCCAGATCCTTACGCGGAACGATCTGGTTGTAATGGATAGCAAAGCCGTGGGCGAACGCCAGGGTGGCGCCTTGCTGCAGATTCGGCTCGATTTCCGCCTTGTACAGCTGGGCCTGGTATTCGTCCGGAGTCAGAACCATGACAACGTCGGCGGCGGCAACGGCAGAGGGCACGTCGCTGGTCTTCAGACCATAGGCTTCCGCCTTGGCGATGGAAGAAGAACCCGGGCGCAGGCCCACGGTCACGTCAACGCCGGACTCTTTCAGGTTGCACGCGTGAGCGTGGCCCTGGGAGCCGAAACCAATGATGGCAACTTTCTTGCCCTGGATGATGGAAAGATCGCAATCCTTATCGTAGTAAACCTGCATGAGAAACCTCTGTTATTTGTGATGGCCCCGAAGAGCCATATTGTTCAAACCCTGTTTGAAATCTTTAAAGGCTGAGCACCTTCTCGCCCCGGGCGATACCGGATACACCGCTGCGCACCACTTCCAGTACGCCCGACGTGCCAACAGCCTGAATAAAGCCGTCCAGCTTCTCGCTGTCACCTGCCAACTGAACCGTGTAAACGGAGCTGGTCACATCCACGATCTGGCCGCGGAAAATGTCCACCGTACGCTTGATCTCGGCACGCTGGGAACCCGTGGCTTTCAGCTTGACCAGCATCAGTTCGCGTTCGATATGGGCGCCTTCGGTGAGATCCACTAGCTTGACGACTTCAATCAGCTTGTTCAGTTGCTTGGTGATCTGTTCGATCACCTTGTCAGAACCCGTGGTGGTCACCGTCAGACGGGACAACGTCTCGTCCTCGGTTGGCGCCACGGTGAGTGTTTCGATGTTGTAGTTGCGCTGGGAAAACAGACCTACCACCCGCGACAGGGCGCCAGGTTCGTTTTCAAGCAAAACAGAAATGATTCGACGCATGATCAGACCCTCTCCGTCTTGCTGAGCCACATATCTTTCATGGAACCCCGGGCAACCTGCATCGGATACACGTGCTCAAAGCGATCCACGTAGATATCCACGAATACCAGCTCGTCTTTCATGGCCAGCACTTCTTTCAGCTTGGTCTCCAGGTCCTCCTTCTTCTCAATCCGGACACCCTTGTGGCCGTAGGCTTCCGCCAGCTTGATGAAGTCGGGCAGGGATTCCATGTAGGACTCGGCATGGCGGGACTCGTAGTTCATGTCCTGCCATTGCTTGACCATACCCAGAGCCTGGTTATTCAGGTTAATGATCTTAACCGGCAGGTTGTACTGCTTGCAGGTCGACAGCTCCTGGATGTTCATCTGGATACTGCCCTCACCGGTAATGCACAGCACCTCGTCGTCCGGATGGGTCAGCTTGACCCCCATGGCCGCCGGCAGACCGAAGCCCATGGTGCCGAGACCACCGGAATTGATCCAGCGGTTGGGCTTATCGAACTTGTAGTACTGGGCCGCGAACATCTGATGCTGACCAACATCGGAAGTCACGAAGGCTTCGCCGTTGGTCAAGCGACACAGCATTTCAATGACTTCCTGGGGCTTGATCACATCCGGGCTGGTCTCATAGCGCATGCCATGGAATGCCCGCCACTCGTCGATCTGCTTCCACCAGGAAGCGATTGCGTCCGCGTCCGGTTTTTCCTTGGCTTCCTTCACCAGCGACAGCATTTCCTTGAGCACAGCGTCAACCGGGCCAACGATGGGCACATCGGCATCGACGGTCTTGGAAATCGAGGCTGGATCAATGTCGATATGGATGATGCGCGCGCCCGGACAGAACTTCTCGGTAGCGTTGGTAACCCGATCATCAAAACGGGCTCCCACGCAGAGGATGAGGTCCGAGTGGTGCATGGCCATGTTGGCTTCGTAGGTGCCGTGCATGCCAAGCCAGCCCAGGTGCTGTTTATCGCTGGCCGGGTAACAGCCAATGCCCATCAGGGTATTGGTGATCGGATAGCCCAGCAGCCTTACCAGCTCGGTCAGCTGATCCGATGCCTTGCCCAGAACAACCCCACCACCTGCATAGATAATTGGGCGCTTCGCCGCCAGCATCATGTCGACCGCTTTCTTGATCTGACCGGCATGGCCGCGAATAGCGGGGTTGTAGGAGCGCAGTTTGACCTTCTTGGGATAGGCGTACTCGTAACGCTCGTTCGGCGTGGTCATATCCTTGGGAATATCCACGACCACAGGACCGGGACGACCGGTCGCGGCAATGTAATACGCCTTGCGGATAATCTCCGGGATTTCCTCGGGATGACGGACACTGAGGTTGTGCTTAACCACCGGACGGGAGACACCCATCATATCGGTTTCCTGGAACGCGTCCTCGCCGATGAGGGTGGACGCAACCTGGCCGCACAGAACCACCATGGGGATGGAATCCATGAATGCGGTGGCAATGCCGGTGATCGTGTTGGTGGCTCCAGGACCCGAGGTCACCAGTACGGTACCTGGTTTTCCGGTCGCGCGGGCATAGCCGTCGGCCATATGGACCGCCGCCTGCTCGTGCCTTACCAGAATGTGCTTGACTTTATCCTGCCTGAACAGCGCATCATAAATATGAAGGGCTGCACCACCCGGATAGCCGTATATGTATTCGATACCTTCATCTTGAAGGGACCGGATCAGCATATCGGCGCCAGACAATAACTCCACGATTTTCTACCCTCTTCTACGAGTGAATGAGCCGGGACGGGTCCCGGTTGCCTGGATTCACGGTGTCCATGCTTCTTGTGAAAGCGGAACCGGCTGCTCCTCCACACCTTGTTAAGAGGTTGTCTCCTGGCCAGCCGCCCTCCTGAGGGTTGCGGAGAACGGCCAATCAACGGGTTGCACGTAAGCAACAACCATCCCGCGACGGATGCGCGGCGCGTTCAGTGTGGTAATTGATGGGGGATACTCGCTCGGGATTGCCTGCCGTATTGACCCCAGTCTTCAGGCAATCGGTAATTCTGACAGCGCGAAACTCCCTGTCAATAGCCGCTGCAGGTTTCTGTGCCTATACTGGCCAAAGGTCTGCCATACTTGACACAAATCCGATACAAAGATTTGAACCAGACAGAAGAAAATCCGCAACACTGGTGGCATGATAGGGAATAATAAGCTGAGAAAAAACGGGCCCGGTTTATCCAGGTTGTCTGCCTGCCCGGGAGCAGTGAACATACGCGAGTAGAGCCATGAACAGAAAAATCCTGACGCTGACCTTATTACTGGCCGTTGTACCAGGTGTCGCCATGAGCGCCTCTGTCTATAAATGGACCGATGAAAACGGGGTTACCCATTTTGGGGACCGGCAGCCTACGGGCTCAAAGGCCGAACGAGTCAATGTTCGCTCCGGCACTTCGTCGGATGCTTCCGGAAACAGACCGAGCCCCCAGGAGCGACTGCAGAATCTGCAGGAACACCAGGAAGATGAGGCAAGGCAGCGCCAGGAGACCGCCGTTGAGGAGGCCCGCCGGAAACAGCGCGACGCAAATTGCGCGACAGCCCGGTCCAACTTGGAGGTAATTGCCAACCACGCCCGCATCCGGATTGAGGAAAACGGCGAACTGCGCTATCTGACTCCGGAAGAGCTTGCCGAGAAACGGGCAGAACTTGAGCGAATGGCGGAAGATAATTGCGAACCGATGTGAACATGTAAAAATGGGGTCAGATGAAAGCTTTCATCTGACCCCGACTTCAGCTCCGACTCTCGGGTCAGGCTTTGGTGAAATCCAGGTGGTGGTCCTTCACTGTGCCACGAATGACATCACCCGACACAAACTCTCCCTTTAGCAGCCTCTGGGCCAGCGGGTTCTCGATCATCCGCTGGATGGCCCGCTTCAGCGGCCGGGCACCGTAGACCGGGTCATAGCCCACTTCCGCCAACAACTCCATGGCAGCATCATCCAGCTCCAGCTTCATATCCTGTTCTTTCAGGCGCTTGCTCAGAGACTCGATCTGAATCCGGGCAATGCCCTGGATTTGACTCTCCGCCAGCGGGTGGAACACCACCACTTCATCCACGCGGTTGATGAACTCGGGGCGGAAATGAGTGCCGACGACTTCCATGACCGCATTCTTCATGACCTCGTAGTTCTCCTCGCCGGCTTTCTGCTGGATGATGTCCGAGCCGAGGTTTGAGGTCATGACAATGACCGTGTTCCGGAAGTCGACGGTCCTGCCCTGCCCGTCCGTCAGGCGACCATCCTCAAGTACCTGCAAAAGTATGTTGAACACATCCGGATGGGCTTTTTCCACCTCATCCAGCAACAAGACGGAATACGGCCGGCGGCGAACCGCTTCGGTCAGGTAGCCACCTTCCTCGTAGCCGACATAGCCCGGAGGCGCACCAATCAGGCGGGCCACGGAATGCTTCTCCATGAACTCGGACATATCGATGCGCACCATGGCTTCCTCGGTATCAAACAGGAAGGACGCCAGGGCCTTGCACAGCTCGGTTTTACCCACACCGGTCGGGCCAAGGAACAGGAACGAACCGTTGGGGCGATTGGGATCGGACAACCCCGCCCGCGAACGGCGCACGGCGTTGGACACAGCTTCAACCGCCTCATCCTGGCCGATAACCCGACCATGGAGCGCTTCTTCCATGCGCATCAGCTTATCGCGCTCGCCTTCGAGCATCTTGGACACCGGGATGCCGGTCCACTTGGAGACAATCTCGGCGATTTCCTCGTCGGTTACCCGGTTGCGAAGCAGCTTCATTTCCATCATTTCTGCCTGGCTGGCCATATCCAGCTGGCGCTCAAGCTCAGGAATCTGCCCGTACTGGAGCTCGGACATCTTGCCGAGGTCACCGGCACGACGGGCATTCTCCAGATCAATGCGGGCCTGTTCCAACCGGCTCTTGATCTTCTGGGACCCGTGCAATGCCGCCTTTTCGGTATTCCAGACTTCTTCCAGATCGGCGTACTCACGCTCGACACCGGTGATCACATCGGACAGTTCCGACAGGCGTTTTTTCGAGGCAGCATCGGTCTCTTTCTTGAGCGCCTCACGCTCGATTTTCAACTGAATCAGACGACGTTCGAGACGATCCAGGGCCTCGGGCTTCGAATCCATTTCCATCCGGATCTGGGAAGCGGCCTCGTCCACCAGGTCAATGGCCTTGTCCGGCAGCTGACGGTCGGCAATGTAACGATGCGACAGTTTGGCGGCGGCGATAATGGCGCCATCTGTCACCTCAACCCCGTGGTGAACTTCATAACGCTCTTTCAGGCCCCGCAGGATGGCGATGGTATCTTCCTCACTGGGTTCGCTGACCAGTACTTTCTGGAAGCGACGCTCAAGAGCGGCGTCTTTTTCGATGTTTTCACGGTATTCGTCCAGGGTAGTCGCGCCCACGCAGTGCAGCTCGCCACGAGCGAGCGCCGGCTTGAGCATATTACCGGCATCCATGGAGCCTTCGGCCTTGCCGGCACCAACCATGGTGTGAATCTCGTCGATGAACAGGATGATCTGACCTTCCTGTTTGGACAGTTCGTTCAGAACAGCTTTCAGGCGTTCTTCAAACTCACCCCGGAACTTGGCGCCGGCAATAAGGGCACCCATATCGAGTGACAGAACCTTCTTGTCCTTGAGGCCATCGGGCACCTCGCCGTTGACGATACGCTGGGCCAGCCCTTCGACGATGGCGGTTTTACCAACGCCGGGCTCACCGATGAGAACCGGGTTGTTCTTCCGGCGGCGCTGCAATACCTGAATGGTACGGCGAATTTCATCATCGCGGCCGATTACCGGGTCCAGCTTGCCGGCCTCGGCTCGCTCGGTAAGGTCGATGGTGTATTTGGACAGAGCCTGACGGTTTTCTTCGGCGCTGGCGTCGTTGACGGCTTCACCGCCGCGAACGTCGTCAATCGCTTTTTCCAGGGCAGCTTTATCAACACCCTGCTCCCGAAGTACGCGACCCAAAGTACCCCGATCTTCCAGGGCGGCCAGCAACATGAGCTCACTGGAGATGTACTGGTCTTTGCGTTTCTGGGCGAGCTTGTCGGCAATGTTGAACAGCCGGCCCATGTCATTGGACATGGAGACGTCGCCGGCCGATCCCTGCACTTCGGGCAGGTTTTCGATCTCCCGGGCGATCGCCTGGCGAATGCGTCCGGGCTCTGCGCCAGCCTGCTTGAGCAGGGGTTTGATGGCGCTGCCTTCCTGATCAAGCAGTGCCTGCATCAGGTGCACCGGCTCAATGAAATTGTGATCCTTTCCGACCGCGATGGACTGTGCGTCCGCGAGGGCGGTCTGCAACTTGCTGGTCAGCTTGTCGATTCTCATGTGTACTTTCCCCAAATTTCTGCGAATACCATGGTGCCTTGGGTGGCGGATATTCGATTGCTTTGACAGTTAATGTAGGGGCAAGTAGAGGGACTTCAAGCGGGGCGGCGGTGTATTCGTCAGAAAATTGACGGCCGTCAGGTTTGAGTTTGGTGCTGGGTGCAAGGCTGGCGCGAGGCTGCTTTCCAGAACACGCCGTGAATACATCCCTGTAGGCTTGGCTGCAGCATCCATGCTGCAGACAGTTCTGGAAAGCAGCCTCGCACCAGCCACCGGACTTTTCAGCAACCGCCTTGCCACGGCCACTTCAAGTTGGCCACTTAGCTTGTTAGCCAGACCAGCGTGGCCATCCGCCCTGTTTGGCCATCCCTGCGGTATGAAAAAAACCGATCTGAATCCTGAACGGTACACAGGGCACCGCCAGTCACGCTGGAAACACCGAGATGATTTAACCTCAGAGTGGCAAGGGCATAGATATCTGCCATGAAATGACCCGGCCGAGCGCCTTCGGCTCTAAAGGCGAGGACCGCTTTGGGACCATGATCAAGGAAGGCGTCACGCACTTCCGGGCCGACCTCGAAGCTGTCCGGACCGATGGCCGGGCCGAGCCAGGCTTGCAGGGTTTCGGGAGCCACGGCCATGGCGCTCACGAGATTCTCGATAACGCCGCCACACAGGCTTCGCCAGCCGCAGTGGGCGGCACCGACGACTGTTCCTTCGCTATCAGCAAGGATAACGGGCAGGCAGTCGGCGGTAAGGATGGCGCAGGCGATGCCCGGATGACGGGTGTAGCTGGCGTCAGCCTCGACGGTTTGTCCGACGTTATTCGCGGTTAGTTCAACAACCTCGGTTCCGTGTACCTGGTTGAGCCAGCCAATCCGGTCGCTATCCAGTCCGATGGACTCGGCGAGCCTTCGCCGATTCTCTTGTACGTGTTCCGGGTCGTCTTCGACGTGACTACCGAGGTTAAGACTGTCCCAGGGTCGAACGCTGACACCCCCGACGCGAGTTGTGCTGATGGCCCGCACTCTATCGGGAGCAGACCAGTCTGGTTTCAGGGCGTTACCTTCAATAGTCACGGGTTTCCAGCTCCCGGGCGTGTTTGCGCAGAGCTTCGATCAACGCAACCATATCCTCAGGCAGGGGCACTTCCCAGGTCAGGATCTCACCGGTTTCCGGGTGTTCCAGTGTCAGCTGCTGGGCGTGGAGGGCCTGGCGATTGAACGCCGAAAGCGCCTCTCGAAGCTCTTCGGTGGTTCCCTTGGGCAACCTGAGCCGGCCGCCGTAGAGCGGGTCTCCGACCAGCGGGTGTTTTACATGGGCCATATGAACCCGGATCTGATGGGTTCGGCCGCTTTCCAGTTTGCAGCGAACATGGGTGTGGGCGGCAAAACGCTCGACCAGACGATAGTGGGTGACCGCAGGTTTGCCGGAGGCTACGACCGCCATTTTCTTGCGCTCCCGCGGATGCCGGCCAATGGGCGCATCAACCGTTGCGCCACCGGTGAGGGTGCCAACCACGACGGCCTCATACTCACGCCCCATGGTTCGGGTTTGCAACTGATCGACCAGGGACGTGTGCGCAATCAGACTGCGAGCAACGACCATGATGCCGGAGGTGTCTTTGTCGAGACGGTGTACGATGCCCGCCCGTGGTAAATTCTCGACTTCCGGTGCGTAGTTCAACAGGGCGTTGACCAGGGTTCCATCGGCATGGCCGGCAGCCGGGTGCACCACCAGGCCCGCAGGCTTGTTGATGACCAGCAAGTGCTCGTCCTGATAGACAATATCGAGGGAGATTTCCTCGGCCTGCCAGCTTACCTGGGCTTCCGGCTCCGCATCCAGCGCCAGGCGATCATCCAGCATCACTTTGTCCCGAGGCTTTCGCGTCTCTCCATTCACCGTCAACGCGCCGCTTTTGATCCAGGACTGCAGGCGGGAACGGGAGTGTTCGGGCATCAGTTCGGCAGCGGCCTGGTCAAGGCGCCGATCACTCAGTTCCGGCGGCACAACAAAGTTGGCGATGATTCGTTTTTCAGATGACATTAAGCCCCCAGGGCCTGTGTGTGTTACGTTTCGGTCAGATTATTGGAAACAGCGAGGCATTGCTCTGCACATGGAGCCACTTCCCCGCTACAATGACTGCCTTTGAATTAATCGACATTATACGGGATTCCGGAATGAGATCAGGTCTTCGTTTGCTGTTACTTTCCACACTGGTTGTTCTGGTCAGTGCCTGCGCCTCCAACAAGCAGGAGGAAGTACTTCCGGAGAAGACCTACTATGAGAATGCCCGCCAGGCCATGACCTCTGGAAACTTCAACGAGGCAGAGCAGAACCTGGATGCCCTGGAAACCTACTACCCCTTTGGGCGCTATGCGGAACAGGCCCAGCTCGACCTGATTTATGCCCGCTATCAGAACCTGGACCTTGAAGGTTCCCGTGCTGCCGCCGACCGTTTTTTGCGCCTTAACCCGCAAAGCGACCACGCGGACTATGCACTCTATATGCGCGGCCTCGCCTCCTATAACCTGGATATCGGGCTTGCTGCGCGCTACTTCCCGATCGATGTAGCGGCGCGCGATCCTGGCGAGCAGTTGCAGTCTTTCCGTGACTTTTCTGAACTTCTGAACCGTTATCCGGACAGCCAATACGTCGCGGATGCCCGCCAGCGGATGATCGCGGTGCGCAATCGCATGGCCGAGCTGGAACTATACGCGGCCCGCTATTACGTCAAACGCCAGGCCTATGTGGCGGCCAACAACCGGGCACGATACATCATCGAGAATTATCCGACCGCAACGGTTACTGAAGAGGCACTGATTATCCTGGCAGAAACCTTTCGCTTCCTGGATCTGAAAAAAGGTTCACAGGACGCCGTCGCTATGCTCCGTACCAATTTCCCGGAAAGTGAGGCATTCAATGCCGACGGCGAGTTTGAAGTGGATCTGCTGGAGGGTGAAAACCGCTCACTGACGAACGTTGTTACCTTCGGCTTGATGGGCGACGAGTAAGGGCTCAAACATCTGGAATTGGGGGCAGATGAAAAGTTCATCTGACCCCGAATACTTCAGCTATTTGCCGCTCTTCCAGCCGTTGGTGATCGGATAGCGCCTGTCCTTGCCAAATCCTCGCTCGGTAATCCGAACACCAATCGGCGCCTGCCGACGTTTGTATTCGTTGATATCTACAAGACGAATAACCCGCTCAACGTCGACTCGCTCGAAACCTTCCGCAACGATCGCATCGGCACTGAAATCCCGCTCTACATAGAGATTCAGTATCTGATCCAGCACATCGTAACCGGGCAGGCTGTCTTCATCTTTCTGGTCCGGCGCCAATTCTGCCGACGGCGGCCGGGTGATCACACGCTCGGGGATCACTTCTCCCTCCGAGAGCGTGTTGCGGTATTTGGCCAGGCGGAACACCAGGGTTTTGGGCACATCCTTGAGCACATCAAAGCCGCCAGCCATATCGCCATAAAGCGTTGAATAGCCCACCGCCATCTCGCTCTTGTTACCGGTAGTCAGCACCAGCGAACCGAACTTGTTGGAAAGCGACATCAGCAAAACCCCACGCAGACGTGCCTGCAGGTTTTCCTCGGTTGTGTCCGGCGTGGTGCCCTCGAAAGGTGCGGCAAGAGTTTCCATAAAGGCGTCGTACATGGGTTCAATGGAAAACACATCGTACTGCACGCCCAGGGCAACGGCTTCAGCCTCGGCATCTTCAAGGCTCATGCTGGAGGTGTAGCGAAACGGCATCATCACCGCCCGTACCCGATCCTTACCCAGGGCATCGACAGCGACCGCCAGCGTCACGGCCGAGTCGATACCGCCTGAAAGCCCCAGAACCACCGACTTGAATCCATTCTTGTTAACGTAATCCCGAACACCGGTCACCAGGGCGCTGTAGACATTGGCCTCCAACGTCGGCTCTTCCGGCAACGGCTGGGATACCGGCTGACAATGGTGCTCACACAGAAAGTCGACCGGGTATAATCCCTCACCAAACTGCGGAGCCTCTGCAGTCAGCACACCGGAATGGTCGAACACCATAGAGCCCCCGTCAAAAACCAGCTCGTCCTGACTGCCCACCAGATTCACGTACACGATGCTGACCAGATTCTCCCGGGACTTTCGCTCCAACAGGGCCTTACGACGTGCCTGCTTGTCGATATCATAGGGCGAGGCATTGAGGTTCAGGATGAGACGGGCGCCTGCAGCGGCGCAGTCCTCCACCGGCCCTTCCTTCCAAAGATCCTCACACACAGTAATTCCCACCGGAACGCCCCGGATATCCAGAGTCAGGACATCCCGGCCCTCGGCAAAGTAACGCTTCTCGTCGAAGACCTGATAGTTGGGCGGGAACCGCTTGAAATACCGACCAGTAATTTCACCGCCGTCGATGACCACCGCCGCGTTATACAGGAGCGCGCCATGACGAAGGGGAGCACCGATAACGATTACCGGATCCAGTTTTTCCGCCTGCAGCTTTTCCAGCGCCTCATTTACGCGAACTTCCATGCTGGGCCTCAAGAGCAAATCTTCAGGCGGATAGCCGGTCAGGCAAAGCTCCGGGAACACCACCACGTCCGCCTGATGCTCGGACGATGCCCGGCGGGCTGCGTCCAGAACCAGCTCGGTATTGCCAGGAATATCGCCCACCAGAAAATCCAACTGGGCCATCACCACCCGCAATTTTCTGGGAGACTCCCCGGACGCTGCCTGGTTTCCGGACACGGACATAAATCGGCTCCTGTAACTCATTGCCATGAAAAGGCTATTATAACCCTGCATAGGCGTGGATTTCTTCCGACCAACAGCGGATTCCTGTAAATCATGGCAGCAGATACACCAGCACAGTCGGCCGAAACGCTCGGCCAACCCCCTTCAACACCGTCCGGTGTGCAGCAGGCAAAGCTATTCAGGATCTACAACCACTACCGCCTGGTGGTGAGCCTGATGCTGGTGGCGCTGTTATTCGTGGACCCAGTCAACTTTGACATGCGTTTCCGGCTGCTGGATTACTACCAGGCAGGCGTCTCCGCTTACCTTGGTCTCAATGCCTTCATTGCCCTGCTCCTGGTGGCGGGCTTTCACCCCAGCCAGCGCCACATTACGCTTTCCATCCTGGTGGATATCCTGATCATGCACGGCCTGCTGCTTGCCAGTACAGGCATTACCAACGGCCTGGCCAACCTGGTGATTGTGTCTGTTGCGGCGGGCAATATCCTGACCCCAAGCCGCATGGGCACCTTCTATGCCGCTTTGGCCGCAATCTGCTCCCTGGGGATCTCTGGCTGGGCAGTTCTGGCTCTGGGCGAGTCCGCCGACGATATTGTCCGGGCCGGCTCACTGGGCATCCTTTACTTTGCTGCGGCTTTCGTCCTACAGAGCATTTCCCGCCGGATGATGCGCAGCGAGGCTCTGGCAAGCAGCCGCGCACGCAGTATTGCCGAGCTGGAGAAGATCAACCAGCAGATTATCCAGCGCATGCGTACCGGCATTCTGGTGCTGGACCGTTTCGGCCAGATCCGTCTTGCCAACGCTGCCGCCGAGGAGCTTTTATATGGTGCGCCAAAGACCTCGGTTCCGATTCAGGAGCGCGCAACCGTGTTGCCCAAACCGCTAAAGCAGGGCCTGGACGCATGGCTGAAGGACCCGACCCAGCGCATTGAGCCGTTCCAGCCCTCACCCACATCGCCGCTACTGCAGGCCAATTTCACCCAACTGGATCAGGAACGGGGTGACCAGATCCTCGTGTTCATTGAAGACATGAGCAAAGTCACCCAGCAGGCCCAGCAGATGAAGCTGGCATCGCTGGGCCGACTCACAGCCGGCATTGCTCACGAAATCCGCAATCCGCTGGGCGCAATCAGCCACGCGGCCCAACTTATGGAAGAAGCACCGAACCTGGAAGCCGGCGACCGCCAGATGCTGGCGATCATCCAGCGACACTCCCGCCGGGTGAACGGGATTATCGAAAACGTTCTTGATCTTTCAAGACGCCGGGCCGCCAATGCAGATCTGATCGAAGTCGCACCCTGGCTCCAGGAATTTCGGGAAGATTTCCTGCAAACGCAGGACGAGGACTGCACCACAGCCAACATTGTTCTGAAAATCGATCCGCAACTACCGCCAGCGCGGTTCGACAAAAGCCAGATTGAGCAGGTGATGGTGAACCTTTGCGACAACGGTTTACGCTACAGTCAGCAGCACTCGGGCCAGCAAAAGATCGGAATACACGCCGGGGCAACCGAGGATGGCGAGCGGGCCTATATCGATGTGCGGGACCTGGGCCCCGGCATAGCGCCGGAGAACAGAAACTCCGTGTTTGAACCGTTTTTTACTACAGACAAGACCGGAACCGGGCTCGGGCTTTATCTGGCCCGGGAACTGTGCGAGGCTAATCAGGCCCATCTTTCGCTGGTAGAGGATAACAAACCCGGCTGCTGTTTTCGCATTACATTTGCTCATCCGGGGCGAATGATCTGAACCGGCGCCGGTGGATATCGGGCGCTTGAACAACGACATGGAACCGACGACACAAGATGACCACATACACAGCGCTGATCGTTGATGATGAACCGGACATCCGGGAGTTACTTGAGATCACCCTCACCCGGATGGGCATAACAACCCTCACGGCACCCGACCTCACCAGCGCCCGGAAATTGCTGGAACAGAACACCACCCACCTCTGCTTGACCGACATGAACCTGCCAGACGGTAATGGCATCGAACTCGTGCAGTGGATTCAGAAACACTCTCCGGCCACGCCTGTCGCCGTGATTACAGCCTACGGCAACATGGACACCGCGATTGAGTCGCTCAAAGCCGGGGCCTTTGATTTCGTGTCCAAACCGGTGGAACTGCCCCGACTGAGGGAACTGGTCAATAGCGCCCTCAAACTCGCTGAGCCCAAACCAGACGCGGAAGATACAGCCGACGAGCCAGGCCTGCTACTCGGCAAATCACCAGAGATTCGAAAACTCCGGAACCAGACCCGAAAACTGGCCAGAAGTCAGGCACCGGTCTTTATCAGTGGCGAGTCTGGCAGCGGCAAGGAATTGGTAGCCAGAATGATCCACCTCCAGGGGCCCCGCCGCGAAGGACCGTTCATCGCGGTTAACTGCGGTGCGATTCCCTCGGAACTGATGGAAAGCGAATTCTTCGGCCACAAGAAAGGCAGCTTTACCGGGGCCGTGGAGAACAAAGACGGCCTGTTCCGCTCTGCCAACGGAGGTACCCTATTCCTTGATGAAGTGGCAGACCTGCCCCTGGCCATGCAGGTGAAACTGCTCCGCGCCATACAGGAAAAAGCCGTTCGGCCCGTCGGGGACACCAAGGAAGTGCCCGTCGACATTCGGGTACTGAGCGCCACCCACAAGAATCTGCCGGAGCTGGTCCAGGAAGGCAGCTTTCGTCAGGATCTTTTCTACCGGATTAACGTGATCGAACTCGCAGTACCACCCCTGAGAGAGCGGCCGGATGATATTTCTCTGCTTTCGAATCACATTCTTGAACGGATTGCGAAAGAGTATGAGTGTGACCCTGCCTCGTTAACGCCAGCGGCCGTGGACAGACTGCGAGGCTATGACTTTCCGGGCAATGTCCGGGAACTGGAAAACGTCTTGGAGCGGGCTTTTACCCTGTGCGACGCTGACCAGATTGATGCTGATGATCTGCATCTGGGGAATGGTGTTCAGCATGCAGCTTCGGCCTCGCAGATCATTGCCGAGGGCCAGGTTGGCGAGGGAGAAGGAATCGCCGTGCCCGATGGGGAAATCGATCTGGAAGGGTATCTGGAGAAGATTGAACGACAGGCCATTGAGAAGGCGCTCGAAGCGACCCGGTGGAACAAAACTGCAGCTGCAAAAAGACTGGGAATCAGTTTTCGGGCACTGCGATATCGATTAAAGAAGCTAGGTATGGAATAGCTATCTCCACAGATGGTTGTCTTTTTTTCAACTATAGGTCGCATTCAGACATATAATAATTCAATGCCTCATCACAGGACGTGATAGGTTAATTACTTGATCTACCTACAAGGATGTAACAATGGATTCCTCGCTAAAAAAGCAAGGCTTCACCCTGGTTGAAGCAGTTGTCACTGTGGCACTGATTGCCATCACGGCAAGCGTGGCCAGCATTTCGTGGAGCGGCGTTGTTTCCGCCAGTCGTCATAATGATCTGGTTAATGGCACACATAGACTGTTCGCAACCGCTCGCAGCTTTGCCGTTCATCAGGGAACCCTCACCACAGTCTGCCCACTCTCTGCGCAACTGCAGTGCGTTGACGACTGGAACCAACCTGTCTCAGTCTTCCCGGACATGAACAACGACAAACGTCCGGATTCGAACAAGGTTCACAAAGTCCTTGAACTCACTAAAACCGGCTCCCATCTCTTTTCAAGGACAGCGGGGAGAGGTTACTTCCAGTTTTCATCGGACGGCATGAGCCACGGCACGATGGGAAGCCTCGTCGCATGCTCACGCTTGAATACAGCCGAATTCGAAATGACTTATATGGCCATCAATATAGGTGGTCGCCTGAGATCACTGAGAGACAAGAACCGCGACGGCAAGATAACACTCCCCTGGGGAACCATAATCAAGTGCCCCGGTTGACGCATAAAATCAGGCATGAACCGCTCGCCCCCTTAATCCTGCCATTCGTCGCCGAAACGATGCAGAGTGAAAAACACTCTGTTTCAATAGGACGATAGCCAAGAACAGGATTGGATATGATAAAAAAAACCTCGGGTTTCACTCTTATAGAGTTGATGATTACCGTCGTTCTCCTCGCGATTGTGGCTGCAGTTGCGGTCCCTGGCTTTAATCGGGCGATCGAAGGAAACAGACTGGTATCGGGCACCAACCTGTTGGTGTCATCGATCAAACTAGCGAGAACCGAAGCCATCAAACGCGGCACGGCTGTCACGCTGAGTACCGATGGAGGTCTGGGCGGGGGCTGGTGCGTCCATACTGGCGACGCAACTGGCGACTGCGCCAATGATCAGATAAGGGCATTCGAAGCCCCTCAGAGCCTGACATTCACGGAGACCGCCGGCGATCTGGTTTTTGATCGAAGGGGATTCCTGATCCCGCAGACTGCGCAGTCCTTCACCATTGCGCCCAACGGGTGTGCCTCGGGCGCCAATACCTTCCGGACTATCCGTATCAGCCCGGTAGGCAGAACCGAGATTGATGGCGGAGCATGCCCATGAAACATTCTCTAACACGGAAACCCGGAGCACGATCTTTTGCTTTTCCGGTTAACAAACAGTCGGGCGTTGGCCTTATCGAAATAATGGTGGCGGTGTTGGTGCTCGGCATCGGGATCCTGGGGATAGCATCAACCCAAATCATATCGCTACAAATGAACACCCAATCCCAGAATCGCAGTCAGGCGGTTTTGTTGGCTGAGGATCTTCTCGACAGGATCCGCGCAAACTCCGACAACCCTGGGGCTTACGCGCTCGCACAAGGCGATGCGCAAGGAGCAAACAATGGCGCATGCGATACGTCGTTCGTTCCCGGAAATGCCTCAGTCAGCGCCAATGACATCGCAGCATGGGAAAACAACCTTGCCTGTTTACTACCGGCAGCCGAGAGAACGGTTGCAGTAAACGGCGATACCGTGACGGTGACCATCGACTGGGATCAGGATGATGCCGCTATGAACCCTGTTGTAGTGAGGACACAGATTTGATGATACACAAGTCGAAATCTTACGCCCGGTTACCAAGGCCTGCCCCGCTAGCCCCACAGTCCGGCCTGTCACTGGTCGAGCTAATCATTTCGCTGGCTCTTGGTCTCATTATTACCCTGGGTGTCACGCAAATTTACCTCAGCGGCAATGACACCTATCGTCAGACCCAGGGGCTTGCGCACGCCCAGGAAAGCACACGCTTTGTGTCGGCGGTCTTATCCCCGGATCTGCGATCTGCGGGCAGTTTTGGCTGCCTGGCCGAAATGGGGCTGCCCCTGGATCAGGTTGTTGACAATCGCCTGAATGGCGGGCTGGTTGTCCCTCTGAGCCAACCCGTTCAGGGATGGGATTATACAGGGACGGGCCCCGGAGACAGCGTCACTCTGGCGGGGGCCCTGGCAACGCCGACCGCAGGGAACTGGGCTTCTGGCACAGCGGGCACCTCCCTGCCGGCATCGCTTGCCGGATCTGTCGTCACCAATTCCGATGTCATTATCGTGAATGGCCTTACACCGCTGAGCGTGCCGGTGGATGCCGGCAATCCCCAGAATGGAAACAGTATCAACCTGACCGACAATTCTGGTGTTCCAGTTAATCGAATTGTTCTTGCAACTTTGGGAGATTGCTCAGAGGGCGAACTGTTCCAAAAGAGCAATAATGCCAATTCTAGCGCAATCACAATGGCAGGAGGCAATGTCAGCCCGGGAAATAATGGCAACAATTTCAATCTCGCCTATGAGCCACAAACCAAAGTCTATGAATTCACCTCGATGGCCTATTACATTGGTCAAGGCACCAATGGCGAACCGGCCCTGTTCAGACGTCTAATGACGCCGCTGCAGGCGCCTCAGGAGCTTGTCTCCGGTGTCGAAACGCTCCAGATTCTTTATGGAGTTGATACTGGCGGAAGCAATGCTGCCGACGACTATGTTCCCGCTGACGAGGTAACTGACTGGGAGGAGGTCGCAAGTGTACGCTTTTCGGTTCTGACTCGGAGCCAGGACGATGTGCTTGACCAGCCAAACGGTCGCAGTTTCGACATGCTGGGCAGCGAGGTGAGCCAGGCGAATAACGGAGACAGCCGTGTCCGCATCGTCTCCGTAACTACAACATCATTGAGAGGGCGGATGGAATGATCAAGCGTGCAAACACACCAGTCATTAACTCGGCGCCTTTTTCTGCAACGCAGAGGGGGGCAACCCTGGTAGTGGCTCTGTTCATGCTTCTGCTTATCTCTCTTCTCGCGGTTGGCGGCATGCAGGGTTCCATCATGCAGGAGCGGATGGCCAGCAATGCACACGACGGAGCTATGTCCTTCCAGGCCTCTGAAGCTGGGCTTCGCCAGGGAGAAGCAGACCTGATAGGCAGCCTCGCCAGCCGCCAAACAGCATTCGCAACCAACAGGCTGACCACGCCCTGGAATTGGGATGGCAATAACCCTGCGGCTGCTGGAACCGGGAATGCTGGCGCCGGTGTCAGCGCTCAACCTGCTTATCATCAAGCGCGCTTAGCCGATGTATGTCCAATCGAGCCAGGACAACCCTGTTTTGAGCGCTTCGAGGTAACCTCTCGCGGCCAGGGCGGCAGCCCGAACGCTATTAGCGTCGTACAGTCAACCGTGCTCTTACCCCCGGAGTAATCATGAGCGCCATGCACACATCGCAGCCGAATCGTTGCCGTTTGCTCCAACTGGAGATTAAGCCATGAAACAGAAAACGAGAATACTCAAGAAAAATATCCACCTATCCAGGCTATCAACGTTTGCGGCAAGCCTACTTTTCTCGCTTGCAACAACACAAGCGGCTTTTGCCCAAGTAAACCTGGCTTCGGTGCCGCTGTTCTTGAAAGAGTCCGTTGACCCCAACCTGATGTTTGTCTTCGATGACTCAGGCTCAATGGGCTGGCGTTACATGCCTGACAATCTAGGGGGAGACGCAAACGAAAACTGGTATTATTCGAGCGATGTCAACAAAATTTATTACGATCCGGACGTTACCTATCTTCCCCCATATAAGCCTGATGGCAGCGGCCGCTATCCAAACTCCTCTTATACCAGCGCCCCGGTAAATGGGTTTGACCCGAACTCGGGGACGGATAATCTAAGCACGTACATTCGTTTCGATCAGATTGGATCCATTGAAGAAGGTTTCTATATGGATCTTATCCAGTCGCCCCAGTGCATAGCGAACCCGAAGGTCAACAGCTGTTTTAACACGGTCCTGCTTAATAACGCGACAGCCGATGTGAAGCAGAATTATGCCAACTGGTTTTCCTACTACAGCACGAGGGACAAGGCAGCAAAGTCGGGGATAACTGAGGCCTTTTTTAATCTGCCGGAAAACATTCGGGTCGGCTATGGTGCCATCAACGTCAACAACAATACCATTGATGGAGTGGCCGACACTGACACTATCGTCAGTGGCGTCCGTCCCTACACAAGCGCAAGAAGACAACAGTTTCTTACCTGGTTGCATGGCAAGAGTGTAAGCGGGGGAACTCCACTCAGAACTGCCCTCAAGGATATTGGTGAGTATTACTCCAGAAGCGACAACCAGGGTCCCTGGGGCGCAACGCCTGGCACCAATGACACCACTGCGCAGGTAGAGTGCCGTCAGAGTTTCTCCATTCTAATGACAGATGGTATCTGGAACGGTGGTAGTCCAAGCGTTGGCAACGTCGACAATACTGCGGGCCCCTCTTATACGAACCCCGACCCTGATGGCGACGATTTCTCCTATACGGCAGTTTCGCCGTTCGCAGACAGCCATTCCAATACACTCGCCGATGTGGCAATGGAGTACTGGAAAAACGACCTTCGAACGGACCTCGCGAACAAAGTCCCGACAGGAACTGTCGATCCGGCATTCTGGCAACACATGGTTACGTTTACCATCGGCCTTGGTGTCGTTGGCGACATCTCTGAGGCAGATGCAACCGCTGCGATTGCGTCTGGAGATCAGATAACTTGGCCAGAGCCAGATGATAATCGAAGCCCCGAAAACATCGATGACTTGTTGCATGCTGCCATCAACGGCAGGGGCGGTTACGCAAGCGCGCAGGATCCTGGGGCTTTTACCTTGGCTATCCAGGAATTCCTGGGTGATCTGACTGCTCGCGCCCAAACCTCCGCTTCCTCTGCTGCGGTCAGCTCCGCTGTCCTCAGAACGGAATCGTTGGGCTTCTTTGCGGGATTCAGGAGCGAAGACTGGTCGGGCACGTTGACCGGCTTCAACTTTGATCAAGGTTCCGAGATCTGGAATGCGGAAACAGTACTGGCTAATACAACACCTGCAAACCGAACGCTGATTACTCACAATGGCACCTCAGGCGTCGAATTGGCATTCAGCAGCACAAGTTCCCTTTCGAACCTCTCGACAAATCAGCAACAGGCATTGAACGCCGATCCTACACTGGCATCAACCGTGGACAACCTTGGTTATAAGCGTTTGGCATGGCTACATGGAGACACAAACGCGGACAGCTCATTCAGGTCCCGTGAAACAATTGATCAATCCGGTGCTTCCGTAACTCGCCTGCTCGGCGACATTATCAATGCGAATCCCCAATTTGTAGGTAAATCCAATTTTGGATTTAGCAGACTGCCTTCGACTGAGGGAAGCAGCTACGGAGCTTTTCGTTCAACGACGGATTATCAAAACCGAATCGATGCGCTCTATGTGCCCGCGAATGACGGCATTCTTCATGCTTTCAACAGTGAAACTGGTGCAGAGCTTTTCGGTTATGTACCTGGAGAGCTGCTTCTACCTCAGGGCACGAACAGTCACGCTCGCATTTCTGAGTTAATGCTTCCAAATTACTCGCATAAATATTTAATGGACGGTACGCCCCGAGTACAAGACGCGTACATTGACAAGGACGGAAACGGGTCCGCAGAGTGGCGAACTGTTCTTCTCGGTACGATGGGCCTCGGCGGTAAAACTGTTTTCGCGCTCGACGTAACTGACCCAGGTTCTTTCTCACCCGCGACAGACGTACTCTGGGAGTTCACACATCCGGATCTTGGCTATGGAGTAACCGACCCCCAAATCGCACGATTAGCAGATGGCACATGGGCCGCCATCTTCGGTAACGGCTACAACAGCGCCAACAACCAATCCAGCCTCTTCGTTGTTGATCTTGCCGATGGCTCGTTGATCAAAGAACTGGAAACCGGTGCTGGTAGCAGCGCGGCTCCAAATGGGCTAGCAGCGCCTGTCATTACGAGTTTTCCTGAAAGGGATGCCATCACCCGCCATGTTTATGCAGGCGACCTCCAGGGCAATATGTGGCGTTTCGCGATAGCAAGCTCCAACACGAATAGCTGGAGTACCGAAAAGGTATTCTCAGCCCAGGACAACGGCGGCACAGCCCAACCCATTACAGTTGCTCCGCGGGTAGCCCTAAACCCAACCGATTCTGACGAACTGGTACTCGCTTTTGGAACAGGAAGCTTCTTGAGAAACGGCGACGAAAGTAACTTCAACGTTCAAAGCCTTTACAGCATCAAAGATGACCTTTCGCAAACCAATCTTACCCGTTCAGACCTGCTGGAACAGACGATCACAACGCAAGAGACTGTGACGGTAACTAAAGCGTCCGGAGTCGGCACCAATACCTTTACTGTGCGCGAAACCTCCGAGAACCAGCTTACCTCTGAAAATGGCTGGTATCTGGACCTGATCTATGGATCCACCCAGACCGGAGAGCGGGTTATTAGCAGAGCAACCTTCCCGTTCGGGGTGAATCCAGACCGCGTGAGATTTACTACAGTCGTTCCTGATGACGACCCCTGCTCCAGCGGTAGAACGGGCTTCATAATGGACCTCAAGTTGACGAGCGGACAGCCGTCTGACGACCCGGTTTTCGACCTCAACAGTGATGGTATATTCAATTCCGGCGATATCACCGGTGGCTATGCACCAAGTGGCATACAGTATGGTTACGGTGGTGAGAATCGAACCATCGCCACCGGAGACGGAGATTCAGAGGTCATAATACCCGGGCTTGATCCGAACCAACTCGACCCGGATGCGCCTTGTGAAGACGCTTTGTGCGCCAGATCTCTGGATTCGAATACTGGTCGGCAAACCTGGGAACAGCTCCGTTAAAACGGAGCTCTTCCTCAACGGCACTGGTGGCATGTTGCGACAGGTTTTGACAGCACCTATTAAGAGGTTAAATCATGAATTTCAAAGCTTTCACCCCCAGATTTCTGGCCAACATGGTAGCGCTTTTGTTGACAGCAATAATGTTTACAGGCAATTCAACCGCCGAAGAAATGCCAGACTCTGAGTTTCAAATGCTCAGAGAAGGAAGCGAACTCTCTGGAACAGTAAATTCGGTTAACCCGGAACTGGGTATTGTTATTATTGATGATCGATCGTTCTTACTGGACCGAGTAGTTCATTTCAACAATGCAACATGGTCACGGGAGCAAGTCCTGAGGCGTTTGGAGCCAGGAAACTCGGTGAAAATAGAGGTTGGCAAAGTTGTTGACCCAAGCCGAGGCGCGCGGCTGATACGATCGCTTGATGTTGCAGACAAATAACTTTCTTGGCACACAAAATTCCTAAAACGTGAGTGACCTAGTTGTGACACGAACCGGAACCAATAAAACAGTAAAAAAAGCAGGCGTTGCAGGCTTTACACTCATAGAACTGATGATTGCAGTTGCTATCATTGCAATCATTGCCGCAGTCGCTCTACCAACTTATCAGAATCACGTAGAGCGGACTCGCAGAACAACGGCGCAGTCTGACCTGCTTGAATTGGCGCAATGGATGGAGCGAAGGTATTCCAATGGCTTTGACTATAGGGTTGGAGGAGCCGATCCGACTTTGCCGTTCACGCAATCACCACAGAATGGCACAGTCTTCTATAACATTAGCTTTTCGGGAAACGTAACGAGGGATACGTTCACACTGCAAGCTGTGCCTACCGGGGGCCAAACGAACGACCCCTGCGGAACGCTTACAGTGGATGAACAAGGAAACCGTGGTGCAGGCCAAGCGGGTTGTTGGTAAAAAGCTCAAGCGCCATTGAGCTCATTCGAGCTCAATGGCATCAATCCGCAACTCCCGCGGCATAGAAAACACAATATTCTCCTCACGCCCGGCAATTTCCTCCGGAACGCTGCCGCCAAGCTCTCGCAGACGGGTAATAACTTCGTTCACCAGAACCTCGGGGGCAGAAGCTCCCGCAGTAACCCCAATCGAAGTCTTACCTTCCAGCCAGGCAGCATCGATCTGGGAGGCCTCATCAATCAGATAGGCCGGCGTGCCCATTCTCTCCGCGAGCTCGCGCAGGCGGTTTGAGTTGGAGCTGTTCGGCGAGCCAACCACCAGCATCAGGTCGCAGTCGCCGGCCAACTGCTTCACGGCATCCTGGCGGTTCTGGGTGGCGTAGCAGATATCGTCCTTGCGAGGGCCCTGGATCTCCGGGAACTTTGCGCGTAGCGCGTCGATCACGCGGGCCGTATCGTCCATGGACAGGGTGGTCTGTGTAACGTAGGAGAGCTTACCGGGGTCTTTAACCTCCAGATTCGCCACGTCCTCCTCATTCTCTACAAGGTAGATTTCACCACCATTGCTGTGGTCGTACTGCCCCATGGTGCCTTCGACTTCCGGATGGCCGTGGTGGCCGATCAGCACGCATTCCCTGCCATCGCGACTGTAGCGCATGACTTCCAGGTGCACTTTAGTGACCAGCGGGCAGGTGGCGTCGAAGACTTTCAGGCCGCGGCGGGCGGCTTCGGTCTGTACCGCCTGGGAAACGCCGTGGGCGCTGAAGATAACAAGCTTGTCATCCGGCACTTCATCCAGCTCGTCCACGAAAATGGCGCCGCGGTTGCGCAGGTTATCCACCACAAATTTATTGTGGACAACCTCATGCCTTACGTAGATAGGCGCTCCGAACACGTCCAGCGCCCGGTTTACAATTTCAATGGCGCGGTCCACGCCGGCACAAAAGCCTCGGGGATTGGCGAGTCGGATCTGCATATCAACCTGCTGCTCTGGTTAGTGGGCCGGGCCGACCGGCTCCACATCAATGATTTCTACTTCAAACGTCAGTGTACGCCCTGCCAGGGGGTGATTAAAATCCACCTCCACTTCGTCACCTTCTACGCGGCTGACAACACCAGGCAACTCACTCTGGCGCGCATCGGCGAAAGAGATCATCACGCCGGGTTCCAACACCATGTCGGGACTGAACTCATGGCGCTTGAACGTCTGCACGTTATTCGGGTTGTGCTGACCAAAGGCTTTTTCGGGCGGCACCTGAAAACTGTCCTTGTCGCCCGCCTTCATGCCCATCAGGTAGGCCTCAAAGTTTTCCGGCAGATTGTCATCACCGATTTCCAGGGAGGCCGGCTCTTTCTCAAAGGTCGAGTCAATCACTTCGCCATCAGGGAATTTCAGGGCAAAATGAAGTTTTACCCGGGTACCCTTGTCGACAGGCAGTTCATTCATAAGAGTTAATCACTCCTTTGCGCATCCCCGTCCGAGTCGGCGGGTTTGCGAAACATATCAAGAATCATCATGGCGGCACCTATGGTGATCGCGGTGTCGGCCAGGTTAAAAGCGGGAAAGTGCCAGTCCTGCCAGTAGAAGTGCAGGAAATCGACCACGTAGCCGTGCACCACCCGGTCGTAGACGTTGCCCAGGGCCCCGCCGAGTATGAGTACGATGGCAATGGCCGTCCAGGTTTCATGGCGCTGAAGGTTTTTCAGCCAGTAAATCAGTACCACGCTGACCACAAGGGCCAGAGTTACGAAGAACCAGCGCTGCCAGCCGGCCGCTTCGGCCAGAAAGCTGAACGCCGCTCCGGTGTTGTGAAGCAACGTCAGGTTGAACATCGGAATCACGGGAACCGGATCGCCGTAGGTCAGCATAGCGGTGGCCATGGCTTTGGTGCCAAGATCCAGAACGATCACCAGCACCGCCAGCCAAAGCCACTTCAATTTGCTCCCGGTGACCTGCTCAGCCATGGTCGCCTCCATCAGGCGTAGGCGCGGGCTTCGCCGGGCCCTTCCACGTTGATCACACAGCGACCACAGAGGTCGTCGTACTTGGCATTGCGGCCGACGTCTTCCCGGTGGTGCCAGCAGCGCTCGCACTTGGTATGGGCAGCCGGTGCTACCTTGACTCGAAGACCCTCGTGGGAAGTCATTTCCGCATCGCCGGCTTCTGAAACTGGCTTAACGCTGGCCTCTGAAGTGATCAGAACAAAGCGCAGCTCTTCACCGAGGTGCTTCAGATCAGCTGCCAGATCGCCTTCACAGAACAGGGTTACCTCGGCGCTTAGCGAGCCTTTGATTTCACCCCGCGCCCTGGCTTCCTCCAGGCACTTGTTGACGGCCTCTTTCACACTGTACATCTCGCGCCAATAGTCGCGGCCAAGCTCGGCGTTATCCGGCAACGGGGTAAGGCCTTCATACCAGGTTTCATAGAACACGGTATCGCTGCGCTTACCCGGCAAATGCTGCCAGATTTCATCAGCGGTGAAGCTGAGAATCGGGGCAATCCAGCGAACGAGCGCTTCGGCCACATGGTACAGGGCCGTCTGGCAGGAACGCCGCGCCAGACTGTCGGCCTGGGTGGTGTACTGGCGATCCTTGATGATATCCAGATAGAAGCCGCCCAGAGTTGCTTCACAGAAGTTGTACACCTTCTGGTAAATCCGCAGGAAGGCGTAGTTGCCATAGTCTTCATGGAGCTCTTCCTGCAACTGCAGGGCACGATCCACCATCCAGCGGTCAAGGGCGATCATGTCTTCCGACGCCACCATGTGCTGCTCCGGATCGAATCCGGTCAGGTTGCTCAGCAGGAAGCGGGAGGTGTTCCGGATCCGGCGGTAACCATCGGCGGTCTGGCGCAGGATGTCCTTGGACACGGTCATTTCGCCGCTGTAGTCGGTTGCGGCCACCCACAGGCGCAGGATGTCGGCGCCCAGCTCGTTCATGACTTCCTGGGGCGCGATCACGTTGCCCAGGGATTTGGACATCTTGTGGCCCTTGCCATCGACGGTAAAGCCGTGGGTCAGAACCTGCCTGTAAGGCGCCACGCCATTCATGGCGATGGAGGTTTTCAAGGACGACTGGAACCAGCCACGGTGCTGGTCTGAGCCTTCGAGGTACATATCCGCCGGGAACTGGCCCAGCTCCTCGCGAACCCGCAGGACAGACTCGTGGGTGACACCGGAATCGAACCAGACATCCAGGGTATCCGTTACCTTCTCGTATTGCTCGGCATCACTGCCCAGCAGGGACGACGCATCCAGCTCGTACCAGGCATCGATACCGCCCTCTTCGATCTGCTGGGCCACCTGCTCAATCAGGTTCTGGGTGTCCGGGTGCAGCTCCTGGGTTTCCTTGTGGATAAACAGGGTGATGGGCACGCCCCAGGTCCGCTGACGGGAGATGCACCAGTCCGGCGACTGGTTGAACATGGCTTCGATACGGTTCTTACCCCAGGACGGCACCCAACGTACACCCTGGATCGCTTCAAGGGCATCAGCGCGCAGGTTTTTCTTATCCATGCTGATAAACCACTGGGGTGTGGCCCGGTAGATCAGCGGGGTCTTGGTACGCCAGCAGTGGGGATAGCTGTGACGGAACTTCTCGGAGCGGACCAGCTTGCCCTCGCGCTCGAGGGCGCTGCAAACCGGCTCATCGGCCTTGTAAACGTGTACACCGGCCAGCTCACCGGCGGCGGAAGTGTAGGTGCCATCCGCCTGAACCAGGTTGATGGTGCCGATGTTGTAGGCCTTGCCTACCTCAAAGTCTTCCATGCCGTGATCGGGCGCGGTATGAACAGCGCCGGTGCCGGCGTCCATGGAAACATGGTCGCCCAGGATAACAGGGACCTGCTTGTCGTAGATCGGGTGCTGAAGAACCAGATTCTCAAGCGCCGCGCCAGCACAGGTTGCCAGCACTTCGTAGCTCTCAACTTGCCAGCGGGCCATGATGCCATCGACCATGTCAGCAGCCAGGATCATCCGCTCCGGGCCGTGCCCGACATCGGTCTGTACCAATGCATAGTCCAGATCGGCATTAAGGGAAACGGCCTGGTTAGCGGGAATCGTCCAGGGCGTGGTGGTCCAGATAACCACGGACACATCGCCATTGCCATTATCGGTGCCGAACAGTGACAGGGCTTTTGCCTGGTCAACCGCGGTAAAGCGCACATCGATCTGGGTCGAGGTCTTGTCCTGGTATTCAACCTCGGCCTCTGCCAGTGCGGACTGACCCACCACACTCCAGTAAACCGGCTTGTAACCACGCACGAGGTGGCCCTTGGCGACAATCTTGCCCAGGGCACGAACAATACCCGCCTCAACTTTGGGATCCATGGTCAGGTAGGGTTTGTCCCACTCCCCCATCACGCCCAGGCGAATGAAATCGGTTTTCTGACCGGCAATCTGCTTGGTGGCGTAGTCGCGACAGGCCTGGCGGAAGGTCTTGTAATCCACCTTCACACCGGCCTTGCCAATCTCCTGCTCCACCTTGTGCTCGATCGGCAGACCATGACAGTCCCAGCCCGGCACGTAAGGCGCGTCATAGCCCATGAAGCTGCGGGACTTGACGATCATGTCCTTGAGAATCTTGTTGACCGCGTGACCAATGTGAATGCTGCCGTTGGCGTAAGGAGGGCCATCATGAAGGATGAACTTTTCCCGCCCTTCACGCTGCTTGCGCAGGTTGCCGTAGACGTCGAGATCCTGCCAGCGCTTGAGCATTTCCGGCTCGCGCTTGGCCAGGTTGCCGCGCATGGGGAAGGCGGTTTCCGGCAGATTCAGGGTGTGCTTGTAGTCGCTCATGGTTTGTGTGCGTACTCTTTTGGTCTTGGTCAGTTTGGGTCGGTCATTTATTCGTTGGGGCGCAGCCGGGCGTTTCAATCCGCGCTTTTCACAGAGCCGTTTTCGGCAATCCACGCTCGAGCCTGGTCAAAATCCCGGGCAATCTGATCTTTCAGCTCATCCACAGAACCGAATTTTTCCTCGTCCCGCAGGCCATGCCGGAACACAACCTCCAGGTGCTGACCATAAAGTGTGCCAGCAAAGTCAAACAGGTGCACTTCCAGTGAGGGCCGCTTGCCGTCAACGGTCGGACGCACACCAATATTGGCAACGCCATCGAATCGGGCGCCATCGTCAAGGGTGGCGGCAACCACATAGACACCGCGCAGGGCGGGTGTCCGATGTAACAAAATATTCGCGGTTGGCGCACCAATCTGGCGCCCCAGTTGGCGGCCATACACGACCCTCCCCCGGATTCGATAGGGGTGGCCCAGCAGCGATTCGGCTTTCTCGAGCCCATTCACCGTGAGTAAATCCCTGACACGTGTACTGCTTACTCGCTCGCCGTCGACGGTTACTGTCAGGGTATTCTCGACGGAAAATCCGGCGTCGTATCCAACTTTCTCGAGAAGCGCGAAATCGCCCGCCCGATCACAGCCAAAACGGAAATCATCGCCGACCACAAGGTGACGAACCGCCAATCCATGGATCAGAACATCGTCTATAAAGCCCATGGCCGAATAACTACGGAACGCCTGGTTGAAGCGCAGGCACAGCACAATATCAATGCCTTCCGCCAGCAGGGCCTCGAACTTCTGACGAAATCCCATCAGCCTCGGCGGCGCTTCCCTGCCCTGAAAAAACTCCCGGGGTTGGGGCTCGAAAATCATCACCACCGAGGGCACGCCCAGGGCCTTGGCCTTACTTTTGACCTGATCAATAATGGTCTTGTGCCCAAGGTGCACACCGTCGAAGTTACCGATGGTGGCGACACACCCGTTGGCGAGCGGTGAATCCTCCCGACGGGAAAGCATTTTCAGGTTGGTCAGGCCCCGGATCAGACGCATGCAATGCGAACCTTCAATTGCCAGCTAGCTTTCAGCGCTCACTTTTACCGCAACGCTGGTGAGAAAACGCGCGATTATACCTTACCTGTGGCGGAAATGTCTTACCCGAACCCCGGCCAGCGCCAGTGCAACGAAGTACACGGCGACACCCGCCCCTACCAGCATCGCCATGTCCGCTGCACGCTGATAGCCTTCGTTTGCCAGCCACACCGACACCGGGGCGTTGAGCCAGACAATGACGGCCGCCAGGGCACCGTTGGCAAATAGCAGCTGTAGCAGAAACCGGGGCCAGCCGGGCTGGCTCTGCCAGGCCCCTTCCTTACGCAGTCCGCGCCAAAGAAGGTAGCCATTCAACCAGGCCGATATTGAGGTAGCCAGCGCGAGACCGGCGTGGGCCAGCGGGAAAATGAGAATCAGGTTGAACACCATGTTTGCCACCATGGCAATGATGCCGATCTTGACCGGGGTTTTGGTGTCTTCTCTTGCGAAAAACCCCGGCGCCAGAACCTTGATGAGCATGAACGCCAGCAACCCGGCGGAATAGGCCCGCAAGCTCTGGGCCGACATGGCAACATCCCGGTCCGTTACCGCCCCATAGTGAAACAGGGTCGCAATCAGCGGCTCGGCCAGCAGCGCCAGCGCCAGCGCCGCTGGCAAACCAATCAGCAGAACCGCCCTGACTGCCCAGTCCAGAGTGGCCGCAAACTGGTCCGCTGATGCTGCAGCATGTTTACGTGAGAGGCTCGGCAGGATCACCGTGGCAATGGCTATACCGAACACGCCGAGGGGCAATTCCGAGAGCCGATCGGAGTAGTACAACCAGGAAACGCTGCCGGTCTGGAGAAAGGACGCCAGAACCGTGTCGAGCAGCAGGTTGATCTGGCTGACTGACACCCCAAACAGCGCCGGCGCCATCAGCTTAAGAATCCGGCTGACGCCTTCATGGCGATAGTCCACTCGAGGCCTTGGCAACAGGCCCAGACGCATCAGAAATGGCAACTGGAAAAAGAGCTGCAGAGCCCCGGCAATGAAAACGCCCCAGGCCAGGGCCATCACGGGCTCATCCATCAACGGCGTCAACCAGATGGCTGCCGCAATCATCGCCAGATTGAGAAGAACCGGGGTAAACGCGGGTACCGCAAAGCGATCGTAACTGTTGAGGATGCCGCCGGCGAAGGCTGTCAGGGATATCAGCAACAGGTACGGAAAGGTGATGCGCAACATGTCGCTGGTCAGCGCAAATTTCACCTCATCATCCAGGAAACCAGGGGCAAAGACCGCCGTCAGCACCGGCGCCCCGAGAATGGCCACCAGCGTGACGCCCAACAGCACCAAGCCGAGGGAGCCGGCCACGGCATTGACCAGCCGCTGAACGTCCGAGAGCGACTGATTCTCCCGATAGGATGACAGGACAGGCACAAAAGCCTGGGAGAAGGCGCCTTCCGCAAATAGCCGACGCAGGAAATTCGGAATCTTGAAAGCCACAAAAAAAGCATCGGCACCGGCACCGGCACCGAAATAGCGAGCGATGACCATATCCCGAACCAGACCCAGCACCCGGGACAGCATGGTCATAATACCGACGAGCCCCGACGATCTGAGTAGTCCTGGCGGCTTGGGTAATTGCTTCTGTTCAGGCGTTGATTCAGGTTCCGACGACATGCAGGCCCTTGCTTGGCATTCTGAATATCCTTTTGGCGCTCGTATTTCGGGAATTACCTGCTTCCCGGTCAAGCCCGCGTTCAGTGAGCCGCGAGTTTACCACAGGCCTTCTGTGTCGGGGCATGAAATGGGTTTTAGCCTTGACATTTGAAGGTTTGAGCGGCATAGTTCCGCGTCATTTATTTCGACGCGCTGGTTTTGGCGCGCCCGCGATGTAACGAATCATTCAGCAACGAATTTGAGATTTTCAGGAGTTTTACGGTGGCAAATTCCCCGCAAGCCAAGAAGCGCGCACGTCAGAACGAGAAGAACCGCAAGCACAATGCAAGCCTGCGCTCCATGGCTCGTACTTATGTGAAAAAGATCCAATCCAAGATCGAAGCCGGCAACTACGAAGAAGCCCAGGCCGCTTTCCAGCAGGCTCAGCCGATTCTGGACAGCATGGTCAACAAAGGCATCTTCGCGAAGAACAAGGTTGCTCGTAGCAAGAGCCGCCTGAGCGCCAAGATCAAGGCCCTGAAGAGCGCCTAATCAGCTCGATTCAGGCAAAAAAACCGGCCATCTGGCCGGTTTTTTTTATGGACGAGCGATTATCACACAATCACCAGATTGTCCCGGTGGATCATCTCCTCGCCTGACATATAGCCAAGGATCTCGGTAATCCGGTCACTGGAACGGCCGGCAATAGCCCTGGCTTCGTCGGCGTCGTAATTAACCAGCCCCCGGGCGACTTCACGACCACTCTGGTCGAAGCAGGACACCATCTCGCCACGGCGAAACTGCCCCGACACACCTTTAACACCCACCGGCAGAAGACTGCGGCCACCCAGGCACAGCACTTTCACCGCACCATCATCCAGAGTCAGCCTGCCACGGGTCTGCAGGTGGCTGGCGAGCCATTGCTTTCGGGCAGCAATCCGGCCCTGCTCCGGCAATAACAGAGTACCGATTACATCACCCTGCCGCAGGCGACCAATCACGCCCTCAATGCGACCACCAACAATGACGGTGAAAGCCCCGGACCGGGCAGCAAGCCGCGCAGCACGCAACTTTGTCTGCATGCCGCCGCGCCCGAGAACACCGGCGCCGCCACCCGCCATGGCATCCAGTTCGCGATCGCCGGCCCTGCGCTCGGTCACCAGACAGGCATCCGAATGCTTCCTGGGATCCTTGTCAAAGAGGCCCAGCTGGTCAGTGAGGATAATCAGGCCATCCGCCTCAATCAGATTGGCAACCAGGGCGCCCAGGGTGTCGTTATCGCCAAACCGGATCTCGTCGGTAACCACAGTGTCGTTTTCGTTCACAATGGGCACGACACCCAGGTTCAGCAGGGCCCTGAGGGTTCCCCGGCCATTCAGATAGCGCTTGCGGTCGGAGAGGTCGTCATGAGTCAACAGAATCTGGGCGGTATGGATATCGTGCCGTTTGAACTGGGCCTCCCAGGTCTGCACCAGACCCATCTGACCAACCGCCGCAGCAGCCTGCAACTCATGGAGCTGCTCTGGCCGGACAGTCCAGCCAAGACGACTCATTCCCTCGGCGACGGAACCAGAGGAAACGACAACCACCTCCACGCCATCTTCAATAAGCTCGGCGATCTGATCCACCCACAAACCCAGGGCCGCCACATCCAGGCCACGGCCATCGTTGGTCAGCAAAGCGCTTCCGATCTTGATAACCAGGCGACGGGCCTGGCGCAACTGTAGGCGTTCAGTCATGGTGCTTGAGCGATCTCTCTGGTATCAGTCCTTGGTTTACTCCGGGGCGTAGACCACTTCGACATCGTAATCATCATCGTCAAAGTCGTCGTCATCGTCCTCTTCGCGGGCCGCGCGGCGTGCCTGACGCTCGGCTTCAATACGGGCGCGAGCTTCGTCGTCCATCTGCCGGCGACGTTGGGCCTCCCGCTCCGCGAATTCCGGATTCTGGGCCTCTTCCTCAGCCTGCTCTTCGATCCAGCGCATGACGGCCTGAGCCAGGGACTTGGTGCCCTCGCCACTGAGCGCAGAGATCCAGAAAACCGGCCCTTCCCATCCGAGCTCATCGACAATGGCCTGACAATGAGCATCGCGATCTTCTTCGGCCACCATGTCGACCTTGTTCAGTACGAGCCATCTCGGACGGTTGGCCAGAGTTTCGCTGAACTTCTCAAGCTCATGCTCGATCGCTCTAACCGCATCGGCGGGCGACGAGCCATCGTACGGTGCCACATCCACAAGGTGCAGCAGTAGACGGGTGCGCACGAGATGCTTCAGGAAGCGGATACCCAGGCCGGCACCTTCGGCGGCACCTTCAATCAGACCCGGGATATCGGCAATCACGAAACTCTGGTGCGCCTGTACACTGACAACACCAAGATTGGGTACCAGCGTGGTAAACGGATAGTCCGCAACCTTCGGGCGAGCCGCCGACACCGAACGGATAAAGGTAGACTTGCCAGCATTGGGCATGCCCAGCAAACCCACGTCCGCCAGCACCTTCAACTCCAGCCTCAGGTTACGCAACTCGCCCTCGGAACCCTTGGTAGTCTGGCGCGGGGCGCGATTCACCGAGGATTTGAAACGGGTGTTGCCAAGACCATGAAACCCGCCCTGGGCCACCTTGAGGCGCTGGCCGGCGTGGGTCAGATCTCCCAGGACCTCATGGGTATCCATATCGACCACCGTGGTGCCGACCGGAACCGGCAGAACCAGGTCCTCGCCTTTGTTGCCGGTACAGTTGCGGCCGGAGCCCGGCTCGCCATTCTGGGCCTTGTGTTTGCGCTGGAACCGGTAGTCGATCAGCGTGTTCAGCGACTCCTCGGCTTCCAGATATACGGAACCACCATCGCCCCCGTCGCCGCCATCGGGGCCACCCTTGGGAACGTATTTTTCTCGCCGGAAGCTCAGGCAGCCGTGACCGCCCTTGCCGGCTTCCACAATGATGGTGGCTTCGTCTACGAATTTCATGAATCAACCCTTTGCGCCATGCGCATAAACTAAAAAGCCCCGCAGCCTCTAGGAAGCTTTGCGGGGCTCCGGATGGTTCTGAGCACCTGATAATATCAGGATATCAGCGCCACCCAGGGTTCGACAGAACCGGATCGCCGCTGCTTACGCAGCCGGAACGATGCTCACGAACTTACGGCTCTGCGGGCCTTTGGTTTCGAACTTCACCTGGCCGTCTGCTTTCGCAAACAGGGTGTGGTCCTTGCCAATGCCAACATTGCTACCAGCGTGGAAACGAGTGCCACGCTGACGGATGATGATGCTGCCTGCAGATACAGTCTCGCCGCCAAAGCGCTTCACACCAAGTCGTTTAGACTCGGAATCGCGACCGTTACGGGTACTACCTGCTGCCTTTTTATGAGCCATTACCAGCCTCCTTATTTAAGGGGTAATTCGAGAGCCTCAGCCCTTGATACCCGTGATCTTGACTTCAGTAAACCACTGACGGTGGCCCTGACGCTTCATGTGATGCTTACGACGACGGAACTTGATGATCTGAACCTTGTCATGACGGCCGTGGCTAACCACTTCTGCGGTCACTTTGGCACCATCAACTACCGGCGCGCCTACCTGAACCTTGTCGCCGTCGGCGATCAGCAGAACGCGATCAAACTCAACGTTACCGCCGGTTTCAACTTCCAGCTTTTCCAGCTTCAGGGTTTCGCCTTCTTTTACACGGTGCTGCTTGCCACCGCTAACAATAACTGCGTACATTCACTCGTTCTCCACGATTGACCCATCCCTGCTCTTATCCACCTGGTTCTAAGGGAGGCGCTCTGGCGACCCTATAGCAGGGAGCGCAGGTTGGGATGAGTTGGGCGCGTGATTGTACGAAAAGACGCACCGCAACACAAGCCAAGTTGACACTACCTTCGGCAATACCTAGCATTGCCGCGACCTGCCTTTAATATCAACAATCGTAACGACGATAACACCAGCAAGGGATCCACAAGCCGCATGACAGCCCAGCGCATTTACGACACCGTGGCCGACGACTTCAGCCGCGTTAATGATCTGATCATCCAGCGGCTTTCCTCAGATGTTCCCCTGGTGGAGAAAATCGCCCAGTACATCATTGAAAGCGGCGGTAAGCGCTTGAGACCGCTACTGGTTCTGCTTTCCAGCCAGGCCGCCGGCTACGAGGAAAACGACCACCTCAAGCTCGCAGCCGTGATCGAATTCCTGCACACCGCCACCCTGCTGCACGATGATGTAGTAGACACCTCGGACATGCGCCGCGGCCGAAGCACCGCCAACGCCCGCTGGGGCAACGCGCCAAGCGTTCTGGTAGGTGATTTCCTCTACGCCCGTGCTTTCGAGATGATGGTGGAGCTGAAAAGCCTGCGAATCATGGACGTTTTGTCCCACGCCACGGCGGTAATCGCCGAGGGCGAGGTTATGCAACTGATGAACGTGAAAAACCCGGACCTCACCGAAGAGCAGTACATGAAGGTCATCCACAACAAGACTGCCATGCTGTTCGAAGCCGCCTCCCACACCGGCGCACTGCTTGCCAACGCCAATGCAGAGCAGGAGCTGGGCCTGAAAGACTACGGCAAGCATCTGGGCCTGGCTTTCCAGCTGGTGGACGATGTCCTGGATTACCGCGGCGACGCCGAAGCCATGGGCAAAAACGTGGGCGACGATCTGGCTGAAGGCAAGACCACCCTGCCGCTGATCCACGCCATGAACCATGGCACCGGGGAAGAACGGCAGTTGATCCGTCAGGCCATCCGCAAGGGCGGCCTGGACGATCTGCCCCGCATCCTCGATATTGTTGAGCGCTCAGGCGCAATCGAATACACCATGGCAAAAGCGCGGGAGCAGGCGGAACTGGCCCAGACCTGCCTTCACCCCCTTCCAGACTCAGGCCATAAAGAAGCCATGGAACTGCTGACCGAGGTCGCAGTCGCGAGAGTTAGCTAAGCGACTCACGCCCGTGGGGTGAGTCAAAGTCCAGCTCCGGACCAACCGGTACTATCTGAGTCGGGTTGATGGTTCTCTGGCTTACGTAGTAGTGGCGTTTGATCTGATTAATATCCACGGTCTCCGCCACGCCTGGCACCTGGTAGAGGTCCCGAACGTAGGCAGAAAGCGCCGGGAAATCGCTGATCCGCTGGCGGTTGCACTTGAAGTGGCTGTAATACACTGCATCAAACCGGATCAACGTGGTGAACAACCGCCAGTCAGCCTCGGTCAGCCGGCCACCGACCAGATACCGTTGAGAAGACAACCGCTCCTCAAGCCAGTCGAGAGAATCAAACAACGCATTGTAGGCTTCCTCGTACTTATCCTGCGCAGTGGCAAAGCCCGCCTTGTAAACGCCATTATTAACCGTGTCGTAAACCCGGGCGTTCACAGAATCAATCTCTTCTTGCAGCTCCCCGGGATAGAAATCCAGATCGGTACGAACACCCTCAAGGCCATCAAATGCCGAATTGAACATCCGGATAATTTCGGCCGACTCGTTGCTCGCAATCGTTTCTTTCTTTTTATCCCACAAGGTCGGCACTGTTACCCGGCCAGAATATTCCGGTGCAGCCTTGGTGTAGACCTGATGCATGAAGCGGAATCCATGGAGATGGTCCCGGTGCTGCTCGCTGTCGGGCCGGAATTCCCAGCCGTTTTCAACCATGTCAGGGTGCACCACTGACACTGAAATGTGCTTCTCCAGACCTTTGAGCTTCCGGAAAATCAACGTCCGATGCGCCCAGGGGCAGGCCATTGAGACATACAGGTGATAGCGCCCGGATTCCGCCTTGAAACCGCCTTCGCCATCCGGCCCCGGCGAGCCATCGGCGGTCACCCAGTTCCGGAAACGCGCCGCTTCCCGTTCAAATTTGCCACCAGTCTTGTCGGTGTCATACCACTTGTCGTGCCATTTGCCATCAATCAGCAGGCCCATAAAGCCCTACCGTTAAAATTCCTGAACATGATGAAATCAATACAGGCAGAATACCGGGGACCCTGCTACGCTCTCAAACAAGCATTTCTGGCCAACAACCTCAGATAATTCGAACATGCATACAGCCATCACCATTGACGCCCTCAAAGTCCTTGATGCCATTGACCGCAAAGGCAGTTTCGCCGGTGCCGCCAACGAACTGTTCCGGGTTCCCTCCGCCATCAGTTACACCGTGCAGAAGCTGGAAGAAGACCTGAATGTCGCCATTTACGACCGAACCGGTCACCGCGCCCGACTGACACCGGCCGGCCGCTACCTTTTGGAAGAGGGCCGCACACTGCTCGAGGCGGCAGAAAACCTCGCGCACACCACGCGCCAGGTCGCCCAGGGCTGGGAAACGCGGTTACGGATCGGGTTCAACTCACTGCTGCCGGCGGAATGCCTGTTTCCGGCAATCCGGGAATTCTATGAGCTGGGCGTACCGGTAGATGTACAAATCGTGGAAGAGGTCTTTGCCGGAACCTGGGATGCTCTGCAAAGCCGCCGCGTGGATCTGATCATCGGCGCCGATAATTTCAGCAAGCCAGCGGGAAACTACACAACCCAATCCCTGGGCGACATGCCGTTCGTTTTTGCCGTTGCCGCCGATCATCCCCTGGCCGATGCCGAAGCGCCGCTCTCCGAGGACGAAATCTCCCGTTATCCGGCAGCCGTCGCTGCAGACACATCAAGGTCCTTGCCCCCGGGCCACGCCGGCATATTCCACCGCCAGCGAACCTTGACGGTGGCCAACATTGACCAGAAGATCGCCATACAGGTAGCCGGCCTCGGCGTGGGATGGTTGCCAAGGGCACGAATCAGCGCAGAACTGAAGGAAGGCAAGCTGGTCATCAAGGAAGTGCAGGAATCGCGACAACCAATCAAACTGCAACTGGCCAGGCATGCCGAGGACCAGGGCAAGGCCCTGATGTGGTTTTGGGACCGACTCAGCGCGGAGGGAGCCGTTTCAGACTGGCTAACAAGCTGAAAATAAAGCAAATGGTATGACTCCAACTCGAAGTCATACCAGGCAAATGAGTCAACCGTTTGCGCGGGCACTTCGTTTATACTGCAGCTGAAACCAACGCCGAAGGGAGCTCTCTGATGCGGCAACTGTCGGAACTGGATGCCTCGTTCCTGTATCTCGAGTCGGAAACCACACCGATGCACATCGGAGGCATCTACCTCTTCGATGCTTCCGAACGGGAGAAACCGCTGGCCTTCAGCACCTTTGTCGCCTACCTTCGAAGCCGCCTGCATGTTGTGCCGGTTTTCCGGCAACGCCTGAAAGAAATTCCCCTGCGCCTGGGCCGCCCCTACTGGATTGATGACCCCGATTTCAGCATCGAGCGCCACCTTGCCTACGTTAATCTGGGCGAACACGGCCGCAAGGCAAGCCTGATGACGCTGGCCTCACGGATTCTGGAAGAACCTCTGAAAAGGGACCGCCCGCTGTGGCACATCACCTTCGTAGACGGTTTCAAACTGGACGAGGAGGACACCGGCAGTGACGGCTTCGCCTTGATCGTCAAATTGCACCACGCTGCCATCGACGCATTCAGTGGCGAGGAGATTATTGGCAAACTGCTGGAGTATACGCCCGAGCCCAGCCCGATTGCGCCACCTCGACCCTGGCAGCCCAGACCAGAACCCTCGGAAGAACGGGTCATGCTCCAGGCCGGTGCGAACATCATTCGCACGCCACTGCAGTTCACCTCTCTGGCGTTCAACGCAGCCGAGGCTACAGCCCGGGGACTGATCCAGAAGCAATTACGCAAACTGCCACTCCCGCTGCCCCTGTTTTCCGCCCCAAACAGCCCTTTCAATCGGCAGATTACGGCAAATCGGCAGATTGTCGCCCCCAGCGTGGAGCTTTCGCGCCTGAAGGCGATCAAGGCGTTTCTCGGGGACGTAACGTTGAACGATGTGGTTTTGGGCCTTTGTGCCGAGGCCCTGAAGCGCTATCTGATCAGCGAGGGCGCCAATGCCGACAAATCCCTGGTGGCAATGACACCGATTTCGGTTCGTTCCAACAGCCTACGACGAGCCACCGGGAACCAGATGTCTGCCATGCTGCTGGATCTCGCGACCGATGAAACCGATCCTGCCCAGCGGATACGGCGCATACACTGGAACGCGGTTGCCTCGGAGCCCTACCGGGAGGCTATTGCTGCAGATCGGCTGACGGAACTGCTGCCTTCAACCATGCTGGCGCTTTCCGCAAGACTTTACTCGGAATTGCAAATTGCCCAGCGTTACCAGCCGGTATTCAATCTGCCAATCACCAACGTTCCCGGACCACAGGTTCCACTGTATCTGCAGGGTGCACGCCTGGTTCAGCAATACAATACGGCGCCGCTGTTCGACAGTATGGGACTGGTGATTGTAGCGGTGAGCTATGAGGGAAGGCTGACACTGAATTTCACCACCTGCCCCGATGTGGTGGCCCACGGAGAGTCATTGCAGGCTCACGTGGATGAAAGCCTCAACGCCATTGAAGCGGCCATGGAACGGCTCGGAACAGAGGAAACCAAAGAACCCATCGCAGCCTCCCCAACACAGACCCTCGCAGATGATGCCATGACCGCGATGGAGGGGCTTCTCAAGAAAGCCCTGAAACGTTTCCGGGCCTGAACCGGACCCGGAAACGGTCAAGCAAGACTCGCTTATTCGAACGCCCAACGAAGAAACGCTTTCTTTTCCTCGTCACTCGCTGTTTCCCAAATGGTTTTCAACTGTTCAAGCGCGTTTTCAGCACTTGCCGGAGAATTCCGGCATTTCCTGCTCGGCCTCCTGACGCGACTCGGGCCGATCAAATTCGAACCCATAGGTCTCCCCGGCTTCCGCCGCTTTGGTAGCATTCTGACGAGTGCAAGACAACGGCGGGCTTCGCTGACCCACTCCGGCTTTTTCAACGCAGATCCCGATTGAGACCCAACCCGTAAAATTGTAAAAAAATGTTGAATTCGCCTCGAATTGGGTTAATTTTAAACAGATCGGCAGATATTAACGCGGCGCCCGAGAAGCAAGAACGAAAAGCGGGCAGTACAGGAGACGCCATGGACACCCATCGCAGGACCGGAGAAGAAGGGCCGGTTCCCTTTCGCAGTAGTCGATTCTTCTGCGTAGGGAGCAAATGGTACTTTACCACCCGGGAAGGGTTTGACAGTGGCCCGTTCGCTTCACGGGAGCGGGCGGAAACAGGCCTCAAACGCTTTCTGCACGTGGTCCGTATGCTGCCGGAAGAACAACAGCTTCACTGACAGGCCTTCGTGCCCGTCTAGACCATGACGGGCACCAGCCACACGTCTACTGCCCACAGGCAGATCAGGGCCATGACGCCGGCAATAACATCGTCAACCATGATACCCAAACCGCCAGGCAGGTGCTGGTCCAGCCAACTGATGGGCCACGGTTTTGCAATGTCAAAAAGCCGGAACAGAGCGAACGCCCCCAGAACCCCATAGATAGTGTCAGGGAAGAGGCCAAGGGCAATCCACATCCCGACGAATTCGTCCCACACAATGCCGCCATGGTCGTGAACCTTCAGGTCTTCAGCGGTCTTTCCGCAGAGCCAGATACCTACGATAAAAGCAGCCAGTACCACCAGCCAGTAGCCCACGGGCGGCAACCAGGCGAAGACGTACCACAGCGGAATCGCGGCCAGGCTGCCCCAGGTACCGGGCGCCCTCGCCGTTGCACCACTGCCAAAACCAAAAGCGAGCAAGTGTACCGGGTTCCGCAAAAAGCCCGGCGGCAGTATGACTGCAGGCGCCTCCGGCTCCGGAGTCGGGCCTTCCTGACTCATGATTCACTCCTGAAATGATCAAAACCCGCAGGTAGCACCTCCGAACTGCAGTCGGCGCCATCGAGATACAGCCCTTGCTCAGCCTCGACCGAACCGATCACGGTAAGCTGGCTCGTGAGAGAGGCCGGTGCGCGGTCCCAGTTTTCCCGGGGGAAACACAGGCACAGTTCGTAATCGTCTCCCGAACGCAATGCGTAGTCCAAAGCCTTCTCGCCCTTGAGCCTGACAAGCTCCGGCGAAAGCGGTAACCTGGCACTCTCGATCCGGGCCCCCACCCCGGAAGCATCCAGAATATGCCCAAGATCAGCCAGCAAACCATCAGAGATATCAATTCCGGCGCTGGCATACTGGCGAACCCCTGCCCCAAGAGCCAGCTTGGGGCGGGGCCGGTGGTAATGCTCCAGCACGGCGAGCATGTCAGCGGAGGGGGCAGGTTCAGAGAGATAATCAAGGGCAGCGCCAGCGTCGCCCAGGGTTCCGGACACGGCAATCAGATCTCCGGGACGGGCGCCGGAGCGTCGAATCCCGGCTCCCTGCTCTACAGTGCCATGCACCTGCAGGCTCAGGGTGAGCGGCCCGGAGGTGGTATCCCCGCCGGCCAGCTCCAGACCAAACGCCTCGCTGGCCTTTCGCAATCCCATTGAGAAGTCTTCAAGCCACTGCTCATCCACAGCTGGCAGCGTCAGTGCAAGCGTGAAACATTCCGGGTCGGCACCCATGGCAGCAAGATCGCTGGCAGCGGCGGCAAGTGCTCGCCAGCCCAGATAATCGGGACGGTAGTTTCGGGGAAAGTGGACACCCTCCACGAGGGCGTCCACAGAAAAGACAAGGTCCCGGCCTGCGGGAATACGCTGAATCGCGCAATCGTCCCCTGGGCCCAGGATCAGGGATCCGGATTCCCGCCGCCCGGCAAGCGGCAGAAAGTAACGGCGAATCAGCTCGAATTCGCCCATCGACTAGCGAGCGCGGGTCTCGGCAAGCCGGAGTCGGCCGCTCAGCTTGTCGAGAATGCTGTTAACAAATTTATGGCCCTCGGTGCCACCAAAGCGCTTGGCCATTTCAATGCCCTCGTTAATGACCACCTTGTAGGGCACATCAAGCCGATGCTTGAGCTCATAGGCTCCCAGACGGACAATCGCCAGTTCCACGGGATCAACCTCTTTAATAGGCCGATCCAGGAACGGCTCGATCAGCTTGTCCAGTTCGCCCTGCTCGCGATGTACCCCACGGAGCAGATCCCGGAAATACAGCAGGTCGACCTTGCTCATGTCGTTGTCGACCATGAACTCGGCTTCAATGTCAGAAATCGCCGTCTTGCTGAAATGGCGCTGATAGAGCCCCTGCATGGCGAGGGCCCTGGCACGGCGTCGATCACCGGCTTTCGGTTGGCCAGACGGAGCCGGCTGCGGTGATGTACCTTCGGTTTCGCTCATTACTCACCCAGCTTCTTGAACAGGCTGACCATTTCAAGGGCGGTGATTGCCGCTTCGGCACCCTTGTTACCGGCCTTGGTTCCGGAACGCTCGATGGCCTGTTCGATGGAATCCACCGTCAGCACACCGAAGGTTACCGGCACGTCGGTATCAAGACTGACCGCGCCAAGACCGCTGGAGGCCTCGCCGGCAACATACTCGAAATGCGGTGTGCCGCCACGGATGACTGCACCCAGGGCAATAATCGCATCGTACTCACCGGTTTCGGCAACGCGCTTGACGGCCAGGGGCATTTCATAGGCTCCCGGCACGCGGACGATGGTGACGTCGTCATCGGAAATACCGTGACGGCGCAAGGTATCCAGCGCGCCCTCGACCAGGCTTTCCACAACAAAGCCGTTAAAACGGCCCACTACCAGCGCATAGCGCCCGCTGCACTCGGTAAAATCACCTTCAATTACTCTGATATCTGCCATCGATGGCTCCTTCACGTGTCGCGGCATAGGGGCCACGACCGGGTTTATCATTCGGGGGTGTAGGGAACGTATTCGACCACTTCCAGATCGAAACCGGAAATGGCGGAAAATTTGATCGGCGAGCTCAGCAGGCGCATTTTGCCAACACCAATATCCCGGAGAATCTGGGAGCCGGTACCTACCGTGAAGTAAACGCCGGAGCTTCCCTTGCCGGAGGAGCCCTTACCCTCATCAAAGAATTCCTGGATCCGGTCTTCCAGGTTGTAGCTGTCCTCGGCGCTGTTCAGCAGGACGACCGCGCCCCGGCCTTCCTCTGCCACCTTTTCAAGGGCGTGATGCAGGGGCCAGCTGCGAGAATCCTTGCGGCGCGCACCGAGGAGGTCCCGAAGGGTGTCCGTGATGTGGACCCGGACATAGACCGGTTCATCGGGAGAAATGTCTCCCATCAACATCGCTAGATGGGTGGCTCCCTGGATATTGTCACGGTACGTCCGAAGCTTGAACACGCCGTACTCAGTGTCGAGGTCGTTTTCTTCCACACACTCAACAGTTCGCTCATTCATGGTGCGGTAGTGGATCAGATCGGCAATGGTGCCAATCTTCAGGTCGTGCTCTTCGGCGAATCGCTCCAGGTCTTCGCGGCGGGCCATAGAGCCGTCGTCATTCATGATCTCGCAGATCACGCCGGCCGGCTCGCAACCTGCCAGTGCGGCGAGATCACAGGATGCTTCGGTGTGCCCCGCGCGGCTCAAAACACCGCCGGGATCAGACATCAACGGGAAAATATGGCCAGGCTGAACCAGATCACTGGCCTTTGCGTTGCGTGCTACCGCTGCCTGCACCGTGCGTGCACGGTCTGCCGCCGAGATGCCAGTGGTCACACCCACGGCAGCCTCAATCGAGAGGGTAAACTTGGTTCCGAAGCCGGAGGCGTTCTGCTGGACCATCAACGGCAAACCCAGTTGCTCGCAGCGATCCCGGGTCATCGGCATACAGATCAGGCCACGACCAAAACGAGCCATGAAATTGATGGCTTCGGCCGTGCAATGCTCAGCAGCCATCACGAGATCGCCCTCATTCTCGCGATCTTCGTCATCCATCAGTATGACCATCTTGCCCTGACGGATATCTTCAATGATGTCTTCAATGCTGTTCAGTGCCATATGGTTTTGCACCCTTGCGGCGCTCCGGCAAATAATTGCTGCCGGAACAACCTGAGTTTATGGATTACCGGCGGGTGAGGATCAGACGCTGATCCTCACCTACCTGACGTCGGTCCAGCACCTTCCATTGTACTTTATCTGCCATGGTCTCCAGCGGCAGATGTGCGGTCGGACGTCCCGTGCTGCCGAGGAAAACCGGCGCCTGATAGAGCCAGAGTTCGTCGACCAGATTTTCGTTAATAAAGGTGCCGGCCAGAGTGGGTCCCGCCTCCACCAGCAGCTCGTTGATTCCGAGCTCGCCGAGCGAGTCCAGCAGCTCGGCCAGGTCGATCCCGTTATCTTTCCAGGCGACACCGGTAAGGCTGATGCCCAGGGCCGCGAGGTCCTGGGCTGGCGCAGTGGCCAGCGTTGATGACGCACAGAACACCTGCACGTTACCGCCCTGGAGGATCTTCGCAGACGACGGTGTGCGCGCATCGCGGTCGGCAATCACCCGAAGCGGCTGCCTGGACGGCTCCGTCGCGTCACCAATATCCCCCAGTTCCTCGCGCCGGACCGTCAATGAGGGGTCGTCGGCGAGCACGGTTCCGACACCGGTCAGAATGGCATCACTGATCGCTCTAAGACGCTGGACATCCCGACGTGCCTCAGGACCGGTAATCCACTGGCTCTCGCCGGAAGCCATGGCGGTACGGCCATCAAGACTTGCCGCCATTTTGAGCCGCACCCAGGGTCGGCCGGTGTTCATGCGTTTCATGAAGCCCGGATTCAGGCGGGCAGCTTCTTCCGCCAGCAGGCCTTCAGTAACCCGGATTCCAGCTTCCCTGAGCATGTCCAGGCCCCGGCCAGACACCGAGGGGTTCGGGTCCTTGGTCGCGGCGTAGACGTGGGCAACACCAGCATCAATCAGCGCCCTGGCGCAGGGCGGCGTGCGGCCAAAATGACTGCACGGTTCAAGTGTTACATACGCCGTCGCGCCCCGGGCATCGGGGCCCGCCTGACTCAGGGCACGGGTCTCGGCGTGGGCTTCTCCGGCACGCTCATGCCAGCCCTCACCGAGTATCAGATCTCCCCGGGCAATGACACACCCAACCCGGGGATTAGGGTGGGTAGAGTACCGACCGCGCCAGGCAAGCTGGACAGCCCGCGCCATCATGGCCCTGTCGCGGTTCTCGATCATGCCTTGCCTTTCGGGGCGTGGTTATCCGCCAGCGCTTTGGCAACATCCACGGCCGCCTCACCGTTGCTCGCCGACAACCTCTCGATCTCTTCCTTGAATTCGTTGATATCCTGAAAGCTGCGATATACCGAGGCGAAGCGGACATAGGCAACCTTGTCCAACTGACGCAACTCGGTCATTACCTCCTCGCCCAGTTGCATGGATTTCACTTCCCGCTCACCGGTCGCCCGCAAACGGTATTTGATCCGGTTCAGGGCCGCGTCAATCTGCTCGATGCTTACCGGCCGCTTTTCCAGCGCTTTCATTAGCCCTGCACGCAGCTTTTCTTCATCAAACGGCTGCCGGGTGCCATCCTGCTTGACCACACGCGGCATCACCAGCTCTGCAGACTCGAAGGTCGTAAACCGCTCCCGACAGGACAGGCATTCCCTGCGGCGACGCACCTGATCACCCTCGGCCACAAGCCGGGAGTCAATCACCTTGGTATCTGCTTCACCACAGAAGGGACAATGCATAGTCAGGAACTCCGAGGAGGAAGCCGGGCCGACTGATCGGCCCGGCAGGTCATGCCTGTAGTCTAGCTATAAAACGATTAGCCGTAGACAGGGAAACGGGCGCAGAGTGCACTTACCTGCTCACGAACCCGGCTGTTGACCGCCTCGTCGTCCAGGTTATCGAGGATGTCGCAGATCCAGCCGGCGAGGTCGCGACACTCGGACTCACCGAAACCACGGGTGGTGATTGCCGGGGTGCCAATGCGAAGGCCGGAGGTGACAAACGGAGACCGCGGATCATTGGGAACCGCGTTCTTGTTGACGGTGATGTGGGCACGACCCAGCGCCGCATCCGCATCTTTTCCGGTAATGTCCTGTTTGATGAGGCTGACCAGGAACAGGTGGTTCTTGGTGCCACCGGAAACAACATCATAGCCACGATCCACAAACACCTGGGCCATGGCGGAGGCGTTCTTCACAACCTGCTGCTGGTATGTCTTGAACTCGTCACTCATGGCTTCCCTGAAGCACACGGCCTTGGCGGCAATCACGTGCATCAGCGGGCCACCCTGGCCGCCCGGGAACACCGCAGAGTTCAGCTTCTTCTGCAGATCAGCGTCATCGCAGGCCAGGATAAGCCCACCACGGGGACCGCGAAGGGTCTTGTGAGTCGTGGTTGCAACAACGTGGGCGTGGGGAACCGGATCCGGGTAGACGCCGGCGGCTACGAGACCCGCTACGTGGGCCATATCAACGAACAAATAGGCACCCACCTTGTCGGCAATCTCGCGGAAGCGGGCAAAATCCAGCTCCTGGGAGTAAGCGGAGAAGCCGGCGATGATCATTTTTGGCTTATGCTCGAGAGCCAGCGATTCGATCTCATCGTAGTCGAGAAGGCCGGTGTCGGTGTTAATACCGTATTGCACGGCATTGTAGATCTTGCCCGAGAAGTTGACGCTGGCGCCGTGCGTGAGGTGTCCACCATGGGCGAGACTCATGCCCAGAACCGTATCACCGGGCTTGAGCAGGGCCATGAAGACAGCGGAGTTGGCCTGGGAGCCGGAATGCGGCTGGACGTTGGCATAGGCAGCACCAAACAGCTCCTTGGCACGCTCAATCGCCAGCTCTTCAGCAATATCCACGAACTCGCAGCCGCCATAGTAGCGCTTGCCCGGATAGCCTTCCGCGTACTTGTTGGTCAGCACGCTGCCCTGGGCTTCCATCACCCGGGGGCTGGTGTAGTTCTCGGACGCGATCAGCTCGATGTGAGCTTCCTGACGCTTCTCTTCCGCCTGCATGGCGTTCCAGAGTTCGTCGTCAAAGCCGGCGATTTTCATTTCACGATTAAACATGGATGCGCTGCCCCTGTGTGCTTGGCTGGCCCGGAGAGCTTTGGCGATCTCCGCAGGCTCCCTGAAAAATTGGGCCGCTATTCTATCTTACAAACGGGTAAAAAATCATCCTTTATACCGTCCGCAGATACCGGCATGCGGCCAACTCCGGTTTCTGCTCAATTGCTATCAAAGGTAGGTTTCGATACCTTACCGGATCAATAGCAATTAGCCCGAGCCGTCAGTTTCCGAATTCACGAACCTGTTATATCAAGAGGTGTACGCCAACATGGCCCAATACGTTTACACCATGAACCGCGTGGGCAAGGTGGTCCCGCCCAAGCGCGAGATCCTGAAGGACATTTCACTGAGCTTCTTCCCTGGCGCCAAAATCGGCGTTCTGGGTCTCAACGGTGCCGGTAAATCCACCCTGCTTCGCATTATGGCGGGCGTGGATCAGGATTACATCGGTGAAGCCCGCCCGCAGCCCGGCATCAACGTGGGCTATCTGCCCCAGGAGCCAGAGCTGGACGAAGAGAAAACCGTCAAGGAAATCGTCGATGAAGCGGTTTCCGGTGTGCATGACGCCCTGGCCGAACTGGACCAGGTGTACGCCGCCTACGCCGAACCGGATGCGGATTTCGACGCCCTGGCCAAGAAGCAGGGCGAGCTGGAGGCCTACATCCAGGCCACCGATGGCCACGATATTGAACGCAAGATGGAAGTTGCCGCGGACGCCCTGCGTCTTCCACCCTGGGATCAGAAAGTCAGCGTTCTCTCCGGTGGTGAGCGCCGCCGGGTCGCACTGTGCCGTCTGCTGCTGTCCGGCCCGGACATGCTGCTGCTGGACGAGCCCACCAACCACCTGGATGCCGAATCCGTGGCCTGGCTCGAGCGCTTCCTGCATGACTACGAAGGCACCGTGGTCGCCATCACCCACGACCGGTACTTCCTCGACAACGTCGCCGGCTGGATCCTGGAACTGGACCGTGGCCATGGCATTCCATTCGAAGGTAACTACAGCCAGTGGCTGGAGAACAAGGAAAAGCGTCTGGAAATGGAATCCAAGCAGGAAGCCTCTCACCAGAAAGCCATCAAGCAGGAACTGGAATGGGTGCGCAGTAATGCCAAGGGCCGTCAGTCCAAGAGCAAGGCCCGTCTGGCCCGTTTCGAGGAGATGAGTTCCCAGGAGTTCCAGAAACGAAACGAAACCAACGAGCTTTACATTCCACCCGGACCCCGTCTGGGCAACAAGGTGATCGAGGTTGACGGCATCAGCAAGTCCTTCGGTGACCGCCTGCTGTATGAAAACGTGTCCTTCAGCGTGCCACCCGGCGCCATCGTGGGCATTATCGGTGGTAACGGTGCCGGTAAATCCACTCTGTTCAAGATGATTGCCGGTTTCGACAAGCCGGATTCTGGCGACATCACCGTCGGGGAAACCGTGGAACTGGCCTACGTGGATCAGATGCGCGATCTGGATGGCAGCAAAACCGTCTGGGAGGAGCTCTCCGACGGCAACGACATCATCAAGGTGGGCAACTACGAGACCCCTTCCCGGGCCTACGTTGGCCGTTTCAACTTTAAGGGCAGCGACCAGCAGAAACGGGTTGGCGACCTGTCCGGCGGTGAGCGCAACCGCCTGCACCTGGCCAAGCTGCTGAAACAGGGCGGCAACGTGCTGCTGCTGGATGAGCCGACCAACGATCTCGACGTGGAAACCCTTCGCGCCCTGGAAGAAGCCCTGCTGAATTTCCCGGGCTCTGCCCTGGTTATCTCGCACGACCGCTGGTTCCTCGACCGTGTGGCCAGCCACATCCTGGCATTCGAGGATGATGGCGAGGTGGTGTACTTCGAAGGCAACTTCACCGAGTACGACGAGGACTTCAAGAAGCGCAAGGGTGATTCGGCGATGCAGCCGCAGCGCATGAAGTACAAGAAGCTGGCCTGATGGCGAAAACCAGAACCGCCTACGTCTGCACCGAATGCGGTGCAGACTATTCCAAATGGCAGGGCCAGTGCACGGCCTGCCAGGCCTGGAACACCATCAGCGAAGTCCGCGGCGTCAGCAGCAACAGCAAAGGCGCCCGCGGTGGCCGCTTTGAGGGCTTTGCCGGCAGCCTGTCCGAGGTCCAGAGCCTGGATGATGTCAGCCTGGCAGAGCAGCCTCGTATCAGCTCCGGCATGCAGGAGTTTGATCGGGTTCTGGGCGGAGGTCTCGTCGAGGGCTCGGCTGTTCTGATGGGCGGCCACCCGGGCGCGGGCAAGAGTACCCTTCTACTCCAGGCCGTCTGCCACCTGGCTGCCAGCGTCCCCGCTTTGTACGTCACCGGTGAGGAATCCCTCCAGCAGGTGGCCATGCGCGCCAAACGGCTGGGCCTTCCAACCAAAGACCTGAAGATGCTGTCTGAAACCAGTGTCGAACGAGTCATGCAGGTGGCCGAGGCCGAAAAACCCCGGATTCTGGTGGTAGACAGTATTCAGGTGATGCACATGGCAGATATCGAGTCCGCCCCTGGCAGTGTCTCCCAGGTACGCGAAAGCGCCGCTTACCTGACCCGTTTCGCCAAGCAGACCGGCACCATCCTGTTTCTGGTCGGCCATGTCACCAAAGACGGCAGCCTGGCCGGCCCGAAGGTTCTGGAACACATGATCGACTGCTCTATCCTGCTGGAAGGCTCCAGCGACAGCCGTTATCGAACCCTTCGGGGGATCAAGAACCGGTTTGGTGCGGTGAACGAGTTGGGCGTGTTCGCCATGCTGGAACAGGGGCTAAAGGAAGTGAAGAACCCCAGCGCGATCTTCCTGAACCGCGGCGAAGACGCGGCCCCGGGAAGCGTGGTGATGGTAGTCTGGGAAGGCACCCGCCCGATGCTCGTGGAGATCCAGGCCCTGGTGGATATGGCTCAGGGCGGCTACCCCAGACGGGTCGCGGTTGGCCTCGATCAGAACCGACTGGCCATGCTACTTGCCGTATTGCACCGCCATGGCGGCATGCACGTTTCCGACCAGGACGTGTTCGTGAACGTGGTTGGTGGCGTAAAAGTAAACGAAACCAGCGCCGATCTCGCGCTGCTGGCCGCCATTGTCTCCTCCTTCCGCGACCGAGCCCTACCCCAGGACCTGGTGATCTTCGGCGAAGTCGGCCTCTCCGGGGAAATCCGCCCGGTGCCCAGTGGCCAGGAGCGCATCTACGAAGCCGCCAAACACGGCTTCACGCGGGCTCTGGTACCGAAATCCAATGCCCCGCGCAAGGCCATCGACGGCATGAAGGTGATTCCCGTTACCAAACTGAGTGATGCTCTTACTGCTCTGGAAGACCTTTAAGCCTGCCATCTTCGGAGTGAACGGTCAGGTTGACTTCGGAGCTTCCAAAAACCGCTACAAGCACATCCCTGTGCGCTTGTCCTCGGCCATCCTTGGCCTCCGACATTTTTGAAAGCTCCGAAGTCAACCTGACCTGCAGGCAGCGGTGCCAAAGTCCGGCTGCAAAAGCTCTAATCAATGAGGTGGGCAAACTCTCTTTCCAGCAACGCCTGATCTCCGAGGTTAAGTTCCACTAGGCGTTTTAAGTGGGTAGCACTATCGAGATCTATGTACTGGCATTTGAAACCCAGCCGGTGCGGCTCCACGTGCCTAAGCTCTACCGCCATAACAATACCTGCCTCATGATCATTCAGATGAATAATCACTTCGCAGGGCTGCTTTAAGGGGACCTGCCAACCCTCCGGCCGCTTCACCAGAACACCTTTCAGCGAAATATCCAGCACCTCCGTCGTCCAGACGGATTCCTGGCAGTGGAGCTCACACGGCGCATCAAACTCGATCCGGTGGAACCGGCGCTTTTCTGGGGTCTTGGTGGGCAAGTGGTTACTCCTGTTCACCGGTCTTGTTTTACCTGACTATAGACCGGACAGGTCGATGCATCCAGAGGATTTTGGAGGAGGTTAACTATCGGAAGGATATATCTGTTAGGTCAGACTCGGGCCGTTATGGGCCCCTTTCCAAAAATGTCGGAGGCCAAGGATGGCCGAGGACAAGCGCACATGGATGTGCTCGTAGCGGTTTTTGGAAAGGGGCCCATAACGGCCCAGCCATCAAACAAGCAGGCTAGAAGAGGCTAAGCCGCGGAATTCAGCGGTGATACTCTGGGCTCAGCTCGACCACAGCTTCAATGAACGCCTTTGCATGCTCCGGATCGACATCCGGCGTAATCCCGTGACCAAGGTTAAATATGTGCCCATTGCCGGAACCGAAGCGCTTGAGGATATCAGCCACTTCCTGCCGGATCCGCTCAGGCGGTGCATACAGCATCGCCGGATCCATGTTGCCCTGAAGGGCCACTCGATCACCAATCCGGGCCCGGGCATTGCCGATATCGGTGGTCCAGTCCAGGCCAACGGCATCCGCACCGGAATCGGCAATGGATTCCAGCCACTGGCCGCCGTTCTTGGTAAACAGAATCACCGGCACCCGGCGACCGTCGCTCTCGCGAATCAGGCCGTCAACGATCTTCCTCATGTAGCGGAGCGAGAACTCTTCGTACGCCCAGCTGCTCAAAACGCCTCCCCAGGTATCGAAAATCTGTACAGCCTGGGCACCGGCCTTGATCTGGCCGTTGAGGTAGTCAATGACCGCGTCCGCCAGATGATCCAGCAAGCGGTGCATAACCTCTGGCTGGCCATACATGAGCTTCTTGGCCTCCCGGAAATCCTTGGAAGAGCCCCCTTCAATCATATAGGTGGCGAGGGTCCACGGGCTTCCGGAGAAGCCGATCAGGGGAACACTGCCATTCAGCGCACCGCGGATGGTGGAGACCGCGTTCATGACGTAATCCAGGTCCACCTCAGCGTTGATCTTCGGCAGAGCGGCAACATCGGCTTCGGAGCGGATCGTGTTCCGGAATTTCGGGCCCTCGCCGGTTTCGAAGTACAGGCCGAGACCCAGAGCATCCGGAATGGTCAGGATGTCTGAGAACAGGATGGCCGCATCCAGCGGGAAACGCTCCAGGGGCTGTAGCGTCACTTCACAGGCCAGCGGCGTGTTCTTGCACAAGCTGAGAAAATCCCCGGCCTTCGCCCTTGTCGCACGGTATTCCGGCAGGTAACGCCCCGCCTGTCGCATCATCCAGACCGGTGTGCGGTCCACGGGCTGGCGCATCAGGGCGCGCAGGAAACGGTCATTTTTCAGCTCGGTCATAGGAAATCCAGCGTGTTCTGTACAAAGGGGAAAATTGGATGGGGAGCCATAATACCCGGTTTGCGGGAATAAAAAAGGGCGGCTTTCCCTTAGGAAACCGCCCTTCTGATCAGGATCAACCGTGCAATCAGATATCCAGGTAATCCATGATACCTTCGGCAGCCTGACGGCCTTCCCAGATAGCGGTTACGACCAGATCCGAACCGCGGACCATGTCCCCGCCGGCAAAGATTTTCTCGTTGCTGGTCTGGAACATGAACTCGGACTCTTCCGGCGCGGTTACCCGGCCCGAATCGTCGGTGCTTACCTTCAGTTCGTCGAACCAGCCGGCCGGGCTCGGACGGAAGCCGAAAGCCACCAGAACCGCGTCGGCGGGAATGACTTCCTCACTACCCGGAACCACTTCCGGACGGCGACGACCATTTTCGTCGGGATCGCCCAGCCGGGTCTGAACTACCTTCACACCCTCAACCCGGTCTTCACCAATAATGGCAATGGGCTGACGATTGAAGAAGAACTTAACGCCCTCTTCCTTGGCGTTGGCCACTTCCCGGCGAGAACCCGGCATGTTGGCTTCATCCCGGCGGTAGGCACAGGTGACGCTCTCGGCCTGCTGACGGATCGAGGTGCGGTTGCAGTCCATGGCCGTATCGCCGCCACCCAGGACAACAACCCGCTTGCCTTTCATGTCGATGAAGTCTGCTTCGTCTTTCTCGAAGCCGAGACGACGGTTGACGTTCGAAACGAGGAACGGCAGTGCATCGTACACGCCCGGCAGGTTCTCACCCGGGAAACCTCCCTTCATGTAGGTGTAGGTGCCCATGCCCATGAAAACGGCATCGTACTCGTCAATGATCTCCTGCAACTGAACGTCCTTGCCCACCTCGGTAGACAGGCGGAATTCCACGCCCATCTCCTCGAACACCTTGCGGCGGCGGGTCATAACGGATTTTTCCAGCTTGAACTCGGGAATGCCGAAGGTCAGCAGACCACCGATTTCCGGATAGATATCGAATACAACCGGCTTGACGCCATTGCGAACCAGAACGTCCGCGCAGCCCAGACCCGCAGGCCCAGCGCCGATGACGGCAACCTTCTTGTCTGTCCACTTCACGGCGGACATATCCGGTTTCCAGCCCAGGGCAAAGGCGGTATCGGTAATGTACTTCTCGACAGACCCGATGGTAACCGCACCGTACCCGTCGTTCAGCGTGCAGGCACCTTCACACAGGCGATCCTGCGGACAAACCCGGCCGCAAACTTCAGGCAGGGAGTTGGTCTGGTGACACAACTCGACGGCCCGCATGATATTGCCTTCGGAAACCAGCTTGAGCCAGTTCGGAATATAGTTGTGAACCGGGCACTTCCACTCGCAATAGGGGTTACCACACTCAAGACAGCGATGGGACTGGGACGCCGCGTTATCTGCTGTGAAGGGGTGGTAAATTTCACCAAACTCTTTCTTCCGCTTCTTGGCCGGGACCTTTTTCGGGTCGACACGTCCAACCTCGACAAACTGGAAGTCATTACTCAGTCGTTCTTTCATCTGGATGCTCTCATCAACTCGATTTCGACAAGGGCGGCAGCCAGGCTGCTCGCCCCAAACCCTCTCAGCCTCTTACTCCGGACGCGCCCGGGTGCTGGCCAGCAGACTGCGCAGATTCGCAGCCTTGGGTTTCACCAGCCAGAAGCGGCCAATGTAGTCGTCGAAATTCTCAAGAATGTGCTCTGCCCACTCACTGCCGGTTTCCGAGATGTGCTCCCGGATAACACCACGCAGGTGATTGCGGTAGGACTCCATGTCCTCGCTGGAAATCCGCTGAATTTCCACCAGCTCGTGGTTGTATTTGTCCACGAACGTGTTGTTGATATCCATGACGTAAGCAAAGCCACCGGTCATACCAGCACCGAAGTTGTGGCCAGTAGAGCCCAGCACCGTCACCAGACCACCGGTCATGTATTCACAGCAATGGTCTCCGGCGCCTTCCACAACGGCATGGGCACCGGAATTACGAACTGCAAATCGCTCACCCGCGGTTCCGGCAGCAAAGAGTTTGCCGCCGGTTGCGCCGTAGAGACAGGTATTGCCGACGATAGAGGTTTCCTGAGTCTTGAACGCGCTGCCGCGGGGCGGCTTCACAACCAGCTTGCCACCGGTCATGCCCTTACCGACGTAGTCGTTGGCATCCCCTTCAAGGATCAGGTTGAGACCACCCACGTTCCAGACACCAAAACTCTGGCCAGCGGTACCGGTCAGGTCCAGGGTGATCGGTGCATCCACCATACCCTGGTTACCATGGATCTGGGCGATCTCGCCAGACAGGCGGGCGCCAATAGAGCGATCACAGTTGGTGACCCGATAGGACCAGGCGCCTCCACTCTTCTCTTTGATCGCCGCAGCGGTATCCTGAACCATCTGTTCCGCGAGCCTGCCCTCATCGAACGGGTGATTCCGTTCGACCTGACAGGTCTGCGGCTTGTCCGCAGGAATATGGTCGTTAGACAGCAGGCGACTCAGATCCAGCTTCTTCTGACGTTCGGTATCACCGGGCAGGCGCTCCAGCAAGTCAACGCGACCCACAAGCTCTTCCAGGGTACGCACGCCCAGTTTGGCCATCCACTCCCGGGTCTCTTCGGCCACGAAGCGGAAGAAATTCATCGCCATTTCCACCGTGCCCTTGAAGTGCTCTTCACGGAGGTGGTCGTTCTGGGTAGCCACACCGGTCGCGCAGTTGTTCAGGTGACAGATACGCAGGTATTTGCAGCCCAGCGCCACCATCGGGGTGGTACCGAAACCGAAGCTCTCGGCACCAAGGATCGCGCCCTTTACCACGTCCAGACCTGTTTTCAGGCCGCCATCAGTCTGCAGGCGAATCTTGCCACGCAGGTCATTGGCTCGCAGCGCCTGCTGGGTTTCGGTAAGCCCCAGCTCCCAGGGAGAACCGGCGTAGCGGATCGACGTCAGCGGGCTCGCCGCTGTACCGCCATCGTACCCGGACACCGTGATCAGGTCGGCGTACGCCTTAGCCACACCTGCGGCAATCGTACCGACGCCGGGCTCAGAGACCAGCTTCACAGACACCAGAGCCTGCGGATTGACCTGTTTGAGGTCGAAAATCAGCTGGGCCAGATCCTCGATGGAATAGATATCGTGATGCGGCGGCGGTGAAATCAGCGTTACGCCCGGGACCGAATAACGCAGGCGGGCGATCAGTTCATTGACCTTGCCACCGGGCAACTGGCCGCCTTCGCCTGGCTTGGCACCCTGGGCCACCTTGATCTGCATGACATCCGCACTACGCAGGTATTCGGCAGTGACGCCGAAACGCCCGGAAGCCACCTGCTTGATTTTGGAGCGCTTTTCGGTGCCATAGCGGGCCGGATCTTCACCGCCCTCGCCGGAGTTCGAGCGACCACCCAGAGTGTTCATAGCGACTGCCAGGGCCTCGTGAGCCTCTGGAGACAGCGCACCCAGGGACATGGCCGCGGAATCGAAGCGCGGGAAAATATTCTCGATCGGCTCAACTTCCGAGAGATCAATCGGTTTGAGGTCCTTGCGGAAGCCAAGGAGATCACGCAGGGTTGCCACCGGCCGTTCATTGACCAGCCCGGCGTATTCCTTGTAGTGGCCATAGTCGCCACTGGTTACTGCTTCTTGCAGCTTGCCGACGACATCCGGGTTGAAAGCGTGGTACTCCTCGCCGTGGACGTACTTCAGCAAGCCACCCTGGACAATCGGCTTGCGCGGCTTCCAGGCCACGGAAGCCAGTTGCTCCTGGTCCTGCTGGAAGTCGTAGAAGCCAGCCCCCTTGATACGGCTGGGCACACCTTTGAAACACAGGTCAACGACGTCGTCAGCCAGCCCGATCGCCTCGAAGAGCTGGGCGCCCCGGTAGGAGGTGATGGTCGAGATCCCCATCTTGGAGAGGATCTTCAGCAGCCCCTTGTTGATACCCTTGCGATAGTTGTTCTTGGCGTCAATCGGATCCATCAGCAATTCGCCGGTACGGATCAGATCGTTGAGCACCTGGTAGGCGAGGTACGGATACACCGCTGTCGCGCCGAAACCGAAGAGTACCGCGAAATGATGGGGATCCCGGGCCCAACCGGTTTCCACGATTATGTTGGAGTCACAACGCAGACCCTGCTTCACCAGATGGTGATGAACCGCACCGGTTGCCATGAGGGCGTTGACCGGCAATTCACCTTCCTTCAGGTCCTTGTCGGTGAGGATCAGAAGCACCTTACCATCGCGAACAGCCTGTTCCGCTTCTTCGCAAACCTGGCGGATGGCCTGCTCCAGCCCCTGTTCGGGGCGATAGCTCATGGAGATACGAGCCACCTCGAAACCAGGGCGCTCGTTGTTGGCGATCTTCAGGAACTTGGCTGGCGACAGCACGGGGGTGGTCAGGATAATCCGGTCCGCGTGATCGGAGGTCTCCTCGAATACGTTACGCTCAGCACCCAGGCATGTCTCCAGGGACATGACAATCGACTCACGCAAAGGATCGATCGCCGGGTTGGTCACCTGGGCGAACTTCTGGCGGAAGTAGTCAGCAACGTGGCGGACCTTGCTTGAAAGCACGGCCATCGGGGTATCGTCACCCATGGAGCCGACCGCTTCCTGGCCGTTTTCCGCCAGCGGGCGCAACACCTGGTCACGCTCTTCGAAGGACACCATGAACATCTTCTGGTGCACCAGAAGTTCAGCCGAGTCCATCAACCTGAAATCCGGGGTGTCCTGGTTGAGGGTGGTTTCCACGCGCAGGGCATTCTCGCGAAGCCAGCGCTTGTAAGGCTGCGCCGTCTTCAGGCGCTGATCGATGTCCCTGGTGTGCAGGACTTCACCGGATTCGGTGTCGATTGCCAGCATCTGACCCGGCCCGACACGGCCTTTCGCAACCACGTCATCGGGCTGATAGCCGTAGGTACCAATCTCTGATGCCAGAGTAATAAAGTCATCCTTGGTGATGACCCAGCGAGCCGGGCGCAGGCCGTTCCGGTCCAGCATGCACACAGCATAGCGGCCGTCCGACATGACCAGCCCCGCGGGACCATCCCAGGGCTCCATGTGCATGGAGTTGTACTCATAGAACGCCCGCAGCTCGGAGTCCATGCTGTCGACGTTCTGCCAGGCCGGCGGAATCATCATCCGAACGGCACGGAAAAGGTCTACACCACCGGCAAGCAGCACTTCCAGCATGTTGTCCATGCTTGAGGAGTCGGAACCGGTGAGATTCACCAGCGGCTGCAGAGTCTGCAGATCCGGAAGTTCCGGTGAACTGAACTTGGCGGCCCGGGCGATGGCCCAATTCCGGTTGCCGTCGATGGTGTTGATCTCACCGTTGTGAGCCAGATACCGGAACGGCTGGGCCAGTGGCCAGCGTGGCATGGTGTTGGTGGAGAACCGCTGATGGAAAACACAAATAGCGGTCTCAAGATCCGGGTCACCCAGATCCTTGTAGAAATTGGCCAGGTCCGCCGGCATCATCAGGCCCTTATAGGCCAGAGTGCGGTGCGACAGGCTACAGATATAGAATTCCGGATCATCGGCCATATCGCTTTCGGCGTGCCGGCGACCTACGAACAGGCTGATCGCAAAATCACGCTCCGCCTTGCCGGCAGGTACCACGAAGACCTGCTCAATGCGGGGCAGGCAATCCAGCGCCATGGGCCCGAGGCAGCTGTCATCCACTGGCACATCACGCCAACCGAGGATCTCCAGGCCTTGCTCGGTCAACCGCTTTTCAATAGCGGCGCGACCAGCGGAAGCCTTGGCTTCGTCGGGGTTCAGGAAGACCTGGCCGACAGCAAAAAGATCACCCGGCTCCTTGCCAAACGCTGCCTTGGCGGCTTTTTTCAGAAAGCCATCCGGGCTCTGGATCAGAAGGCCACAACCATCGCCGGTCTTTCCGTCTGCAGCGATACCACCTCGGTGGGTCATGCAGGTCAGAGACTCGATGGCAGTTTGCAACAACTTGTGGCTGGCCTCGCCCTTCATGTGGGCAATCAGACCGAATCCGCAGTTGTCCCTGAATTCATCGGGATGATACAAACCTGTCATCATAAGCGTTCTCTCGCGTAGAAATGCTTTTCAATCAAAGAGTTAATTGGCGCACAGCCAAACAACCACCCTTCGACACTGAAAATGGGGGCTGGCTATTTTACACACGTAGAAATACGTACTCAAATCGGCGTGACGTTATTGTGGGAAGCCGAAACCGGGATTACCAGTCGACAAGGTTATGGAACAACGAGTTAGCGCCGAAACAGCGGCGCTATAAATTGTCGACCGGACGCACCCAGGGTGACCTGGAAGCCAGCTCCTCTGGCAAACCAGCTGCCGCGGCATTTGCCGCCTCCCGGGTAGGAAACTCCCCATAGAATACCATAAACCAGGGCTGGCCTTGCCTTTCCCCGCGGGTGTAGACCAGATCACCAAGCTGTGAATAGCGGGAAATAACGTTCAGAGCAGTCTGTTCGAGATTGCCGGCCACCAGTTGAATGGTCCAGCCTCCACGCGCCCGAACCTGATCAATCGCCGAAAAATACGCCGGGGTTGCTGGAGTGAAGCTCGGCGCGGCCTCTGGCTCTGGCTCTGGCTCTGGCTCTGGCTCTGGCTCTGGCTGATCAGCTTCCGGCTCGGTTACCGGCTCTGTCAATACCGTTTCAGGCTCCACGGCAGGCTGGTCCTGCGACGGCTCTTCCGGGGTTGGCACTGAATTCTCTGTTTCAGGCCCAATGGTTATGCTCTTTCTCACCGGCTCCGGTGCTTTTACAGTCTCGCCGGCCACGGATTCATCATACTGGCGCGACACAAACCACCAGGAGCCCGCAAGGAGCACAAGGGCCAGCCCGGGCAAAAGGAACCGCTTCCACGGAACGTGCTTAGGGCGATCGACACTCGGCGAGGCCACCATGTCCAGCCAAACGCCCGGAGTCACACGCTTGAGTCGCGCAAAGCTACCCTGGCTCAGGGCGTGAATTTTGGAGACCCGGGCCGGACTCAGAAGTTCCCCTGCCTTGCCGCCGGCAGCGTGAACCCGTGGTTCCAGATAGGCAACGATTTCATCCCTGGTGAGAGGCCGCAGATGTATCTGGTGGACACTTGTGCTCGCATCATCCAGGCCCATCGACTGGACCAGACTATCCGTTCCGGCAAACACCGGGACGGCAGAAGAGCCACGCTCTGAAGCCAGATAGGCGGACAGGATAAGCCTTAGCAACTCCGTCGGCGCCCGGTCGGCATCGTCAATCAAAAGGACCATACGCTGGCCCTTTCGGACCCGCGATTCAGACCACTTGAAAAAGCCATAAACCAGGTCTCGGGGGCTGTCTTCCGGGCCGAGATTTGAGCGGGAAACCGCTTTCAGGTCCCGGGCAAGGGCCTGGGCGCTGGTCAGCGCTGCCGCCGGTATACGGTGAAAGTCGAGTCTGGATGATTCGCTGCGGACCAGCTCCGCCAGTATTCGGGTTTTGCCCGAGCCAGCAGCTCCGGTCAATAACAGAGCCATATCACCGAAGCCGCATAGATGGCGCAACGCTTCCAGAGCGTGATGACGCATGGCATCCGGAAAGAACGGCGTCTCCATTTCCAGCGGGTTGGCACGGAGGCTGTAGCGCTGCTGCAACCTGGGGAACAGGCCTCCGCCATCAAGACTGTTCAAGCTTTCTTCAGTCACGGGTCTTCCTTGTCTTCTGGTCCGCTACCAAATCATTGATGCCTTTGGGCCGTCATCATGTCGAGCTGCAAAAACGTGCAAAGGTGAGAGCAAGGTTTTCAGGACTCGCTTCGGATGTGACCACGGCGTCTCCAACCGAACGAAGCAGGACCAGCCTCAAAAGGCCATCCACGTTCTTCTTGTCGACAGCCATCAGACCCATAAAGTCATCGGCCGTCATTGCAACCGGGGGCTTATCCGGTAAACCGGCCCGGAGGATCAGTCGGTTTATACGATCACAATCGTCACGGCTGATCATCCCTTCAAGCGCGGATAATTCGGCAGCCATCAGCATACCGGTGCCTACTGCTTCCCCGTGCAGCCAGTTGCCGTAACCGGCATAGGTTTCGATCGCGTGGCCGAAGGTGTGACCAAGATTCAGAATCGCCCTGAGGCCACCTTCGCGCTCGTCGAGTGCAACAATTTCGGCCTTGCAAGCGCAGGACCTGAAGATGGCTTCTGCCAGCGCCTCCGGATCAAGACTGACCAATGCATCCATGTGCTCTTCAAGCCAGCCAAGAAAGCCCTGATCCCGGATCAGCCCATATTTGATAACTTCCGCCAGCCCCGCTGACACCTCTCTGGCGGGCAAAGTCTGTAGACTTGCCGTGTCTATCAACACCGCTTGCGGCTGATGGAAAGCCCCAATCATGTTCTTGCCAAGCGGGTGATTGATGCCGGTTTTCCCACCTACAGAAGAGTCGACCTGGGAAAGCAGCGTCGTTGGAATCTGGATGAACGGCACACCACGTTGATAACAGGCTGCTGCAAAACCAGCCATATCCCCGACCACACCTCCACCGAGGGCAACCAGAGTGGTTTTTCGGGTGTGGCGATGTTCAAGGAGACCGTCAAAGATGCTGTTAAGAGTCTGCCAATCCTTGAACCTCTCGCCATCCGGAAGTACGACGGTATCAACCCGCTTCCCCGGAAAGCTGGCTTTCGCCCGCTCAAGATAGAGTGGTGCCACAGTCTCATTGGTAACGATCATGACCTGCGCCCCGGAAACAAAAGCTGACAGATCCTGAGTGCCGAGAAGCCCCTCACCGATAAATATGGGGTAGCTGCGTTCACCGAGCTCTACCGAGAGCTCCCGATACCGATTAGACATGGTTGCGACCTTCCTTACGTATCTGCCTTTTGTGACGCGGCGTTTTCGGGTTCAGCCGATTGACCAGCTGACGCACCACCAGCCGGGGACTCTTTCTGTCCGTGAACATGATGATGTCCGCGAGACCTGAATACAGCGGATCGCGGATTGAGAAAAGTTTCCGCAAGACCGCCTCAGGGTCGTCGTTCTGTAGCAAAGGCCGATTGCGGTCCTTGCGTGTACGCTCTACCTGCTGCTCTATGGATGTTTTCAGATAGATGACCGTTGCATCTCTCTTGAGAATCGGGTGGTTTTCCTGGCGCATCACAGCTCCGCCACCAGTAGCCAGCACGGTTCGGTCCTCGTGGGACAACTCGTCCAGCATTGCTGTTTCCCGCAGACGGAAGCCGTCCTCCCCTTCAACATCAAATATCCACGGGATGTTGGCCCCGCACCGCTCTTCAATGATGCGATCAGAATCGAGGAAACGATAGCCGAGCTCTTTGGCGAGCATCCGGCCAATCGTGCTTTTCCCTGCTCCCATGGGGCCAACCAGGACAACGCGTTTCGGCAAAGACATAACTTCCGCTCAGTTTTGTTCAGGCGGGTGAGAATATCACAGGGCCGGTGATTGCATAAGTTCGGGGCCCGTCCTGGACAAAATTCAGGCACAAAAAAGCCGCCGGTTTTAAGCGGCGGCCTTTGAGCTAACCCGTTTAGCGCAGCAGATCGTTCTTGATGATCTTCGGTGTGATGAAGATCAGCAGTTCACTGCGCTCATCAATGTGTTCGGTGCGCTTGAAGATACGGCCCAGGTAGGGAATATCTCCGAGGAACGGCGTTTTGGTGGTCTGGGTCGCAACTTCCGACTGGAAGATACCGCCCAGAACAACTGTCTCACCGTTACCAACCAGAACCTGGGTGGTGACTTCGTTGGTATTGATCGACGGAATACCAGCAGTCACCTCGCCTCGGGAGTCCTGATTGACCACCAGATCCATGATGATCTTGTCATCCGGTGTAATCTGCGGCGTTACTTCCAGGGAGAGCACGGCTTCCTTGAAAGAAACAGACGTCGCACCGCTGGAGGCCGCTTCCTGATAGGGAATTTCCTCACCAGACTTGATCGACGCCGTCTGACGATCGGCAGTCACAACCCGGGGCTGGGAAACCACTTCCGCTTGACCATCACTCTCAAGGGCCGAGAGTTCAAGATCCACCAGGAAGTCGTCGCTGCCCCAACCGATTGCGAAGGAGGACGCTCCGTCACCACTCACTCCCAGATCTACCGCAAGTGCGCCGGGGAAAGACGTCTGGAAAGATCCCGGAGTCGCGGCGGAATCACGGGCATCTTGCACGCCATCAAGACCACCGCCGACCGAAAAGATGTTGTCTCCGCTAATGTCATATGCTGCGCCACCCCAGCGAACACCAAGGTTCTCAGCTACGTTGGTCTGGGCACGCACAATCCGGGCCTCAATAGAGACCTGCCGTACCGGCACATCCCATGTAGAGACCAGGCGGCGGATTTCATCAAGCTTTTCTGCAGTCTCACGAACACTGATGGTGTTGGTGCGGACATCCGAGGAAACGAAACCGCGATCAGAGATCAGTTCTTCGTCCTCTTGAATCAACCCAACGATATCGGCTGCCTTTGCGTAATTTACCTGAATAATATCCAGGCGAACCGGTGCCAATTCGGCGATCTGCTTGTTGGTCTCGAGCTCCAGCTTCTCCCTAGCTGCAATTTCATCGGCAGGGGCTACCAGCAACACATTACCGATCTGACGCTTATCAAGACCTTTGGTCTTCAGGATCAGATCAAGCGCCTGATCCCAGGGTACATTCTGAAGTCGCAGAGTGATGCTGCCACCTACGGTGTCACTGGCCACCAGATTCAGTCCAGTGAAGTCGGCGATCAACTGGAGCACCGAGCGCACTTCGATATCCTGGAAATTCAGGGACAGCTTGTCGCCGGTATACGGGAACTTCTCTTCCCGGCGGGATTCCGCTTCTTCCTGACTCAGCTCCTCGACACTGACGGTAAACTGAGTGCCAGACTGGTAAGCGATGTAGTCGTAGTTGCCCTGGGGGCTGATCTCAACAACGGCATTGCCATCTTCCACAAAGGTGTCAATGCGAGTAACCGGCGTGGCGAAATCCGTCACGTCGAGCCGGCGCCGCAGATCTGCAGGCACCGCAATACCATTCATCGTAAGACGAATTTTGCCGGAACGCTCTGTCAGGTCGACTGGCGTGCTGGAGCTGCCAAGATCCACAAGCACACGTCCTTCGCCGTCTTTGCCACGACGGAAATCGACGCCGGCAAGAGTATTAGATGGTGCCGCGTTGGTTGTTCCACTGCTCTGTGAAGAGGAGGTTGAGGCGCTGGCAACAACTCCCTCAGACTGCCCACCAATCGTCATGACCAGGGAGTTACCAGAACGAACTGTGTCATAGGGCACCAGCTCGACAAGGTTGAAAATCAACCGTGTTCGATCCTTGGTTTCGACCACGGTCATGCTCTGGGCATTACCCGACCCCAGAGGCACGCTTCGGCTATCAAGACCACTGGTCGTATCCCGAAGATCCACCGCGATCCGAGCGGGGCGCTCAATGGTGTAACCGGAGGGTTCCGGTGGCGCCCCATCAAATTGCAGTGTCACCTCAAGCCGCTCGCCCGGTAGCGACGAAAACGACACGTCTTCCAGCGTGACCGCGTTGGCCAGGCCGGATAACAACCCAAAAGCAATCACGCTGACGTATACATTGAGTTTTCTGAACATCGCTAGCCTCGACCCTAAACTTTTTTGTACGTGCATGTTTCTTTCAACTTTCATCCAGCCGCTCCTTAGCCTGCGCCCTCTTCCAGGGTCAGGGAGCGAGGACGCTCTACCCAGCCACCCCGGCCATTGGGAACGATTTCAATGAGCTCGATACGGGTTTCACTAACGCCCACAATGCGACCGTAGTTCTGCCCCATGTAATTTCCCGTGCGGACTCGATGGATCCCGCCGGTATCGTCTTCAATCAGAGCAAACAGATTACCCGATGCACCCTGAAGCGTGCCGACCATTTGAAGTGCTTTCAGGTCAAAATTCTCGAGAACCTCTCTGGGACGATCCAGATCCGGCTCCACATCACTGATCGGCTGTTCGTCCACCATAGTGAGCTGGACATCAATCGGCGGCTCAAATGGCGCCCGACGATCTGCCGCTGAGTAACTGAAAGCTTCGTACGCCTTGAACTCCGGCAAGGGCTCAACATACCCTCTCGGTTTTGCCCGCGTCTCGGCCATGAACTGATCAAGATCTGAAAATCCGCTGCCCTGGGAGCATGCTGTCAGGAGAGACACCAGACACACACCCAGCCAGGCTTTTACCGCATGCTTTCCTGTCATGCTCATTCTCCAGCCCGGTAGCGGTAAGTACGAGCCAAAACCTGCATATCAAGCCGGTCCGCATCTCCGCCAGTTGGTTTTATCGTCAAGTCGTGTAGCGTTACGATCCGTGGAAGGCTGGCAACGCTGCTGACAAATGATGCCAGCTCATGGTAAGAACCGGACACCCGAATATTGATTGGCAGCTCGGAATAGAAGTCCCGACGCTGTTCCGGTTGCAGCTTCACTTCCTGAAGTGCCAAACCACTACCCAAAGCCGTATTCGTAATGTCTTCAAGCAATCCTGGCACTTCGGTCTCACTTGGCAGCTGTCTTACCAAGGCGCCAAAGGTTTCTTCCATTTCCGCCATCTGGGCCTTGAAAACCTCAAGGTTTGCAACCTGATAGGCTTTCTCTTCATAAGTTTTCCGGAGTTCCTGCTCGGTGCGCTCTACACGCCCAAGTTGAGCATACTGATCCTTGATAAAGAACCAGTAACCACCTCCGGCAATCAGCCCGAAGATAATCAGAACTACGATGAACTTGATTGGAGCAGGCCAGATACCCGCGTTATTGACATCAAGGTCGTTGATATCAAATTCATTGAGACTTTTCAGAGAGTCCGCGAGGCTCATTACTTATCCTCCCCTTCGGGCTCGGGCGTTTTCTGTTTAACCGAGAGATTGAACTGGCTGTAACCGGCCCGGCGACTATCAGCTGCAGAGACATTCGAGAGGTTGGGATCCGTGAACCATTCGGAGTCCTCGAACTGGCGCATAAGCGTGGAAACCCGACTGTTAGACTCCGCCATCCCCACAATATCAACGCGCTCGCCGGTTCGCTTGAGATCGGTGTAGAACAAGCCATCGGGCAATGTCCGCACCAGTTCGTCGAAGACGCGCACGATCACGGGTCGCTTGCCCTGGAGATCCTGAATAACCTGCATTCTGGCAAGGAGCTCATCCCGCTTGCGCTTGAGGTTTTCGATCTCCTTGATCTGCTGATCCAGCTTTTTGGTGGCGGTCTCGATGTAGGCGTTGCGGGATTCCTGGTAGGCAATCCGGCTATCCATATCGGTTTTCCAGAGGAAGACCAGGCCGCCAGCAATGATCGCAGCGCCCAGAATCATGACCACAAACTGCTTCTGCTTCTCGGCACGAAGTTCCTCGCGCCACGGTCGAAGGTTAATCTTTGCCATCAGTCGAAGCTCCTCATTGCCAGGCCGCAGGCAATCATCAGGGAAGGCGCATCATTACTCAGTGCCGATGCGTTGACCCGTGACCCTACTGCCATGTCTGCAAAAGGATTCGCGACCATTGTCGGCGTTCCCGTCTTTTCTTCGACCATCTCCGTCAGCCCCTGAATCGAGGCAGTGCCTCCTGCCAGAACCACGTAATCGACAGCATTGTACTGACTGGCGCCAAAGAAGAACTGAAGTGCCCGGGCCACCTGCTGCACCACGGCTTCGCGGAACGGAGTCAGCACTTCGGATTCGTAGTCATCGGGCAATCCACCCTGTTTTTTGGCAAGACCGGCCTCTTCCAGAGACAGGCCGTAACGACGCTGGATCTCCTCGGTCAGTTGCTTGCCACCAAAAATCTGTTCGCGGGTGTAAACGGTTTTGCCGCCGGCCAGAACGCTCAGCGTGGTCATGGTCGCGCCGATGTCAACAATTGCCACCACCAGCTCCTCGCCCTGGGAGTCCAGCTGCGGCTCGATCAACGCGTAGGCCCGCTCAAGGGCGTAGGCTTCGACATCAACCACCTTGGTCGTCAAAGAGGCGATCTCGAGCGCATCTTCTCGAATGTCGACATTTTCCTTTCGGCATGCAGCCAAAAGAACATCTACCTGGTCGGGGTTGCTTTCGGAGGGGCCCTGAACTTCGAAATCGATGGCCACTTCATCCAGTGGGTATGGAATATACTGATCGGCCTCAAGGGCAATCTGGTCTTCCATCTCGAATTCGTTGAGGCCACCGTCCATCTGGATGACCTTGGTTATTACCGCCGAACCTGATACCGCAACTGCTACCTGCTTTACGCCGGAGCGGGACTTGGAAGCGACTCGCTTCATCACTTCGCCCACTGCTTCAACGTCCGTAATATTCTTTTCCACCACGGCATTGGCCGGTAACGGCTCCACCGCGTAGCTTTCGACCTTATAACGGTCACCCTGCTTTGACAGCTCCAGAAGTTTGACCGAGCTGGAGCTTATATCCACGCCCAGCACTGCACTGGATTTCTTTCCTAATCCAAACACGCGCTCACCCTATACCTGGTTAGATGCACCCGGTTACGTAACTTATGTGTTTTTTATTTAAGAGAATTTCTTCACCATTCCGTCTACAATGCCTGTTCTTCTTTAATTGAGAACTTTTGCAGCGGTGAAGAGACTCTTCCATCCTAAAGCAATTTCTCAAATGATAGACCTATATCCAACAGTTATCAGAAAAAATGTCTCATTTGTTGCGCACATCTCGCCTTCTTGCCTGGTTGTTTCTTACCGGACTAAGTGTCGCCGTTATCGTAACCTCAGGCTTCTATCTTTACCTTCGTCCTGGCCTTCCGCCGGTACATCAGCTTCTGGACATCAAGCTTCAGACGCCATTACGGGTCTATAGCAAAGACAACAGATTAATAGCAGAATTCGGTGAAAAGAGAAGGACACCCATCACAATAGAACAGATCCCAACAATTCAGTTACAAGCCTTTATGGCGGCTGAAGACGCGCGCTTTTACGAGCACTTCGGGGTCGACATCAAAGGCCTGGCGCGGGCTGCCATCGAACTGATCTCCACCGGCGAGATCCAGTCCGGGGGCAGTACCATCACAATGCAGGTTGCAAAAAATTACTTTTTGTCACGGGACAGAACCTTTATACGGAAGTTCAACGAGATACTTCTGGCTCTTCAGATTGAACGTGAACTGGACAAAAACCGAATTCTCGAGCTCTACCTGAACAAGATCTATCTCGGAAACCGTGCATACGGGATTGCTGCCGCCGCTCAGGTTTATTACAACAAACCGGTCTCGGAACTTTCCCTGGCACAGATGGCGATGCTGGCCGGCTTGCCCAAGGCGCCCTCGGCCTTTAATCCACTGGCCAATCCCGACCGGGCGATGGTCCGCCGAAACTGGATCCTCGGACGCATGCAGGACCTGGGTTACATCACCCCGGATGCACGCGAGCTTGCGGTTTCTGCCCCCATCACTGCCAGCTATAACAGCACGGAGACAGAAGTCGACGCCGACTATGTTGCAGAAATGGCCCGATCCGAAATGGTTCGGCGGTTTGGTGAAGACGCCTATACCGACGGCTACACGGTTACCCTGACGGTTGACGGGCGGAAACAGCAGGTTGCCACTGAAGCCCTCAGGGACGGCCTAGAAGCTTATGATCGGCGGCACGGCTTCCGTGGTGCCATCGGGCAGATCGACCAGGAAACACTGGCAACCAGCGAACTGTCCGACCTGATTCTGAATTACCCACGCGTGGAGTCACTGTTACCTGCGATCGTCAAGGAAGTTAACGATGAAGCCGGCGAAGTCAGTGTTCACGTACGTCGCATTGGTCCAGCCATCATGCCTTTCGAGTCCATGACCTGGGCCAGGCGGTATAAAACCGAAAACCTCACCGGCCCAGAGCCGGAGAAACCTTCGGACGTAGTTTCCCGCGGCGATGTCGTCTATGTGCGCGCTCAAAACCCGGAAAAGACCACCCCGGAGAACGAGACCGACGATACCGAAACCCTGAACGACGAGACGGCGCGCCCCCAAACAGCGACCGTCACACTCGCACAGATTCCCAGGGCCGAGGGCGCCCTGATCTCACTCGAGGCCAAAACCGGTGCCATTGAGGCCCTGAGCGGGGGGTACAGCTTTGGCCAGAGCAAATACAACCGGGCAACCCAGGCACGAAGACAGCCGGGCTCTACGTTCAAACCCTTCCTTTACCTGAGCGCTCTGGAAAGTGGCATGACACCTGCGACCATCTACAACGATGCGCCCATTGTGTTCGATGACTCCGAACTGGAGACCGCCTGGCGGCCCCAGAACTCCTCTGGACAGTTCTATGGCCCCACCCGTCTCCGGGAAGCGCTTTACCGATCGCGCAACCTGGTTTCCATCCGGCTCCTGCGTGATCTGGGCATAGAGAATACTCTCAACTACCTGGCTAAGCTGGAAATTCCGACTGAAAACATGCCCGACGACCTGTCGCTTTCGCTCGGCAGCGGCCAGCTTACTCCCATGGAACTGGCCAGAGGCATGGCGGTGATCGCCAACGGCGGCTATGACGTTGAACCCTACCTGATCGATACCATCAGCGACTTCAGGGGCGAAACCATCTACCAGGCTCCGAAAACCATTCTGTGCGATGAAAACTGCGACGAGCTTGCAGAACAAGCAACATCGGGCATGGAGGAAGGCGATGCAAGCGCGGACGAGGAGTCGTCGGAAACGGGCGACCAATCGCCAGACGTCCGCGTGATGCGCAGACTGGCAGACGAACGTGCGGTTTTCATCCTGCACTCAATGATGCAGGACGTGATTCGCCGCGGCACCGGTCGCCGGGCACTGGCACTGGGCCGGGATGACATTGCCGGTAAAACCGGTACCACGAACGAGCAGAAAGACACCTGGTTCGCCGGCTTCAATCATGAAGTGGCCACAACCACCTGGGTAGGATTCGACCAACCGGCACCGCTTGGCAGACGTGAGTTCGGCGCCAGCACCGCGCTACCCATCTGGCTGGACTACATGGAAGTGGCCCTCGAAGGAGCACCCTCATCTCTTATGCCTCGCCCCAACGGCATCGTCAATATCCGGATCAACCCCGAAACCGGACAGCGGGCAAGGCCCGGTGAAGACGGCGTATTTGAGGTCTTCCGCGAAGAAGACGCGCCACCGCCGCTGACATCAGAAACCGAGAACGATGGTAACGGCGGTTCCGAGGAAGACGACCTCTCACGAAGAATCTTCTGACATTCTGAACAGGCATAAAAAAACCGGCGGGATCACCGCCGGTTTTTTTATTACCCTGAACGACAGATCAGATAATGTCGTCCATGGACTTGAGCGGGTAGTGCGCAGGGTATGCGTTACGGGCAACCCCGGAATCCACGGCAGCGCGGGCAACCGCCGCGGGCACCACTTCAAGCAAGCGCACATCCATCGGCTTGGGAATGATGTACTCTTTCCCGAACTCGAAGCTATCCACGCCATATGCCTCACAGATCTCCTGGGGCACGGGCTCTTTCGCCAGCTCGCGGATTGCATTGACAGCCGCCACCTTCATTTCTTCATTGATCGCAGTGGCACGTACGTCCAACGCTCCACGGAAAATGAACGGGAAGCCCAACACGTTGTTAACCTGGTTCGGATAATCAGAGCGGCCGGTGGCCATGATCAGATCATCGCGGGTTGCCAGAGCAACTTCCGGACTGATTTCCGGATCGGGGTTGGAGCAGGCAAATACGATCGGCTTGGGAGCCATTTTCTTGAGCTGTTCAGCAGTCAGGAGATCCGGACCGGACAGCCCCAGGAATACGTCAGCACCATCAATCGCGTCGTCCAGAGTGCGCTTGTCCGTGTCGTTGGCGAACATTGCCTTGTACTGATTCAAATCATCACGACCAGAGTGGATCACACCCTTGCGGTCAAGCATGAAGATGTTCTCAGAACGAATACCGCAGCTGATCAGAATCTTCATGCAGGCAATGGCGGCAGCACCGGCACCCAGGCAGACCACCCTCGCCTCTTCAATCTTTTTGCCCTGCAGCTCGAGGGCATTGATCATGCCGGCTGCAGTTACGATGGCAGTACCATGCTGGTCATCGTGGAAGATGGGCACGTTGCACTTTTCGATCAGCGCGCGCTCAATTTCAAAGCACTCGGGCGCTTTGATGTCTTCCAGATTGATACCACCGAAGGTATCTGCAATACGCTCAACTGTTTCGATAAACGCCTGCGGGCTCTCGGAATTGACTTCAATATCGAAGACATCAATTCCGGCAAAGCGCTTGAACAGTACGCCCTTGCCTTCCATAACCGGCTTGCTTGCCAGCGGACCCAGGTTACCCAGACCAAGAATCGCAGAACCATCAGAGATGACAGCCACCAGGTTGCCCTTGGCAGTGTACTTGTATGCGTTCTCCGGGTCCTTTGCGATCTCGCGGACCGGTTCGGCAACCCCGGGGCTATACGCCAGGGAAAGGTCGCGGGAGGTCTTGGTTGGCTTGGTGATTTCGACACTCAGCTTACCAGGCCGCGGCTTGGCGTGATATTCAAGGGCTGCTTCTTTCAGATCTTGAGACATTGCCACTGTTCCGTTTGTCACGTTTAAAGGTAGTGAACCGCCGAAGCCAGAGAGCCTCAGATCAACTCCGAATCGAAGGCCCCTACTCGGCGGAGCGCGCCATTATGGCCCGCCAGCCCGGAAACGACAAGTGCCTCATGAACATTTTGTGAACAGTCAATAGGGCTAATTGCGTATGTATCTTATAGATACACTCTGACAACCGAGCACAAAAAAAGCGCCCGAAGGCGCTTTTCCCGAATCCAGCTCGATCAGTCTTTCTTGGCGCCGATGCGACCACCGAAACGCTTCTGGAAACGGTCGATACGACCACCGGTATCCATAACTTTCTGCTTGCCGGTGTAGAATGGGTGGCACTGGGAACACACATCCAGCTGCAGATCATGGGTGTAGGTAGAACGAGTCTTGAATGTATTACCGCAAGAGCAGGTCGCAGTAATCTCTTCGTACTTCGGGTGGATACCTTCTTTCATGGCGAACCTCGTTAGGTCATGCCGCTACCTGATCACGGGGCATCGAATCTGCCCAGGCGCCAGGCACCGCACGTTTGAATCAATTGAGAAGACGGGGCACAATCATGCCCTGCCGGAAACAGACCGCGAATCTTACTTGCAATTAGTTCTGCAGGCAAGCACCACACTGACTTCCGGACTCGCCCACCTTGGATTTCGCGGCAGGCCGCCGACTAGACAGGATAAGGAAAAACCGTGACACCCGTCATCCCGTGGAGCACTCAGTGCCGTTGATCGCACGCATTGCCTTGAATCGTCCCCTGCGTCGACTCTTCGATTACATTATCCCGGAAGGCCTTGAACTGACGCCTGGTCAGAGGGTGCGAATACCCTTTGGCCGGCAGCAGGCAACGGGTCTTGTTGTTCAGGTGGGCGTTGAGCCTCCTCCCGGCATCACTCTCAAGGCTGTGGCAGGGGCAATGGAAAACTGGCCTGCATTGCCCGTGGAAACCTTCAAGCTTCTCAGTTGGGCAAGCGACTATTACCAGCATCCGCTCGGCGAATGCCTGTTCACTGCCCTGCCCCCAGCACTCAGACGAGGGCGCATTGCAGAGGAAAAAAAGGATCAGTGGTGGCTGGCAATCGACAGCGGCTCGACGATTCCCGCGAATGCGCATAAACAAAAAGCCCTTTGGGATTGGCTGAACCAGCGATCCAACGGCGCCCCGACAACCGATATTCTGAGGGCGGGATTCAACCGGGCGCAACTCAAGGCACTGCAGGAGAAGCAACTGATCGAGGTTGTCTCGCCAGCCCGACCGGCGGATTTCAATGAAGCCCCCGAGCTGCTGGCCCGCCGACCCAGATTATCCGAGGCGCAGACATCTGCCGCCGAGCAGCTGGCTACCCCGGACGAAGGGTTTTCCGCCTTCCTTCTGTACGGCATCACCGGTAGCGGAAAAACCGAGATCTACCTTCATTACCTGAAAGAACACCTGGGAAATCAGGATCAGGCCCTGGTACTGGTTCCGGAGATCAATCTGACGCCCCAAACGGTCGCCCGATTCCAGCGCTATTTTGGCGCACGGATTGTCGTATGGCACTCAGCGCTGAACGACAGTGAACGTCTGACGACATGGCTGAAAGTGCGGAACGGCGAGCCCGTTATCCTTGTAGGTACGCGATCGGCTGCTTTGCTACCGTTCACCAACCTGCGAACCATCATTGTCGATGAAGAGCACGACAGCTCTTACAAGCAGGGTGAAGGTTTTCGGTACTCCGGCCGGGACCTGGCCGTCTACCGCGCACACCTGAACAAATGCCCCGTAATTCTGGGATCCGCCACTCCGTCGCTGGAATCCGTTCATAATGCAGAGCAGGCCAAATACCATCTGGTAAAGCTTGAAGAGCGCGCCGGCAATGCTGCGCCCCCGGTCATCAGCTTGCTGGATATCCGGAGTCGCCCATTGGAGGGCGGCCTCTCCCGCCCTGCCTTGAATGCCATCGAACAGATTCTGGCAAAAGGTGAGCAGGCGCTGGTTTTCGTCAATCGGCGAGGGTTTGCCCCGGTCATGATGTGCTTTGACTGCGGCCACATGGTTGAATGCCCGCGCTGCGACACTCGCCTGACCTACCACCGCCGGGACCGGGCGATGAGATGCCACCACTGCGACTACCAGACGGCGGCGACCGAGCAGTGCCCAAAGTGCAAGAGTGGGGCCTTCAAACCGGTTGGGCAGGGCACCGAGAGAACGGAGGACATTCTTGCCACGGCTTTCCCGGATACACCGGTGGTGCGAGTGGATCGCGACAGCACGCAGCGCAAAGGCAGCATCCAGGGCATCCTGAACCAGGTAAACACCGGCAAACCGTGCGTGCTTGTGGGCACCCAGATGCTGGCGAAAGGACACGACTTCCCGAATGTCACACTCGTGGTGGTGGTAAACGCGGATGGTGGGCTGTTCAGCGTGGACTTTCGCGCCCCCGAGCAACTCATACAGACCCTTCTGCAGGTCAGTGGCCGCGCCGGACGGGGCACAAAGCCCGGCAAAGTGCTTGTGCAAACCTGCCACAGCGACCACCCGCTGTTAAAGACACTGTGCGAAGGCCACTACCTCGACATCGCCGACCAACTCCTGAAAGAGCGGGAAGAAGGCCAATTCCCGCCATTCCGCGCCATGGCTATCTTCAGGGCAGAAGGCGACACCATGGAGAAAAGCTTGCAAGTGCTGGATACAATTAAGCCCCTCGCGAATACCACAGGCATCGAAACCTGGGGACCGTTGCCAGCCATGATTGCCCGGCGCGCCGACAAGCACCGCGCGCAACTGATCCTCAACGCCCGCAACCGGAAAAAGCTGAACAGCCTGCTTACCGGAATCTGTCAGGAACTGGACCAGAGAAAGCTGCCTGCCGGGGTCAAATGGATGATTGATGTTGATCCGCAGGAAACAGGATAATTTGAGCCGAGACTGCGGAATCCCGAGCCTTTTGCTTGCAGCCAAACTTTCCGCGATAATAGCCGCCTTCTGTTTTCAACGGGCCTCCTGCCCCGAATCCAATTCTCCTGTAAACCGAGTCATCTGACAGCATGAAAGAGACCGTTTCCGATCTGCTCCAGTCTGCACTGGCAGCACTCCAAGCCGATGGCACGCTGCCTGCGGACCAGTCCTTCACTCCACAGGTGGGCAATACCAAGGACAAGTCCCACGGCGACTATGCCTGCAACATTGCCCTGGTTGCCTCGAAAGCTGCCGGTTGCCCGCCTCGCAAACTGGCGGAGGCGCTTATCGAGAAGCTGCCGCAGAGCAACGCGGTGGAGAAAGTGGAGATTGCCGGGCCCGGTTTCATCAACTTCTTTATGAGCACGGCCAGTGCTTTTGAAGTGGTCAACACCATACTGAATGAAGGCGATCGTTTTGGCCGCAACAACCAGGGCCAGGGCGAAAAAGTTCAGGTGGAGTTTGTTTCGGCCAATCCCACAGGCCCACTCCACGTTGGCCACGGGCGTGGCGCGGCGATTGGCGACTGCCTTTGCCGGCTGCTCGAAGCAAACGGCTACGATGTGACCCGGGAGTTCTACTACAACGACGCCGGGGCCCAGATTGATAACCTGGCACTCTCAGTTCAGTCGCGGGTGAAAGGTCTGACGCCGGACGACGAGAGCTGGCCGGCGGACGGCTACCGGGGCGACTACATCGTTGATGTCGCCAAGGCCTACCTTGCTGGCGACACCGTCACAGCGGACGATCGGGAAGTGACCGCCAAGGCGGACCCCGAAGACCGCGACGCCATCCGCGAATTCGCCGTCGCCTACCTGCGCCGGGAGCAGGACCTGGATCTGAAAGCCTTCGGCGTTCAGTTCGATGTCTATTTCCTGGAATCCTCCCTGTACGAGGACGGCAAGGTTGAAGCCACGGTCAAACGCCTGCAAGAAAATGGCTACACCTACGAGCAGGATGGTGCCATGTGGCTGAAAACCACAGAGTTCGGCGACGACAAGGATCGGGTCATGCGCAAGAAGGACGGTGGCTACACCTACTTCCTGCCGGATGTCGCCTATCACCTGGACAAGTGGCAACGGGGCTTTACCACTGTTATCAACGAACAGGGTGCCGACCACCACTCTACCGTTACCCGCGTTCGCGCCGGCTTGCAGGCACTGAATGCCGGCATTCCGGAAGGCTGGCCAGACTACGTGCTGCACCAGATGGTGATGGTGACCCGCTCCGGCCAGGAGGTGAAAATCTCCAAACGCGCCGGCAGCTATGTCACAGTCCGGGACCTGATTGATGAAGTGGGCCGCGATGCCACCCGATTCTTCCTGGCCGCGCGCCGCGTCGATTCACAATTGACCTTCGATATCGATCTGGCTCGCTCCCAGACCAATGAAAACCCGGTTTATTACGTGCAGTATGCCCATGCGCGCATCTGCAGCGTGCTTCGAAAACTGGCCGAGGAAGGTGCAGAGCGCGGCCGCAACGAATGCATCGGCGACCTCTCACTGCTAACGCTTGACGAGGAAAAGGATCTGGCCAACCAGCTGGCCAAGTATCCGGAGCTCATTGCCAATTCCGCCGTGCAACGTGAACCGCACCATCTCACGCACTACCTGCGGGACCTGGCGGGCCAGTTCCATACGTATTACAACGCCCATAAGGTATTGATTGAAGATACCGCCGTTCGTGACGCCAGGGTCAGCCTCTACCTTGCCATAAGGCAGGTTATCGCCAACGGTCTGGACCTGCTGGGCGTCAGCGCACCGGAAGAGATGTAAGACGAATGTCCCGAGACTACGCCCGTAAGGACAGACCCGCCAAAGCGTCGGCTACGTCACGCAAAAAGCCTGCGAAACAGGCAAAGCCGACGGCTGCCCGGCCGAAACCGGCGGCCAGTGCCCGCTCCCAGCACGGTGGCCTGTCGCTCAAGTGGATACTGTCCCTGGCGGCCGTGGGCGGCTTTATCGGGTTTATCGTCTACCTGAACTCCTTGCCAACGAGTCCACATTCGCAGCAGCCAGCAGTCACTGAGAAACCGGCCCAGAAACCTGCGAAGACGCCCGCAGAGACCGCGAAGGAAGAGGAAAAACCCGGGTTCCGCTTCTACGAGATGCTGCCGGAATCCGAGGTGGTACCGCCGAAAGTCGAAGAATACACACCCGGACCGACACAAACGGATTTCAATTATCTGCTTCAGTCCGGCTCTTTCCGCAGCAAGGAGGACGCCGAACGACAGCGGGCCCAGATTGCCTTCCAGGGTTTGCGGGCAAGTACCCAGAGGATTGACCTGGACAACGGTTCGGTCTGGTACCGCGTCAACGTTGGCCCCTTCACCTCCCGAAGCCAGATGAACTCCGCCATCGACAAACTGGTTTCCCTGAATATCCAGCCACTGGTCCGGAAGATCCCCAAGGAAGGCTGATCTTTCGGGCCGGGTGCGAACACCTTGAATTCGCACCAGAAGCCTCCATAACAACGGGATACCAATTTCAATCAGGCAATTGGAGCCCAAATGACTACCATTCTTTCCGTCAGGCGCGATGACGAAGTTGCCATGGGTGGCGACGGCCAGGTTTCCCTCGGCAATACCGTAATGAAAGGCAATGCCCGGAAGGTTCGCCGCCTCTACAACGGCCAGGTGATCGCCGGCTTCGCGGGCGGTACCGCCGATGCCTTCACCCTGTTCGAGCGATTCGAAGCCCAGCTTGAAAAACACCAGGGCAACCTCACCAGGGCTGCGGTGGAATTGGCGAAAGACTGGCGAACTGACCGTGCGCTGCGCCGGCTCGAGGCCTTGCTGGCTGTAGCGGACAAAACCGCCTCGCTGATCATCACCGGCAACGGGGATGTGATCGAGCCGGAACAGGGCCTGATTGCCATCGGGTCTGGCGGGCCCTTTGCCCAGGCTTCAGCCCGGGCCTTGCTGGAAAACACAGACCTGTCCGCCCACGAGATAGTCGAGAAAGGTCTGGATATCGCCGCCGATATTTGTATCTACACCAACCACAATCGCACCCTTGAAGTGCTCTCCAAAAACGACTGATCCGGAGCGACCATGTCTGCAATGACTCCCCGTGAGATTGTCCACGAGCTCAACAAACACATCGTGGGCCAGGAAGAAGCCAAGCGGGCGGTGGCTATCGCCCTGAGAAATCGCTGGCGCCGGATGCAGCTGGACAGCAGCCTGCGCGATGAGATCACTCCCAAGAACATCCTGATGATCGGTCCCACGGGTGTGGGTAAAACCGAGATTGCCCGGCGCCTCGCAAAATTGGCCGATGCCCCGTTTCTGAAAGTGGAGGCCACCAAATTCACCGAAGTCGGCTACGTCGGCCGCGACGTGGAATCCATCATTCGTGATCTGGCGGATATGGCCGTCAAGATGCTGCGCGAAGCAGCAATGAAGCGTCACGAAGAACGGGCATTGGACGCGGCGGAAGAGCGCATCCTTGATGCACTGATCCCGCCGCCCCGGGATTTCGGTGAAGACAGCCAACGCAGTTCCGACTCCTCCACTCGCCAGCTGTTCCGGAAAAAACTCCGGGAGGGCGAACTGGATGACAAGGAAATCGAGATCGACCTGCGTAATTCCAACGCCGGAGTCGAAATTATGGCGCCTCCGGGCATGGAGGAGATGACCAATCAGCTGCAGAGCATGTTCTCCAACCTGTCTTCCGACAAGCGAAAAACACGGAAGATGAAGGTTTCTGACGCCCTCAAGCGGGCCAAGGAAGAAGAGGCTGCGAAGCTGGTCAACGAAGAAGAGATCAAGCAGAAAGCCATTCAGGCCGTCGAGCAGAATGGCATCGTGTTCGTGGACGAGATCGACAAGGTCGCCAAGCGATCCGAGAATACCTCGTCGGATGTTTCCCGCGAGGGCGTCCAGCGCGATCTGCTCCCGTTAATTGAGGGCAGCACCGTAAGCACGAAATACGGATCTGTGCGCACCGATCATATTCTGTTCATCGCTTCCGGCGCGTTCCACCTGTCCAAGCCCTCGGATCTGATTCCGGAGCTGCAAGGCCGCTTGCCGATCCGCGTTGAGCTTCAGGCACTGACACCCGAGGACTTCAAACGCATCCTGACCGAACCGGATGCCTCCCTGGTGCAGCAGTACGAAGCGCTGATGCTGACCGAAGGTGTGAAACTGACCTTCCGGGAGGATGCCATTGCACGTATCGCCGAGGTTGCCTGGAAGGTGAACGAGAGCACTGAAAACATCGGTGCCCGTCGGCTGCATACCGTCCTTGAGCGGTTGCTTGAAACCCTTTCCTTCGATGCCGGTGACAAGGTTACCGATGGCTTCGAGGTAACCGCCGAATACGTGGATGAAAAGCTTGGAGAGTTGTCCGAAGACGAGGATCTGAGCCGGTACATTCTGTAGGCGTGAGCGAGGGGGCAGATGACACAGTCATCTGCCCCCTCGCCTACTGAACATTATTGCGCCTTTGAAAAGAGGTGCGAAACGTTAGTCAAGCCACCCGCCAACCGGCCCTTCTCGGCTTTTTTCTTCCTGCCCTTGGCCACATACAGTGGCAGCATTTCGCCGTATAGACTGGTACTGATCGTCCGCTGCTCGTCTTCAAGGCGATCCCGGCGAAGCTTGATGCCATATTTCGCCAGCTTGGGCTCCAGCTGATCTGCGCGACTCAGAAGATCCCGCCGTGTCATCTGATAGGCGTGCTCACACACCATTCTACGGGACTGGAAGCTGAATACGTTGGAGAAGAACAGCTTGGCGTCGTCTCGGGTGGGTTCAAACAGCAGAATATCCTTGTCGGGATAATCCCGGGCATACTGGGCAATGCCCGACTGCATCCTTGAGTACACCATGGTCCTGAAGGTCTGTGACAGAACGTTTGGCATACCTGAGCGGGTCAGCTCGCCCGGCTTCATGGAGCCGGCCCGGACCGCCGCACTGGCGTCAATCGGCACCTGGGGATTCACGGCGAAAACCAGGTCGGCACCGTCTTCAAAAGCCACGGAGGCGTGCAAACCCTTGCGCAGCGTACCGTCCACATAATACCGCCCATCGATTTCCACTGGCACATACAACCCCGGTGAGGCAGTGCTGGCCTGAATCGCCTTGGAAATGGGCACATGATCAAAACCGGGAGCACCAAAGCAGACCGCTTCGGTACTCTCAACATCGGCAGCCACGATGTAGAGGCTGCGCTTGAGCTGACGGAAATCATTGGTGCGCCCAAGCATGGTGAAGGCCCGTTTGAGATACTCATGCAGGCCTTCGTTATCAAACAGCCCGGCCGGCGCTGCCTGGGCCAGAATGGTCATGGCTTCCAGCAGACTCTGATCGTAGGGGTTGTTGACGAAGCGGCTTACCGCCGTGGAAACCAGGCCGGGAATTGCCAGCAATCGACTGCCAATCTCCCGGAAAGCCGGGCGATAGAATACTTCCGGATGGAACGGGTGCACTTCTGCCTCATTGCGCACGAAAATTCGGCACAATTGCCCCGTGGTCATCTGGTTGGCAAGGTTCGCCGCCACAAAGGAGCCACCGTTCACGCCAACATAAACATCGATGTTGTTGAAATCGAGACCATCAAGCGCCTCATCCAGCGCCCGGAGCGCTCCGATCTCATAAATTCCGCCCAGAGGACCACCGCCACCAAGGGCAAGCCCGATGCGTGGAGCGGGTTTATGGTCAATTGGCGAGCTCATAGCCTTCCCTTTTCCGGATTAAGAATGCGGGTCCGTCAGGCAGACCGCCGGATAATTTCATTCTCAAGATAACAACCGTATTTAGAGTGCGCACCCTATATTGCCCAAACGCGCACCTGCGATCAGGAAACGGCAGCCTCTGAAACAGCCATGGCCGTTGACTTGCCTGGGCGCAGGTAACGGCCGAAGCCGGCATTACGCAACGCCAGGTCGACACAGCTCTTGATCACGTGAGGCGAGTCCAGCAACAACACATCCTCCAATAGCTGAATGGCCCACTCACGGCTGACACTGCGAATCACCGATTTGACCTTGGGCAAGCTGGCGGCGTTCATGGACAGGGAATCGTAACCCATGGCCATCAACAGCAGCGCACCGCCGGGATCACCCGCCAGTTCACCGCAGATGCCAACGGGCTTGCCCACCGAGTGAGCGTCCTGAGCGATTCGCACCAGCGCCTGGAGTACCGCCGGGTGATACGAGTGATAGAGCTGGGCAACCCGGGGATTGTTACGATCCACCGCCAGCAGATACTGGGTCAGGTCGTTGGAACCAACAGAGAGGAAGTCCACCCTGTCCGCCAGCTCCCGGATCTGGTAAACGGCAGCGGGGATTTCGACCATCACGCCCACCTTGGGCATGTGAATGTCGTAACCCTCTTCCCGAACCTCGTGGTACACCCGGTAAATCAAGTGCAGGGACTCCTCCACCTCCGAGATGTTGGAGATCATTGGCAGCATGATCTGGAGGTTGTTCAATCCCTCGCTGGCCTTGAGCATGGCCCGAACCTGAACCAGGAAGATCTCCGGGTGGTCGAGGGTAACGCGGATACCCCGCCAGCCCAGGAACGGGTTTTCCTCCTGGATCGGGAAATAGGTCAGCGCCTTGTCGCCGCCAATATCCAGCGTACGCATGGTAACGGGGCTCGGCGCGAAGGCTTCAAGCTGCTCCCGGTAATACTCTCGCTGCTCCTGCTCTGAGGGGAAGCGGTCCTTGATCATGAAGGGAACTTCGGTCCGGTAAAGACCGATACCCTCGGCACCGTGCGAGAGCGAGCGCACCACATCGGTCATCAACCCGGTGTTCACCAGAAGTGAGACCCGATGGTGATCGGTGGTTTCACAGGGCTTGTCCTTGAGAACTTCAAGCCCGCGAATAAGTTCGTCTTCTTCGTCGCAGATCGCCTGGTAGTAGGACCGGAGGTCTGCCGATGGCGAAGCAAAAATCTGGCCCTCAAAGCCGTCTACGATCAGCTCCTTGCCGTCGAGCTGGTTTACGGGAATATCGACCAGCCCCATAACAGTGGGCACGCCCATGGCACGTGCCAGAATGGCGACATGAGAGTTACTGGAGCCTTTGACCGACACCAGACCCACCAGCTGCCCCTTGGGGACCTCGCCAAGCATGGCCGGTGTCAGCTCTTCGCTGACCAGGACCGTGCGCTCGGGGTAGTTCAGGTGCTTCTGCTCGCCTTCCTGCAGATGAGACAGCAGACGGCGGCCCAGGTCCCGGATATCAACAGCGCGTTCCTGCAGGTAGTGATCGTCCATCATCTCGAAATGACGGATGTACTGCTGGACCACCTGCTTGAGAGCGCCCTGGGCCCAGATCCCTTCTCTGATCTTGTTCGACACTTCACCAGGCATGGCATCGTCACCCAGCATTCTCAGATAGACATCGAACAGGGCCTGCTCTTCAGGACGCAGCTGCGAAGCCAACCGCTTGGCAACCCGCTCGATATCTTCCCTGACCGCTTTCACCGAAGCTCCAAACAGGGCCAGCTCCTGATCGATATCGTCTGTGGGCTTTTCCGGAACCACATCAAGATCGGCAGACGGATAAACCACAACGCCACTGCCGATGGCTACGCCTGGCGCCCCGGGGACGCCATTGAAGCTGACATCATGAGCCTCCTCACCGGTCAGGGACAGACCACTGATGGCACCGGTGGCCTCACTGTGGGCTATGACCCCCGCCAGCTGTGCGGAGACTGTGACCAGAAAGGCTTCTTCGCCCTCATCAAAGCACCGCGAACTTTCCCGCTGCTGGACAACGAGCACGCCCAGCACCCGGCGATGGTGAATGATCGGAACACCCAGGAACGAGCGGAAGCGCTCCTCACCAGTCTCGGGGAAATAGCGGTAGCGCGGGTGGGACGGTGCATCTTCAAGGTTGATGGGTTCTTCGCGGGAACCCACGAGACCGACAAGGCCCTCAGAGTAAGCCAGGCTCACCTGGCCTACCGCCTTGCGGTAAAGGCCTTCGGTGGCCATCAAAATGTAGCGGTTGGTCGCAGGGTCAAGCAGATAGACGGAACAGACCTCGGTTCCCATGGCTTTCTGCACCCGCGATACAATGATATCCAGCGCCTCCTGCAGATCGCGGGCGCTGTTTACCTCTTGTACTAGACTTCGCAGAATGCTCAGCATGGCGGTGTCAGTCCGTCATTTCTGGTGTTCCTGTAAACGCCGATTCTGCTCCGCCCGATGCCACTGCTCCATGTTGTAGAACAGTCGCGGCGCAAGCTCTCTCAGCGCGCGTCGATACACTTCTCGCTTGAATGAAACCACCTGCCCCAACGGATACCAGTAGCTTACCCACTGCCAGCCGTCGAACTCCGGTGAATCCGTACCGTCCACGCAAACCTGCGCGTCCGGCGATAACATCCTCAGCAGGAACCATTTCTGTTTTTGGCCCACACAAACGGGGTGGGAGTTTTGGCGTACCATCCTCCTCGGGAGTCGATACCTCAGCCAGCCTCGTGTGCAGCTGATGATTTCCACATCGTTTGCACACAGGCCGATTTCCTCTCCAAGCTCCCGGTACAGCGCGTCCTCGGGGGATTCATCATGTTTGATGCCGCCCTGGGGGAACTGCCAGGAGTCCTGCCCTATTCGTCTTGCCCAGAGAACTTCTCCTCTGTGATTGGCCAGAATGATTCCGACGTTGGGTCTGAAACCGTCTGAATCGATCACGGCACAGTCCTCTCAAAAGTCGGTTGACCGGTACAAAAATTCACCGGTCGGATTTGTCCAAGTTGCTCTCATTCTTACAGAATCCCAAGGGTTCGGCAAACGGAGCCGTTGGGGACAGGTCATGATAGACTTGGCGTTTTACTGCAAGCCCTGTGATCACCGGAGGTAGCCGCTTGACGCTCGCAATTTTTGATCTCGACAACACCCTTTTAGCCGGAGACAGCGACCACGCCTGGGGCGAATTTCTGGTGGAGGAAGGCATTGTCGATGCCGAGGAATACCGCCTTGCCAACGACCGCTTCTATCAGGAATACCTGAACGGCGAGCTGGATATCCTGCACTACCTGGGGTTTGCCCTTCAGCCTTTGGCCAGTCACAACATGGAAGAGCTACTGGCGTGGCGGGAAGCCTTTATGGAGAAAAAAGTGCGCCCCATGATGCAGGCCACTGCGAATACGCTGCTGGACAGCCACCGGGAGCAGGGTCACACCCTGATGATCATCACCGCCACCAACCGTTTTGTGACTGAACCCATTGCCGAGGCCCTCGGCATCGAACATCTGATTGCCACCGAGCCCGAGCTTGTCAACGGCCGTTATACAGGCGAAGTGGCCGGCACTCCGAGCTTTCAGGATGGCAAGGTCACGCGACTGGATGACTGGCTGAGTGCCCATAACAGGACACTTGAGGGGGCCTGGTTCTACAGCGACTCCCACAATGACTTGCCGCTGCTGAAAAAAGTGGACAACCCGGTAGCCGTAGACCCGGACCCGACACTGGAGCAATATGCCCGGGACAACGGCTGGAAAGTCATGTCACTTCGGGGTTAATGGCAGGGTCAGAAGAACCCCGTCAGTGAACGAACAAAGCAGGATTTGATGTAATCGGTCTCGGGAATACCCGGAATCACCGGATGATCCGGCGCCTGATGCCCCTGCTCCAGCAGCTGGACAAAGCGGTCGATCTTACGGCCGCTGCCCCGAATGATGTCCACCAGCTTCTCCTGCGAGAGGTGCATGGAACAGGACGCGGACACCAGAATTCCATCGCGCTCCAGTAACCGCAGACCAAGCTGATTCAGCCGGGCATAGGCCTCTTCACCCGCCTTCTGATCCCTGCGCCGGGGAATCAGTGCAGGCGGATCGAGAACCACCACATCAAACTTCTCCTTCTCATCCGCCAGCGCCTTCAGGGCCTCGAAGGCATCCCCCTCAATGGTTTCCACATTGTCGAGGCCATTGAGCCTGGCGTTGTGATGGACCGAATCAATGGCACCGGCCGAACTGTCGACACAGGTCACTTGGGTGGCCCCCGCACAGGCTGCCTGGATACCCCAGCCACCAACGTAACTGAACACATCCAGGACCCGCTTACCCGGCGAATAGGCCTGCAAACGGGCACGATTCATCCGATGATCATAGAACCAGCCCGTCTTCTGCCCGCCTTCCAAAGGAACCTCGAACCGGACCCCGTTCTCCTCCACCTCCAACAGGCTGACTTCAGCGCCATGGGCCTGCTCTACGTAGGTATCCAGCCCCTCCACCTTGCGCATCTTGCCATCGTTCTTGAGAATGATCGCCGCCGGGTGCACCAGCCGCTGAACTGCCCGAACCACCGCCTCCTTCATGGCCTCCATACCGGCCGTGGAAATCTGCACCACCACGATGGAATCAAACCGGTCAATCACCAGCCCCGAAAGCCCATCACTGTCGCCAAACACCCAACGGTAAAACGGCTTGTCAAAAAGCCGCTCCCGCAGCGCCAGAGCGGCTTCCATCCGCTGGGTCAACCGCTGAGGCGTCATGCCATGGCCCGGATCCCGACTGATCAGCCGGCCACAAATCAGCGCATGGGGATTAACGAACACTGTACCCAGAGGCTTGTCGTTCGACGCCCGAAGCTCCGCCTGAACACCGGCCTCGAATTCCGTCAGCGGACTGCGGCGGGTGTCCACCTCATTGCTGTAAACCCATAGATGGCCAGCACGGAGACGGCGCTCTGCGCCTTTTCGAAGATACAGAACCGGAAAATTCATAAAGACCACCTGGAAAGGAAAGACAGGGATTATACAAGATGAGTTGAAACTGATACCGATGTATGACGGGCTGACGGGGCGGGCCTTCCAAAACTGTGCGGAGCCAGGGATGGCGGAGCCAAGCGTACAGGGACGTATTCACAGCGTGTTTTGGAAGGCCCGCCCCGTCAGGCCAGCCTCCCAAGCGGAAGTGTTATTCCTCGGCCGCCACATGCTCCGCATAAGCTGTAGAATCCATCAGGCCATCCAGCTCACCAGCATCCTCAAGCCGCACCTTGTAAAGCCAGCCGTCACCGTAGGGATCTTCGTTGACCTTCTCCGGCTCGTCCTCAAGGCTCTCATTCACCTCGATAACCTCACCGGTCACCGGGCTGAACACATCCGAAGCCGACTTCACAGACTCAGCGACTCCGGCTTCCTCTCCACCGTTAACCGTTGCGCCCACATCCGGAACACCGATGTATACCACATCACCCAGTTGCTCCTGGGCAAAATCCGTAATACCGACAGTCGCCGTGCCATCGTCTGACACGCGAACCCATTGATGGGTCTCAATGTATTTCAGGTCTGCGGGTATCTCACTCATAGTCTGGTTTCCTGAACGAATTTTTTGCGCAGTTTAACTGAAGAGGTTAATTCCAGCGAACCTCACGTGCCAGCTTCATGAACGAATTCAGGTAATCCACCTCCCGATCCCGCTCACGAAGTCCCAAAAAGATCTGTTTCGGAATCCCCGTTTCCCCGAGCTGAACCGGCCGAACCGGAATCCGGGTACCGTAATCCTCGACCAGCCAGCGTGGGAGCGCGGCCACCCCGCGCCCTGCCGCAACCATTTGCAACATGATATCGGTGGTCTCGATGGTTTTGTGCCGCGCGGGACTGGCGTGGGCCGGAAGCAAGAACCGCGTGTAGATATCCAGACGTTCGATTTCCACCGGGTAGGTGATCAGGGTTTCTTTTTCCAAATCCTCGGGTTCAGCCCATGCCTTGTCCGCCAGAGCATGGTCCGCAGCCACCACCAACACCTGCTCGTAGTCGAACACCGGCTCGAAAACCAGGCCCGGGCGCTGCAGGGGGTCTGGAGTTACCAGCATGTCGATGTCGTGACCGAACAGGGCGCCAATGCCGCCAAACTGGAATTTCTGTTTTACATCCACATCCACCCCGGGCCAGCTCTCCAGATAGGGCCCCACTACTTTCAACAGCCATTGATAACAGGGGTGGCATTCCATTCCGATACGCAGCGTGCCACGCTGCCCCCTGGCAAACTGGCCGATCAGCATCTCCGCGTGCTCCATCTGCGGCAGCAGCCTGTTGGCCAGCGAAAGCAGGTATTCCCCCGACTGGGTCAGTCGCAACTGCCGCCCTTCCCGCACCCAGATGTCGGTACCAAACTGGTGTTCCAACTTACGGATGGAATGGCTGAGGGCAGATTGCGTCAAGTGCAGGCACTCGGCGGCCGCCGTCAAAGACCCCTGCTGATTCACTGCCCGGAGAATTTCCAGATGGCTTCGCTCGATCATTATCACCCTTCGCATGAGCAATATTCATTGATCTCTGAAATAATACCATTATTTTTCATTCCGCCAGGTGGATATTCTGCACTTTCTTCAAAATCACGAAATCAAGCAGAGGACACACCATGGTAACCACCCACAATCTCGGCTTCCCACGAATCGGGGCCCGCCGCGAGCTGAAGTTTGCCCAGGAAGCCTTCTGGAAAGGCCGGATAAACGAGGAGGATCTGCAGATTACCGGTGCCGATCTCCGGCGCAGGCATTGGCAGAACCAACGCCCACTGGACCGAGTGCCCGTCGGAGACTTCTCCTTTTACGATCAGATACTGGATATGAGTGTCACCCTGGGCAACCTGCCTGAGCGGGTGAACGACACCAAAGGCAGCGAACTCGACCGTTATTTCCGGGTAGCCCGGGGGCGTTCCGGGCAGGAATCAGCCTGCTGTGGTGTTCAGGCAGGGGAAATGACCAAATGGTTCGACACCAACTATCACTACATCGTGCCCGAGTTCCACCAAAACACCCGCTTTCGACTCAATGGCAACCGACTAATCGATCAGATCGACGAGGCGCGAGCCCAAGGATTAACACCAAAGCCGGTGATTATCGGCCCCGTCACCTATCTCTGGCTTGGCAAAGCCAAAGACGACAGCGACCGACTATTGCTGCTGGAGTCTTTACTGCCCGTGTACTCAGAGCTTCTGGAACTGTTAGCAGACCGTGGCGTTGAGTGGGTTCAGGTAGACGAACCCGCGCTTGTGACCGACCTGGATGCGGACTGGCGCCACGCCTTCAGCCTCGCTTATCACCACCTCAAGACAAGCACGCCGAAGTTGTTGGTAACCACTTACTTCGGTGAATTGCGAGAAAATCTGCAGCTGGCCTGTGAATTACCCGTGGCCGGATTGCACCTCGATGCCATCAGTGCCCCACAGGAAGTCCCCCGTGTGGTCGACTGGCTACCGCCCCACAAGCAACTTTCTTTGGGCGTTATCAATGGCCGGAATATCTGGCGATCGGATCTGGAGAAGACCCTCGACTGGCTCGAACCGGTCTATGAAAAGTTGGGGAATCGTCTCTGGCTCGCGCCATCCTGCTCACTGATTCATGTGCCTGTCGATCTAACGAGTGAAGACAAGCTTGACCCGGAAATCCGCAGCTGGCTGGCATTCGCCGTCCAGAAACTGGATGAACTGAAGACTCTCGCCACAGCGTTGAGTAATGGAAGAGCGGCCGTTCGCGAACAACTGGCGGAATCGACGGTAGCCGTCAACAGTCGGGCAACATCCGAACAAGTTCACAGCGCTTCTGTGCAGGCCCGTCTCGCCGACGTCAGCCCGGCACTCGGTCAGCGGCAAAGCCGTTTCCCGGACCGCATCGCCATACAGCAACGGAAGCTTGGCCTACCCCGCTTCCCGACAACCACCATCGGGTCCTTTCCCCAAACACGGGATATCCGCCAGACCCGCTTGCAGTTCCGAAAGGGTGAGCTAACGGAGCCGCAATACAACGCCCGGATTCGCGAAGAGGTTCGTCGCTGCATTGTCGAGCAGGAGGCCCTGGGGCTCGATGTGCTTGTTCACGGCGAAGCCGAGCGAAACGACATGGTCGAATATTTCGGCGAACAACTGGACGGCTATGCCTTCAGTCAGTTCGGGTGGGTTCAGTCCTACGGCTCCCGATGCGTGAAACCACCCATCCTGTTCGGAGACATATCTCGCCCGAAAGCCATGACCGTCGAGTGGATCCGCTATGCCCAGTCGCTCACAAAAAAGCCTCTGAAGGGCATGCTGACCGGACCTGTCACCATCCTCAACTGGTCGTTCGTGCGGGACGACCAGCCACGGCGGGAGACCTGCCTTCAACTGGCACTGGCCATCCGGGAGGAGGCGCTGGATCTGGAGGCCTCGGGCGCCCGAATTATCCAGATCGATGAAGCCGCCCTTCGGGAGGGCTTGCCGCTGCGGCAATCCGATTGGAAGAACTATCTGGACTGGGCCATCGAGTCATTCCGGATATCTGCCAACGGCGTTCGAGACGAAACCCAGATCCACACCCACATGTGCTATTCGGAGTTCAACGACATTATCGAAGCCATCGCCCGGATGGACGCTGATGTGATTACCATCGAGACCTCCCGGTCAAACATGGAACTTCTCGATGCCTTCCGTGGTTTCCATTACCCGAACGACATCGGGCCCGGTGTCTATGACATACACTCGCCGAATATTCCCGACAGCGAGCAGATTCGATCATTGATGATAAAGGCGGCAGAGCGGATACCAGCAGAGCGGCTATGGGTGAACCCGGACTGTGGCCTGAAGACCCGTCAGTGGGAGGAGGTCCGCCCTGCCCTGAAAGGCATGGTCGCCGCCGCTCGGGAACTCAGGGAAACTATTCAGTAACCGGAACTGTTCTGATCCAGCTCGAACTGGAAATCCTCGGCCCGGCGGACTTCCGTTGCGAAGACGCCGGAATCGTGGAATTCAAACCAGCGGTACCCGGGCGGTAAATCCTCAACCGAGAACTTGCTGGAACCGGAAGTAAACTGGATGCAGGTGGACGGCGTGGCCAACAGCTGCACGCCGTTGCGCTCGCGCTCGTGCTCCTGATGGATATGTCCCCACAACACGATCCTGACCTGAGGAAATCGATCTAGCACCTGCCAGAACGCATCGCGATTGGTGAGGCCAATTTTCTCCATCCAGTCGGAGCCGATATCCACCGGATGATGATGGAGTGCAATCACTGCCGGTATGTCGGGATGTCGCTCAAGCGTCTCCGAGAGAAACGCCAGTTCGGATTCAGCCAGAGCGCCGAAAACCTTGCCGGGCACAGAGGAATCCAGCATCACAAATTGCCAGCCACCCTGAATCACGTGACGATCAGAAGCGTTGTACTCGCGAGAAACCTGGAGCAGGTTATCGATATGATCGTGATTACCAGCGATCCAGACGGAGGGACAGGAGAAAGACTTCAGGCTCTCACCAAAGACTCGGTACGCTTCCACCGACCCGTCTTGAGCGAGATCCCCGGTAGCCAGAATCAGATCCGGCTGACCGTGCACTTTCAATACCTCTGCAATAACTGCCTGCAGGCTTTCCCGGGTTCTAACGCCCAACAGATCTCCGTCTGCACGCGCCATCAGGTGCGGATCAGTCAGCTGCAGTACCCGCAGTGGCCGGTTTTCTTCCTTCGTGGTCATGGCGTTCTGGATCTACTCGCTGGCAATACGTGGTCTAATAACAAGTGTACGACGCCGATTCACAGATTTATCACTTTCGAATTGAACCCGGGTCACATTCTGGCAAGGCTTAGACGATATATTGCAATTTTTGACAACTATGGCACATCGGTGCGCCATAGCCACACCACTTTAGTACAGGATAAGCGTGTATCAGACCTCGTCAGTCGACGCCTTCGCCGGCAGACCAGGCGGCATGTTCCATGGGCAGGTGACCAAACCTCAGACAGTAATCCAGCCAATCGGCGAGGAAGCCGTTGACCTGGACCTTTTCGTCCGGATGGTGCATGAAGCGATTGGGGTAATCATTGACCGGGGCAATCTGGCGATCACGGTAACAGCTGATCACTTCCGCCATGTTGGCGTCGTGGTAGACCCGCACGGTCATTTGAGGGTTATTGAGCCAGCGCCCGGAATTATGCACCTGCTCAAGCAACAGGGTCTCGGTGAACCTCGCAGTCTGGAGCACCTGAATCCGGACCCGACCCAGATAATGGTTTTCCCGGTGCAACTCAAATTCGCAGACGGACTTGCCGTCCACCTCCAGCTGACGCAGTTTCTGCAGCCGCTGATAGTTGCCGTCACACAGGGCACCAAGCTGCCTCAGATCCGGAACATACCGCCTGGGTTTCATGGTCCACTCACCCATTACTACCACCCTTTTCTCAAGCGGGCCCGATTCAGCTCGAGCCACTGAAGGGCAATAATGGCGGCAGCGTTGTTGATACGGCCATCGTGGATCATCGCTATGGCATCGTCGGATGACACCACGTGGGCGCGGATGTCTTCGTGCTCATGCTCCATACCATACAGCCCGCCGGCGTCTTCAGTGCTCACGCAGCCACAATAGAGATGAATCATTTCGGTACTGCCACCCGGCGACACCAGGTAGTCGCAAATTTTTTCCAGCGGCTCAAAGGTAAGTCCGGCCTCTTCCTGGCCCTCGCGTTGAGCGACTTCTTCAGGGCTCTCGCCGTCTTCGTTCATACCAGCCACCAGCTCCAGCAGCCACGGCGACTGATCACGACCCAGGGCACCAAGACGGAACTGCTCAAGAAGGACTACCTCGTCCCGTTCCGGGTCGTAGGGAAGTACACAGGTGGCATCGCCACGAATGAAGAGTTCTCGGGTAAACACCGGCATGTCCCGGCCGTCAAAACGCGGATGGGTCAACCAGAGCTTATCCATGCGGAAGAAGCCCTGGAAGACGGTTTCACGTTTTTCGACGTTGACGTCGTCGGCGTTGAACTGGAACGGTTTGGCCATTTTTTGTCCGGTCGTTGAATCGACTTGGAACGATAGCCTTTAGTTGGGTATTACTTCAAGTTCAAACCTTGTCGTAAAGCTTGCTCCCGGATTCCACGAACTCGCGGGATTTCTCCTGCATGCCTGCATCCACCGCGGATACCTCATCAAGGCCGTGCTCCCTGGCATACTCCCGAACTTCCTGGGAGATCTGCATAGAGCAGAACTTCGGTCCACACATGGAGCAGAAATGCGCCACCTTGGCGGATTCCTTCGGCAGGGTTTCGTCGTGATAGGCGCGGGCCGTATCCGGGTCCAGACCAAGGTTGAACTGGTCTTCCCAGCGGAACTCGAAACGGGCCTTGGAGAGGGCGTTATCGCGGATCTGGGCGCCAGGATGGCCTTTGGCCAGGTCGGCGGCGTGGGCGGCGATCTTGTAGGTGATGATACCGGTTTTCACATCATCC
>Ga0189288_10109_pt1 | contig 91523 bp, 83 predicted proteins | sample UW105minimetaG_FD_130316 | JGI IMG/M metagenome (GOLD analysis project Ga0189288, IMG submission 130316) | Marine microbial communities from the Costa Rica Dome - UW105 mini metaG | ecosystem: Environmental > Aquatic > Marine > Oceanic > Photic zone | place: Costa Rica: the Eastern Pacific...
AAGGTCAGTTTTTGAGGTACCATTTTGGATAGCGGTTGTTGGTGTTGATTGATGGTGTAAGGTCCTGAAATTTTAACACTTTCAGCCGCTTTCTTTTATCCCCTCATGAGAAATTCGGGCTAGCGAGGCTTGAAGTCCAACACAGACAATACCGCCAGAGGCATTCCCGTGAACCGCCAGCGTACCAATAACCAGCACCGAACGAATAACAAATACGCTCAATTATTTGGTTTTAACTCAAATAAGTTGAGAATAATCATAATCGTGGTAGGGTAAGCAACAGTGAAAAATCCCCAAGTTTATGGTTAAGAAAACACCGTGGAGAGAGCATGATCCGCTGCCACCTAGCCCGATTAATGGGTGAGAGAAAAATGCGCATTAGCGACGTGATGCGAGAAACCGGCCTCAGCCGTACCACCGTCACGCTACTTTACAAAGAAACGGCACTTAAGGTGGACTTAGAGGCGCTCGATAAGCTGTGTGATTTATTTAACTGCCCATTGAGCGACATATTGGAAAAAATGCCAAGCGATAGACAGGGCTAAAAATCATCAAGGAGTGACGATATGTCGTCAGAAGCAGATACCAGAGCAAACTACATAGACCCAGCGTTAAAAGCCGCGCATTGGCAACCGGGCAATATCATTCGGGAGCACTACTTTACCGATGGCCGTAAGCTTGCTGGCGGTGTCCGTGGTCGTCGTTGTTTCGTCGATTATCTGCTGCACAAAGACAATCGTTACCTTGCGGTTGTTGAAGCCAAAAAAGAGTCCGAGCATCCAACCAAAGGTCTTCAACAAGCCATCGACTATGCCAAGAAGCTACTCGTTCGTTTTGTCTATTCAAGCAACGGCAAACAAACCTATGAGTTCGATTTAGAAACCGGCAAAGGCGACTACATCGAGTTTTACCCAACACCACAAGAGCTTGAAAACCGCTACGCGGGTGTTAACTCGGATCTAGGCCAGCAGCTTCGTAATGTGCCCTTTCATTTAGAAGGCGCAATGCAGCCACGTTATTACCAAGAATTAGCGGTCCATGCCGCCACAGATGCCATTGGTAAAGGTAAGCCACGAGTGCTGTTAACGCTGGCGACTGGTACAGGTAAAACCTTTATTGCCTTTCAAATCGTCCATAAACTGTTTCAGTCTCGTTGGAACAAAGAATCTCCGGGTACACGTAGGCCTAGAATTTTGTTTTTAGCCGATCGTAATATTTTGGCTGATCAAGCGATTAACACTTTCAATCCATACGAAAAAGATCTCATCAAAATAAACGGTGAGGAGGTACGTAAGCGGGGTGGAGTCGTGCCAACTAATGCGCATATCTTTTTTGCTATCTACCAAGCCATTGCTGAGCGTGAAAATATTGAAGGCTACTACAAAGCGTATCCAAGTGATTTCTTTGACCTTGTAATGATTGACGAGTGTCACCGTGGCAGTGCTAATGAGACAGGCTCTTGGCGAGCCATACTCGATCATTTCGGTAGTGCGGTGCATGTCGGCCTAACAGCTACACCAAAACGTGAAGCCAACGTGGATACCTATGATTACTTTGGAACACCAGCATTTGAATACTCATTAAAAGATGGCATCAACGATGGTTTCTTAACGCCATATCGAGTTAAGCGGGTACGTACTAACTTAGATGAACTGGTGCTAACCAAAGATGACCAAGTAATCGAAGGAGAGTCTGGTCAAGACGTCTATCAGGTAGAAGATTACGACAAAAAAATCGTCGTAGATGAACGTACCGAACTGGTCGCAAAAGCCATTTTGGACAATATTAATCCACTAGAAAAAACCATCGTCTTTTGCGAAAACCAAAATCATGCACTGACCATGCGTGACATGATCAATAAACACAAAAAGCTGAAAGATCCGCATTACTGTGTGCGTGTAACCAGTGATGAGGGCAAAGTTGGCCGTGAGCTACTGGAAAAATTCCAAGATAACGACAAAGACATTCCCACCATTATTACCTCCTCGCAAATGTTAACTACGGGGGTAGATGCTCGTAATGTGCGTAACGTAGTGCTGGATAGAACCGTTGGCTCAATGGTGGAGTTTAAACAAATTGTCGGTCGCGGAACCCGTGTTTTTGATGGCAAAGACTATTTCACCATTGTCGATTTTCGCGGTGCAACCAATAAGTTTTACGACAAAGATTGGGATGGTGAACCTGAAGCACCAGAGCCAGGAGGTATTGGTGAGCCAACACCACCCTACACACCAGAACCACCCGGAGGAACAGATGGCCCAGAACCTGAACCGGGTGAGCCAAAGCCTCGGTTAAAAGTAAAACTAGGCAAACACCGTGAACTGAAAGTCATTGACGTTGAAACTCGTTATATCGATGAAAACGGCAAACCTCTCACTGTGCAAGAATTTGTTGAGCGCTTGATCACCCAATTACCAGGGTTGTTTAGATCGGTTGAGGAATTGCGGCAGATATGGTCAGACCCAGACGAGCGCGAAACCTTGCTCGGTAAACTCGTACAAGCAGGCTTTGATAAAGAGCAACTCGCCACACTACGACGAATGTTTGAAGCAGAAGAGTGCGATATCTTCGATCTGCTGGCTTTTTTAGCCTTTGAACAACCCATGGCAACCCGCAAAGCTCGTGCCGATCAAGTACGTACTAACAGCGCCTTCTTTAATCAGTACCAACAAGAAAAGGCACAGCAGTTTTTGCACTTTGTGCTTAACCGGTATGAGCAAACCGGCAGCACCGAGCTATCACGCGAGCGCTTGCCAGCACTTATCGAGCTATCAGGGTTGGGTACAGTCAAAGACGCCTCAACAGCATTCGGTGGAAAGCCAGCCTATTTACTGGCGGCTTTTAAGCAATTACAACAACAGCTTTATCACGTGAATTGAAATGGAATTAACACTCGCACCTAACCCGTTGCACGACCAGCCACAAACTTTAAACATCAATAAGGTTGCTACTTTAATTGGTGAAAATGGCAGCGGCAAATCCAGTATTTTACATTCAATCTTTAAGAAGCAGATTGAAGAGCCTAGTGGCACGCTTCAGCTGATCTGTGCTACTTCAGGACAAAATGAAAACTTCTCTACCTTTTTTGAACGAAGACTAACCTCTTTACGATCAAGGAAAGATATAAGTGACATTGATTTTTCGAGCCTTTTCTTTACTCAGAAAGATGTTCGCTTCCTTACGTTTCTTGCCTACACATTCAAGAGTAACGGCTTAGTTTTTAATTTTGTTAACAACCACAAGGCATTCAAGGATCAAGTTTCAGTTAAATTGAAACTGAAAATATCTGTTCCTGATACTTATATAAAAAATGTACAACAAGACCAGATAGCTGAAGCTAAAGACTATGAACACCCATCGATAAGAAAAAGACCTTTTAATCAGCGACTTGATACCTTTCTTGAAAAGATAGAAACACTTCCAGACCTTGATGCTCTGCTAGAAACAGGTAAAGGCTTAAAGTCAACCGAGGTAGAAGTAACTAATGAACAATTTTTTAATGTTTTTGATGGCTCTAGAGTTGATGCCACAAAATTTCTAATCGAAGGCTCATACAACGAATATTTCTTTTCAGCTTCTGAAGTATTGCTTTACCTAACTGATAATATTGAATTTTCATTGCTCAGTGATGGAGAGTATCAGTTTCTATTCGTAGCTTCACTAATTGATCTTTTTGATAGCACTTCTTCTCTCTTTATGTTTGATGAAGTTGACTCACACCTGCACCATAAAAACGTTGAGCTCCTGTGGGATATCCTAAGCAAAACTAAGGGTAAGGTCCTAACCACCACTCATTTGGTCGACTCAATCGCTGAGAATGACTTCGAATCATTGTTTTTGGTTGAAAATGGGCAGATAAAAAATGAGCAAAAGTCTCAAAAGTTATTGGAAAGATTGAAGGTTTTATCCAAAAGTAAGGTCGTCGAGTTAGAAATAGCCTCCAAATTGAACAACATTTGCTTGATTGATTACTACAACGATTGGAAGATTTTTGAGTTATTAGTAAAGCAGAAAGGGCTTGACTGGACGCCTCTGTCCTCAATAAATCCTATCGCCAAATCATCTGGTTACAGTTCAGCGGCGGACAGCTTTGGTGCGTCCAAGATCAAGTGGCTGAATGAGTTGAGAGATATGAAAGACTATATCAGGGCATGCAAAGCTGAGAAATATGGCAAAACGCCTGCGCTGCATGACCGCAAAGCAACCAACGTCTTTTTGGTATGCGATCGTGATGAACTGCCAGAAGCTAACATTCACGCACAAAGCGGTGTCAAGGTAGTTGGAGTTGATTACCCTAACAAATTTGACTTAGGTTTGCCTTGTCCAGAGAGAATAAACTGCCATTTGCTGACTTGGAAACGCCGCGAAATCAAAAACTATCTGCTGTCACACTCAGCTCTACAGCACCATGGTGTTTTAGATCAAATTAATAATGCTGAGATGTTAAGAGCGCCATGTTATTTACAAGCAAACAACCCAAGTGATAACGACGATATCCGGCGACTGAATGCCAAAAGTGTTATTGATCCGCTGATCAATACCGAGGGTATTGGGATCGACATTGACAAGCTCCAAGCCTATATCGACCTGATCCCGCCAGACGAAATCAGCGAAGACATCACCAATATGTACAATTTTATTATCGGAAAACTATAAGCCATGTCATTACAACAAAAGATTGACCGAATTACAGACATACTGCGCCGCGACGATGGCATTAGCGGTGCTATGCACTATACCGAGCAAACCTCTTGGGTGTTGTTCTTAAAATTTTTGGATGATTACGAGTCTGAAAAAGAAGATGAAGCCGTGCTGTCTGGTAAAGACTATCAACCGGTTTTGGATGAAGAGCATCGTTGGTCAAATTGGGCCTGCCCGAAAAATGCCGAGGGCAAGTTAGACATTAACAAAGTTCGCACGGGTGATGACTTAACCGAGTACGTGAATAACGAGTTATTCCCTTACTTAAAAAGCTTTGCCAATGCCGCCGTTACAGGTTCAGACCCAAAGTCCTTCGCCTATAAAATTGGTGCCATCTTCCAGTATTTAGACAACAAGGTCGCCTCGGGCCATACCTTGCGTGAAGTGCTGGATATTATCGATACGCTGAATTTCCAGTCCAGTGATGAAATGTTCGAGCTGTCGTTGGTCTATGAAGGCTTATTGCAAAACATGGGCGATGCCGGTGGTTATGCGGGTGAATTTTACACCCCGCGCCCAGTAGTACGCGCCATGATCAAGGCCATTGACCCACAAGCAGGGCAAACTATTTACGATGCAGCGGCTGGCTCGTGCGGATTCTTAGTCGAAGCCTTTGACCACTTAAAAGGTAAAAAAAGTGCGCTTTCTACCGAGCAGTGGGATTTTATTCAGCGCGATACATTCTTTGGTTTTGAAAAAACCTCACTGGCTTACGTGATGGGCATGATGAACATGATTTTGCATGGCATCGAGTCACCCAACTTGTTCCGTGGTAATACGCTCACCCAGAATATCCGCGATATTCAGGAAAAAGACCGTTACAACATTATTCTGGCTAACCCGCCATTTGGTGGTAAAGAGAAGTCGCAAATTCAACAAAACTTCCCTATCCAGAGTAACGCGACCGAATTGCTGTTTTTACAGCACTTTATGAAAACCCTGAAAAGTGGCGGCAAAGCAGCCATCGTAGTGCCAGAAGGCGTGTTATTCCAAACCAACAGCGCGTTTAAACAAGTCAAACAAGAACTTCTGGAGAACTTTAACCTACACACCATTTTAAGCCTACCCGCTGGCGTATTTTTGCCATATTCGGGCGTAAAAACCAACGTGCTGTTTTTCGAGCGTAGCGGCGGCACCAGCGATGTCTGGTACTACGAATGCGAGCCCGAACAGAAGCTCACCAAAAACAAACCCATCACCGATGACCATCTAAAAGAGTTTGTTGAGCTGTATAGCAGCCGAGAAACAACCGATCGCTCTTGGACAGTTTCAGCTAGTAACTTGGCTGAAGACTATGACCTATCGGCCAAAAACCCTGCCAAGCAGAAAGATGCCGAGCACTTAGCGCCAAGCGATATCCTTAAGCAGATCCGCACCAAGGAAAAACTGGTGTCAGGCCTATTAGATGAAATTGAAGACCTGTTGGCGGAGAAATAAGCATGGAGCAGGTTTTAAATAAATTACCTAAAGGCTGGATTAATGTTCAAGTCAAAGACGTGACGAAGTCTCTGAGCTCTGGGTTTGCATGTAACAAAAGTTTTGAAACTACAGATGGCTACGTACATTTAAGAACGCACAATATAAGCACAAGTGGTTGTTTGAATTTTGATCAAATAATCAAAGTTAGTCATGAAAAAATCGATGAAAAAAAGTCAAAAATATTCAAAGGTGAGATTCTATTTAACAATACTAATAGTAAAGAACTTGTCGGAAAAACGGCATATGTTGACCAAGACTATGATTTTGCATTTAGCAACCACCTTACAAGGGTAGTTCCTAATGATATGGTCCATAGCAAATTCTTGGTCTATTGGTTAGTTTCTCTCCAAACTTCTGGGTACTTCAATCAAATATGTAAAAAATGGATTGGTCAAGCAGGCGTAAACAATACGGTACTCAAAGGCCTGAGTGTTCCATTACCGAGCAAAGAAGAACAAAAACGTATAGTTGTAAAACTCGATGCATTGCTCACCCGCATCGACACCGCCATCGAGCATTTGCAAAGCAAGCTCGATCTATCTAAGCAACTGTTTGACAGTGTACTAGATGAATTTTTTAAACTGTCGGACTGTGATTCAGTGCCACTAACAGAGGTGGTTGATTTTATCGGTGGATCTCAGCCGCCAAAATCACAGTTTTCTGATGTTCAGAAAGAAGGCTATGTTCGCTTAATTCAGATTCGTGATTATAAGACTGATAATCATATTGTTTATGTCGATAGCGCATCAACGAAGAAATTCTGTACGAAAGATGATGTGATGATTGGACGCTATGGACCACCAGTATTTCAGATATTGAGAGGGCTTGATGGCGCTTATAACGTTGCTTTGATGAAAGCCGTACCTAATGAGGATGTGTTGACGAAGGATTATCTATTTTGGTTCCTTCAGTCTCCGTCAATACAGAGCTATGTTATTGGTATTTCTCAAAGGGCTGCTGGTCAGTCAGGGGTAAATAAAAAAGCGTTAGAAAAATACCTAATTCCAGTTCCAAACAAAGCTATTCAGAATGATATCGTTGAAAAAGTGGGGCAGTTAGTGAATAAAAGCCGCAATTTGGAAGCTGAAGTGACAGCAGAAATTACGTCTCTGAACCAACTAAAAGCATCAATTCTCGATTCAGCATTTAAAGGCGAGCTCTAAGGAGGGAGTATGAGTGCAAGCTATCCAACCAGAGTCTTCCTCGCCTTCAAAAGTGGGGGGCGATGTGCTTTCAAGGACTGCCAAAAGGTTCTAACTTCCGATGGTGTAAACTCTAATCCCGCCATCATTGGTGAGGCTGCTCATATTTATGGCGAAAGCCCTGGTAAAAAAACGAAACCTGCTTCTGCACGCTATCGTGCTGACATGACTGATGAGCAAAGAAACCACTATAATAATCTCATTTATCTATGCCCGACTTGCCACACAAAGATAGACAAGCAAGAGAAAGACTACCCTGCAGAGCTTTTATTTGCTTTAAAGACTGAGCATGAATCTTGGGTGGCAGAACAACTTGATCAGGGCATGTCTGAAGTCTCTTTTGCCGAGCTTGAGATCGCAGCGAAAGCACTGGCATCGGGGAAGCACTCTTCAAATGGAGACAGCTTTGAAGTTATACCGCCCGAAGAAAAGATCAACAAGAATGGGCTATCTGACACCGTTCGTTCAGATATTGCCATGGGGTTAAGCAAAAGCCATGAAGTTGAAAGATTTCTTGCCAATATGGCCACCAATGTTGATGAAGATTTTCCTGAAAGGCTTAAAAGTGGTTTTAAAGAAAAATATCTGGAACTGAAAGCAACCTTATCTGGAGATGAGCTTTTTGCGTCAATGTTGGAGTTCGCACAAGCAGGACATAAAGGTTTTAGGCAGCAGGCGGCGGGGCTGGCGATATTAAGCCACCTCTTTCATTTATGCGAGGTGTTTGAGAAATGATCATGCCTTCAAAATACCTTCGTGAAGACGAGGCATTAATTGGGGTTAGTGCAGCATTGCTCCCTCTTGTTGAGAACAATGGCAGTCTAACAGCGCTTTGGGAATCAGCTAAAAAAAACAATGCCGTTGGAAGCTTTGAGCGCTTTATTCTCGCCCTGGATTTTTTGTATCTGCTGGGCCTCGTTGATTTGCACAATAATAAAATAGTGAGAGTATAGGGATGATTCACAAAATCTGGGCAAACGACAAACGGTTTAAAGCTGTTGAATTTTCAGCGGGATTAAATGTCATCCTTGCTGAGCGAACTTTGGAATCTGGCCAAAAAGATACTCGCAATGGTGCTGGTAAAACTACGCTGTTGAACATTGTCCATTTTTGCCTTGGAGCTGATCTACACCGTTTAAGCCTTCCGAAAGATGAGTTGCAAGATTGGGAGTTCTACATCTGCCTCGACCTGAGCGGAACCACTTTAACTGCCAAGCGTAGCATTTCGAACGCTAAGATTATCGAGATTCTTGGTGATGTTTCTAATTTACCCATAGCGCCAGAAAATGATTCTGAAGGTGTAGTTTTTTACAAGAATGACGACTGGAAGAATCTGTTAGGAAGGTGCCTGTTCAGAATCCAAGATGAAGCTTCAGCAAAGTACTCACCTTCGTTTAGAAGCCTGGTTTCATATTTCACAAGGAAAGGAGCGGATGCTTATACAGATCCTTTCAAGCATTTTAGAAACCAGAAAGCATATGACATGCAAATAAATAATGCTTTTCTTCTTGGCTTGAATTGGCTTCATGCTTCAGAGGCACAGGAGATTAGAGAGAAAGAAAGCGCCACCAAAGCATTAAATGCAGCGATCAAAGCTGGCATTGCAGCATCTCAGGGTGAGCTTGAGGCTGAGCGAGTACGAATCGAGCGAGAGCTTAAGCAGAAAACTGATGCCGTAAAAAGTTTTAACGTGCACCCTCAGTACAAAGAGCTTCAGGATCAGGCAAACCAATTAACCGGGGAAATACACGATCTGACCAACAAGTCTTTAATGATGAGACGAAAGTTAGAAAGGTATGAGAAGACGATTTCAGAAGAGCACATGCCTGATAGTTGTTCGGTTGAAAAGCTTTTTATCGATGCAGGCGTTCATTTCGCTGACAACATAAAAAGAACACTTGAAGAAGCCAAAGGGTTTCATAAAGCAATCGTTCAGAATCGAAAGTTATTTCTAGAGGCGGAAGTATCCCAACTTAAGAATGAATTATCTTCGAACGACGTTAGCATAAAGGCTGCATGTGACAAACGAGCAGATCTGTTAAAGCTACTAGAAACTCATGGCGCTCTAGAGGAGTTTTCGATTCTCCAGGAACACGTTGTTGAAAAGAAAAGTGAGCTTGAAGTAATAAAGAGCAGGATTGCTGATATTCGCGATATGGCACAGCATAAAAAGGATATCAAAGCATCAAAAATAGAGCTGGAAACCAAGTTGCAGCGTGATTATGAAGAGAGCCGCACTGATTGGGAAAGCGCGATTTCGCTATTCAATGAAAACTCACAGGCGCTGTATGATGAGTCAGGTAACCTGATTATTAATACGACAGACAACGGCTATAAATTTGGCGTTGAGATTAACAAAAGCAGTAGTGAAGGTATTGGTAAGATGAAAATCTTCTGCTATGACTTGATGCTCGTTGAATTAATGCGACAAAGAGATGGAATAGACTTTCTATTTCATGACAGCAGCATATTTGATGGCGTTGACTCTCGGCAAAGAGCGCTCGCACTGATGCATGCCCATAGGAAAGGGTTGAAATACAAATTTCAATACATCTGTGCGTTAAATTCGGACATGGTTCCAAATGATGATTTTGAAGAAGGGTTTGATCTGGCTATGTTTGTCCGATTAACGTTGAGAGACCAAAAGCCTGAAGACGCTACTTTGGGCTTCCATTTTGAGTTGGCGAAAAAGGGTTAGGAAGCGTAAATGGCAGTTTATAACGTCTATTGCGATGAAAGTCGCCACACCTCAGACTCCTCTCAGCCGTATATAGTTATTGGGGCACTGCAATGCCCTCGTGAAGAAAAACACCGTGTTGTAGGGCGTTTACATGGCCTAATGAGCAAGCATGGCATTAAGACCGAGTTTGGCTGGAAAAAGCTCTCGCCTAATAAGGCTGACTTTTATCGAAGCCTTACACAATTATTTTCTGAAGAAAACTCACTTTCATTTCGATGTATTGTGGTCGACCGCAGGCAACTGAATCACGAACTGTGGAACGATGGGGATAAAGAGCTTGGGTTTTACAAGCTGTACTATCAATTGCTAGTCCACTGGCTTCAACCTGGCGACAGCTATCATGTGTATCTTGATTGGCAGCAGAATGCGTCAAGTACACGCTTTGAAGAGTTACGTCAGATCTTGGTTCATAAATTGTCTGGCCGCGCTAAGCTTGCATGTTTAGAGCCAGTTGAATCACATAACCAACCACTGATACAACTCTCTGATTTATTGATGGGAGCGGTAGGATATAGCTGGAACGAAATGCAGAACCGACCTAATGCCAGTGCATTTAAAGCTGCGTTTGTCGATGAGCTTGCGAGATCGTTAGGTAAGGGTAGCCTGCGTTACACCACAACCAAAGGCGAGCGAAACTTTAACATTTTTAATTGGCAGGGACGATAGCTTGACTGACAGCCTATGGCCAAAACTACGCTTAAAGGCCAACTCAGAGGACGAATTAATTGCCGCATACCGCCAAGTGTATCTGGACACTTATGTTTTTGATGAGCAAGGCAATAAGCGTATTTTTACCGATTGGACTGGTGCGAAAATAACATTCGCAGCGGGAGCCTTCGATCACGCTTTTACCAAAGCGCAGAACTACAGGTTTGGCACATGCGTACATGATGGAGGCTTTGACCACGAACGAGCACGTCGAATTTTATGGATTGCCGAAGTTCTTGCTGCTTCTGCTGGCACCATTCAGCGCTATACGCAAACGAAGAAAGATAGTCGTGGTCGAGACAAAAAGAGACGTACTTATGTTGTCGTGGACGAAAGCTACGTTGTGGTACTGGATGACCCTAGAAAGCCTGACAAACCATTCACTTTCGTAACGGCTATACCTGCCAGCCCAAGTTATATCCAAACTGAAATTAAGCAAAAAGCGTTTCTTGCGGAGACCAAAGCGGGGGGATGACAATAAAGGGAGGGAGATATGCCCCAGTCTTATCGGCGACTGAGGCGCAGCCACGAACCAAAACACTAGGTAAAGGTTCAACCAGTTCCGAAGAACTTGGGTGAATTATGGTGCTCTTGATGAAAAATATCAAGCTATTTAGCCTTGTTGTTGAGTTTCGTTCTCGTTAACAAAGCATTTGTTCGTAATCCACACATCATTCTCCGGCCCACAAAGGTGGTGCAGCAGCGCTAGTGTTCCGTCTGGTTAATTCCTAAGCGGAAGTGCGCTATAATTCGAGCTATTATTTACGAGCTCGGAGACTCTGTTTTGGCCCGGAAACCAGCACCCTTTAATCTTACGGTAAACGATCAACTCGAGCTGGAAAGCTGGTTGCGAACAAGCACGCTGAGTCAGAATCTTGTTCTGCGAGCACGAATCGTTTTGGCCCTGAATTCCGGTGAATCACCCAAAGTCGTTGCGGAGCAACTGGGAACCACGACGGCCACGGTATTCAAGTGGCGTAATCGTTACACCGAACAGGGTCTGAGCGGTCTTCGGGATGCACCAAGACCTGGACAACCCAGAAAGCTGGACCAGAAAAAGGTTAAAGCTATTCTTGATGACACGGTCAAAAAGCTGCCCAAGGAATCTACCCACTGGAGCGTCCGGTTGATGGCCGAATATGCCGGTGTTAGCCGCTGGCAAGTGCATCAGATCTGGAAAGCGGCTGACCTGAAACCACACCGGCTGAAAACCTTCAAAATAAGCAACGATCCAGACTTTGCTGAGAAGGTTTTCGATGTCGTTGGCCTGTACCTGAATCCGCCGGATAACGCGCTGGTGCTGTCGGTTGACGAAAAAACGCAGATCCAGGCACTGGATCGCACTCAACCAAAGCTGCAACTGAAACCCGGCCAGATCGAGCGCCGTACCCACGATTACAAGAGGCACGGGACGACCAGCTTATACGCGGCCCTGAATATCCTGAACGGCGAAGTGATTGGGCGCATTACACAACGCCACCGCGCCAAAGAGTTTCTCGATTTTCTGCGACAAATTGATCGAGAAACACCGAAAGAGCAGGACCTTCATCTGATTCTGGACAACAGCTCGACTCACAAAACACCAGAAGTGAAGGCCTGGCTGGAAAAGCATCCCCGGTTCAAGCTTCACTTCACACCAACCAGCGCCTCTTGGCTGAATGCCGTGGAGGGCTGGTTTGGTCAACTGGAACGCCGCGCTTTGTACCGTGGCATTTTTACCAGTGTCGGCGAACTTAAGAAGGCGATTCGTCGCTTTATCCAAACTCATAATGAGAAACTGGCAAAGCCGTTCCGCTGGCACAAGAGTGCAGAATCGATTATGACTTCAGTGACGCGAGCAAAGCTGAGTGTTATTGATAATAAATAAACGGATTACCCAGACGGGACACTAGGTTGATCTGATGGCTGATCACGTTGCCGTTTCGTTTTCCGTTGTCTTTTCTCAAACCTCTAAGTAATAACCCTGTGCATGATTTTCCTATTTGCTCCGGCGAACTGGGCAGGCAAAAGGCGCGGTTTTGCTGTTTGGGGTGCAAGGTAGCGCGCTTTCCTGTTTTAGATAAAGGCGAAATGCACCAAAAGATGCAGGCGTTGGCGGGCGTGTTTGCTTGCAATGTTCTGGTTTGAATTGTGCCATCCACATATACAGGTAAAAAATCTGCCGGTAATAAATGCGCTGGTAACACAACCAAGCCGCCTTGCGCGTGGCCATCAACCTCAGGTAAAGGTAGCCAATACAGGTTTGGCCATTGCTCGGGGCTTTGCCATTTTTCTACGATCACTTGTGCGCCAATGCTGTTCAGCCATTGGTGAATCGGGCAGCCTAGGTGCGCTTGTTTAACGCGCGGTAACTGATAGGTTAGCCAGCGGGTTAAGCGTTCGGCCGCATTATCGCACTGGCTTAATGCTGGGTAGAGAGTAAACGCGCCATGCCCAACCAGTAAAGTGACCACCTGCTTTATCCATTCTCTATCCCAATCGTTAGCACTTGCCCATAACACGTCACTTATCACCTTGTTGGTTCGTCATGCCGTCTATTTTCAGTCGTCGGATGCAGACTCGGTGGTGAAATAGATGAAAGAAATGGCCATCAAACTAACCAGTCAAATCGGTTTTTTGTTATGACCTGTGCGCGGCAACTGATTGAAATATATCGTCCAATGCAGCTCTGTTTAGCGGCATTTGGCTAGTGCAAAAAAATCGAGACGCCAAACGATCGTTTGCATTCTGGGTTTAAAAAATCAAACGGTTTGTACTTTGATGCCGAGGTTGGTTTAGGGTGCAAAAAGTGCCAAACCTTGCTTTGTGCCAGTACCGGCAAGGCTTAGCAGCGTTGGATTTCAATCGAGAAGCCAAACAGTAAATGGGCTAATTTCCCTGTTTGGCGTTTCGATCCAAAAGCCAAACGGATAGTGGTTTTGGCGTATGGGGGTAAAGGCATGGGGAAGTGTGTTTGCGAACACGCGAATGATTGCTCTGCAAAACCAATCGACAAAAACGCCAACTTGGTTTATATTTTTAAAGTTATTTTAGTTTTTATAAACCAGAGGTCTGTATGATTGGAGAGCGCATAAAACGAGCCCGTGCAGCCGCTGGCCTGTCGATGCAGGCCTTGGGTGAGCAAGTTGGTATTAGTGCCAACATGGTTAAGAAATACGAGCACGACCAGAGCATGCCTTCGTCGGGAGTTTTACTTAAATTGGCGGCGGCTTTGTCGGTTCGTACTGAATACTTCTTTCGCCCAGCACAGGTGACTTTGGGGGAGGTGGAGTATCGTAAAAAAGCCTCAGCTTCAGCTAAGTTGCTAAAGAAGATTGAGTCCGATGTGGTTGACCAAGCTGAGCGCTGGTTATCACTTAAAAATGTATGGCCAAACTTCCCGATAGCGAGTTTTAACTACCACCCCGACGTTCCTGTTGTAAGCACTTTAGACGCAGTAGAGCAGGTTGCTGCTAAAGTCCGTACTGATTGGCAGTTGGGTATGAATCCATTACCAGACTTAATCGACTTGCTTGAGTCTAAAGGTATTCTGGTGATTGTCAGTAACGTACCCCAAGCCGATAAATTTGATGGGTTACAAGCCAAAATATCAGGGCAGCCAATTGTTGTAGTGTCTTCTCATTGGCCTGGTTGCCGTCAGCGGTTTACATTGGCGCATGAACTTGGCCACCTTGTTTTACATGGCTTACTCGATGAATCCATTGACGAAGAGATGGCCTGCAACCGCTTTGCTTCTGCGTTTTTACTGCCCGAAGTAGGCCTTTTTCAGCATCTAGGAGAGCGACGTTCGAACGTAGACCCCAAAGAGCTGTATTTCCTGAAACATGAATATGGCCTAAGCATGGCGGCTTGTTTGTATCGCAGTGCCGACCTTGGTGTGATCACCGAAGAGAAAAAACGCCAAATATTTATACAGTTCTCAAAAAACGGTTGGCGTAAGCAGGAGCCAGGGAATCCTTATCCACAAGAACAGACATTATTGTTTGAGCAGTTGGTTTATCGTGCATTGGCAGAGGGAATTGTTAGTGAATCGAAAGCCGCTGAGCTGTTACAGATGTCAGTGATGGCATTGCATAAGCAGCGCCAAATGTTGGCTGAGGCTGTTTAAATGTATTTGTTGATCAGTGATGCCAATATTCTCATTGATCTCGAAGAAGGCCAATTGTTAGGCATCTTTTTCAATTTGCCTTACCAGTTCAAAGTTCCAGATGTGTTATTCCACGAGGAGTTAAGCGATCAACATGGCTATTTACTCGAGTTAGGCTTGTTATTGGGTGAGTTAAGCCCTGAGTCTATGATGTACTCATTTGAACTGAGGCAGAAGTATGCTGGCCCTAGCATGAACGATTGCTTTGCACTTGCGTTGGCGAAACAAGAACAGTGTCCATTGCTAACTGGGGATATGGCGCTTAGGAAGGCGGCTGAAAAAGAAGCGATATTAGTTCAAGGTACGCTATGGGTTGTCGAGCAGCTCGTCACCCATGGTGTATTGTCAGTTGAAGAAGCTCAAGCTGCCTACGATAAAATGGCAAAAGCTGGTCGTCGCTTACCTTGGGCGCTTGCAAAACAGCGTTTAACCCAATTATAAACTTTGCATAGCCCCGATTGCCCCATTCCTTGGGGCGGTTCACATCCCTCTTATTCACCCTCTAAAGCTCGGCATATCAAGTGTTGCCCCACTGTCCCAACTGCCCACGGTGAGTAAGCAAATTAGGGCTTGTTAGTTTCGCCTGATGGGCTTTTTCGGCATACGGCTGCGTTTGCCATCGAAGAACGCCAATACTCTGAACCAATAGAGTGATTCTTCATAACCTAGGCTATACGTTGGGCGTGCAGGCGGGATGAGCCCCAGTTTGCGTCCTAGGCTGACAATCACGTAGAACGTGAGTTTTAATGTCAGCCAAGGAGCGAGTACCACGAATACCATCAGGCAATACCGAGTAAGTGCGTAGCCTATACCATGATGTTGTTCGAGTAAGGCAATGCCAATACACCAACCAAGGCCTGCCAGCATGGCTATTGGAAAGGTAATGGGGGCGAGTCGCATCATAAATTGCATGTTAATGCCCTCCTGCGTGCTGTTGCGAATGTGGCTCAAAGTTCACTAGCGGTTCAACCACATCAGCCACGGTTTGATGGGCAATACGGCGCTCTTCAAAGTAATCGTGGCGGTCGTAGATACCCTCAACGCCTTTTAGCTTATGGTTAAGACAGCGTTCGGCTACGTTGCCTGCAATGCCCAAAGAGGCGGCAAGGCTGCGAAAGGTGCGGCGCAAATCGTGTACGGTGAAGTGTTCAAGTTTGCCCATTTTATTGGGAGGCTGTTTTTTGCGCCCAGGCTCGCGACCAAAGAGTTTAGAAATGGCGCGGTTTAGCGTATCTGGCCCCATATGTGGACGATGGCTTGCTCGTCTGGCTGGAAAAACATAAGGCGAGCCACAAGCTCGGATTTGCAACTCGTTAAACCAAGCAATGGCTTGGCGCGGTAAAGGGATGCTAATTGGCACGCCAGTTTTACTGCGTTCTTTGGGTAGGTCCCATACGCCTGTGGTTAAATCCATTTCACGCCACATGGCTTCGCACAATTCGCTTTTGCGCACGCCCAATACCAAGAACAGGCAGCAAGCGAGGTAGTTGTCGCGGCCAAAGCTATTGATATGGGTATGAAACACGCTAAAGGCGTAGTGAATTTCCTCTTTGCTGAGCATTCTGTCTTTACTGGACTCCACGCCACCGGCATCGTCCACGGTAAAGGCTGCGGCGGGGTTGTTCAGCGTTAAGTCGAGCTTTATCGCATGTCGAAACAGCTGCTTCATGTACATCAAGGTATCGTTGGCAATGGTAGGACGGTTACTTTCTCGAATGCGCTCTAATACTTCGCGTACGTCACGTGCGGTCACCTCAGCAATACACTTTATGCCAATGACTGGGCTTATGTCTTTGGTGTAAACCCGATACGGAATCTTGGGATGCTTAAGTCGTCTACTCAGATCGGTTCGATACCAGTCATGGAACAGTTGATCTACGGTTTCAATGTCAGGTAACTCGATTTTCTGTTTTTCTAGAAGAGGATCTATGCCGTCACGTACTTCTTTTCGAAAATAAGCAGCGGCAATTCGAGCGTCTGCCAACGACATTAAAGGAAATTGCCCCAAGGTTGCTTCTCGTCTTCCTTTGGCTGTGGTGTAGCGGATCATCCAATAAGGCGAGCCTTGTTTACGGACGCAAAAGTATAGCCCTTCACCGTCTGAGTATTTTTTTGGTTCGGCTTTGCTGTATGCAATAACCTGTTTTGCTGTGAGTTTTCCCATGTTTACTCCATAGTTGCTGAAATAATGGAGGGGGCAATAATGGCTGCCCACCACCGATTTGCTTATTGAATCAGCAGCTAACCTGTTGTGGTGGCGAGTTAAATGCGAAAATTGGGTAACTTACTGCCCACCAATTTGCTCACCGCAAAATGCTTATTGAGCCAAAATGAGGGGGCTGCCCACCATTCTGCCCACCACTAAACAGGCAGTTGGTAACGGACATCTGCAAACCGATTTGGACGGGAAAAATAAAAAAGCCCTGTATTTACAAGCAAATAACAGGGCTTCTAAGACATTCTTGGACGGGTAAAAAAACTATTCGATGTTTTGGATCTGCTCTCGCATCTGTTCGATCAGAACCTTGAGATCCACTGCAGTACGGGTAACGCCGGCATCAATGCTCTTGCTGCTCAGGGTGTTGGCCTCTCGATTGAGCTCCTGCATGAGAAAATCCAGCCGCCGGCCAATGGCATCTTCGCTTTTCAGAGTATCGGACACCTCACCGATATGGGCATCCAGCCGGTCCAGCTCCTCGGCCACATCGCTTTTCTGAGCCAGCATCACCATCTCCTGGGCAACCCGCTCGGCATCCAGTTCCACTTTGGCTTTTTCGAACCGATCTCGCAGCGCTTTCTCCTGCGCCTCGAGCAATTCCGGCATACGCCTACGGACGTCGGCAACGAGATCACCCATGGTTTTCAGGCGATCTTCGAACAGTGGCCGCAGGCGCTCCCCCTCCCGCTCGCGCACCGATGCAAGTTCGGCCACGGTTTGCTCGAACAGTCCGACGGCAGCCTCTTTTGCAGGGCTATAATCCTGTTCCGGCACTGACAGCACGCCCGGCCACCTGAGTATGTCCAGGGCATTGATGTGGGCCGGATTATCCAGAATCCGGTTGATGTGGTTGGCCGCCTCATTCACCGCCTGGGCCATGTCTTCGCTGATCTCGAAACTTTGCGAGCCTTTCTCTGCCGACTGCAAGCGCATGGAGACATCCACCTTGCCCCGCTTCAACTGCTTTCTCAGTTCCTCCCGGAACCGGTTCTCCAGCTCACGGAACGCTTCCGGCAGGCGGAAGGAGGGTTCGAGATACCGGTGATTCACGGTCCGGATTTCACAGGTCAACGTTCCCCAGTCTCCCTGGACGTCCTTGCGGGCAAATGCAGTCATACTTCGGATCATGTCAGCTCCGCTTCGATAGTGTTGTATTGATGAAGTTTAACAGGCTCTTAACAGCAACGGCGAACCGGACAAAAGGCCAACCCCAACGTGATATACTGACCGGCCTTTTCGACAAACGTTCGCCCGGGACTCGCTCCCGGACATTCAAAACTGACTTCAGGAAAAACTATGCGTCCAAGCGGCAGAACGCCCGAACAACCCAGAGATGTTCGAATCACCCGCAACTACACCCGTCACGCCGAAGGCTCTGTGCTGGTGGAATTCGGGGACACAAAAGTCATCTGCACTGCCTCCGTCGAAAACAAGGTCCCTCCGTTTCTGAGGGGTGAAGGCAAGGGCTGGATCACCGCCGAATACGGCATGCTGCCCCGCTCTACCGGCAGCCGAATGGGCCGTGAAGCTGCCCGCGGCAAGCAGGGTGGCCGGACCGTCGAAATCCAGCGCCTGATTGGCCGCTCCCTGCGTGCAGCGGTGGATCTGACCGCTCTCGGTGAACACTCCATCACCATTGACTGCGATGTCATCCAGGCCGATGGCGGCACCCGCACCGCAGCCATCACCGGCGGCTGCGTGGCACTGGTTGATGCCCTGAACCACCTGGTTGCTGACAAGCGCCTCAAGAAATCTCCGCTCAAGCAGATGGTCGCCGCGCTTTCAGTCGGTGTTTACAAAGGCACCCCGGTGGTGGATCTGGACTACCCGGAAGACTCCGAGGCCGAAACCGACATGAACGTCATCATGACGGACCGGGGCGGTTTCATTGAGATTCAGGGGACTGCGGAAGGTGCACCGTTCGACCAGTCAGAACTGGACAGCATGCTGACTCTGGCCAAACAGGGTATTGAGCAGTTGTTTGAGATTCAGAAGGCGGCGCTGGCAGATTAAGTTTGTTGCCCGCGTGTCCGGAGGGGGAAACCTTTCCGGGACACGCTACAAGCACATCCATGTGCGCTCGTCTCCGGCCTTCCCTGGCCGGAGACGGTCCCGGAAAGGTTTCCCCCTCCGAACCCGCTACTGTTCGAAAAACCTCACAAGCCTGGGGTGCCTGCGTGGCAACGCTTTCCCAGACTGTTGAGGGCCATGGATGGCCCGATTCAAGCGCACAGGGAAGTGCTTGTAGCGTGTCTGGGGAAGCGTTGCCGCGCAGGCGCCTTCCTCAGAGCTTAGAAGCCGATTTCGATGTCGTAATCCATGATCACCGGGGCGTGATCAGAGAAGCGGGTTGAGTCGTCAATCCAGCCATCTTCGATGGTCTTGCGGATTCCTGGTGTCAGCAGCTGGTAATCCACCCGGATGCCGGCATTCTTGCGGGAACCCTCGGCCTGCTCGGGCCACCAGGTGAACTGATTGCTCTGCTTGTTGATCTCCCGGAAGCCGTCAACGCAGCCCATCTCATCGAACAGACGATCCAACCAGGCACGCTCGTGGGGCAGGAAACCGGAGAAATCCAGTTTGTGGTACAGCGGGCTGGCGTCGGTTACGTGATGGGCAGTCTGCAGGTTGGCGCAGAAGATGAACTGACGGCGCTTACGAAGGGTCTTTTGCATGTGCAGACCGAAGGACTCCATGAATTCGTCCTTGTGGTCGAGAACCGTCAGGTCGTCCTCGCCAATCAGCTCGTCCTCACGACCCAGCGCACAGGGCGCCAGGACGCAGGCAACCGAGACCTTGTCAAAATCGGCCTGAATGAACCGGCCTTCCCGATCGGCCTGTTCGTTGGCAAATCCATACATGATGGCCTTCGGGAAATGACGGGTGTATATGCCGACACCGCCATCTTCATTCTTTTCGCCATCAATAAAGTAGGCCTCGTAACCTTCCGGAATCAGGTTATAGTCCTCAATCTCGTAGGCCCGCATGCGATGGTCCTGAACGCAGACCACGTCAGCGTCCTGCTCCGCCAGCCAGTCGAAAAAACCTTTTTCAACAGCCTGGGCGAGGCCATTGACGCTGATTGATACTACCCGCATACGTGTTCCCTGATTCGGTTTGTGTGTATGATACCGTTTTTACGAGCTAATTAAAGATCAACACCCGCCAGAAGCCTTGTCATGCACGACTATCAGCAAAAATTTATCGAATTTGCCATCCGCCGGAATGTACTACGCTTTGGTGAGTTCACGCTCAAGTCGGGCCGAACCAGCCCCTACTTCTTCAATGCTGGACTTTTCAATACCGGGGACGACCTGCTTCAGTTAAGCAAGGCCTATGCCGCCGCGATCGCGCGCAGCGGCCTGGATTATGACATTATTTTCGGCCCTGCCTATAAGGGCATTCCGTTGGCCACCGTCACAGCAATGGCGCTGGCTACAGACGGTAACAGCAAACCCTTTGCGTTTAATCGTAAGGAAAAGAAAGATCATGGTGAGGGCGGCAACATTGTTGGCGCACCGTTGCAGGGCAAAGTACTGATTGTCGATGATGTGATCACCGCCGGTACCGCGATCCGGGAATCCATCGATATCATCCGGGCCGCCGGGGCTGAACCTGCAGGCGTGCTGATTGCTCTGGATCGCCAGGAAAAAGGCAACGGCGAACTGTCTGCCATCCAGGAAGTGGAAAAGGAATTCGGCATTCCGGTGGTGAGCATTATTCGTCTCGAGCAGGTTTTGGACTATCTTAAAGCCAACCCGGAGTTTGCCGGGCATGCCGAAAAGGTAGCCAGTTATCGGGATCGTTACGGAGTCTGATTGATGGCCAATCGTCTGACCGCACTGTCTGTTAAAACAACGGCGCTGGCGCTTGCCCTGGGGTTTTCTGCCCAGGCGGCTGCCAATATGTACCGTTACACGGATGAGAACGGCCAGATCGTAATCAGCAGCACCATCCCCCAGGAAGCCACCAAGCGGGGCTATGACATCCTGAGCAACAATGGCCGCGTGATCGAAACCATTCCACCGGCACCAAACGAAGAAGAAATTGCTGCCCGGGAAGCGGAAAAACAGCGCCAGAAGGAACTCGCAGAACAGCGCGAGCAAGACCGCGCGCTGCTGAAACGCTTCAGCCATCCGGATCAGGCCGCGAAAGCCATGCACCGGAAAATCCGCGAGCTAGAGGGTCTTATCCAGCTCAAGCGCGGCAATATATCTGTGATATCGAGCCAGCTGGATAACGAACAGAGTCGGGCCGCCAACATGGAGCGGGCCGGTCGCGAGATTCCCGAGGGCACGCTGGAGAAGATCCGGCGGCTGGAGGCCCAGATTCGCGACATTGAGCGGGAAATTGCCTCACAGACCCAGGAAATCGACGAACTACGAAAGGCTTTTGAGGACGACATCGAACGCCTGGAAGAAGTTACCGGCGAGGCACGAACTCTGCCACTGGATCACACCAAGACCGACAACTGATTCTGCACTGAAATTTCCGAGACCAAAAAAAAAGCCACCGGTGTTAGCCGGTGGCTTTTTCATTTCACTCACCTACCGATGAGGTGCTATCCACAATTCAGGCGGATGCAGTGCTCTTCTTGGCAGTGGAAGTGGTCTTGCGCGCAGTGGTCTTGCGTGCAGCCGTCTTCTTCGGCTCAACCGTTTTTTTCGCATCCTTCGCAGCGTCAGACACATCTTCCGCGGCTTCTGCAACTGCATCAGCGCCTTCGGCTGCTTCTTTTTCCAGCTTGGCGACCAGGTCACCAGCAAAGCTGCCAAAACGGCTGTTCAGGTTGCGCAGCTGATCGAACAGGCTATCGCTGTAGCCGTTGTAACGCTTGCGCAGGGTCTTCACGCTGTACTCGCGCGCTTCAGACTCGAGCTTCTCGGCGTAATCGAACGGCTTGGAAGCCAGCTTCTTCTGCTGCTCTTCAGCGGCGTTGATACCCTTGTCCACGATTTCCTGGAGCTGTTCCTGATAAGACTTGAGTTTACCCATGATAAATCCCCTTGGTTTCCTGAAAGTTCCAAGGCCCTGTCGAAACCAGTGCAACGAAGGCCTTACTTCAATCTCACCACCCAAGTTACGCCTTAAAATTAGAATGTTCATACTAAAAGCAGGAAGTGAACGAATAAGGGCTTTTACGGATTATTCACTTGATCCTGAAAACCCGGCTGGCATAATGCCGTGCTTTCACAGAAGCCCGTCTCCCCGTTTTATTCAGGCTCCATACGCTTAATCACCAAAGGCCTCGATCAGGCCCGTATGCGAGTAACCATGACCACCAGCAAAACCCGACAACCGCATTTCTTCATATTTCTTTTACCAGTGATTGCCGCCTCTTTCCTCCTTGCTGCCTGCCAGGAAGATTCCCGCGCCGTCAGCACCAGCTCTGACAGGGCCAGTGAAATCGCAAATTCGCGGCTGAACAAGGCGACCGACGGGCTCATGACCACACTTGGGCAGACTCGGGAAACCGGATATACAGCCACTGAGCCGAAGGAGTTGACATGGACAGCTCCACTGACCCGTGAGGACGGCTCGTCACTGGCACTTGGAGAGATTGCGGAATTCAGGGTCTACTATCGGTTCAGACACCAGGACAACTTCAAGGTTATCCACATTGAGAGTCCTGCAACCACAAGACTCTCTCTGGCGGAGATGGCGCCAGGCGCTTACGAGTTCGCCATCACCACCGTGGATATTCAGGGATTGGAGAGCCGGCGCTCAACGCCGGTCAACGTCGATCTGATCTGACTGAGGTTTACCAGCGGAAAATCACCCAGCTAGGCACCAACATGTCGGACTCGGTTTCCCGGATCCAACCGCCGCCATCCGCCGGCACCAGGTAATACTCCGGCCCGACTTCCGGTACAACCTTGATTTCCATCAGCTGTCCGTTGACCCGGTATTCATAGAACACTTCCTGCTCACCCGGGCGAATAACAATCTCGGGGCCCTGGCTTGCAGGCTGGTAATCCGAGATCACCACTGGCTCGTCGGGAGTTGTCACCGGCGTCTCATCCAGAGCGCCTTCTTCCTGGGCCAGAGCAGCCAAAGGCAGACAGGCGAGCAACAAAGCCGGGCAGGCGATTCGTTTCATTTTCGTGATACCCTTTCGTCCATCGATTTCAGTACAGAGTTGCATAAGCCAACCCACGCTTCAATCAGATTCCGGACCTGTTTTGACATGACCAGCAAAAACACACCACCTGTGGTTCTTGTGGACGGATCGTCCTATCTTTTCCGTGCTTATCATGCACTTCCACCGCTCACCACAAGCAAGGATCATCCGACAGGAGCCATTAAAGGCGTGATCAGCATGCTCCGCCGCCTGGAGCAGGATTTTCCCGGGTCCAAGATGGTGGTGGTGTTCGACGCCAAGGGCAAAACCTTCCGGCACGATCTCTATGAAGAGTACAAGGCCAACCGACCTCCCATGCCGGAGGATCTCGCCTGCCAGATCGAGCCTATTCACGAGATCGTAAAGGCCATGGGGCTGCCGCTGCTAACGGTGACAGGCGTTGAGGCCGACGACGTGATCGGCACCCTTGCCAACGAAGCAACCAGCAAAGGCATCGATGTGGTGGTCTCCACCGGCGACAAGGACATGGCGCAGCTGGTCAGCGATCACGTTACGCTGATTAACACCATGACCGAGACCCGGATGGACCGGGACGGCGTGGTGGAGAAATTCGGCGTTACTCCGGAGCAGATTGTCGATTACCTGGCCCTGGTGGGCGATAAGGTGGACAACATCCCCGGCGTCAACAAGTGCGGACCGAAGACCGCGGTCAAATGGCTTCAGAGCTACGACAACCTGGACAACGTCATCGAACACGCCGACGATATCAAAGGCAAGATCGGTGAATACCTGCGGGACGCAACGGAGACCCTGCCCCTGAGCCGTGAACTGGCGACCATCCGCACCGACGTGGAACTGGATTTTGGCCTGGAAGACCTGAAACTCCGGGAGCAGGACGACCAGCAATTGCTTGAGCTGTTCAGGGAGTATGAATTCCGAAGCTGGATCGCCGAACTCGAAGAGGACGAAAGTTCCTCTTCCAGCAATGCCAGAGCCGGCGATGAAAACCCCAAACCGGAAACCGGCGAAAAAGACTACAGCATCATCACCGACCAGAAAGAACTGGATCAGTGGATGGAGCGCCTTGGGGCGGCGGAGCTGTTTGCCTTCGACACAGAGACCACCAGCCTTCGCTACATGGACGCCGAAATCGTCGGTGTCTCCTTTGCCGTAAAGCCGGGCGAAGCCGCCTATGTCCCGCTGGGGCACGACTATATGGGCGCGCCCGAGCAGCTGGACCGTGATCAGGTGCTGGACCAGCTTAAACCACTGCTGGAGAACCCCGACGTGGCCAAGGTCGGCCAGAACCTGAAGTACGACAAGAACGTACTGGCCAACCACGGCATTACCCTGGAGGGCATTGCCGAAGACACCATGCTGGAATCCTACGTGCTGAATTCTGTCGCTACCCGGCACGACATGGACAGCCTTGCCATGTATTACCTGGGCGAGAAGACCATCAGCTTCGAATCCATTGCCGGCAAAGGCGCGAAACAGCTCACCTTCAACCAGATCGAACTGGAAAAGGCCGCACCCTATGCCGCCGAGGATGCGGACATTACCCTGCGCCTACACCAGACCTTGAGACCAAAACTGAAGGAAACCGGGAAGCTGGCCTCTGTCTACGAAGACATCGATTTGCCTCTGGTGCCGGTACTGTCGCGCATGGAGCAGCGCGGCACCCTGATCAGCGCCAGCACCCTGCGACAGCACAGCCAGGAACTGGCAGAGCGCATGGCGGAGCTGGAAAAAGAGGCCCATGAAGTGGCCGGGGAAACCTTCAACCTGGGCTCTACCAAGCAGCTGCAGGCGATCTTCTACGACAAGATGGGGCTGCCGGTCATCAAGAAAACCCCAAAGGGCGCGCCGTCAACAGCGGAGCCGGTGCTTCAGGAACTCGCCCACGAACACGAACTGCCGCGTCTGATTCTTGAGCACCGAAGCCTGAGCAAGCTGAAGTCGACCTACACCGACACGCTGCCGGAGCTGATTCACCATCGTACCGGCCGGGTACACACGTCCTACCATCAGGCTGTCACTGCTACCGGTCGACTGTCCTCGTCGGAACCCAACCTGCAGAATATCCCCATCAGGAGCGAACAGGGACGCCGTATACGGCAGGCCTTTATTGCGCCCGAGGGATACAAGCTCGTCGCTGCCGACTACTCTCAGATCGAGCTTCGGATCATGGCCCATCTCTCGGGAGACAAAGGACTGCTCAAAGCGTTTGAGAAGGGCGAAGACATTCACAAGGCAACGGCATCGGAAGTATTCGGGGTCAGCCTTGACGATGTGTCCTCAGACCAGCGTCGGAGCGCCAAGGCCATCAACTTCGGCCTGATCTACGGCATGTCCGCCTTTGGCCTTTCCCGGCAACTGGACGTTGAGCGCAAACTCGCCCAGGAATACATCGATCGTTATTTCGAACGCTATCCCGGCGTTCTTAAATACATGGACAACATCCGCAAACAGGCCCATGACGACGGTTTCGTGGAGACGCTCTTCGGCCGCCGCCTGTACCTGCCAGAGATAAACGCCCGCAACAAACAGCTGCAACAGGCTGCGGAGCGAACCGCTATCAACGCCCCGATGCAGGGTACTGCCGCGGATATCATCAAGCGGGCCATGGTGGATGTGGAGAACTGGCTGCTCAAAGAGCACGCCGATGAAGCTCGCATGACCATGCAGGTGCACGATGAACTGATTCTTGAGGTCAAAGAATCGGCACTCGACAAGATCCGATCAGGACTTGAGAAGCGCATGTCGGCAGCGGCCGAGCTGGACGTTCCCTTGCTGGTGGAAGCCGGCGTCGGCGACAACTGGGACGAAGCACACTGACACTCCCCAAAACAGGGCATGGACGCCCTTGCACGCACCGAAAACGCTCATACTTGCAAGCACTGAACCTGCCCTCAGCTTTCGCGGCTTGCCGCCAGGCCGCGGAGGTGCCAAGGCCGGCCGATTCTATCGCCTTTACGGCACGATATTCGCTACGATTCCAGAGTCGGCGCCGCCCCATCAGACACTCCGGGCTGCGCCATGTTGTGACACCCATCTCCGAGGCTCATACCATGACTTCTCTGGCATCTGAACGTAGCTGGCTGCTGGACCCCAGCGTGCTGAAACTGGTTCACCAGTGCCGCCGCCTGATTCACACGGAATTCGGCGTCAAACTGCACCTCACGGAAGAGCATCTGGAACAACAACTGGCCGATTACGCGCGGAAAACCCGCTCCAGTCAGCTGACTCGTGTTTGGGAGACCCTCAAAGAACGGGTTCCGCAGCTCAATATTGAGCCCGAGGAAGAAGATGACGCCCTCAAGCGTAACTACAGAGGCCAGGTCATTGCCGATGCTCCGCCCGCATCAGCGGAACAGGACGAGGAGGGACAGATCGACCCGCCACGGAAGAAAAAAGTCATCTACCGTGGCCAGGTGGTTGGCTGACCGGCCTTCAGCCGGCCAGATTCTCCGGATTTTAGAAGGACTTGCTTACTTCGAACGCAGCGCTCCAGGCGCTCAGATCGTACTCAGCAGCGTAAAGGCTTGGATCCTCGACACCAGGCGCCAGTTGCGCGATCTCGCTCGGGTTTTCATGCTGGTAATTCCGATCGTTGACTCGTGGATCGTCCGTGAACAAGAGCGTTCCAACCGCTACGTCGACCGTCCAGCCACTTTGGGCGTCAGCCCATTGGGCACCGAGAGTCAGCCAGTGACGATCACTGGAGGGAATTCGGGCGGTAACATACTGATTCACGGGCGACTCATCCCAGGCATATCCGGCTTTAAACGCCCATTCAGGCGAAGCCTGCCAGATAGCACCAGCGTTGATCTGCCAGCTGTTTTCCCATTGTTCGGTAACATGAGAAATCACAGCGCCTTCTTGCGGCGCACCACTAACGGCACCACCAGCTTCGGTGCTGACGATATCAAGCTCCTCGAATCGGCTCCAACGAGCGTAAGTTGCTCCAGCCAGAAGAGTAACGTTATCGGTAAGGCTGTGACGAAGCCCCAGGGTCGCGCTCTCAGGAATCGCAAGAGGCACCTTGATACTCTCTGAGGCGGACAGCGTCGGCCCCATCGGGTTGGACGGATTGGTTATGCCAGAGATTTCCAGGTCACCCTCCAGCTCGAGTTCCGTACCCGTCTGAAGCGTGAGGCCAATCTGAGTAGCGCTGGTCAGCTCATAAAGAAAGCCAACACGGAACGTCATGCCAACATCGTCACCCTCTGCATCCGCATAAGGCTCCTCAAGTGCAAGCGCCGCTGTCCCTACTTGAGCACTGATGTCCTGGTAGCGGCTCAAGCGTCCTTCCGCGTATAGGACATTCAAACCAACACCCATTGACAGGCCCTGGCCATTGTTAAGAGAAACCGAGGGCGTGAATGCGATCGCCGTGAGCTCTGTCTTGTCAGCGAAAAAACGCCCTGCAAAGTCGTTATCGTAATCCGCCGCCAAACCATAGGGCGCATGGATTCCAAAACCTACATCTATCGACTCGTTGATTTCATGACTTAGATAAAAATTCGGCAGCACCGCAGGGTCTGCAATATCCCCTCCGCTACTGGCCGGGCTTACAGGCACCGAGGGATTGTTTCTGGAGGTCCGGATACTACTTTCCTTGGCCTCAGCATCAATATCCAGAACCGCAGCACCAAACGAAATATTTGTGCCCGACAACTGGCTCATACCGGCGGGGTTAAAAAGAACGGTGGTCGCATTTTCGGGGTTGGCGGCGGCACCGGCGTTAGCGGTGCCCATCGCACTGGCGCTCTGCTCATTGAGGGAGAAGCCGCCTGCCAGGGTAGAGGCAGGTGCGGCGAGCGCCGCGAGGGTGGTAAGACGTACAGCTCGTGCAAGCGTTGAGGAACGGTGGTGCATGGTATCTCCTTATTGAATCGCGCGGAGTATACGCACCACCCCTTACTGGCCTCAAATGCCATCCCTAACGGTTCGGGGCCCTAACTTTCTACGACCAACGTCTTATGCTCAGCCGGTATTCAGTCATCCTGAATGGAAAGCTTGTCGACGGAAGACGAGAGCTTGTCGGCTCCCTGGGCGTCGGCACCCAGTTTGATCATCAGGCGCAGGTCGTTAGCAGAATCAGCATGAGCCAGGGCGTCCTCATAAGTAATCGACCCTTCTGCATAGAGCTGATAAAGCGCCTGGTCAAAGGTCTGCATGCCGGATTCGTTGGATTTGGACATCAGCTCTTTCAGCCGATGCACCTCGCCCTTCCGGATGAGGTCCGATACCAGCGGGGTATTGATCAGCACCTCGATAACCGCCTTACGGCCCTTGCCATCTGGCGTTGGCACCAGCTGCTGAGCCACGATCGCCTTGAGGTTCAGGGACAGGTCCATCCAGATCTGGTTGTGCTGTTCCGGCGGGAAGAACTGGATGATCCGGTCCAGCGCCTGGTTGGCGTTGTTGGCGTGCAGGGTCGCCAGACACAGGTGACCGGTCTCGGCGAATTGCACGGAATATTCCATGGTCTGCCGGGTACGAACCTCACCGATCAGAATAACGTCTGGTGCCTGGCGCAGGGTGTTCTTCAGGGCCACTTCAAAGCTCTCGGTGTCGATACCCACCTCGCGCTGGGTGACGATACAACCCTGATGCTGGTGCACGAATTCGATCGGGTCTTCGATGGAAATGATGTGGCCACGGCTGTTGCGGTTACGATGCCCGAGCATGGCCGCAAGGGACGTAGACTTGCCGGTACCGGTAGCGCCCACGAACATGATCAGGCCACGCTTGGTCATGGCCAGTTCCTTGATTACCTCCGGCAACGACAGATCATCGATTTGCGGGATCTTTACCTCGATCCGACGCAGCACCATCCCGCACAGGTTGCGCTGGAAAAAGGCAGAAACACGGAAACGGCCAATGCCACGGGCACTGATAGCGAAGTTACACTCATGGGTTTCCTCGAATTCGGCGCGCTGCTTGTCGTTCATGGCGCCGTAAACGAACTCCCTGGTCTGCTCCGGCGTCAACGCGTTCTTGGTGACCGGTAGAACCTTCCCGTTCACCTTCATACTCGGCGGCACACCCGCTGTAATAAACAGGTCCGAACCGCCCTTCTCCACCATCAGCCGTAACAGTTTTTCGAATTCCATTTTTGTACCCAGTCTTCTTTGTTTGGTGCCTGACTTCCAGGCACCAGGAACCTACCAGTTAAAAATTATCGGGCATCTTGGCCTTGGCCCGCGCCGCTTCACGGGAAATAAGCCCTTTCTGCAGCAGCCGCTCCAGGCACTGGTCCAACGTCTGCATGCCCAGTGAACCGCCGGTCTGGATCGACGAATACATCTGCGCGATCTTGTCTTCCCGGATCAGGTTCCGGATCGCAGACGTACCGATCATGATCTCGTGCGCCGCAATCCGGCCGCCGCCCATTTTCTTCATCAGGGTCTGGGATATAACTGCCTGCAGGGATTCTGACAGCATCGACCGCACCATGGACTTTTCCTCCGCCGGGAACACGTCGACCACACGGTCAATGGTCTTGGCGGCAGAGGTGGTGTGAAGTGTGCCGAACACAAGGTGGCCCGTTTCGGCCGCCGTCAGCGCGAGGCGGATGGTTTCCAGATCCCGAAGCTCACCCACCAGAATGATGTCGGGGTCTTCCCGCAGTGCTGAACGCAGTGCTTCGTTGAAGCCCAGGGTATCGCGGTGAACTTCACGCTGGTTGACCAGACATTTCTTGGAGTCGTGTACAAATTCAATGGGGTCTTCAATGGTAAGAACGTGTTCGTAGCGGGTGTCGTTGATGTAATCGATCATCGCCGCCAGCGTGGTGGACTTACCCGAGCCGGTCGGGCCGGTCACCAGAACCAGCCCCCGGGGCACTGAAGACACGTCCTTGAACACCTGCCCCATACCCAGATCTTCCATGGTCAGTACTTTGGAAGGGATGGTCCGGAACACGGCGCCTGCGCCACGGTTCTGGTTAAAAGCGTTAACACGGAAACGGGCGACGCCCGGAACTTCGAAGGAGAAGTCGGTTTCCAGGAATTCCTCGTAGTCCTTACGCTGCTTGTCATTCATGATGTCGTAGATGAGCCCGTGGACTTCTTTGTGCTCCATGGGCGGCAGGTTGATGCGGCGTACATCACCATCAACACGAATCATCGGGGGCAAACCGGCAGAGAGGTGCAAGTCAGACGCACCCTGTTTCGCCGAAAAGGCAAGCAGTTCAGTAATATCCATAGGAATCCTCGGAAGGCTTTTTCTTTTATCCCGGTAGCTTCCGCCCGGCGGGGCCCCGGCGCGGTTCACTTGGCATTTCAGTGACCTGCGGGTAACGTGTCACCGTACAAGTGACAGACCGAGCGTGGCATTCTCACACTATGAGCAGCATAGCAGACAACATCGGGAGCGTAACCCGACGCATACAAAAAGCAACATTGCAGGCAGGCCGTGCGCCCGGGTCTGTGCATTTGCTCGCCGTCAGCAAAACCCGACCACCGGAAGACCTGCGGGAAGCCTTCGCTGCCGGGCAGCGGGCCTTTGGTGAGAACTACCTCCAGGAAGCGCTGAAAAAGATCGAGGCGCTGTCTGGTCTTGACGGACTGGAATGGCATTTCATCGGCCCGATCCAGTCCAACAAGACCCGGCAGATGGCCTCTGCCTTCGCCTGGGTGCACAGCGTGGACCGCCTCAAGATTGCCCGTCGCCTGAGCGAACAGCGCGATCCTGCGCTGCCGCCATTGAATATCTGTCTTCAGGTCAATATTAATGAGGAAGAGAGCAAATCCGGCTGCACTCTGGATGAGCTGCCGGATCTGGTGGCCGAAATCGGCGAATTGCCAAACCTCAGCCTGAGAGGGCTGATGGCCATTCCGGATCCGGATCAGCCCGAAGCAGGGTTAAGAGCCAGTTTCCGGAAACTTGCCAATACTCTGAAACAGCTGCGGTCAGACCATCCCGACGCCGGCCCACTCGACACACTGTCGATAGGCATGTCCGGCGACCTGGAAGTCGCGATTGCGGAAGGCGCCACCTGGGTACGGGTCGGCACTGCCCTATTCGGCAAACGCCCAGTAAAGAGCTGAACCGGCCGGTTCCTGCTATGATCAGGGCCGGACGTTTAACCGATCAACCGGGGAGTTAACCTTGAGCACATCACCAACCATTTCTTTTATTGGCGCCGGCAACATGGCCAGCGCCATCATTGGCGGTATGCTGGATAACGGCTATAAGGCCGGCAATATCTGGGTCAGCGCGCCGGATGACGCGCACCTGCAGACAATCCGCAAGCGCTTTGGCGTAAGCGTCACCACAGACAACCGGTACTGCGCCCAGCAGGCTGACATGGTAGTTCTGGCGGTGAAACCCCAGGTCATGGCCGATGTCTGTCGCGACATTGCACCAGTGGTCCAGAACACTCGCCCACTGATGGTATCCATCGCCGCCGGCCTGACAGCGGATACCCTCGATGGTTGGCTTGGTGGCGGCCTGCCGATGGTTCGGGTAATGCCCAACACACCGTCCCTGGTCGGCAAAGGGGCTGCAGGCCTGTTTGCCAACAAAGAAGTGAAAGACAAACAGAAGAAGATGGTGGAATCGGTGTTCGAAAGCATCGGGTCAGCGCTCTGGGTTGAGGACGAAAACCTGCTGCACGCGGTTACCGCCCTCTCCGGCAGCGGCCCCGCCTATTTCTTCCTGATGCTTGAGGCGCTTGAGGAAGCGGCCACCGAGGCTGGCATCGCCGCCGGAACCGCGAGGGAACTGGCTATCCAGACCATGGCGGGAGCCGCGGAAATGGCCGGTCGAAGCGAGCACGATCCCGGCCAGCTCAAGCGTAATGTGATGTCTCCTGGCGGAACCACCGAACAGGCCATCAACACGTTCGAGGAAGGTGGTATGCGCGATCTGGTAGCCAAAGCGTACAAGGCCGCCTTCAAGCGTTCGGAAGAAATGGCCAAAGAACTGGCAGGCAAACAGTAACCGATAACGGAGACACGGCTTCATGCTGGCAGATATTCTGATTACCATCCTGCTCATCGCATCCACCTTTTACCTGACCATTGTGCTGCTTCGGTTCCTGCTTCAACTGGCCAGGGCCGACTTCTACAATCCCATCACTCAATTCGTGGTCAAGGCCACCAATCCACCGCTACGCCCGCTACAGCGGGTTATTCCTGGCCTGGGCGGTTTCGATGGAGCTTCGCTGGTTCTTGCAGTCATCATTCAGGGCATCACCTTCTTCCTGATCCTGGTGGCGCTGAACGGCGGCATTCCGGCCATAAATCCGATTACGCTGCTGGTGTGGGCGGTACTGAACGTACTGGACCTGATCGTGAAGATCTATTTCTGGTCGGTAATTGCAGTGGTCGTCGTCAGTTGGATCGCGCCGGGCAGCGGCCATCCGGCCATCCAGCTGGTCGCCCAGATCACCGAGCCGGTCATGCGCCCGGTGCGCAATATCATGCCCTCCATGGGCGGCCTGGACCTGTCACCCATCATCGTTTTCCTGATTCTGAACGTGATCTCAGTGGTGATTGAACACATGAAAATGGCCGCAGGCCTCGGCTCCATCGGGCTCGGTATGTAAACGCCGTCTCAAATATACACTTTGTAACACTTAGCCACGAAATCCATCATTCCCGAGCTGCAAAGTCATGTAACTGATTTTGCAGCTTTTTTAGTGAATTTCCGGCAAGTTTGGCCATTTCTTCCACTCCGGCCCAGCCACAAACTTGGAAATAACAGGATAGTATTAACGGTAATTAATCCGTCACCCGTGAGCACCCCGTTCTGAGCGGGATACCAGGAAGTCGCGCAGAAGGAAAATCCGATGAACCAACAGGGAACTCTGTCGCAGCAGGTAGAGGCTTATCACAACTGGAAAAAAGAGCTGATCCGCCAGATCGGCAGGTACCGGCTGTGGCTGCAGGATAACAATCTGTTCTCCGACGATGTCAGCACCCGCATACGCCACGGGCTGGAGCTGCTGATTGAGGATGAACTGACCATTGCGTTTGTCGGCGAATACTCCCGCGGTAAAACCGAACTGATCAACGCCCTGTTCTTCTCCGAGTATGGCCAGCGCATGCTCCCGTCTCAGGCGGGGCGCACGACCATGTGCCCCACGGAGCTGTTCTTCGATCGCAGCGCCAATGAAAACTACCTGCTCCTGCTTCCCATCGAGACCCGAAACGGCGAACTGTCCCTGCAGCAGTTGCGCAAGCAGCCGGAACGCTGGGTCAAACATGAGCTGGATGAGCGCGACCCTGAGATCATGCGGGAGGTGCTTGCCGAGGTTGCCCGCGTCAAGAGTGTGCCACCTGAGGAGGCTCGCGCACTCGGCTTCGACGAAGGCATGCTCGAGAATGATCGCAACAACCCGGGCAATGTACTTGTACCTGCCTGGCGGAACGCACAGATCAGCATCCGCCACCCCCTGTTCGAGCGCGGCCTGCGGATCCTCGATACGCCGGGCCTGAATGCTCTTGGCTCCGAGCCGGAGCTGACGATCAGCATGCTGCCCCGCGCCCATGCGGTGATCTTTGTGCTGAGTGCCGACACCGGTGTGACTGCCAGCGACATGACCATCTGGAAAGAGCACATCGACACCCAGCACGCCGATCATCGCGCCGGCCGCTTTGCCGTGCTGAACAAGATCGACGTGCTCTGGGATGACCTCCAGGGCGAGCGCCACACCAACGAGGCGATTGAGCGGGTGCGCGGTTATACGGCCGACCACCTGGGCATGCGCCAGCACGATGTTATCCCGGTTTCTGCCAAGCAGGGGCTGGTCGCAAGGGTAAAGAAAGACAACGACCTGTTTGACCGTTCCAATATCAATCAGCTTGAGCAGCTGATTATCCAGCGCATTCTCATGCACAAGGAACAGCTGATCACCCAGAGTCTGATCAACGACCTGCTAGGCATGCTCCAGAACAGCCAGGCAGCCATGCAGTACCGCCTCGAATCCCTGGAGGAAGAACTCCAGGCGTGCGCGGGCGTTACCATGGACAAGGCAGCGCTGGGCCGCCTCGCAGAACGCGCCCAGAAAGACTACGACTTTTACTACAAGAAGCTGATCACCCTGCGCTCCAGCCGTCGCCTCATGGACTCCCAGGGCGACCTGCTGAAGAAGCTGGTGAGCGAAGACCGCTTCGAAGCCCATGCGGAACATGTCCGTACCAGTATGTCGAAGAGCTGGACCACTGCCGGGATGAACCGCGCGATGGATCAGTTTTTCGAACTGCTCGAAAGCGACTTGACCAACCTTCTGAGCGAAGGGCACCTGGCCGAAAAAATGGTGGGCGCGATTTACCGTCGCTATAACGAAGACAACCGGGCCCGTCACCTTGAGCCCATCCCGCTGCGGGCCGGGCGCCATGTTATTGCCATCCGCGAGTTGCGCAAAAAAGCGAGACGCTTCCGCATCAGTCCGAAGAACCTGCTCACCGAGCAGTCGGTCCTGGTTCGCCGTTTTTTCAATGTCATGGTGGGCGAAGCCCGCACACTGCATGCCCGTGTACGCCAGGACGTTGAGCGCTGGCCATCGGAAGCCCTGCTACCGATCATGCAGTATTCCATGGAGCAGAAGCAGCTTCTGGAGCACCAGATCCGGCGCCTTCGCGATATGGTCCGCAACGACAAGGACAGCCGCACCGAGCGCCTGCGCCTGACCAACACCATTGCCGACCTGCGCAGGCAACTGGAACTGGCCGACGCGATGCAGCGCCAGATCCGCAAACCGGCCCCCACCCTGATCCAGCAAAAAGTGGTGAACATCTCCGGCGCTGTGTAGTGTCCCGCAAGCGCGACCATTCAGGCGGTTGCAGCCATCATGCCCCGGCTTTAAACTGCTGGGCTGGCGATGGCTTTGTCATTGCTTTTCCAGACACTTACGGATCGAACCAGGAACCATTCGCGCCGATGCCTGATACCCTGCCTGCGGATTCTGTCGGGATTGTCTCCCCGCAGACCTATCATTTCGACGCTCCCATCGATCTGGCCTGCGGCCAGTCCCTGGAAAACTACGACCTGGTGGTGGAAACCTACGGCACCCTGAATGCCGACGCCAGCAATGCCGTTCTTATCTGCCATGCCTTGAGTGGCCATCACCACGCGGCCGGCTACCACTCTGCCGAGGACCGCAAACCCGGCTGGTGGGACAGCTGTATCGGCCCCGGAAAACCCATCGATACCGATCGTTTTTTTGTTGTCAGCCTGAACAATCTGGGGGGCTGCCACGGCAGCACCGGCCCCAACAGCATCAATCCCGAAACCGGAAAGCCGTTTGGCCCGGAGTTTCCGGTTATCACCGTGGGCGACTGGGTCAAGAGTCAGGCGCTGCTGGCAGATCGGCTCGGCATTCAATGCTGGGCGGCCGTTGTTGGCGGTTCCCTCGGCGGCATGCAGGCCCTGCAGTGGAGCCTGGACTACCCCGATCGCCTGCGGCATGCGGTGGTGATTGCGTCCACTCCGCGATTGACCGCCCAGAATATTGCCTTCAATGAAGTGGCACGCCAGGCAATAACCTCTGATCGGGAGTTTCACGACGGGCGCTATTACGACTTTGATACGGTTCCCAGGCGTGGTCTTATGCTGGCGCGGATGGTTGGCCATATCACGTATCTGTCTGATGCCTCCATGGGCGAGAAATTTGGCCGCGAACTCCGTGACCAGGCTTACAAGTTTGGTTATGACGCGGAGTTCCAGGTCGAGAGCTACCTCCGCTATCAGGGCGAACGCTTTTCCGAATCGTTTGACGCCAACACCTACCTGTTGATGACCCGTGCCCTGGACTACTTTGATCCGGCCTACGAGTTTGGCGGCGACCTCTCGAAAGCACTGGCAGCGGCCAGTTGCGAATACCTGGTGTTGTCATTCAGCACCGACTGGCGCTTCACGCCGGCCCGCTCGGAAGAAATGGTCAATGCCATGATTGGCGCGCGCAGGAAGGTCAGCTACGCCGAGGTGGACGCACCCTGGGGGCACGACGCGTTTCTGATTCCGACCCCGCGGTACACTGACATCTTTAACGCCTATATGGACCGGGTAGCACGGGAGGTCGGCGCATGAGACCGGATCTCGAAATCATCCAGCAGTGGGTTCAGCCCGGCCACCATGTTCTGGACCTGGGCTGTGGCGACGGCACTCTTCTTGATTTCCTCCAGCGGGAACGGGGTGCCAGTGGCTTCGGCCTGGAGATAAACCCGGACCACATCACCGCCTGCATGGGCCGCGGAGTGGCGGTTATCGAACAGAACCTGGACACCCAGGGGCTGGGGAACTTTGAAGATGGCAGTTTCGATATTGTTCTGATGACCCAGGCGCTTCAGGCGGTCCGGCGTCCTGACAGGGTACTGGATGAAATGCTGCGGGTTGGCAGCGAAGGCATCGTGACCTTCCCCAACTTTGCTCATTGGCGATTGCGCTGGGGACTGACTTTGAGCGGTCGTATGCCCGAATCCGAGGCACTGCCGTATAAATGGTATAACACGCCCAACATAAGGTTGTGCACCTTCAAGGATTTTGAGGCACTGTGCCGTCAGAAAGGCATCAGGATCAAAAGCCGCCGGGTGGTTGATGGCCAGCACCAGAACAGTTGGCTGGCTCGTCTCTGGCCGAACTTGTTGGGCGAAATTGCCATTTACCGAATCACACGGGAGACCTAGCAATGATCGCAAAAACCTTTTCCACATTCCGTACGCTGCTGGCAATCACGCTGATTGGCCTGTTCAGCCTGCAGGCACAGGCCGGCTCGAAGGATTTCGGAGACTACAAGGTACTCTGGAGTGTCCTGCCCAGCACCTTCCTGGCTCCGGAAGTCGCCCAGGCCAATAATCTTCAGCGGAGCAAGGGCATAGGCATCGTCAATATCTCCATCATGGAGGAAAACGACGATGGCTCAATGTCCCCGGTGAGCGGCCAGGTCGAGGGCAAGGTAACCAACGATGTCCAGCAGGTACGCTTCCTGGCGTTCCGCCGCATCCAGGAGGGCGACTCCGTGTACTTTATTGCCGAGTATCAGTATTCCTCCGGCGAACTGATGACTTTCAATATTACCGCACGCCCTACCGGACACCAGCAGGACCTGGCGGTACGGTTTGCTCACACACTGTTCAGCGATTAAGCCTATATGACCAACCGACTTGTCATCGCCAGCAATAACAGGGGCAAAATCGCCGAGTTGACCGAGCTCCTGGCACCTCTTGGCATGACGCCGATTGCCCAGGGCGAACTGGGCGTCGGTGAAGCCGAGGAGCCGGCGGTCACCTTTGTAGAAAACGCGATTCTCAAGGCGCGCCACGCGGCCCGGGAAACCGGGCTGCCAGCACTCGCTGACGACAGTGGTCTGGCGGTGGACGCGCTTGAAGGCCGCCCGGGCGTGCGCTCTGCCCGCTTTGCCGGCGATGATGCAACCGATCAGGACAATGTGGACGCCCTGCTGGACGCCATGGCGGGCGTGCCGGACGGGCAACGGGGCGCCCAGTTTCACTGTGTGCTGGTATACCTGCGCCATGCCGAAGACCCGACCCCGATCATCTGCCATGGCCGCTGGCCGGGCTCGATCCTCAGATCCCCTCAGGGCGATGGCGGCTTCGGTTATGACCCGGTGTTCCTGGCACCAGAGCATGGCTGCAGTGCGGCGGAACTGTCCCGCGCCGAAAAGGGCAGCATCAGCCACCGCGGACGCGCCCTGAAGATTCTGCTGGATCAGCTGAAGGCCGAGGCCTGAAACAGTTGAGTAATACCAGCCCCGGGGACGATCAGCAGCCAGCGGCGGTTAGGCCGCCGTTGAGCCTCTATATTCACGTACCCTGGTGCGTGCGGAAGTGCCCCTACTGTGACTTCAACTCCCACGCTTTCACCGGGACAATCCCGGAATCCGCCTATCTGCAGGCTCTGCTCGAAGATCTCGACCAGGACCTGGCCTTTGCCACCGATCGACCAATAGAGACCGTGTTCATCGGAGGCGGCACTCCGTCCCTGATGAGCGGCGACTTCTACGATCGCCTGTTCAGGGAACTGCGGGCACGCCTTGCCTTCGCCACAAATGCCGAAATTACCCTGGAAGCCAACCCCGGCACGCTCGAAGCCGGCCGGTTCGACGCGTTCCGGGCAGCGGGCATCAACCGTCTGTCCATCGGGGTCCAGAGTTTCAATCCCGACCATCTCAAAACGCTGGGGCGCATTCACGATGCCGATGCCGCCCACCGGGCCATACGCGCCGCTCGCCGTGCCGGGTTCGATAACTTCAATATCGATCTGATGCACGGTCTGCCGGGCCAGACGCCCGGGCAGGCACTTGAGGACATCCAGACTGCCCTGGACTACAAACCACCGCATCTCTCCTGGTACCAGCTGACCCTCGAGCCCAATACCGAGTTTTACAGCCGTCCGCCAGAACTGCCCGACGACGATCATCTCTGGGACATCTATCGCCGGGGTTCCGATTACCTGCACCAACACGGCTACGAGGATTACGAAGTCTCGGCCTGGAGCCTCCAGGGAAGGGCCTCCCGTCACAATCTGAACTACTGGACGTTCGGGGACTACCTGGCCCTCGGGGCTGGGGCCCACGGCAAGATCAGCCTGGTGGACGGGGGTATCAGGCGATACTGGAAGACCCGGCAGCCGGACGCTTACCTGAACCGGATCGGCAGCCGAACGGCCGGTTCTGATGCGATTGCCGTGGACGATCTGCCGCTGGAATTCCTGATGAACGCCCTCAGACTGAAAGAAGGAGTGGATGAAAGCCTTTTTTCTGAACGAACGGGTTTACCCCTGACAACAGTTGGAGTAAAACTTGAACAACTGCGGAATGAAAAGCTGCTGGTAAGCGATCGACTCCAGGCAACCGACCTGGGCCAGAGATACCTTAACAGCCTGTTGGAGCGTTTTCTGTAATGGACCCTGCACACGGAGTGGCAGCATTTCCCAAAAGCCTGAAAGCCAGCCTGGTCGTGGCTGCCGTGCTGCTGTTCGCTCTGCTTATGGTCAACCAGCCTCTGCAGACGGCATCAGCACCCCAGGGTATCGTGAGCTATCAGCTGGCCGGGACTGCCGATCAGGCCCACGCCATTTTTCGCAGCTGGGGAAGCGAAGGGGTTGCCTGGGCGAAGGTTTCGCTGTGGCTGGACTTCCTGTTCATTCCTGCCTACATGCTGGCCCTGATTCATCTTACCCGGCACTTTACCCGTGATCGCCCCGGCATTCGCGAGCGGGTGGGTGCCCGTTGGGTACGGGCCCTGTTCGCAACTGCCGGTCTGAGCGACGGTGCAGAGAACATTCTGTTGCTGAACAATTTCAACCCGCCCACCGATGAGATGAGCCTGTCCGCAACCCTATGCGCACTCATCAAATTCACGGCGCTCACGCTCGGCATCGCCGGGCTGGTCATCATCCGGGCGTCACGGCGCCACCCGCTCGCGCATCACTGACCCCCGATCAACGCCTCTTAATTGGTGCGATAGAACAACAGGTCCCAGACACCGTGACCGAGGGTTTCGCCCCGCTTCTCAAACTTGGTAATTGGACGGTCGTCAGGGCGCGGTGAATAGCCACCGGTCTCCTGGGTGTTGGCAAAGCCCTCGGACTCGCTCATCACCTCGAGCATATGCTCGGCATAATTCTCCCAGTCGGTCGCCAGGTGCAGAATGCCGCCTACCCTCAACTTGTGACGAACCCGCTGGACAAACTCGTGCTGGATCAGCCGGCGCTTGTGATGCTTTTTCTTGTGCCAGGGATCGGGGAAGAACACCATCACGCGATCCAGGCACGCATCCGGAAGGCAGAGGTCAATCACATCGTTGGCATCAATACTGTAAATCCGGACGTTTTCCAGGCCACGGTCCTCGATCTCCTTGAGCAACGCGCCAACACCGGGCTGATGAACTTCAACCCCGATAAAATCCTGTTCGGGAGCGGCCTCAGCCATGTCGGCCAGAGACCGCCCCATACCAAAACCGATTTCCAGGTTCAGCATGTTGTCGCGGCCGAACACTTCCCTGGGATCAATCATTCCGTCCTCACGGGTCAGCCCGTACTTCGGCCAGCTCCGCTCGAACGCCTTTTTCTGGCCTTCCGTCATCCGGCCCTGGCGCAAAACAAAGCTGCGCACACCGCGACGGGTGGTGACCGGCGAATCGGCGGCCTCTTTGGGATCTTGCGGTTCTTTATGGTCTGTCATCTGCAATCCTTAACCGCAGGCAGCGGGTCATGGTTAACGGGATTTGCCAACAGTTTACCAGAGTGTTGTCGCTCAGGCGGAGACCACCGAGTTGCGGCCCTGCTGTCGGTCGAGCTGCCGGTAACCCAGAGCCTCAACCAGATGGCTCTGTCGTAGCTCCTCGCTGCCTTCAAGATCGGCAAGCGTTCGGGCAACTCGCAATATGCGGTGCAGTGCACGGGCCGAAAGCCCCAGCTTTTCCATGGCACCGGTGAGCAACTGCTCGCCCTGGCGATCCAGCCGGCACGCAGCCTGCAACGCACGCCCGGACAAGGCCGCATTCAGGCAACCCCGCTCTGATTGCCGGGCTCTGGCAATCAGGACACGCTCCCGGACGGTGGCGCTGGTTTCGCCATCCCCGCCCGACTGCATCAATACGTCGCCACCCTGCACAGGCACCTCCACATGCAGATCAAACCTGTCCAGAAGGGGGCCGGAAATTTTCGACCGGTAACGGGTAACCTGTTGCGGCGTACACTGACACTCGATGGTGGGATGACCACTGTAGCCACAGGGGCAGGGATTCATTGCAGCCACGACCTGAAATCGCGCCGGAAAATTCACCTGCCGTGCTGCCCGGCTGATCGAGATTTCGCCGGTTTCCATCGGCTCACGCAGGACCTCCAGCACCCGGCGTTCAAACTCTGGCAACTCGTCGAGAAACAGTACGCCCCGGTGAGCCAGTGAGATTTCTCCGGGCCTGGGGCTGCTGCCGCCGCCCACCAGGGCAACCGCCGAGGCGGTATGATGGGGCGCCCGGAAAGGAGGCTGACGCCAGCCCCCGGAACGAACCGGCAGCCCGGCCACCGAGTGTACGCTGGCGACTTCCATGGCCGCAGCATCATCGAGGCCCGGGAGAATTCCGGGCAGGCGACTGGCCAGCATACTCTTGCCGGTGCCGGGTGGGCCGAAGAACAAAAGATTGTGGCTACCTGCCGCAGCCACTTCCAGTGCCCGGCGGGGAACCCGCTGACCACGGACATCCGACAGGTCCGGCAGTTCCCGGTTGCTGCCCGGCGCCTGTTCCAGCGACGACCTGGGCACCGGCACCAGGCGGGCGCGACCGCTCAGGTGCTCGCAGATGGCCAACAGGTGGCCGGACGCCAGGACGTCACCCTGGCTGGCCAGGGCCGCCTCCTCGGCATTGCCCTGGGGAACCAGCAGGCTTCGTTGCGCCTGCCGGGCGGCTAGCACCGCCGGCAGCACACCTTTAAGTGGCCTCAATGCACCATCAAGGGACAATTCGCCGAGAAATTCGCAGTCCGAAAGGCTCTCGGCCGGAACCTGGCCCGAGGCCGCCAGGATGCCCAGGGCAATAGGCAGATCAAAGCGACCACCCTCTTTGGGCAAGTCGGCAGGGGCAAGATTAATGGTGATTCTCCGGGCGGGGAACTCGAACCCGGCGTTCAGAAGGGCACTGCGAACACGCTCTTTGCTCTCCCTTACACCGGTTTCCGGCAGCCCCACAATCGAGAGCGCAGGCAAGCCGCCTGAGAGATGGACTTCAACGGTAACGGCGGGCGCCGACACGCCAATGGTGGCGCGGGAATGAACGATAGCAAGCATGACAACCTTCCATGGTAATGACCGGAACTGCTTGCCCGGCGTCCTGCCGGGCGTGTCCGTGGTTTACTGTTTTGGCAGGGAATTTTCCAGTTCGGCTACCCGCTTCTCGAGTGCGTCCACCTTTTCACGGGTCTTCAGCAGGACCGCCTGCTGGGCGTCGAACTCTTCCCTCGTTACCAACTCCAGGCGGGACAGGACGGACATCACGGTGGCCCGGGCCTGGGTTTCAAAATCTTCCCGTGCAGCGCGGGCCATGTCCGGTACAAACTGGCCAAACTGGCCCTGCAGCTGAGCAAAAATATCCTGTGGACCTTTCACACATCACCTCACACATTTCTGAAATATCCGGCTTCGACTAAAAGAGAGGGCCTGTTACCGGTTTGCAGGAGTGTATCACACCGCAGCCCCTGCCATACTGTAGGCGGTCGGCCCTATAATAGCGGTCGAACGGTCAGGCAGCCCGCTCCAATTTGGCTCACTGGCCGGCTACCCGCTTCATTTTGGTGCACAACTTTGCGCCATTCTGGTACGCGGACATCGTAGCCTGTTGTTTTAAATATATTTTTTTGCGTTGGCATACCCGATGCTAAAGCTCTCGTACGCAATCCGCACGATTGGTGTGCGAGGTGGCAGCATCCCGAGCTCAACAACCGGCCGACGGGCCCTCACTGTTGAGACGGCTTTACCAAGGAGAAAGCAATGAAACTTGTGACAGCGATCATCAAGCCTTTCAAATTGGACGATGTCCGTGAGGCATTATCCGAGATTGGCGTTCAAGGCGTAACCGTCACTGAAGTCAAAGGCTTCGGTCGGCAAAAAGGCCACACAGAACTCTATCGTGGCGCGGAATACGTGGTGGATTTCCTGCCCAAGGTGAAGGTGGAAGTTGCTATCGGCGACAACCTTCTGGACCAAGTTATCGAGTCCATCACCAAGGCGGCCAACACCGGCAAGATCGGTGACGGCAAGATCTTCGTGACTGAACTGGCTCAAGCCATCCGGATCCGGACTGGCGAAACCGGCGAAGAAGCGGTCTGAACCAGCTCTGATTTTTCGATCAGCCAACGCAAAAAAATTTATAACCTGAAAAGCCTCGTGCGGAGGGCTTCATATGGAAAGCAATCTTAATCACATTTTTGAACTCCAGTATGCGCTGGATACCTTTTACTTCCTGATTTGCGGTGCCCTGGTCATGTGGATGGCCGCTGGCTTTGCCATGCTGGAAGCCGGCCTGGTGCGTGCCAAGAACACCACTGAAATCCTGACCAAGAACGTGGCCCTGTTTGCGGTCGCCTGTACCATGTACCTGATTGTCGGCTACGACATCATGTACGACGGCGGTATCTTCCTGAGCGGTGTAACAACCGTTGCCGAGATGGACGACGCAGCGATCGCGGGCGTTATTGCAGCCTCCACTGAAGCCGGCTTCGGCGACATGGGCGAATACAGTGGCGCTTCTGACTTCTTCTTCCAGGTTGTTTTCGTTGCAACCGCCATGTCCATCGTTTCCGGCGCCGTGGCTGAGCGCATGAAGCTCTGGGCCTTCCTGGCTTTCGCCATCGTTATGTGTGGCTTCATCTACCCGATGCAGGGTTCCTGGACCTGGAACGGCGACGCGGTATTCGGCATGTACGAGCTGAGCTACAGCGACTACGCCGGTTCCGGTATCGTTCACATGGCAGGCGCAGCAGCGGCCCTGGCAGGCGTTCTTCTCCTCGGTGCCCGTAAAGGCAAGTACGGCGCCAAAGGCGAAATCCGTGCCTTCCCGGGCGCCAACCTGCCCCTGGCAACGCTTGGTACCTTCATCCTCTGGATGGGCTGGTTCGGCTTTAACGGCGGCTCCACCCTGAAGCTGGGTGGCATCGGTGTCGCCAACGAAGTTGCCAACGTGTTCCTGAACACCAACGCAGCTGCAGCCGGTGGCCTGATTGCCGCCCTGATCGTGGCACGCCTGATGTTCGGCAAAGCGGACCTGACCATGGCCCTGAACGGTGCCCTGGCTGGCCTGGTTGCCATCACTGCAGAGCCGGCGGATCCTTCTCCCCTGCTGGCCACCATCATCGGCGCCATTGGCGGCACCCTGGTTGTCTTCTCCATCGTAACCATGGACAAGCTGCGCATTGACGACCCGGTCGGTGCCATCTCTGTCCACGGCGTGGTGGGTATCTGGGGTATCTTCGCGGTTCTCCTGTCCGACGCAGACGCTACCTTCATGGGTCAGCTGGTCGGCATGCTCACCATCTTCACCTGGGTATTCGTCACCAGTCTGATCGTCTGGGGCATCCTGAAAGCCGTCATGGGCATCAGGGTCTCGGAAGAAGAAGAGTACGAAGGTGTGGATCTGTCCGAGTGTGGTATGGAAGCCTATCCGGAGTTCGTCAGCGGCAAGCAGTAATCGCTGACAGTGCAAGTAAAAAGGGGCGCCAGTTGGCGCCCTTTTTTTGTCTGCTTTGTCTGCCCGCTTTCCCCTTAACCTTCTTCCGGACGGACCTCATCTTCCAGTGCATCCACCATGAACTGGGGCATCGCCAGGGCACCGTGATGAACCCCGGAATTATAGTATCGGGTCACGAACGGCCGGTTGTTGGCATCTTCCTCGCGGAAGTATTTGATCGGGTTTTCCTTGCTGGCCATGGTGCAGCTCCACCAGCCGGTGGGGTAGACCGGTTGCGGGAATGGCATGGTCTGCACATGCTCGAATCCGGCCTTACGCATGTCCTCGTGAATGCCCTTGATGATGCTGTCGGTGTGCAGCAGCGGTGATTCGCTCTGCTGGACAATAATGCCGCCTTCTCGAAGCGCCAACATGGCATCCCGGTAAAAATCCAGGGCAAACAGGCCTTCGGCCGGGCCGACAGGATCGGTGCTGTCGATAATAATGAGGTCGACACTGTTCGGCTCAATGTCCCGCATCCACTGGATACCATCTCCGAAGAAGAAATTGGCGCGCGGGTCACTGTTCGCTTCGCAAAGCTCCGGAAAATATTTTTCCGACATGCGGGTTACCCGCTCGTCGATTTCCACCTGCCAGGCTTCCTCAACGCCCGGATGCTTGAGCACCTCTTTCAGGGTGCCACAGTCACCGCCGCCGACAATCACCACCTTTTTGGGGTCCCGGTGGGTGAACAGGGCCGGATGGGTCATCATTTCGTGGTACAGGAAGTTATCGCGGGTGGTCAGCATCACGCAGCCGTCCAGAACCATCAGGTTGCCGAAGGTCTCGGTCTCGTAGATCTCCAGTTTCTGGAACGGTGTCTGCTCCTCGTGGAGCTTCTTTTTCACCTGAAGGGAGAACGCTGTCCCCTGATCCTGGAATACCTCGGTAAACCAGCCGTCATTGAGTGCTGTCATGTCTTGCCTCCCGATGTGGGCCATGGGCTGTGTTAAAAGGGCGTATTGTAGGGACGCCTTACCGTGAGCTAAAGCGATAATCGCGGCAACCGGCCAGATATTTTCCCTGCCCGGTTCTTTTAGCCCGTGGCGGGAATCCATACAATGTCGGCCAGAAGCCGGCTGCCGAACAATTCCCTGCCGGCCAGTGTTTCCTGACAGGATAGCAAGCATGAGCGAAGCCAGCGCCACCCCGGCCCACAAGGTTTACAACATTGCCCACTGGAGCGATGGCTACATTGGTGTCAATGATAAGGGCCAGGTGCTCATCCGCCCGGATCGTGGCCACAGCCCGGCCCGCATCAATCTGCCCGAACTGACCCGGACGCTGACCGAGTCCGGGGTCCAGTTGCCGGTACTTGTGCGCTTCGTTGACATCCTGCACGACCGCGTTAACAAACTCTGCAATGCCTTCAACAAGGTTGCAGAGGAGCACGCCTACCAGGGCGGCTACACGGCGGTTTACCCCATCAAGGTCAATCAGCAGCGCCGCGTGGTCGAAGAGCTGCTGGCTGCCGAGCCCGCCGCCTCCAACGGCCAGATCGGGCTTGAAGCAGGCAGCAAGCCAGAGCTGATGGCGGTGCTGGCAATGTCCCAGCAACCCGGATCGGTGATTGTCTGCAATGGTTACAAGGACCGGGAGTACATCCGTCTGGCCCTGATTGGGCAGACTCTCGGCCACCGGGTGTTCATCGTGGTCGAGAAAAAATCGGAACTGCCACTCATCCTGGAAGAGGCAAAAAGCCTGGGCGTTTCACCGCTGATCGGAGTTCGGGCCCGGCTGGCCACCATCGGCAAAGGCAACTGGCAGAACACAGGTGGTGAAAAGTCGAAATTCGGACTGTCTGCCAGCCAGGTCCTGGATGTCGTCGACACCCTGCGCGAGGCGGGTGCCCTGGACACCCTGCAACTTTTGCACTTCCATCTTGGCTCCCAGATTGCCAACATCCGTGACATCCAGACCGGTCTCCGGGAATGTGCACGCTTCTACAGCGAGTTGCGCCAGATGGGGGCCCCAATTGGCACGGTGGACATCGGCGGTGGCCTGGGCGTGGATTACGAGGGCACTCGCTCACGCAGTAGCTGCTCCATGAACTACAGCGTTTACGAATATGCCTACAATGTCGTGCATGTTTTGCAGGCAGAGTGTGATCGCCACGGTACGCCTCACCCGGATCTGATCAGCGAATCCGGCAGAGCCCTGACCGCGCATCACTCCGTGCTTGTGACCAACGTGATCGACCACGAAGCACCGGAAAACCGGACACCGCAACAACCGGGGGCCACCGCCTCTGCGCCGCTGCACGATCTCTGGCGCGACCTTGAAAGCCTGCAGGACACAAACACCCCCCGCTCACTGGCTGAGATCTACCATGACGTACTCCACGCCATGGCCGATGTTCACGCCCAGTTCGCCCACGGCGTTCTGTCGCTCCAGGAGCGGGCGGATGCTGAAACTCTGTACACCCGCTGCTGCCGACTGCTCCGGGATCAGCTGGACAGCAGCAACCGGGCTCACCGGGAAATTATCGACGAACTCAATGAGAAACTGGCGGAAAAACTCTTCGTTAATTTTTCCCTGTTCCAGTCACTGCCCGATGTCTGGGGCATTGATCAGATCTTCCCGGTTATGCCGATCAACGGCCTGGATCGCCCCCTGAACCGGCGGGCAGTTATCCAGGACATTACCTGCGATTCAGACGGGCGTATCGACCGCTACGTCGATGGCCAGGGCACCGAAACAACCCTGCCCTTACCCGAAGAACGGTCGGGCGAGCCTTTGCTGATGGGCTTTTTCATGACCGGCGCGTATCAGGAAATTCTTGGCGATATGCACAACCTGTTCGGCGACACCCATTCCGTGGATGTCCGCCTGACGCCAGAAGGCGGTTACGAGATCAGCGCCCCCATCACCGGGGACACCGTCGCCAAGGTGTTGCGCTATGTGAACTTTGAACCCGAGGCCCTGATGGAGGCCTACAGGGGCAAGTTTGCCGCCTCCGCCCTGGCAGCGGAAACCCAGGCCGCGCTTATGGCAGAGCTGGCCGCCGGCCTGGATGGTTATACCTACCTCGAGGAATAGTTCTCGTCAGAGTTACTGATGCTCCCGACGCCAGGCACTGGGAGAAACGCCTTCCCACTTGCGGAAGGCACGGCCAAAGTTGGAGGGGTCACTGTAGCCCAGAGCGTCGGCCATCTCATCAATGCTCAGCTCATTGCGGCGCAGCAGTTCAAGGGCTCGGCGGTGGCGAATGGAATCCTGCAATTGCTGGAATCGCACCCCTTCGGAGGCCAACTGTCTGCGCAGCGTCCTGGTGGACATTTTCAGGTGTTCCGCCACATCCTCCAGGGCCGGTAACCGCTGGCTTCGCCCCGTCTCGAGCAGGCGCACCACCCGGTCCGAAACCGACGTGGAACCCTCTATGAATCGCATTTCCTCCTGACACTGGGCTTCGGCAATCCGACGGGTCACCGGATTCGACAGTGACATGGGGGAGTCGAGAAAAACCCGTTTGAACCGCAGCTGGTTCACGCCACTGCCAAACGCAATCTGGCTTCCAAACAGCTGTCTATAGGCCGAGAGATCGTCAGGCTCAGGAAAATCCAGCAGGCATCGCCCGCCATCCAGTAGCCGATGGCCGAAAAGCAGGAGATTCACATCCATCAGTGACGCCATCACCACATCAACATTGAACCGGTACAGGTCCTCAATGCTGTGCGCCAGGTCCAGCTGGATCACGGCCTCATGTTCCTCCACGAAGAACGAAAGGCTCATGTAGACAAAGCGGATCTGGAAATATTTGATCAGTACCGTAAGCGCCTGCTCAAGGGTATCGCAACTAATGGCTGCCTGGGCCAGCGAGCCGTGGGTCGTAAACTTCAGCCGCTTTCCAAACTCAAGCCCGAGGGCTGGATCACCACTCTGGACAAGCGTTTCGCGACACAGGGCACTGAACTGCTCGACAGTAATGAAATTGTCCGGATGACCAAGCATGGATGGGCGAATACCGGAAGCCGACAATAGCCGGGACCGCTGCAGGCCACGGTCCTCCGCCAACTGGCAGAGGATATCCGCATAGTGCGCCCGGATAACGGGCAGGTTTCCGGTAAAGCCGGGAGCATTCATGGAGGTGTTTGTCGTCCGGAGTCGATTTATTGCTCAGACTAGACCGCTCTGCCGATTCCGGCAATCACCTGCGAGACGATCAAAAACCGTCGCTGGTGCCAGCTTTCTGTGTTTTTTTCCACACAGGCTGATCCAACTGATTCACCGATCCGTAAACCTAGACACTGACAAACCCGGGACGAGTGCATAGAATGATGACCAGAACAAGCTCAAATCATGCGACTGTCAAGGAGCGTCCGGTGACCACACTGGATCAAAAGCCAGCAAGTTCCGAGGGCCGCAAGGACCAATGGAGCCAAATGCTGCAGAAAGTGGGCAAGAACCAGGACCGCGAAGCGTACCACGCGCTGTTCGAGCATTTTGGCCCGCAAATCAAGTACTACGCCATGGCGAACGGTCTGGCGAGTCATGCGGAAGAGCTCGTGCAGGAAGTATTCGTGTCGATCTGGAGACGCTCATGCCTCTACGACTGGCGCAAGGCGGCGGCATCAACCTGGATTTTCACCATCGCCCGGAACCAGCGAATCGATATGCTGAGAAAGATGCAGCGTACCAGTGCTGAAATGCCGGTCGAGACAGAAGACCTTTGGCAGATTCCGGGTGAGAACGAAAACGAGCCGGTCACTTCTTTGCACCGTCTCATGTCCGAACGGCGAATCAGGGAATCCCTGAGTCATCTGCCGGAAGAACAGATTACGGTCATTGCCAAAGTGTACATGGAAAACAAGTCGCACCAGATGGTTGCGGACGAGTTGGACATTCCTCTTGGCACCGTGAAAAGCCGGGTTCGCCTGGCATTGAATAAACTGAAAGTGATTTTGCAGGACCAGAACGTATGACACGGCACCATCCCGACAGCCTGAGCCTGATGGAGTACAGCGCAGGTAACCTGAGCGAGCCCCATGCCCTGTGCATCAAGCTCCACCTGGACAAGTGTTCCCACTGCCGCAGCCGTGTGGACACGCTTGATAGCCTTGGGGCTGTGATGATGGAGCAGCAGCCAAAGGTGACTGTCTCTGAAAGCATGTTCGACAGCATTCTTTCAAAGATCGACAGCGAGCCGGCAGCTGAGCCTGCGGCAGCGGCTGTCCCGAGGGTCAGCGCCCTTCAGAAGCTACTGGGTGAAGATCTCAACAGCTTGCCGTGGAAGCGCCAGCTGGGCGATGTGAGCGTCCTGGACATCACCGATCGGTTCCCCGGTCAGAAAGAACAGGTTGTGCTCCAGAAGCTCGCTGCCGGCGGCAAAGCGCCTGCCCACACGCATCGCGGAGAGGAAACGACCATCGTCCTTCAGGGTGCGTTTGCAGACCAGAAAGGCGTGTTTAACCAGTGGGATTTCGTGGTCCTGAACGATGAGGACGAACACAAGCCCGTGGCGGTTGGTTGCGAGGACTGTATAACACTCTCCGTGTTGAGTGCTCCGGTGAAGCTCACGGGTACCTTTACCCGGATGCTCAATCCTTTTATTCGGTAACCTTCCACCGAATGACGGACACAAAAAAGGGGCGATGGAAATCGCCCCTTTTTTGTAGTCGACAACAGGGTTGCCCGAACTACCAGGGCAGCTCTGTACCATCCCAGCTCAGAAACTTTCCGTTATCATCCTCCCCCAGTCCATCGAGCACCTCCAGAAGGTTGGTAGCCGTCTCCTCTGGAGTATGCACGTTAAGCTTGGCGAGAGATTGGCTGAACGGTTCGCTCAACGCCGATTCGGTCGTGCCAGGATGCAGGGATACGCAGGCTAGCGGCTTGCACCGGCGCGGCAACTCAATGGACAGGTTGCGAACGAGCATATTCAGCGCCGCTTTTGAACTACGATAGGCATACCAGCCGCCAAACCCGTTGTCGGTTATCGAGCCAACCTTGGCGGAAATAGCCACCACCCGTTTGAATGCCCGATGTCGCAACCATGGCAATAGCGCCTGGGTCAGCAATCCGAAACCGGTTGCGTTGACAGCAAACGCACGCGCCATACTCTGCGGATCGAGGTCTTCAAGGCGCTTTTCCGGGAACATATCCGGCCCGTGAAGCAGCCCCGCGGCATAAATAAAGCTATCAATCCCTTCCTCCCTGTTTAGCAGCGATTCCAGTGCCTCAGCAATCGCACCGGGCGCGGCACTGCCTTCGGCATCCCAGGGCAGCAAAGTGATGCGCTGATGGCTGCGCAAAGCGTCCGGCGCATTCTCCGGATCACGGCACAACCCGATCACCCTGGTTTGGGAATCACGCTCAAGCAACCGGCTTGCCAAAGCGCCACCGATTGCGCCGGAAACCCCGGCTATCACCACTTGTTTCATTTGATACCTCCTTGGTTCAGGAGGACATACGAAAATTCTATCGTCCAGACTGCCAAAACGGTGAACCAGCGCATTAAAACGGGCGTATGAAACCAGTGTTCAAATTATCTTCGGGTCGCTGCCGAATGCCGCAGCGCTCCCGTTAAAACGGCGCACCTAGGAGAGTATCCATGCAATACCAGGCTCCGGCGAATGACCTTCGCTTTCTGTTGTTTGATGTATTGGGCGCAGACCGGCTGCATGAGCTGGAAAAATACGCCGATGCCACCCCGGATCTGATTTCCGCGGTCATCGATGAGGCTGGCAAACTGGCTGCTGAGGTTATCCAGCCCACCAACCAGGCCGGCGACCGCGAGGGCTGCACCTACGATCCTGAAACCCACTCTGTGAAAACACCCGAGTGCTTCAAGGACGCCTACAAGAAGTTTGTCGAGGGCGGCTGGACCGCGCTGGACGCACCCCTTGAATACGGCGGCCAGGGCCTGCCACACACCCTGAAGTTTGTGGTGGATGAAATGGTCTGCTCCACCAACCTGTCTCTGGGCATGTACCCCGGCCTGACTCACGGTGCCATTAGCGCCCTTTATGCCCACGGATCCGAGGAACTGAAAAAAACCTACCTGGAAAAGCTGATTTCCGGTGAGTGGACCGGCACCATGTGCCTGACCGAGCCCCAGTGCGGCACCGACCTGGGCCTGATTCGCACCCGCGCCAACCCGAACGATGACGGCAGCTACGCCATCGAAGGTACCAAGATCTGGATTACCGGGGGCGAACACGACCTGGTGGACAACATCGTGCATCTGGTTCTGGCCAAGCTGCCCGGCGCGCCGGATACCACCAAGGGCATTTCCCTGTTTGTGGTACCCAAGTTCCTGCCGGAATCCGGGGAGCGAAACCCGGCCTTCTGTGGCGGCCTTGAGCACAAAATGGGCATCAAGGGTTCTGCAACCTGCGTCATGAACTTCGAGGGCGCCAAAGGCTGGCTTGTCGGCGAGCCGAACGATGGTATGCGTGCCATGTTCACCATGATGAACGAGGCGCGCCTGATGGTTGGTATGCAGGGCCTGGGCCTGGCCGAAATGGCCTACCAGGAAAGCCTCGGCTTTGCCCGTGAGCGCCTGCAGAGCCGTTCACTGAGCGGCCCGAAGAACCCCGATGGTCCCGCAGACCCGATCATCGTGCATCCGGATGTACGCCGAATGCTGATGCGCCAGAAAGTTCTGAACGAGGGCATGCGTGCTCTGGCCCTGTTTGCTGGCCACCAACTGGATCTCTCTGTCGCCCATCCAGACGAGACCGTTCGGGAATCCGCGGACGATCTGGTTCAACTGCTTACCCCGGTGGTGAAGTCGTTCCTGACAGACGAAGGCTTCAACAACGCCAACACCGGGCTGCAGGTACTGGGTGGCTCGGGCTTCACCACCGACTGGCCGCTGGAGCAGCTGGTTCGTGACGGCCGGATCGCCAGGATCTACGAGGGCACCAACGGCATTCAGGCCATGGACCTCGTGGGCCGCAAGCTGAGTCTGAAAGGCGGTCAGCTGGTGCGTACCCTCTTTGGCACCCTGAGCGGATATCTTAAGGACAATCCGGAAGCGCCACACCGTGAAGAGCTGAAAAACGCCATGAAGGCGCTTGAGACAGCCACCATGTGGCTGGCCAGCAACGCACCGAAAGATCCTGAGCAGGCGGGCGCTGCCGCGACACCGTATCTGCGCCTGATGGCGCTGACGGTCATCGGTTACCTCTGGTCCAGGATGGCAAACGTTGCCAACGAACAGCTTGCCGCCGGCGAAGGCAACAAGCCCCTGCTCGAGAGCAAGGTTGTCTCTGCCCGCTTCTACTTTGAAAAGCTGCTTCCGGAAGTCGACTGGCTGCTGGGTGACATTCAGAGTGGCAAGGACAGCCTGATGGCGTTCTCGGACGACCACTGGGCCGCGTGATCCGCTATCCGGCCAGTGCTCCCAAGGCCTGGCCGGAAATGACCGATCAATGACAGCTTGTGACCTTCAGGTGAATGCACTGGCCATTGATAATGATCACGTTGATTAGTGTCTCTGAACTAGTCCTGCCCAGCTCCCCGTCGGACTGGGCACTTTGAAAGCCACGCCCTGCGTGGCTTTTTTTATGGTCCTTTTTTGTCTGTGCGGTCACTGGGTTACAATTGCGATCTTTGATTCTGTCCGGTCTGCGACCGGACCTGCACGGGGACACCATGAACGCCGACGATTACGCTTTCCGCTTTGGTGGCATAGAACGACTCTACGGGCGCCGGGCCCTGGAAGCCTTTCGTCACGCCAATATTGCCGTGGTCGGTCTTGGCGGGGTCGGGTCCTGGGCCGCTGAAGCCCTGGCCCGAAGTGGCGTTGGTACCATCACCCTGATCGACATGGACGATGTCTGTGTGTCCAACACCAACCGCCAGCTCCACGCCCTGGAAGGCCAGTACGGCCGTACCAAAACCGACGCCATGGCAGACCGGTTGCGGGCGATCAACCCGGAAGCCGACATTCGGGTGCATTTCGGCTTCCTGACGACGAAGAACGTCAGCGAGCTGATCACCGAAGACATGACCGGGGTGATCGACGCCATCGACAGCGTCAAAGCCAAGGCCGCCCTGATTGCCCACTGCCAGCGCCGGAAAATTCCTCTGGTCTGTGCCGGCGGCGCAGGCGGACAGATCGACCCCACTCAGATCCAGGTGGCAGACCTCAGCAAAACAACCCAGGACCCACTGCTGGCCAAGGTTCGAAACCTTCTCCGGCGGGAATATGGCTTTTCCCGGAATCCAAAGCGGCGCTTTGGCATTGAGGCCGTATACTCCCTCGAGCAGCTGACGTATCCTGCCGGAGACGGGGAAGTGTGCCTGCAGAAACCGGCCACCGACGGTCCGGTGCGCCTGGATTGCGCCTCCGGCTTTGGCGCCGCCAGCCCGGTGACCGCCAGCTTCGGTTTATTTGCGGCTTCCCGACTCCTGAACCGGATTGCCCGGCGCGCCAACCAATAGATCAACGGAACTGAAACCATTATGCCAGTCAGCACTGTCCTGCTTCTTGCCAGCATTGGCGTTTTATCATTGTTTTGCCAGTGGCTTGCCTGGCGCGTGCGTATGCCCGCCATCCTTTTCCTGCTGGCGGGTGGCATTGCCGCCGGGCCTGTTCTGGGTTTTCTGGCACCGGAAGTGGTGTTCGGCGATCTGCTGTTTCCGGTTATTTCCCTGGCCGTTGCCATCATCCTGTTTGAGGGCAGCCTGACCCTGCGCTACGAGGAGATACGGGGCCATGGCAAAATGGTCCGCAACCTCATTCCGGTCGGTTCTATCGTCACCTGCATCATCGGCACCCTTGCCGCCCGGTGGCTGCTGGATGTCTCCTGGGCGGTCGCCCTGCTGTTTGGCGCCATCTCGATTGTCACCGGCCCGACCGTGATTGCACCGCTGCTGCGGTCCGTACGACCGGACTCCAAACTGGCCAACATACTTCGCTGGGAAGGCATCATCATTGACCCGGTCGGGGCACTGCTGGCGGTCCTGGTGTTCGAGGGGATTGTCTCCTGGGGCCAGGGCAACGTGTTTGGCCACTCGCTGTACATATTCGGCAAGACCCTGGCCGTGGGTTTCCTGATGGGCGCTGGAGCCGGTTATCTCAATGGCATCGTGTTGCGCAAACACTGGATTCCCCAGTACCTGCATAACGCCGGCACCCTCACCTTCATGCTCGGCGTGTACGCCATCTCGAACGAACTGGCCCATGAGTCGGGCCTGTTGACGGTGACGGTGATGGGCATCTGGATGGCCAACATGAAGCAGGTGCCTATCGAGAGCATTCTGGAGTTCAAGGAATCCCTGAGTGTTCTCCTGATTTCGGCCCTGTTCATTATTCTGGCGGCGCGGGTTGAGTTTGCGGCGATTGCCGAATTGGGTTGGGGCCTGGTGGCTGTGCTGGCCCTGCTGATGCTGGTAGCCCGCCCCCTGAGTATTTTCCTGTCGGCCATCGGCACCAACCTGAACTTGCGGGAAAAGCTATTTCTGAGCTGGATCGCCCCCCGGGGCATCGTCGCGGCCGCGGTGTCAGCGCTGTTCGCTTTCCAGCTGCAGAAGTTGGGTTATGAGAGTGCCGGCGCCCTGGTACCCCTGGTGTTTATGCTGATTATCGCCACCGTTACTCTGCAGAGCCTCACCGCACGGCCGGTTGCCCGCCTATTGAAGGTCGCGGAACCAGCGGAATACGGCTTCCTGATCCTGGGCGCCAATCCGGTGGCCCGTATGATTGGCATGGCCCTGAAAAAGTATGAGGTGCCCGTGACCCTGGCGGACACCAACTGGGAAAACGTCCGTCAGGCCCGCATGGAGAACCTGCAGGTGTACTTCGGCAACCCGGTTTCCGAGCATGCATCGACCCATCTGGACCTGACAGGCATCGGTAAGCTGCTGGTGATCTCCCCGTACAAGCACATGAACTCACTGGCCACGTACCACTTCCTGGACTGGTTCGGAAACAAGTGCGTGTTCAGCCTGGCCGAAGGTGATCAGGACCAGAAGGCCCGGCATCAGACGGCTGAAAAAATACAGATGACCCGGGGCCTGTTCGATGGCGTCAGCTACGCCAAGCTGGCCAGTCTGGTGAGCCAGGGCTACACCGTAAAGACCACCCAGTTGAGTGAGGAATTCGGTTACGAGGAGTTCCTGAACAAATACCAGAACCAGGCCCTGGTGCTGTTCACGTTCGACAGCAAGGAACACGTCGCCCCGGTTTGCAGCATGAAAGACCTGAAACCGGAAAACGACTGGATCCTGATCAGCCTGGTACCGCCCCAGGCCCGCAAGGAGCGCAAGGAGAAAGAGGGAGGAGAACCATCGGCCAGCCAGGATCAACCGGCCGATCAGGAACCCTCATCGACAATCTAGCACCAGCTTGCCGCGCACGTGCCCGCCTTCCAGCAGTTCGTGGGCCTGCGCGACATCGTCCAGCGCGAACGCCTTTTCGATGTGCACCTTGACGTCGCCGTCCTCAATCAGCTCGGCAATCTCATCCAGGTGAAACACGTCGGGACGCACAGTCATGCCATGGGCGCGTAAACCCATTTCCTCGGCAGCACTGATGATTTCGTCGGCGGTAACCGTCGGGATGGTCACGAGGACTCCATGTTCGCCGAGCGTGTGCAGGGAGCGTTTGCCGGTATCACCGCCAACAAGGTCCAGTACCACGTCCAGACCATAGCACTCTTCGGCGATATCCGTGTTGCGGTAGTCAATCACCTCGTGGACCCCGAGTTCCGCCAGGAAATCCCGGTTACCGGCCGAGGCCGTTGCAATGACATGGGCACCGCGCTCCAATGCAAACTGCACCGCAAAATGCCCCACGCCACCGGCGCCGGCGTGGATCAGGATTTTCTGCCCCGACTCAAGTTTCGCCATCTCGAACAGAGCCTGCCATGCGGTCAGTGCCGCCAGGGGCAAGGCACCTGCAGACACCAGGTCCAGTTCTTCCGGCACGATGGCCAGTTCATCGGCCGCGGCCAGGGCATACTGCGCATAACCGCCACCGCCGGCCGGGAATCCGACCATGCCCATGACCCGGTCACCGGGCGCCAGGGTGGTCACGTTGGCACCTACTCCGACAACCTCTCCGGCGACATCGTAACCGGGCGTCCACGGCAACGAATTCTCGATCTGCCGCGCCGCGAAACCAAGCCCCTTCCGGGTTTTCCAGTCGATCGGATTGAGCCCGGCACCGTGCACCCTGACGAGCACCTGATCGTCTCCGGGGACTGGCACATCGGCCGAGACCACTTGCAGGACGTCACGCTCACCAAAGCGATCGTAGATCACATGGCGCATCGTGGCTTCAGCGTTCTGATCGGCAGTATTTTCCATGAAGATCTCCGGACAACAGGTTAAACGGGATTGGCTTTGAACAAGATTAGCTGAAGTAAAGCACAAAAGACCTCGGGTGACCTACAGCCCTTTGCCTCCGGCTACCACAGCGGAACCGAGAATCTCGGCGAACTCTTTGGGCGCACGGGCAGGCCGCTGGCTTTTCAGATCAACACAGGCGTGAGTGGAAACGGCCCTGACCAGGGTTCTGCCATCCGAGGGACGAACGAGCTGGAACTGCCGTGCAGACCGGAACCGACCATCGTAATCGGTGAGCCAGGTCCCAAGAACCAGTTGATCGCCGGCGTTCGCCGAGGCCAGGTAATCGATTTCCGTTCGGGTAATGGCCATCGCCTTGCCGGTTTTCTCGTGCAATTCCCAGGTCATACCCAGGCTTTCTATGTGGGCCCAACTGACGTCTTCCAGCCACCGTACGTAAACAACGTTGTTGGCGTGCCCAAGCCGATCGGTATCCTCGGGCCGTACCGCTATCTCGATCGTGAAAGGCGCCGGCAGATCCCAGTCAATATCGTGTTGCTGCATCAGTTGCTGTCCCCCAGACCCGGAATGGCCTGCAACGGTAGCCGACCAATACGATCATTGTGAAGTGAACCAAAGTACAGGTTGCCATCGTGAGGATTCACTGAGGTGATTTCCTGCAAATGGGTCCCCCGAGTGTCGTGGAGACTGGTAATAACCTCACCATCCCGGTCGAACGCGATCACAAGACCATATTCTTGTGGCGCAGGTTTCAGGCTGCTCGGGAGTTTAGCCACCAGATCCTTGAGCCAGGGCCGGGGGTGCATGGCGTCCATCCTCGAATCTCTAAGGGTAGGAAACGCCACCCAGTAGCGCCCCTGATCATCCACCGCGAGGTTATCGGGAAAACCGGGCAGATTGTCGGCAAAGACTTCCGCCTGGCCGGCTTTGGGCCCGTGAATCCAGTATCGGAGGATGCGATATTTCCAGGTTTCGTTAACCAGCACATAGTCGCCCTCCGGAGATACCGCAACACCATTGGCAAAATGCAGGTTGGCCAGGAGAACCTCGGCCTTGCCGGTTTTTGGAGAGTAGCGGAGCAGGCGGCCATGGGGACGCATTTCCAGAAGATCCAGCATGTATTCCGGCTGATGGAACTTGGAGCTGGCGTCGGTGAAATAAATGCGCCCGTCATCGGCAATGTCGACGTCATCGGTGAAGCGGAACAGCGTTCCCTCCGCCTCGCGGGCCAGTACGGTGATCTCGCCCTCAGGACTGATAGACAGCAGCCCCCGCCAGGAGTCTGCAACGATGAGATTGCCCTGGCTGTCAAACACCACGCCCAGGGGCCGACCATCGGTGGACAACCAGTTTTCAACCCGGCCATCCGGGAACACCCGCACGATGAAGCCATCCTGGGTGCCGGTATAAAGCACACCATCCTCGCTCACGGCTGTGTCCTCGGGGCCGTATACCTGGCCCCTGGCGATCAGGTCCGCAAGCCTCAGGCGCTCATTTGGCGCAACCTCACCGGTCAGCGGAGGCGGCGATGGGGGGTTCCAGGCTTTGCTGTCGACGGGCGAGGGAGTCAGCAGGAAACTGCCAAGCAGCAGGAAGACAACCAGCAAACCCACCATCAGCCATTTCATACACTCTGCCCGCCTGTTGTTGTGTCCATTCCGTGTGTCAGCGATTGGCCCACCTTAGCAGACGGGCCGGTGAGCAGGAAAATGCCCTACGCAGGACACCATCATTCATCGGCGCTGAGGAAACGGCGGCACAGGGCAGCAAAGGAGTCGGCTTTCTCAGCGTGCAGCCAGTGGCCGGTCCCCTGGATAATACGCAGCTGTGCCTGCGGGAACAGTCGCTGGATATCATCCCGGTGTTTTTCCTGGATGTAGGCCGAATCCGCGCCCTTCAGAAACAGCACAGGACCATCAAACGGGCCATCACCCTCCGGCGCCCTGGCCAGATGTTCATAGCAGGCATCGATAACCGGCAGATTGAGCCGCCACCGGAACATTGGCCCGCCCTCCTGCTGGTCTTCGCGGGGAATCCGTTCCAGGTTTTTCAGCAGGAACTGGCGAACACCCGGCTCTTCGACAAAATCTGCCATCAGCCTGTCTGCGTCCTGACGGGAACGCACACCGGTCAGATCCATGCTGGTCAACCCGTCCAGAATAGCATCGTGCCGGGGTTTGTAGTTTACCGGGGCAATGTCGGCCACGATCAGTTTTTCCACGCGCTCCGGAGCCTGGAGGGCAACCTGCATCGCCACCTTGCCACCCATGGAATGACCCAGCAGGCTCACCTTGTCCAGCGCCTGGGCGTCCATGTAGGCGATGACGTCGGCGGCCATGGCCGGATAGTCCATGGTATCCGTGTGGGGCGAACTCCCGTGGTTGCGCTCGTCCAGTGCGTGAATCTGCCACTGGTCTTCCAGACGGCGGGCGATACCCCCCAGGTTGTCCAGGGAGCCGAACAGCCCGTGCAGCAGTATCAGGGGCGGGCCTTCGCCGGTAATGCGGTGGTTCAGCGCAACAGTCATGGGCAGTCAGTCTCCGGATTGGTCTGCGTTCTCAGACCGGATACATTACCACTGCCAGTCTTGCGAGCAAGTGCCGGTATTAGCGGTCATTTTCCGTGGACGAAAAAAAGCCGGGCAAAGCCCGGCTTGAAGGTCATAGACGTGACGTCTGAAGGATCAGCAATAGAAGATGCTGTTCAGATACTCGGCAAGCTCAATCACGTTTTTACGCTCAAGCTCGGTATGAGGTACGAAAATTTCCTGTTCCATAAAACACCTCCTGATTGCTTTTCCATTGCTTCAACCTGATACGTTGATGCTATCGTTAAAGCCACGGGTAACCCTTGACAGGCCGTTGCACCCACTTGACATTTTGTATCAGTCATCATGACAGGTCGTTAACTATCAACGTGACATCTGCCCAATCAGACTCCACCAGCGCACCCCTGGTCGCTGCCTCCAGCACGCTGGCGCTGGTTCACTATCTGGAACGCCAGGGTGTTCTCAATGCGCCAAGGGTGGAACAGCTGACCGGGCTGGCCATGTCGGAGCTCACCGACCCGGACCGGCGCGTGCCCGCCGATGCCCATTACCGGCTGTGGGAACACGCCGAGCTGGTAACGGGCGATCCGGCTGTCGGGCTGCACGCCGGAAAAGTGGTGGATCCCGAGCGGATGGGACTGGTCGGGCATGTGTTTTTCAACTGTGACACCCTGGGTGAAGCCGTTACCCAGTACGTGCGCCTGCATCGGCTGATCAACGAGTCGGTATTCCTAAGCTTCGAACAGACCGCCGACCAGGCCATTCTCTGCTGGCAACCGGACATGGCCGAACATTACTGCCGGCAGGATATGGACCGGACCCTGGCTGCGGCCATCACCCGCACCCGCCACTTCATTCATCCGGGCATCCGGGCGGAATGGGTAGAGATCGCCCATCCGGCGCCGGTGTACGCCGACGAGTACGAAAAGCTTCTCGGTGGCCCGGTGCGGTTTGATTGCGGTATTACCCGGCTGGCGTTCAACAGCCGGCATCTGGGGCACCCGATACCACGCCGCAATCCCTACGTGTATTCGGCAGTACTGAAGCAGGTCAATACGCTGCTGGCGAGGCTTCAGAGCCGCCGCTCGTTCGGCCGCAGGATTCGCCGACTGATCTCGAAGCAGATGGCGACCGAAAGAATCGATGCCGACAGCCTTGCCCGGCAATGCCATATGAGCCGCCAGACGCTCTACCGCAAGCTCAAGAAGGAAGGCCTGAGCTTCCATGGCCTGGTTGAGCAGGTTCGCCAGGACAAGGCGCTCAGGTATGTTGCGGCCGACCAGTACGCTCTGGGTGAAATTGCTTTTCTGCTGGGTTTTTCAGAGCTCAGCGCCTTCAGCCGGGCGTTCAAGCGCTGGACCGGCACCTCACCGGCAGAGTACCGGGCAAGGCATCTGGCCACATCGGGGCCCTACGGCCACCAGGCAGATGAGGGAGCGCAATGATGGACGAGCTGTCTCTCGTTGCACTGGTGGTCGGGGCCGTTTACCTGGGCGCATTTGCCTGTATTTACCGTATTCTTCTGACCTATCGGACAACACAGGGTGCCATTGCCTGGGTCATTGCCCTGATCGGCCTGCCCTACCTGGCTGTGCCCATGTTCGTGCTGTTCGGGCGGCATCGGTTTGGCGGCTACGTGAAAGCCCGACGGCTTGGCGACGAATCCCTGACCAATCTGCTGAACCGGTTCGAGCAGCAAACAACCTCCATACCCATCCCCGCCAGCGAACGGTTCACCGACGAACTTCAGGTGCTCTGCCGACTGGGCCGGCAGCCGTTCACCGATGGCAACCGATGTACCCTGCTCAGGGACGGTGAGGCCACGTTCGAGGCCCTGTTCGAAGCCATGGAAGACGCCGAGCACTATATCCTGCTGGAATTCTACATCGTGCGGTCAGACCGGGTTGGCCGCCGGATCAAGTCAATTCTCGAGCGCAAACTGGCCCAGGGTGTGGAAGTCTGGTTTCTGTATGACGACATTGGCAGCGTCTGGCTGCCGCGCAAGTACCTGAACCAGCTCGCCGCCGCCGGCGCCCGCGTGGCCTCGTTCGGTAACGGCAACATCCGCCGGAGGCGGTTCCAGATCAATTTCCGGAACCACCGGAAACTGCTGGTCTGCGACGGCAAGATCGGCTTTGTGGGTGGCATCAACCTGGGGGACGAATACCTGGGCACTGCCATGGACCAGGAACCCTGGCGCGATACCCACTGCCGGATTGAGGGTCCGGCCGTCACCGGCCTGCAGCTGGCATGGCTGGAAGACTGGAACTGGGCCAGCAACGATTTCCCGAGCCTTGACTGGGCACCGGCTGACAACCAGCCAGGAAACGACGAGGTGCTGATGCTGCCGACGGGGCCGGCTGACACCTGGGAAACCTGCACCCTGTTTTTCCTGAACTGCATCAACAACGCCCGGACCCGGCTCTGGATCGCCTCACCCTATTTCGTGCCGGACTTCCAGATCATGAATGCTCTGCAGCTGGCGGCGCTTCGGGGCGTGGACGTAAAAATCCTGATTCCGGAAAAATCAGACAGCCGACTGATCGGCCTGGCGGCCTACTCCTATCTGGCCCAGGCCTGCAAGACCGGCATCGGCATCTATCGCTACCAGCCGGGCTTCATGCACCAGAAAGTGATACTGGTGGATGACCGGTATTCGGCAGTGGGAACGGCCAACATGGACAACCGATCGATGCGGCTGAATTTCGAGATTACCGCCATCACCACAGCACCGCACTTCATCCGCAGTGTGGAATCCATGCTGGAACAGGATCTGGACAGTTCCCGCCTGATGACCGAAAGCGACTACAAGGAGCGCTCAATCCTGTTCCGACTGGCTTGCCGGGCGGTGAGGCTGCTGGCGCCCTTGCTGTAGCTCGGCCGGCCACTGGCTCCGGAATACCCGATGTGCGACTATGCCAACACGATTCAGCCAGTACGCAGTAGCGACAGATCACCATGAATGCCTTCAAACCCAGAGAAACGCTGACCGAACAGGTCGCCCGCCACATCGAGAATCTGATTGCCTTTGGCCAGCTTCGATCCGGAGAACGGATCTACGAGGGCGCCATGGCCAAGCAGATGGACGTCAGCCACGGTTCCATCCGGGAAGGGCTGTTGCTGCTGGAAAAGCGGCACCTGGTCCGTAATGTTCCCCGCAAGGGTGCGTTCGTGACACCGCTGGATGAGTACTTCGTCCGAAGCCTTTATGAAACCCTGGAACTTTACCTCACCCATACCGGGCGCAAGCTGGTGCGCAACTGGCAGCCTGATGATATGGCCAGGCTGGAAAGCCTCTACAACCAGATGCAGGCCTGCTACGGGAAAAACGATCTGATGGCGTTTCTGGAACTGGGGATTGAGTACACCAAGGCGTCGCTGGCGTATGCCGATAACTATTTCATTGTCTCGGCCATTGATGACCTCTGGCCGTCAGCAAAGCGTTGTGCCTTCGTCGCCTTTCGGCAAGGGGGCAATCGGGTGCTTGAGGACAACCTGTCGCACATGGAGCAATCCATCAAAGCCATCAAGGACCGGGATGAGGAGCGCCTGGCGGATATCCTGCACCGCTTCGCCCTGCAGCAGTGCCACCAGGTACTGGAGGCTATCGACCAGACCGGAGGCAAGACTGCCTGAAGGTCGTTAGTAGAAAAGCTGCGTGAACGAGAAGCCGATATTCAGGTAGGCGGTCCAGTTATCTTCATTGTTGTAGGCCGCCGCCAGTTGCACCGGGCCCAGGAAAGTGTCCACGCCGGCGAACACACTGGAGGATTTCACCGAGCTGTCCCAGCTTGCCGCATCCAGCGAGGGCCAGGCATTGCCCGCCTCGAACCCGGCGCCCACAAACCAGGGCAGCAGTGGTCCGCCAAAGCTCTGGCTGGCGTAGGCTGAGACCATCAGGGCGTTGTCTCCGGTAATTTCACCCGGCGCGTAAGCGGACAGACGCCGGAACCCGCCCAGGCGGACTGCGTTTTCAATGCCGGGCGTGCCCCGCGTTACCGCATGGGCGTACAGCAGCCCGGTCAACGTCAGGCCCTTCCAGCTCTCGGTGCCCAACGCCAGACCGGTGAGCGAATCAAACTCCCGGTCTGACCCCAACCCCTCACGCTCGAACCGCCCCCGAAGACCGGCAAAGCCACCCGCACGGGGGAAAAACGTATCATCCAGCGAGTCATGGACCAGTTGCAGGGCTATCCCGCCCTGATGCACGGAACCCTCAGGGGCCACCGGCTGGCCGATCTGCTCATCCACCATGGCATAGCCCCGGGCATAGATCAGGCGGATTTCAGCATTACCGCCAATCTCCATACCCAGTGCCAGATCCGCTTGTCGGAAGGTCACGTCCACCTCCGCAATGCGGGTGCCGGCGGCATCGAACAGGCTGAACGTATCCCGGGAATACTCGCCGCCAAGGACGAGGAATCTCTCATAGCCGTAATCCAGAGGCTGATACCATTGGCTGCGAACCCAGGGCTCGGTGCCCAGCTGGACACCGGTCTGCCACTCCCCACCCAGTTCATTCAACTCGGTAATGCGCAGAGAGGAGGCGAGATTGAACCGGGTTTCCCCGTCAAAGTTGTCCTCATAGTTGAGGCCGAAGGACAGGTAATTCGGACCCCAGCTCTTTTCCTGAACGCGCACGGTCAGAATGGTGCCTTCGGGTGCTGACGAGATTGAGTAGGACACGATCTCGTAATAGCCGACGCCATAGATCCGTTTGAGATCGGCTTCCAACTGCTCAGTATCCAGGGGCTCGCCGGTTCTCTGCCGGATCCGTTCCCTGAGAAAATCACGGGCCAGCCGACGGCTGTCTTCGATCTCGATACGTGAAACGATGTTTGCTCCGTCGTCCCGCGCCGCCACATTGTCCCGCCAGGCGGCCCACGCCTTGCGGGTTACCGCCAGAGGCCGCAGCTCGACACCGTGTTCCCTGGCGGAACTGGCGCCCAGCTCAAACAGTACCGGCGCATCATAAAAATCGGCGGAGGTGTAGCCTTCCAGATCGGGACGTATCAGCACATCGCCATCGGCAAGCAGGTCCAGTTGCTGATCGGTATTTCGTCGGGTCATGATGGTGGTGAGCTGTCCGACCACAGAGAACGCCCCACCCAGTTCGTCCGCTTCCATGAGGCTGTCGGTGATATCAACGGCAATTATGACGTCAGCGCCCAACTCCCGGGCAACACTCACCGGCAGGTTGTTGGCAACGCCGCCATCCACCAGCAACCGCCCATCCCGTTCGACCGGGGCATAAACGCCCGGGATACTCATGCTGGCCCGAATGGCCTCGGACAGGTTGCCGTCACCGATAACCACCGGCTCACCGGTCTCCAGGTCTGTGGCAACGGCCCGGAAGGGAATCGGCAAGCGGTCGAAATCCTCGACCAGCGCGGCGTTGCGGGTCAGCTCGTTGAGAATAAAGCCAAGGTTCTGGCCGGCGATGAGCCCACCGCCCAGGTGCAAACCGTCGGCACGCACCCCGATACCCGGAACCACCGGAAAACGCCAGTCATCCTGTTTGCGACGCACCGGTTTGTAGACCCGGCCAGGATCGTCGCGAAAGCTCGACAGCCAGTCCATCTCAATAAAGCGCTGCTCGATGTCACTGACCGGCATGCCACTGGCGTATAGGGCACCCACCGCGGAACCCGCGCTGGTGCCAACCACCAGATCAACAGGAACCCGCATTTCCTCCAGAACCCGCAGCACGCCAACATGGGCCATACCCTTGGCGCCGCCGCCACTCAGAACCAGCCCTACCTTGGGACGCTCCTCAGCCGAAGCCAGTGGTGCCAGGAGAATCATGATGACGGCGATCAGTCGAGGGGCATTCCGGCCCCAGGGGTTGCACTGGCTCACAATTGGGTTATTTCCGCTCGGAGGAGTCGTCGTCCGCCAGTGACAGGTGGGATACGTCAGGTATCATCGGCGGCGGCAGGTCACGCTCGACACCCAGATCACTACCAGCCGGAGCCAGGCTCCACTCGTCCAGATGCTGAAACATCGGTGGCTCCACTTCGGTCTTCTCTGTCAGGTTGACCCCGACCGGATCCAGACTCAGACCGGAGCCGGAAAGTATCGTATCCACCTTCTCTCCCGCCACCGGCAGACGATCGCCAGGCTCGGTTTCAGGAACCCCACGGCGCTGCTCTTCAGCCGGCGGGGCAGAGGGCGTCGGTTCCGGACGGGGCTGACTTGCGGGGGCCGACGGGGCCTGCTGTCGTGCCGCACTGGCAGCAGGCCGGGCGTCAGCCATCGGCTGGACATAAGCTACCATGCCGTGCTTTTTCAATACCGCCCGGTATTTTTCAGCCTGAACCTCTTCCAGCTTGTTGCGAATAACCACCGGCTGACCACTGAACATGCGATCAACCTGATCAAGAGAAGCCTTGAACAGGGTTCTGGCATTGTTGCGCGCCGTTTCCAGATCCGTTCCGGGAACGCATTCCCCTTTAAAGACAAGCTGAAACATGCGTTTTCCTCTCTAAGTCCGTCTTACCCACATCATAGTTGATCGTGCACCGGACCGGGAGCCCGAAAGCCCGGTCGTCACTGTATCGAGACTGCAAACAATTGAAAAATTAATGTCACATATCACGCAAAATGCGACAGACTCTGCAATAATCAACAGTAACCAAACTTTACACTTGGTTACAGATTAACCGGAATGTCACCAGGGAGTGGCCTCCAATGACGATCACACGCTCACTTCGCCTCGCTGCCACAGCCCTTTTGCTGTCGGCACCGCTTGTTCATGCCGAAAATCTTGATGTACTCATGAGCCAGGTGTTTCCGGAAGCCCAGGCGACCTATATCGGGTACGAGAGCGTTGAACGACAGGATATCCCCGCCAGCGCGGCGGTCGAGCGCAAATACCTGATTGTGGATTTCCGCCTGGCTTCTAACGACATGGCATCTGAACAGCTTCAGGCCAGCGTGCACAAGGTCTGCATGACTCTGCTGAAAGACCGCGACCTGATCCGCCAACTCTCGGATTCCGGTTACGACATGGTCTCGGTCGCTTTCGACCGTCGCTCGCAGTTCGATTGTCTGTAACCCACCCGGCTCTTACTCTTCGCGGCCGAGCAACTTCGGGAAAGCCTCAAGAGCACTGTTGACCGCGTCCAGGTTGAATGCCTCGACATCCGCAAGCAGCTTCTCCCCGTAACGGGTAACGGAACGTGACCGGAATCGCTGGCCCCAGGCCAGCACCCGGCGTGCAAAGTCTTTCATCTGCTCCGGATCGCCACTCTCTCTCACAGCTTCCCACTCGTCACCGAAATCCGCCGCGAGCTGTTCCCTGAGCCAGCCCCGCTCCTGCATGCTGAGAGTCTGGGCCAGCAGCCGGTCGGATTCCTTGGGAACGCCCTCGTCTTCCGCCTGTTCCACCGTCGCCTCAACCCGGGGCAAGGTCACCGTAAAGACCGAACCGGAACCTTGCTCACTCTCAACTTCCAGCTCACCGCCCATCATACGGGCCAGCTTCCGGCTGATGGCCAACCCGAGACCGGTTCCACCATAGCGCCGCGTATTCTGCCCCTCCTGCTGCTCAAAGGCATCGAAAATACGCTCCACCTGATCCGGCGGGATACCGATACCGCTATCGCTGACCGTGACGATCAACTTGTAATACTGGCGTTCCGGCGCTTCCGGGTTCTGTTCCGCTTCTGCCGACCGCTTCTTGAGCGGCTTCGCGGTTGCCCGAACTGTGACACCACCGTCGTGGGTGAACTTGATGGCGTTGCCGACCAGGTTGAACAGAACCTGCCGAAGACGGGTTTCATCCAGCATCATGGCGCCGGGCATTCGCGAGTCGACACTCACTTCCAGGGTTATGCCCTGCTCCCGGGCCCGCAGATCGAAAATGTGGCGAACATCATCCAGGAGACGACGGACCGATACGGCGGAATAGTCCAACCGCATTTTCCCCGCCTCGATTCGGGACAGGTCCAGAATGTCGTTGATCAGCATCAGCAGACTTCGACTTCCCGCCCGGATGGCGTCCAGGTAATTGCGCTGCTGCGGGTCGGTAACACTGTTGCTGAGCAGATCGCTGTAGCCGATCACCGCGTTCATCGGCGTTCGTATTTCGTGGGACATATTGGCCAGGAACTCACTCTTGGCCAGGCTGGCGGCCTCCGCCTCCCGGGCCAACCTCTCGGCTTCGAGCTTGGCAGCCCGCAACTCGTCTTCGCTCCGGCGCAGGGCATTCTCCGAACGGATACGCTCATCCACCTCCCGCGACAACTTGCGGTTCCAGTACAGGAAGATCAGCACGACCAGGATGGCGATCAGCACCACCCGCCGCACCACGGTGTAATCGGTCTCCTGCTCGATATCCAGATGAATCCACCTGTTGTAGATGGATTCTGTCTCGCTGGCTTCGAGGCTGCCCAGCGCCTTGTTCAGCACCCGGTGCAGCTCGGGGTTGTCCTTGCGCACGGCCAGTCGCAGGTCGTACTGGTAGGGAGTGATGCTGGTAATCCTAAGGTTCGACAGCCCCAGCCGGGCGACTGTGTAGCTGACCGCCGGAATATGGGTAACCATGACATCCAGGTCGCCGTTGGATAGCGCCAGAAGCCCCTCCTCCACCGTATCCATCGGGTAAAGATCCAGGTTCGGATGATTGATCAACAGGTAATCGTGGGCCGCATGCCGGTTCACCACACCCACCCGTTCCGTGCGGAGTTCCCGGAGATCGCCGATAAAGCGACCGTCGTCCCTGATGGCAAGGGCGATGGGCACGGTCAGATAGGCCCGGGTAAACAGAAATGCCTCTTCGGTGCGCGGCGTCCGGGACAACCCGGGAAGAATATCCACCTCGCCCGAACGCAGTTTCTCTTCTGCATCCATGCGGCCTCCAGCGACAGAGCGCGTAAACCGTACGTTCAGTTCGGTTTCCAGCCGGGTCAGCAAATCCGGAACCAGACCTGTGGGCCGGCCATCCTGAGTGTATTCAAACGGCGGCCAGTCCGCGCGAAACGCAACTTTCAGATCTGGATGCTGCTTGAGCCACTCCATATCCGACCCGGATAATTCCAGGCCAGTTCGTTCGAGGGAAGGCTGATCCGCCTGCAGCCATGACTGTCGGATGGTGCGATGCTCGTTGTGACTGATCGCCGCAATGGACTTGTTCAACACCTGGTAAAGCAGATCCCGATCAGTATCCACCCGCAACACCACATCTACCGGGCTGTTATCCAGCAGCACCGACAGACCAATACCATTCACCATCGCCGACTGGAGGTAATCGGACACCACTGGCACCGGTGCCAGAAACGCATCGGCCTGCCCCGAAAGAATCTGGCCGACGGCTTCGCTGACGTTGCTGACCGGCACCGGCGTAAACTCCTCGACGGGGTCCAGCATGGGATACTGGTTGGGGTCACCGGCAATAACCGCAATCCGGCTGCCCTCAAGATCGGCAAGGGTCCGGATGGCCGCATCGCCGGCGCTGACGAACACGCCATAGGTAAGAGACATCAGGGGATCGGTGAAACGCTTGCCGGGCACCACCGGCATCCCCGGCATTCTGGTGGTCAGAACCGCATCGGTTGCCAGCTCACTCCTGACCGGGCCGCTATCCTGCCCGATCTCCAGGACGATGGGCTCCATGGCGACGCCCAGTTTGTCGGAGAGCCGGGCAAGGTAGTCAATGTAGGTCCCAGCAAGCACTCCATTGCCGGTATCGAAAACCAGCGGCACCTGATCGCTGCGAAGACCGATACGAAACCGGTCCTGCCCTTCCAGCCAGGTCAGCTCCTCTTTGCCTAGCACGGGGGCCGGCGATGCTTGCGGCGGTTCCGCCCGCAGGGGGGATTGAAACAGCGCCAACAGGCAGCATAGTAGAAAGGCAAGGGTAACCTTCACTGGATATCCTTAAGGGTTCCGCTACATTTCAGGGAACAATACCTGCAAACGCCATTGATTTCATTCAGGCAAACGGCCAACGGGAGACGAATGTCCATGGACACCAGCAAACACACCCTCAGTACTCTGTTCGAGCAGCTAGGCCTCGCGTCCGACGCCAAAAGCATTGAGGATTTTGTCGCCAGGTACTCGCCCCTGCCGAGCGAAGTTGCCATCCAGGATGCTCCCATCTGGTCTGAAAGCCAGTCTCACTTCCTGGAAGAAGGCCTGGAGGAAGACAGCGACTGGGCGGAGGTGATCGACGAGCTGGACGCAATGATGCGTCACTGAATCTCGGCACTGTCGCTAATCATCACCTGGTCCCGGCCGGCGTCCTTGGCCTGATAGAGGGCCCGGTCGGCCCGGTCGAACACCGACTCCTCGGTGTCGCCGGCAATGAATCCCGCCAGGCCGGCTGAGAAGGTCACAGTGACCGGCTCGCCGCGGAAGTGGAACGGCAGCTTGCCGACATGTTCCCGCAACTTGTCCACCACTGCTCGCGCGTCCGAAGGTTCGGTTTCCGGGAACAACACCACGAATTCCTCGCCGCCAAAACGAGCCACAAAGTCCGTGGTGCGCAAGCGATCCCTGAACTCCCTCGCAACCAGCTGCAACACCCTGTCGCCGGCCTTGTGACCATAGGAGTCGTTGATCCGTTTGAAAAGATCGATATCCAGCACACCGATGGTCAACGGATGGCTGTAGCGTTGCCAGCGGTTGTACTCGAATGACAGTCGCTCCTGCCAGGCTTCACGGTTGGGCAACTCGGTAAGCAGGTCGGTCATGGCCCGGAGCCGCTCCTTACGGACCTGTTCCTGCATCTGCTCGGAGTGGGCCTCCATGGCCGCCACTTTCTCCTGCATGGCCTCAAGCTGCTCGGAGAGCGCACGCTCGCGCTCGGATTCCTGGGTACGGAAACGGCCTACCGCCTGACCAATGGACTCAAGATGACGACTGACCGACTGTTTTAGGTCCTGAAGGTCATCGCTCTCCTGCAAACGTTGCCCAACCCGCTCAATTTCCTCGCGGATCTCCCGATCAAGGTGCTCTGAGGCATCCAATCGGCCGGACTGGGCCGAAGACTGGGCCGAGAAGTGTTCCCTCAACAGCTCCAGACGTTCATCGAGACGCTTGAGAAAGGCTTCGAACTCGCGCTTGCTCCGGGTAACCGCAGCGATGACCAGCTCAGCCACATGGTTCAGGCCTTCGCGCAATTCATCCCAGTCGTTACTGGCCAGGAGAGATTGCTGCAACGCCCGGGCCCGGGCCTCGGCGGCAGGCTCAAGGGAGACCTGGGTAAGCATCTGACCCAACAGCTGGCCCACACGGCGGGCAATGCGCAACCGCTGAACGTTGTCCTCGACATCCTGGTCATTGCCCGGGAGGGACTCCGGCTGCTCGCTGCTTTCCGGTAAAGGTTCCGCGCTGACCTGTTGCTGCTGTTGCTGGGGCTCTTGCTCTGGTTCTCGCGCCAGACGGGAGAAAAAGGAAGGCTTCCTGTCGTTGGCCGACTGGCGCTCATCGAGCAGGGCGACCTGGCGATCAATCTGATCCTGCAAGTCCTTCCAGGCGTCCACATCTACCCGGTTTTTCCGCAGGTCCTTCCGGATGCGAGCCAGTAACCGATCCAGCTCCGGGGTCTGGCCTTCGGAGGCGAGACTGGTGCGCACCAGCATGCGTTCAAGGGTATTCCGCTCCGCCTTCCACTGCTTTTCCCGATTGTCTGCAGACTCGAGTTCCTGAAGGTATTTTTCCTTCCAGGACTGATCCGATGCCATGGAGCGCTCCCGCCTATCCTTGCTGTACTGTTGATGTGTGAAAAACCCCTGGATGACCCTTGTTGGCCTCAGGAACTCTCGTCACTGGTCTTACCATGATACCGATCGCGTCGTGCTCTGGGGTGACTCTGGTCATAAACCCGCGCCAAATGTTGAAAATCAAGATGAGTATAGACCTGGGTCGTGGCAATGTCGGCATGGCCCAGAAGTTCCTGTACGGCACGAAGGTCACCACTGGATTCAAGCATGTGGCTGGCAAACGAGTGTCGCAGCAGGTGCGGATGGAGCTTCTGGTCGGCACCACGGCTGATTCCCCAACGGCTAAGGCGGGCCTGGATACTTCGGTGGCTGAGTCTTTCGCCCCGCTGGCTGACGAACAGAGCAGCCTCACCGTCATTGGCCAGCGCCGCTCTGTACGGTAGCCAGGCCTGTATGGCTGAAATGGCTTTTCGTCCGACGGGCAGCAGCCGTTCCTTGTCACCCTTACCCATCACGCGAACCTCACCACTGCGCAGATCGACGGTATCCAGATCCAGGCTTGCCAGCTCCGCCAGCCGCAACCCGGAAGAATACATCAGCTCGAACATACATAGATCCCGCACTTCCAGGGGATCGTCCGGCTGTCCGTCCAGTAGATGATTCAGTTGATCCACATCTGCAACGCGAGGCAGACGGCGGCCACTCTTGGGGGCCCGGATATCCAGCGCCGGATTATCCGATGCCAGCTTCTCCCTGAGCAGGAACTGGTAGAAACGGCGGGTCGCCGAGAGATGTCTGGCAATGCTCCGGCCTGACAACCCCTCCCGGCTGAGCGTCGCGACGTAGCGGCGCAGGTCGTGGTTGGTCACCCGTTGCCAGGCAACGAATCCACTGCGGCCCAACCAGTCCGCCAGACGCAAAAGGTCGCGCTGGTAGCTGTCGCAGGTTCTCGGAGAATGGCGTTTTTCAGAAGCCAGGTGCCGGATAAATTCCGCCAGCGGCCCGGTCAGCTCATTGGGCACTGTCGGACTCTCCGGGGCTTCTGACACTTTAGCGGGACTCCGTCGCCATGTCGGTGACCGGAGCAGCCGCTGTGTGGCGCTGCACCATGGGCGGCAGCAGGCGGCTTAGTGTGTCGCTGATGTAGCTCAGGAACAGGGAACCCATGCTCTGGTCAAAGTACCCCGGCTGGCAGCTACCGACCGCAAACACGCCCACCAGCTCGTCATGCCTCAGCGGCACCAGGGCGACCGAGGCAATGGGTTCTTCACGGTCCGGAAACAGGAACTCCCGTTCGCTTTCACGGAACTGACCGCACACAGCCCGCTCGCCTTCCAGCAGGCTGCCCAGGCGCTCACGGGCCGCAGAAGGACTGACCACATGCAGGGCGCCTTGAGAGGCCTCAGGCAGCTCGACATCGGTAAACAACAACACGGAAGCGGCGTCGAGACCGAAATCACCACGGATACTGTCATCAATGGCAGCAGCCATATCGTTGAGCGTCCGCGCTTCAATCACCTGCATCAGCAAACGCTTGCTCTTCTCGAACAACCGGTCGTTGTGGCGGGCGATGGATACAAGCTCTACCAACTCCCTGCGCAGGGTATCCCGCTGCTCCCGGAACAGATGCACCTGGCGTTCGACCAGCGAAATGGCCCGGCCACTGTCGTGGGGCAGGGTCAGGCTGCGCAGCAGCTCATCCTGGTCGATGAAGAAATCGGGGTTGGCGCGCAGGTAATCCGCCACCTCTTCCCGGGTGAGCTCACCGGCCTTCTGGCGGGCCGTTTGTTCTGTCATGGAGTACTCCTGGCTGTCAGGATCGTTGTTTATGGGGGCGAGCGCTCCTGCGTCGACGACCACCAGAATCACCCGGCAGCCTCAACTGCCCCTCAAATACGCTGGTTGCAGGCCCTTCCATCATAACAGGGGTCCCTTCACCCTGCCATTCAATGACCAGAGGGCCGCCCCGCAATTCCACTTCCACGCGGGCATCCAGCAGGCCTCGCAGGCAGCCGGCCACCACGGCGGCACAGGCACCACTACCGCAGGCGAGGGTCTCGCCCGAGCCACGCTCAAACACCCGCAGGCGGACATGGGTGCGATCCAGAATCTGGAGAAACCCGATGTTGGCCCGTGCCGGGAAGCGGGGATGCCGCTCAAGCTTGGGCCCCAGCGTTTCTACCGGCGCCTGGTCTACATCCTCAACCAGCAGCACACCATGGGGGTTACCCATGGACAAGGCGCTCAGTTCCACTGTCTGGCCGTCCACATCCACGGTGTAGACATCCTTTCGACGGTCGGCGGCAAACGGAATGGCCGGCGGATTGAACTCGGGCACGCCCATATTGACCACCACCATGCCTTCCCGGCCGACACGGAGCTCGATCACGCCCTTGGCGGTCTGAACGCGGATGACCTTTTTATTGGTCAGTCGCTGGTCCCGGACAAACCGGGCGAAGCAGCGGGCACCGTTGCCGCACTGCTCCACCTCGGACCCGTCCGCATTGAAAATGCGGTAGCGGAAATCGACATCCGGCAGCCCGGGCGGCTCCACCACCAGCAACTGATCGAAGCCAATTCCGAAATTCCTGTTGGCCAGTTCGCGGATCATCTCGGGGCGCAGACGAAAAGGCTGGCTGATGGCATCCACCACCATAAAATCATTACCCAGCCCATGCATCTTGGTGAATCGAAGCATGGGGCCCTGGGTCCGGCGTTGCTGTGTCATCTCCTCGCTCCCGCTCATTCCGGAAGGCAGCTCTCGGGTGCGAGCTGGTCTTCGAGAGTTTCACGGCGGCGGACCACATGCACCTGGTCGCCATCGACCATGAGTTCCGGCGGCCGGTTCCGCGTGTTGTAGTTTGAGCTCATGACAAAGCCATAGGCTCCCGCAGAGCGAACCGCCAGCAGATCCCCGGCCTGCAGGCGCAGGTGACGGTCCTTGCCCAGGAAATCGCCGGTTTCACAGACCGGACCAACCAGATCCCAGGCCTTTTCCTCACCATCCTGGTGTGGCTTGACCGGGATAATCGCCTGCCAGGCGCTGTACAGGGCCGGCCGGATCAGATCATTCATGGCGGCATCAATGATGGCAAAATTCCGGTGCTCGGTGCACTTCAGGAATTCGACTCTGGTAACCAGGATGCCAGCGTTGGCGGCAATGGATCGGCCGGGCTCCAGAATCAGCTCCAGTTTGCGGTCACCCAGGCGCTCGGCCAGCGCTTTCACGTAATCCGACGGCTGTGGTGGCTGCTCATGGTTGTAGGTGACGCCCAGGCCACCGCCCATATCCAGGTGATGAATGTGGATGCCCTGGTCCGCCAGGGAATCAATCAGGGCCAGCACTCGGTCCAGTGCGTCGAGGAACGGTGACACGCTCGTCAGCTGTGAGCCGATGTGACAATCCACACCCTTCACGTCGAGATTCGGCATACCTGCCGCACGGGCATAGACCTGCGACGCTTCGGCAATATCAATCCCGAACTTGTTCTCTTTCAGACCCGTGGAAATATAGGGATGGGTACCGGCATCAACATCCGGGTTCACCCGCAGAGAGATCGGCGCCTTTACGCCGAGTTCTCCCGCCACCGCATTGAGCCTGTCCAGTTCGGTATCGGATTCGACGTTGAAGCAGCGCACGCCCACTTCAAGGGCCCGCTTCATTTCCCATTCCTGCTTGCCAACGCCGGAGAAGACCACCCGCGACGGATCACCACCGGCCCGCAGTACCCGCTCCAGCTCACCGGCCGACACGATATCAAAGCCGGCACCGAGCCGCGCGAGAACGTTCAGCACCGCCAGATTGCTATTGGCTTTAACGGCGTAGCACACCAGGTGCGGGTGATCCCGAAGGGCGTCATCATATGCCCGGTAATGTCGCTCAAGCGTGGCGCGCGAATACACGTAGGCCGGTGTGCCAAAACGATCGGCAATGGCAGAGACAGGGATATCCTCGGCGTACAGCTCGCCGTCGCGGTAGTTGAAATGGTCCATGAGTTTCCTGATTCGTTTAACGGGGCCGGGGGGCCATGGCGCTAGTCGCGGGTTTCTTCGCGATCGGGCTGCTCCTGGGCCGAATCCGGCCCGGACGTTATAGAAGCGGCCTGACTGTCACGGTACAACGGTCCTTTCTGACCGCAACCGCTCACAACCAGAGCCAGCATCAACGTCATGATCGACAGAGTCCACGCTCGCATATCGGCTACCTACCCCTGAGTTCACTATGGGCGCAGTATACCTGACACCCGCCCCGGGCCGCGAGGTCAGCGAGTCCTCGCGAGATGGCGGTTCAGGGAATCTTCCAGCACAGACCGGTAATACAGGTATTGGCTGGTCTGGATATCATGCTGGTACACCCGGGGGTCGAGGTCGTGGGGCAGGTGGATATCGGTCAGGTACACCGGGTAGACCTCATCGCTATGCCGGAGGGAGCGGATGTAGTGGGCCACTGCCGGAATCAACTGGTCGCCGTACTCCTGGACGCTGAATTCCTGGTCACCACAGAAAATGTCGAAGCGCAGGCGACTGTCGCCCTCGTGGATGCCCACGGCCTGCACCTCAAATCCGGGCAGAGGCACTCCCGAATCCGACTCCGGCCGGTACTCGGCCCGCCAGGCCCCGTCCCGCCGGACAATTTCGTAGCACTGGACGCCGGCAACAACGCCGGCGGAATCGGTATGGCGCAGCAATCGCCGCTCGATCAGGTTATCCAGGAAACGCAGTACCGGCACCAGCAAATGCCGTCGACTGGTCACCGCCTGTTCCCAGCTGAACACAGAACCCAGTTCGTCAACGACCCAGAGCCGGGCCTGATCGCCGAGAATACGATAAAACACCTGGATGTTGTCCGGTTCGCTGGCCAGGCAAACCGCCCGTAAGGCCGGCTCCTCCTGCAACGCGTAACGATCGAACACCACCGGCAGGTACCGCTCCTGGGGCAGCGCCAGATGCTCCATCAGCGCCTCAAAGCTGTCGAGTGCCACAAACCCCGGTTCCAGGCCGTTGAACTGGAGCAGGAAGTAGCGACGATCCATTTCAATCACATAGCGCAGCGGATGCGGGCCGGTTCCTCCGGCAAAAAAGGGCCGGAGGACATCGGCAAACAGCTCCTGAACCCGGCGGGCAATGGCAGAGCCATGACCACGGTTGTGGCAGTGCACCCGAACGGCCGGCAATTCGTCGGGATTGGCTGCCACCGATGCGAGAACATTCTTCAGGCACTGGATCAGTGTATCGCCCGCTGCGTAATGCTGGAGACTGACTTCATGCCAGCTGTTGAAAGTAATCTGGTCGATGCTGATGACCAGATTCTCCCGCCCGCCGCTAAAGCCCAGGGAATCGTGCCGGGAACTGAGCTTGTGAAGGCCCTTTTCCGTGAGGTGGGCCTGAGGGTCAATGCCGACGTTCACCAACAGCAGATTCCTCAATGGCCGCACACCCCGGGACAACGCTTCCCGTTCCGCCGGTGCAATCGGAAATGGCAGGAACGCAGACAGGGCATCAAGCATTTCACGCAACTCGCTGACGGAGGCAATACTGGTGCCCGACCGCACATTCAGTCGAGTCGAGCGGGTCAGCAGCCCGTTGCAATAGCACCAGACCATCAGTTCCGCCAGATTGCCGGAGCGACGGATAACCGGCTGCCAGAAAGCGTCTGCCGGGTCTTCTAGGTCCCGGTACAGCAGCCAGCCGTCGGCGTCGCCGCCCTGCTCCGACTGATGATGAAATGCCAGGTTTTCCTCCGCCAGCGACGGGGCCAGCCCGGGATTGATCTGCTCGATCTTGCCCGCCTTGCGCTGAAACGCGGCATAAAGCTTGCGGCCGAGGAGATTGATATCGTTGGCGCTGATGGCGGCGCGTTGGCCATGCTCCCTGGCCATTTTCGACAGCAGGCGGTAACCGTGGGTCAATTCGTTGACGATGGTGCGACGCAGGGTGGTGACATCCTCTGCCCGCCAGCGTTGACGATCATCCAGCTCCGCCAGCGTGTTTTCACTCCAGCCCCAACCTGTCACCATCTGGCGCAGCAGGCGGGCACGCCATTGCTCACCGGAGACCTCGGACCGCGTCAGTGGCAAACTGGCTTTCAGATACAGGCTCCGGCGAATCAGGTCCAGCCTCGACGCCACTTCCGGTCCGGTCAGCCAGCCCTCCAGCCGATTGTAGAGCATGACGTAAGGGTCCAGACGGTCGGCATCGGTTTCGCCGCGGAAAACGGCCCGCTTGAATTGGCTGGACAACAGAGCCTCACCGGTGGTCCGCGCATAACATTCGATCAGAAGCAGTTTCAGAATCGACTTCCAGGGCGCATCAATCCCCTTGTACAACTGCCAGACGCCCGCACCAAGGAATTCTTCCTCCGGAATCGCCGGCACCGGGCCAAAATCGATATAGTCCTCGGCGCGCACAAACCGGTAATCCACCAGCTTGCGCATGCAGTCATCGTAGGTTTCCTCCCGCTCCGCAGGAATCAGCCACCACATGGGCCAGGCACCGGCCAGATGGATGCTGGTCCGATAGAACTCGTCCAGCAGCAGGAAATGCTGGGCGCTGCCACAGTTCTCGCCGGTCACCTCTACCCGTTGCCGACCGGCACGCCAATCCGAAGCACAGAAGACGAATACGTGCAGTTCGACACCGAAAGATTCCGCCCAGCGGGCCAGCTTCTCGGCTTTGCGCTCAAGACAGCGGATGCCCCGCTCGGGCAGGTCACTGCGGTGACAGAGCCAGACGTCGAGGTCACTGGCCACGGAATGGCCAAGGGTTCCCGGGCTGCCCATCAGGAACATGGCGTCCAGATCCGGTTTGCGCTTGCCTTCATCCTTCAGCGAAAAAGTCCGGGCCAGTCGACGAGCCGCATTGATGGTGGCCGGTGACGGCTGATAGTTGCTCAGGCCATAGGGGCAATCGCTGTCCAGGTAACCGGGCAGGGCCGGATGGTTGAGATGAAACACCAGCGGCAGAATTTCCAGCACCATCTGCTGGCGATAGGACAACGCAGAATGGGCACGGTCCCAGCGCTGCTGATTGACCAGCAGAAACCGGTCCCTCAGGCGACGGAGGGTCTTGCGATCTATTCCCTCCTCAAAGTCGAGGGAAATCGGGGCAACGTGGGCGGTCAAGGCGGCTCCGCAGAGAGGTTCTTTTCAGCATCAGTATGAGTATGATGTCGGCATCGTGGCAAAACCTTTAAAAAAATAAAAGCTGCAGGACACGCGAGGCTTACCCGCTGTGAAAGAATTCATCATTCGCCGCTACCGTTCGGACCAGTCCGCGACCTCCGGGCGCCAGACCGTTTTACGCATCGACGATGAAGGAAAAGTTCTGTTCGCTGACCACCAGGCCGAGGCGGTGCTCGGTTATGAGAGCAGCGAACTGGAAGGCCAACCGGTGCACCGGATCCTGGCATCTCGCCAGGATGATCCCTTTGCACCGGCAAACCGCCACCGGATCGAGCGTGGCCAGAACGTCCTGGTGACCTTCCGGCACAAGGAAGGTTTCTTCTACACCGCCTGCCTGAGCCTGCGACTCGACGTTCGGGATTCCGACAAGGCGGCGAGTGCCACGATTGCCCTGTGCGACAGCTCAAGCAGGGATTCCCGCCTGTTGCGAGCAGCGGAGAGCATTGCCGGTTTCGGGATCTGGGAACTGGACACCCGCACGAATGAAATGACCTGGACCGAGGGAATGTTCCAGCTTCTTGAGCTGAGACCGGGCGCCGAAATCACGCCCGAACAGGCGCTTTTCTACTGCCAGACCGGCCAGGCCAGGGTCCGGGCCATGTTCCGCCGTTGCCTCCGAACCGGAGACGCATTCTCCCTCAACCTCGATATCGTTACCTCGCAACAGAACCATCGGCGGGTGACGCTCAGTTGTCGGGCCCTGAAACAGGGCGGCCGGATTACCGGGCTCGGCGGCACCCTGGTAGACCGGACCGCCGATATGAAACTCGACAGGGCTCGCCAGCACGCAAACACCATGCTCGCAGCGGTCACCAGCGCCACCTCCGATCTGGTTGTGGCGGTCGATCTCTCGTTCAACCTGCTCCACTTCAATGACGCCTGGGCCAGACAGTTTGCCGAAACCTTTGGCGGGCGCCCGGAGGCAGGCGACAACCTGAGCGACTTGCTTCAGGAGTTCCCGAACGAACGCAGGCTGATGGAACGGCTCTGGCACCGGGCCTTCGAACGTGACAACTTCGTGGTCGAGATGCCCATGGCCCAGCAGTCGCGCCAGCTACCAGTGCATGAATTCCATTACCAGCGCCTGACCAACGACCAGGGCGAAATCACCGGCGCGGTGCACGTGGCCCGTCGCATTGAGCCCTGGCTGAATCACGCCTCCAGTGAGGAATACCGGATACGTCACGATCCGGTTACCGGCCTGATGAACAGAAAGGCATTCATCGCTCGGGTATTAAGAACCCTGGAGCAGAAAACCCATCGGGAATCCTGCGACAGCCTGCTCTACCTGGATCTGGATGAATTCGAACGCTTTAACGATCTTGCTGGCAGCGGCACCTGTGATCGCTACCTCAGGGAGCTGGCCGGCAACCTCGGCGTGCGCGTCCGGCAGCGTGACGCCCTCGCCCGCCTCGCTGGCGACACCTTCGCCCTTCTGATCGAGAACTGCCCGGAAGCGCGGGCCCGCAAGATTGCCCAGGAAACCCTTGATTTGATCGGCGACTTTGTCTTCGACTGGCAGGGTCACAGCCTCCAGACCACCGCATCGGGCGGCCTGTTGATTCTGGACAACGACGTCCCTGCGGATCCGGAGCAGCTTCTGGTCCAGGCTGCGGACCTGTGCCACACCGCCAAAACCTCCGGACGCAACCGGGTTCACGCGGCCAGCGCTATTGCCAACCAGACGGACGATTCAGTGGCCAGCAAACGGGTCGAGCAGATCCGCGACGCGCTGGACAAACAGTCGCTGATTCTGGAATACCAGGCCATGAGGCCGGTGGCCAGCCCCACCTGGGGCGATCACATCGAAATCCTCTGTCGGATTCCAACAACGTCGGATGATGAGACGACACTCCTGCCCGACGATTTCCTGCCCATTGCGGAACGGTTTGACCTGGCAAAGCGCCTGGATCGCCAGGTGATCCGGCAAACCCTGGAATGGCTCGGTAACCAGCCCTTGCTGGAACCCCGATTGAAGTACTGTGGATTTAACCTGTCACTGGCAACTGTGTTGGATGACACCTTCGCCGACTTCATGGCCGATGCCCTGAACCAATCCCCGTTTGCCCCGGACTGTTTCTGCCTGGAAATCCGTGAGGCCCACGCCACCCAGTATCCCGACGACGTGGCCGTGCTTTGCGACGCCCTGCATCGGGCAGGCTTCCGCGTCGCCCTGGACGGTGCCGGCGCATCGGTGGAAAGCTACAGCCTGGCGGCGAGATTACCCGTGGATATCATCAAACTGGACCGGAGAATGGTTCAGCAGCTGGAGGAGGACCCGGTGCAGCAGGTGATGCTGGAAGCACTGCACCGGATTGCCGAGGCCGCCGGCAAAGTGACGGTGGCCACGTTTATCGAAAGCGACGATGCCCTTCGCAAGGTACGGACTCTGGGCATTCACTACGGACAGGGCTACCGGCTATGCCGACCTGAGCCACTGGACGAACTCACGCCGGCGGCGGTAGACCTCGCTACAGGGCGAATCGGCGGTTAACCGTTTCGCCCCGCTGAGTGCGCCGGCTCAACCCAGCTGGTTGCGGGCCCGACCGACCGCCGCACGCACCTGATCCGGCGCTGTGCCACCGAGATGATCACGGGCCTGGACCGAACCTTCCAGGGTCAGCACATCGAAAACATCGGCGCCGATATGATCGGAGAACTGCTGCAGCTCTTCGAGGGTCATATCAGACAGGTCACGACCTTCAGCCACACCGAACGCCACGGACTTGCCCACGATCTCGTGGGCGTCCCGGAAAGGCACGCCTTTCTTGACCAGGTAATCCGCCAGATCGGTGGCGGTCGAGAAACCGCGCTTGGCCGCCACCCGCATGTTGTCGGCCTTGGAGCGAATGGCCGGAATCATGTCAGCGTAGGCTTTCAGGCAGCCCTTGATGGTATCGACGGTATCGAACAGGGGCTCCTTGTCTTCCTGATTGTCCTTGTTGTAGGCCAGCGGCTGGCTCTTCATCAGGGTCAGCAGGCTGATCAGGTGGCCGTTGACGCGACCGGTCTTGCCCCGCACCAGCTCCGGCACATCCGGATTCTTTTTCTGCGGCATGATGGACGAGCCGGTGCAGAAGCGATCCGGCAGATCAATGAAATCGAACTGGGCGGAGGTCCAGAGCACCAGCTCCTCGCTGAACCGGGACAGATGCGTCATCAGCAGCGCCCCAAAGCTACAGAATTCAATGGCAAAGTCCCGGTCGCTGACGGAGTCCAGGCTGTTCTCGCTGGGCCTATCAAAGCCCAGCAGCCTGGCGGTCATCGCGCGATCGATGGGGTAGGTGGTGCCCGCCAGGGCCGCGGCACCCAGGGGCATCACGTTGACCCGCTTGCGACAATCCTGCAGGCGCTCGCCATCCCGTACCAGCATTTCGTACCAGGCCAGCAGGTGGTGCCCGAAGGTGACCGGCTGGGCGGTTTGCAGATGGGTGAAGCCGGGCATGATGGTCTCCGCCTCGCGCTCGGCCAGGTCCAGCAGGCCCGCTTGCAGGCGTTTCAGTTCCTCGGCGATGACATCGATTTCGTCCCGCAGGTACAGACGGATATCCGTAGCCACCTGATCGTTGCGGCTACGACCGGTGTGCAGTTTCTTGCCGGTGATGCCGATACGGTCAGTCAGGCGTGCCTCGATATTCATGTGCACGTCTTCAAGGCTGACCGACCACTGGAAGTTGCCGGCCTCGATGTCTGCCTTGACGCCTTTCAGGCCCTCAATGATCTGGTCCCGCTCGTCGGCGGTAAGCACGCCAACCTCGGCCAGCATGGTGGCATGGGCAATGGAACCGGTGATGTCGTGATGGTACAGGCGCTGGTCAAATCCCACAGATGCAGTAAATTTTTCAACAAAGGCATCGGTGGGTTCACTGAAGCGCCCGCCCCAGGGTTTTTCAGAGCTTGTGGTCTGGTCAGACTTTTTCTGATCCGTCATGGTCTATCTTTCCTGCTGACAGCCCGGCATCATCTGGCGGGAGCTGGGTACATTGAACGTGGCGGGAGTATACCATTCTGACCCGGGTAAAGGAGACACCCCGTAACGGGGACAAAGGTGTGACAGAGAGCGAGTTCTTCGTTCCGGACCTGTGCCGGGTACGGGCCGTGTTCCTGTTGCTGGTCACCAGTGAACTGCTGGTTCTGGTGCTCGCCATCGTGCAGGCGGAGCGGGGCTGGATCGACTGGAATTACTTCGGGCTGTTGTCGCTGTTCGTGCAGTGGACCACCCTCACCAGTGCCGCCCTGATCTGCCTTTTGCGCACCCGGCTTGCACGGATGTCCGTCTCCGGTGCGACAACCACCATCGTCGCCATTGTGCTGCTGGATGTGCTCGCCTTCAGCCTGTTTGCAGACAGCGTCCTGCACCCCCAGGACGGCGTGGCTGTCTGGCAGGGCGTGGCCAAGAAGATGCTGCTGGCGTTGCTGATCGTGCTCATGGTGCTGCGCTATTTTTACCTGCAGCACCAGTGGCAACAGCAGCGTGAAGCGGAAATGCAGGCGCATCTGGCATCACTGCAGGCCCGCATTCAGCCACACTTCCTGTTCAACAGCATGAACACCATTGCCAGCCTGATTGCCATCAATCCGGAACGGGCCGAAGAAGCCGTTCTGGATCTTTCGGAACTGTTTCGCGCCAGCCTTCGCACCGGCGACCAGCTGATTCCGCTATCGAGGGAACTGGCTTTGTGCCAGCGTTACCTGGCCATCGAAGCACTGCGCCTGGGCGACCGCCTGAAACTGGAATGGCAGATTGAAGAAGGCCTGGAGCACCAGGCCATTCCCCCGCTCACACTGCAGCCATTGGTGGAAAACGCCATCTACCATGGTATCCAGCCGCGCCCGGACGGTGGCACCGTCAGGATTGAAGCCCAGGCCAAAGGCGAATTTGTCTACCTGCTGGTACAGAATCCAAAGCCGGACCAGAATAAGCAGCAACATGACGGCAACCGAATGGCGCTGGCCAACATTCAGTCACGGCTACGGGCGCTTTTCGGTGAGCCGGCGGTGCTCAAACACAGCCACCAGCACGATGTGTACACGGTTACCCTGCGACTGCCGCGACGGAAGGCCGGCGAGCAGAGAGCCCGAAAACAATAAACCCCTGACCAACGGAACCGAGACAAGACATGACTGATACCCGCAGCGTCCTGATCGCCGATGACGAACCCCTGGCCCGGGAACGCATCCGCCGGTTGGTGGAGGCGGTTCCGGGGTATCGGGTCTGTGGCGAAGCTGCAGACGGCGACAGTTGCTTGAAACAGGTGGCGGAACTGGAGCCAGACATACTGTTGCTGGATATCCGGATGCCGGGCATGGACGGCATGGAGGCCGCCAGCAGACTTAGCCAGCTGGCCAATCCACCGGCGCTGATCTTCTGCACGGCCTACGACCACTACGCTATCCAGGCATTCGACGTGCAGGCCATCGCCTACCTGCTCAAACCGGTTCGCAAAGAGGCCTTGGCGGAGGCCCTGGCCCGGGCCGGCAGGGTCAACCGGGTACAGTTGCAGGCACTCAACGGCCAGGCTGCCCACAGCCAGGAACAGTTGGCGGTGCGCACGCACCGCGGCACCGAGCTGATCGATCTGTCGGAAATCCTCTACTGCGAGGCAGATCAAAAATACGTCACCATCCATCACGCCCGGGGCGAAACCGTGTGTGACTAAACGCTGAAGGAACTGGAAAACAGCTACCCGAGCACCCTGCTCAGGATCCACCGGAACACCCTGGTGGGGGTTCGCTTTATCCAGGCACTGAGACGGACGCCGGATGGCCACAACCTGGTCGCCCTGAGGGAAGGCCGGGGCGAACTGCCGGTCAGCCGCCGCCATGCCAGCAACGTGCGCCAGTGGCTTCAGGAGCACCAGCCAGGCTGAACCAGCATGACTCCCAAAGGTGGTAGCCGCGGGACTTTTCTGCCGCCACAAGGTAACCTTGGCGGACATTTTTTCGAACCGACAGTGAGTGTCATGTCCAAACGTACCCTTCGCATTGCAACCCGCAGCAGCGCACTGGCGCTGTGGCAGGCGGAATTCATCAAGGCCGAACTGGAAAGGCTGCACGACAACATCACCGTGGAACTGGTCAAGATCAAGACCCAGGGCGACAAGATCCTGGACGTGCCCCTGGCGAAAATCGGCGGCAAGGGCCTGTTCGTCAAGGAACTGGAAGAGGCCATGCTGGACGGCCGGGCCGACCTGGCCGTGCATTCCATGAAAGACGTGCCCATGGAGTTTCCGGAAGGGCTGGGGCTGGTGGCTATCTGCGAGCGTGAAGACCCGACCGATGCCTTCGTAAGCAACCACTACGACAACGTTGACGCCCTGCCCCACGGCGCCGTGGTTGGCACTGCGAGCCTGCGCCGGGAGGCCCAGCTGCGGGCCTACCGCCCGGACCTGGAAATTCGCGTGCTGCGGGGCAACGTCAACACCCGGCTGGCCAAGCTGGATGCCGGCGAATACGAAGCGATTGTACTGGCCAGCTCCGGGCTCAAGCGCCTGGGCTTTCACGAGCGCATCCGCTACTGCCTGCCCGACACGTTGTCGCTGCCGGCGGTCGGCCAGGGCGCCCTGGGCATTGAATGCCGGGTCGATGACCAGGATCTGCTAGCCATGCTTGAACCCCTGAAGCACAAAGACACCTGGGATCGCGTCACTGCCGAAAGGGCTCTGAACCGTCGACTGGAGGGTGGTTGTCAGGTGCCAATCGCGGCGTACGCGCTTCTTGAAGACGACGATACAATCTGGCTGCGGGGCCTGGTGGGCGCAGTTGATGGCACCCAGATTTTCCGGGTCGAAGGCCGCGCGCCACGGGCCGAAGGCGAACGTCTGGGCCGGGAACTGGCCGAGGATCTGCTGGCTCTCGGAGCCGACAAGGTGCTGGCTGAAATCTATGGCCACACACCAACCTGAGCCCGACCTGAACGGCCGGCGGATTCTGATCTGCCGGCCCGAGCCCGAGGCTTCGCGCCTGGCCAGCCGGTTTCGTGCAGCCGGTGCCGATGTACATATCCTGCCACTGATTGACCGGGAACCTCTGCCGGAAACGCCCGAGCGCCGCACACTCATTCTGAGCCTGGATGAATTTTCCCATGTGATCGCAGTCAGCCCGTTTGCCGCCCGGCTGCTGCTGGAAGAGGTGGACACCTGGTGGCCCCAGGTGCCCATGGGCATCCGCTGGTATGGCGTTGGTGCCGGCACCGCAGCCGTGCTTGCGGAACACGGTCTCAGCCCGCGGCGGCCGCCCGAGGGCTGGACCAGCGAGGCACTACTGGCATTGCCGTCACTGCAAAACCTCCAGCATGAGCGGGTTCTGCTCGCTCGCGGGGAAACCGGACGCGAACTGATCCGCGAAACCCTTGAAGCCAGGGGCGCCCGCGTGACCCTGCTGCCCCTGTACCGCCGCTTTCGCCCTGACCACGCGCCGGAGCGGATCCGGGCCACCCTCGATACCTTTGCTCCGGAGGCCATCGTCGCCCTGTCGGGCGAAACCTTGAACAATCTCATCGCACTATGTGCGAATAGCGGCCATAATCTATACGATAGGTTATTGATTGTTCCCGCAGATCGGGTTGCCGAACAGGCCCGGGCAGCGGGATTCCGAAATCCGTGTATACCAGGAAGCCTTGCCGATAACGACATCGTGGCCACGGTTGCAGCGCAACTTGCCGGCCGGGACGGTGGCTCCGGAAAAGCCAAGTAAGGACGCCCGTGACAGAGACAACGAATCAACTGCCCGCAACCGTTTCCAAGGAACCGCCTGCTCGCCAGAAACTCTGGCCGGTATGGCTGGTTGCCATTCTCGCCCTCATCATCGCAATCGCCCTGGCGCTCTGGAGCTGGCAACAGTGGAACAATCACCAGGCTGTCATGCAGACACTCCAGAGTCTGAAGCAGGACACCGCCCAGCTTGAAGATCTCTATGGCGACCGCGGCAGCCAGCAAAGCCAGCGCCTGCAGTCCCTCGAAGAGAAACTGGCGAGCCAGCGGGAACTTATTGCCACCCAGCAGCGCCAGATCGACCACAATGCCCGTGAACTGCTGGAAGCCGGAAACCGCACACGCACGGACTGGCTGCTGGCCGAGGCGGAATACCTTCTGCGCATTGCCAATCAGCGGTTGATGATCGAAAAAGACATCCGCGGAGCCATGTCGGCCCTGGAAGCGGCAGACGAAGTGCTGAATGAATCCGACGACATCGGTGTCTACCCGGTTCGCCAGCAACTGGCTCGCGAAATCCTCGCACTCAAGGGCCTGACCGGCGTTGACCGCACCGGACTCTACCTGACACTGGAAGCGGCCATCGACAGCATTCACCAGCTTACCGACCAGGCCCTGATCAGTGAGAACGCGCCCGGCTTTGTCGTCAGCGCTGCACAGGGAGAAAGCGCTGGAACCGACGAAGAACCCGGCGCTGTGGTACAGGCCTGGAACAAGGTGAAAGCAACACTGATGCAGGTGGTGGTTGTGCGCCGCATGGACGAGCCGGTCAAGCCGCTGCTCTCTCCCGACCAGAGCGCCTATGCCCGACTAAACCTACAGCTGATGCTGGAAGAGGCCGAGATGGCGGTATTGCGGGGCAACCAGCCGCTGTATGAGCGCGCCCTTACCAAGGCCCGAACCACCATTGACGACTGGTACAACGCAAGCAATCCCCGGGTCACCGCCCTGAGTGACACCCTGGCTGAGCTGGCCGGCAAGAACGTGGACCCGGAGCTGCCGGATATCAGTCAGTCCCTGGACCTGCTCAAGGAGCGGCTGGCCGGACGCCTAAATGCCAACAATGATAATGGCGAGGACAACGCCGACGGCGGTAATGGAGGCGATGATTCATGATTCGCCTGTTACTGATCGTTCTGCTGGCGCTGCTGATTGGCACCGGCCTTTCCCTCGGATTGCAATATGATCTGGGCTACATCCGGATCAGCCTTGGCCATTACCTGATCGAAACCAACTTCTGGGTGGGGCTGGGCCTGATCGTGGCCCTGATCGTGCTGACTGTCCTGACCATCAACCTTATCCGCCGACTCAGAACCAGCACCGGCCTGGTGGCGGGCTGGATTGCCCGCGGCAATGAACGCCGGGCCCGACGCCGGACCACCCAGGGTTTGCTGGCGCTGGCCGAAGGCAACTGGCCCAGGGCCCGCAAACTGCTGACATCCTCCGCCAGCCATGCCGACACGCCCCTGATCAATTATCTTGCCGCCGCCCAAGCATCGTTCGAAACCGGTGATCACGAGGCCGTGGATGATCTGCTGCGCAAGGCCTTCGACAGCACCCCCGGTTCTGACATGGCCGTCGGTATTACCCAGGCCCAGCTGCAACTGGCAGGCAACCGCCTTGAACAGGCCCTGGCCACGCTGGTTCGCCTTCGCAAACAGTCGCCCCATCACCCCTTTGTGCTGAAACTGCTCAAAAACACCTATCTGCGCCTGGAAGACTGGCGCGAACTGTCCAGGTTATTGCCTGAACTTCGCAAACGCAGCGTGCTCTCGGAAGCGGAACTCAATGATCTGGAACGCCAGGTCTGGCATAACCTGCTGGAGTGTGCCGCGGAAGATTGCCGGCGCCAGCAGAAACAGGATCCCGATGCATCCCTGGAACCGCTGACCAGGCTCTGGGACGAATTGCCGGGCTTCCTGCGTCGCGACGAATACACCATAAGGGACTACGCCCGCCTGCTTGCCAGCCTTGGCGACGAGGTACAGACCGAAACCCTGTTGCGCAAGGTGCTGCGCAACCACTGGAGCGATGAGCTGATCAATCTGTACGGGCGGGTGAAGGGCCAGAAACCGGATGAACAGTTGTTGCTGGCCGAACAATGGCTGAAAGACCGGCCCAACAACCCCGAGCTTCTGCTGGCCCTGGGACGGCTGAGCCTTCGCAACGAACTCTGGGGCAAGGCCCGTGAATATTTCGAGACCAGCCTGCGGCTGAAGCGGAGCCGGGAGGCACTGGCAGAGCTAAGCCGCCTGAATGCCCACATGGGCGAGGAAGAAGCCAGCGTCAAATTGCTGATGCAGGGGCTGGCCAAGGATAACGGGCTGCCGGAACTGCCAATGCCGAGGGCTTAGCGCCAAGGTGTAATGAAAAAGGGCCAGATGAACGTCTCATCTGGCCCTTTTTTTATTCTACTACACAGGCTGCTTCACGAACGGGGGGCGTACTCCAGCACGTCAGAAAAGAACGCCTCTTCGGGCAGGCCCGCATCTACCAGAGCATCCATCAGTGTGTACACCATGGTGGGCGAACCGCTGGCATGGACCTCCACATTCTTCCAGTCCATACCGGATGCAAGCACCGCGCGAACCAGCTGGTCGTGATGGCCAGCCCAGTCATTATCCTCGTCATCTCCCACCACCGGCAGGAACGTGAAGCGGGGCCACTCGTCCTGCCACTGCTGTGCCAGGGCGCGAAGATACATGTCCTCGTGTCGACGAACTCCCCAGTACAGCTTGACCGGTTGGTCGTAGGACGTTTCCCGGAGGTAATCCACCAGGCTCTTCATCTGGGCAAAGCCGGTGCCGGCAGCCACCAGCAACAGCGGCCTGGTCGGCACTGACGCCAGGCAGGCTTTGCCATGGGGCAGCTCCACGGTTACCTCGCCACCGGACGTCAGGGCATCAATCACCTTCTGCGCGGACACCCACTCGGGGGTCGCCTGGATATGCAGCTCGATATTCTGGTCCGATGGACTGCTGGCGATGGAAAAGTAACAGGGGTCAGCATCAGGCAGATTGACCGACAGATATTGCCCGGCATGAAACGACAGCTCCCGACGCCGCGGAAGCTGTAGCTCAACGCGATAGACATCGTGACTGATCGACCTTACGTCCACGACTTTTGCCTGAAACTTGCCAGGCTGATTGTTTCCAGCTGCCATAACGGCGGATATCTCCAGTTCCAGATCCGTGAGCGCGATGCTACGGCACATCATCAAGCGCTCACCGATCTTTATAGTCTGTTGGTTTCGGGTATTAAGCGCGGCGCCCTTCAGTAACCGGGCCTCGCAGATTTCACATACCCCGTTGCGACAGGCTGCCGGCACAGCTACGCCAGCCCGCGCGGCAGCGCCGAGCAAGTCTGCCTCCGACGCCGCAATGAAGGCGATACCAGAGGGCCAAAGCCGCACCGCCCGATGTTCACTGCCCATATCAGTCGGGGCGCGATGCCGGACTTTCAATACCCAGGGTATCCCACAGCTCGTCGACGCGTTTTTTCACATCTTCGGTCATGGCGATCGGCTCACCCCACTCCCGGGTGGTCTCACCCGGCCACTTGTTGGTGGCATCCATCCCCATTTTGGAACCCAGGCCGGATACCGGCGAGGCAAAGTCCAGGTAATCGATGGGCGTATTCTCCACCAGCGTGGTATCCCGGGTTGGATCCATCCGGGTAGTGATCGCCCAGATCACGTCTTCCCAGTTACGGGCATTCACGTCGTCATCCGTGACAATCACAAATTTGGTGTACATGAACTGCCGAAGAAACGACCATACCCCCATCATCACCCGTTTGGCATGGCCGGGGTACTGTTTCTTCATGGTCACCACTGCAAGGCGATAGGAACAGCCTTCCGGTGGCAGGTAAAAATCCACGATCTCCGGGAACTGCTTCTGCAGAATCGGAATAAAGACCTCGTTCAGGGCCACCCCGAGAATCGCCGGCTCATCAGGCGGGCGACCGGTATAGGTACTGTGATAGATCGGATCCCGGCGATGAGTGACCCGTTCTACGGTGAATACCGGGAAGTGGTCCACTTCGTTGTAGTAACCGGTGTGATCACCGAACGGTCCTTCCGGCGCCATGTCATCCGGGTAGATGAAACCTTCCAGCACGATTTCGGCGCTTGCCGGCACCTGCAGATCGCTCAGCCCCGCCTTGACCAGCTCGGTCCGGCTGCCGCGAAGCAGCCCGGCAAAGGCGTATTCCGACAGCGTATCCGGCACCGGCGTCACCGCCCCCAGAATGGTCGCCGGATCGGCACCGAGGGCCACAGCCACCGGATAGGGTTGGCCGGGATTGCTCTTCTGGAACTCCTGGAAATCCAGGGCACCACCGCGATGACTCAGCCAGCGCATGATCAGACGGTTGCGACCGATGACCTGCTGCCGGTAGATGCCCAGGTTCTGGCGTTCTTTATGGGGCCCACGGGTAATCACCAGTGGCCAGGTCACCAGCGGCCCGGCATCGCCAGGCCAGCAATGCTGCACCGGAATCTGATACAGGTCCACCTGATCCTTTTCGATCACGACATCCTGGCAGGGCGCGGAACGCAGTACCTTGGGGCTCATGCGCATCACCTGCCGGAACAGCGGCAGTTTTTCGATGGCATCGCGAAAACCCTTGGGGGGATCCGGTTCCTTGAGAAACGCGAGGAGCTTACCGATGTCCCGAAGCGCCGTGACGTTATCCTGCCCCATGCCCAACGCTACCCGCTTCGGTGTCCCGAACAGGTTGGCCAGCACCGGCATGTCATAGCCCTTGGGGTTTTCAAACAACAACGCAGGACCACCTGCCCGCAATGTACGGTCGCAGATTTCGGTCATTTCCAGATGGGGGTCGACTTCAACGCTGATGCGTTTCAGCTCACCCAGCTTCTCCAGCTGGTCAATGAAGTCTCGCAGGTCGTTGTATTTCATCGGTTACTCCGTTCAGATATGCCAGTACTACGGAGATCGGTGGTCGCTGGACTGCTTTAAAGCAGTTGGAACAAACTGCGCGCACGTGGCATGAACGGCGGAGCCGGGGAGAACCTCCCCGGACCGTGCATTGCCAGGGATGGCAATGCCGAGCCCCCAGGGATGGGTTCACGGCGTGTCCGGGGAGGTTCTCCCCGGCTCTGCCCGCCCCCAAAACCAGAGGCGCTAGTCCTAGCTTAGGGAGAGATCAACGACGCTTCATGGACTGGAAAAACTCGTCGTTGGTCTTGGTGTCCTTGAGCTTGTCCAGCAGGAACTCGATGGCGGCGGTATCGTCGTCCATAGAATGCAGGAGCTTGCGCAGGATCCAGACCCGCTGGATGTCGGCTTCACTCATCAGCAGATCCTCACGACGGGTGCCGGAGCTGCGGATATTGATCGCCGGATAGGTTCGCTTCTCGGCAATCTTGCGATCCAGATGGATCTCCATGTTGCCGGTGCCCTTGAACTCCTCGTAGATAACCTCGTCCATCTTGGAACCAGTGTTGACCAGCGCCGTGGCAAGGATGGTCAGGCTTCCACCTTCTTCCACGTTACGGGCGGCACCGAAGAAGCGCTTGGGTTTTTCCAGGGCATGGGCGTCAACACCACCGGTCAGGACCTTGCCGGAGGACGGGATCACCGTGTTGTAGGCACGAGCCAGACGGGTGATGGAATCCAGCAGGATGACCACGTCCTTCTTGTGCTCTACCAGACGCT
>Ga0189288_10110_pt1 | contig 90195 bp, 83 predicted proteins | sample UW105minimetaG_FD_130316 | JGI IMG/M metagenome (GOLD analysis project Ga0189288, IMG submission 130316) | Marine microbial communities from the Costa Rica Dome - UW105 mini metaG | ecosystem: Environmental > Aquatic > Marine > Oceanic > Photic zone | place: Costa Rica: the Eastern Pacific...
CTCAACTGCCTCTCTAGATCTACCAACAACACCTCAGCGCCGCCGGTGAAGGGGGTTCTACGGCTAAGCGCAGAGCTCCGCAAGCGATTCTTTCCCCCTTTTTCCACTTTCTCAAAACTTTCTTGCAGACATCAAAACCAAATCAACAACACTCAACACACTATATATACACCCAATGAAAAACCGTACTCTTCATCCACGAGCATAAACATCTTCATGTGGCGTCACACCGCGACATCCGCCTTAATCGCGTCATGAGGCGCATAGCCTTCAACCTGAAAATCCTCGATCCGATACCCATCGATCGATTCAGGTTTGCGCGACAGGGACACTTTGGGGAGCGGTCGTGGTTCGCGGGCGATCTGAAGTCTGGCTTGATCGATGTGGTTGAGATAAAGATGTGTGTCCCCCCCGACCCAGACCAATTCCCCCGGACGCAGCCCGGCCTGCTGGGCCAGCATCAGTTGCAACGCAGCGGCACCCACATAGTTAAACGCCGCCCCGAGAAGAAGATCCACCGACCGCTGGAACAACAGGCAGTTCAATCGACCATCGGAGGTCACATGATACTGGTACACCATGTGGCAAGGTGGCAGCGCCATGCTGTCCAACTCGGCCACGTTCCAGCCGTGAAACAACATCCGGCGGCTCGCCGGATTATGGCGCAGTGTTTCAATCAGATCGGCAATCTGATCGTAGTCTTGCCCGTCCGCACCACGCCACCGGCGCCATTGCTTGCCGTAAACCGGCCCAAGATCCCCCCAGCGCTGCGCAAAGGCATCATCGTCCAAGACGCGCTGTTCAAAATCTGCCTGCGAAATCTCATCGCCGGTTTCAGCGCGATATTTGGCAAGAGGCCAGTCACTCCAGATTTTGACGTTCTCCCGCAGAAGATCTTGGATGTTCGTCTTGCCCGTCAGAAACCACAGCATCTCTTTAATGGCCGTTTTCCAGTACACCCGTTTGGTGGTTAGAATAGGCATTGTGCCATCAGACAGATCAAAACGGACCATGGACCCAAAAATGGACCGGGTGCCGACGCCGGTGCGGTCCTTGCGTTCATCCCCACGCTCCAACACCTGCTCAAGCAGATCAAGGTACTGATATTCTGGATGCCGCATGCCGCTGACCCTTTTCTTCAAACCAGATTCTTGTTGGACACAACAACCGTCGCCCCGCTTTGGCCCCACAGGCCAGATTCCATTACATCACAGGAACCCTGGGAGGGCTAGATATGGAATTGTCGCCAAACCCATCCACCACATCGTCTACTCCTAACGAAACCCGGTGGAGACCCAGCGACAACACAGTCAGGAAAAAAGGGAGGTCCCACATCAATCAAGATTGACTTTCGCTCAGTCGGGCAAGACCTTCGGACAAAACAATAACTCAATAATCTTTGAGGCCGCAGCATGAATATTCGTACCGCCGGGGTGGCTATCACCGTGCTGGCCCTTGCAAGTTGTGGGGGCAGCGGAGGCAATCCGTTACAGACAGCAGCCAGTTCTGGTGGTGGTACGACAACCCCGACCACAACCATTTTGCCCGGCACCCAGAACCCAACACCAGGGGGGGCCATTCAGCGATTGGAGGCCAAGGGCACCGCAGGTCAGGCCGACTATGGCAACGGCTTTGCCAATGGCTTTACCCACGATTCAACCAATGACACCTTCACAGTGCAGGGCCTCCCCTTTGACGGCAACCAGCCTCCGGGCACCGTCTTTACGCGCAGCACTAGCCCCGCATCGCTCGCCACCAATTTCGCACTGTATGAGCAGCCTACTGCCGTTCCGGATTTTGGAACGAGTACACCAATTACCCAAGACATGTATCGCGCGCTCTATGCTGTGAGCGCCAGTGGTAACACCGAATTCGCGATCGTGCGCACCGGCGAATATGCGGACTACGGATTTGGCGGATTTATGTATCAGCGCAAAAATGGTGTCACCCTGCCAACATCGGGTCAGGCCAACTACACCGGGGGTTATGCAGGGATCCAAGACGCGAACGGCTCGAGCGGATTGCGCTATGTCGACGGAACCATGTCGATAGACATCGATTATGGCGGGTTTAGCGGAAACTGCGCATCGGGAAGCGGCGCTTGCGAAAATGCAGTTTACGGCACGGTCACAAATCGGCGCATCTTTGACAGCTCTGGCACCGATATCACCGCCTCTGTGATCACCGCGCTGGATACGGACAACACCTCCATTACAGTTACCCAACTTCCCGTGCTGCAATTCAAAATTGGTCCTGATGTTATGGATGCCAACGGTGAGATCACAGGCGAAGCCTTTTCAGCGTTCTCAGATGGCACGCAACTTGAAAGCGGAAAATACTACGCCGTCATGTCTGGGGATCATTCGAGCCCTACCGGCGGGGAAATTGTCGGCATCGTCGTGTCCGAGTTTAGCACAACCTCCATCGCAAACGGGGGGACCGTTCGCGAAACCGGTGGGTTTATCGTGACCCGGAATTGACGGGAGCACTCCCATGAGCACCTTGCTCAGGCAGCTTCTCTTTGGTTTTGCGGTGTCGTTGTGTTTGGTCGTCCCTGGCGTCGCGGAACCGCAAAAACTGAGCCCCGACGACCTGCGCGCAGCCGCGCAGCGAGCCTTTGAGCAGGGACATTTTGATGTCGCCTTTCAGGCGGCTTTGGCTTTGTTAGAGCGTGATGGAGAAGACAGTCAGGCGCTGGCGGTGCTGTCGCAGCTTGAGCGATTGACCGGGCAATTTTCCAAAGCCCGCACAACTGCACGTCTTGCTTGGCAACATGCGCAAAATGACACCCAAAAATATGGGGCTGCCATGGCCCGCGCTCAGGTTCTGGCAAGTTCCGGCAACCGCACCATGGCACAGTTCTGGCTGCGCCGTGCTGCGGAACATGCGCCCACACAGGGTCATGCTGCGGTGGCGCGGGAAGATTTCAGGTATGTCCGCGCACGTAACCGGTTGAATCTCAATTTTCAGCTCGCCGTGTCTCCGGTGTCCAACATCAACAATGGTTCAAAGAGAAGCACGGGGGTCTTCGAGCTCCCCATCTTTGGTGTTGTAGAAGCCGAACTTTCCGGCACAGGCCGCGCCCTCTCTGGAACCGAGTTTCTCGTTGGCCTTGCTGGCCGTTACCGCCTGCGTCACACGCCGGGACGGAACCAGACAGATCTGCAATTAAGCGCGTCGCATCGATCTTATACCCTTTCCAGCAGCGCCAAGGCTCTGGCTCCGACGGCTAAGGGATCGGATTTCAGCTTTGCGGATGTTCAAGCCCGATTGGTTCATCGGGGGCGCACTGGTGGCCAGGAAGCCACCCCGTTTCAGCTCAGCGCCGCGCTGGGACAAACTTGGCACGGCAACGCACCCTACACCCGGTACACCGATCTGGAAGCAACCCAGACCTGGGCCGGGCAAACCCAAAGCTTTCGCCTGACAGCTGGCGCCCGTCAGGACAGATCCGCCGTCACCTCATCCCAAGATGCCCTCAAAGGACGGGTCGCCCTGTCTTGGATGCGCATCGTTGGTGAAAACAATCGCCTCACGCTCAGTGTACAGGGACAGAGCAGCTCTTCTGACGATATCAATCTTGAGTTCCAGGAGACCGGCATCGGCGCACAGTGGTCGTTTGGCCGCCCCATTTTGTCCATGGATCTCGGATTGGGGTTAAACCTAAGCAAACGCACCTATGATCAAGGGCCGATTGCCGGACAGGATCGACAGGACGTCAGCGCCGAGATTGCCGCGACCGCCACTTTGCGTGACTTCGAAATGTATGGGTTCATGCCGACCGTGACCGTCACAGCACGTCAGACCGAATCCGATTTCGATCAATATGATGCAGATGAATTTGGCCTGCGTCTTGGGCTGCGCTCTTCCTTCTAACCAAATTGTGTTTGCGGTAACTGACCGCCTCGACATTTGATCGGCGCGCAGTATCGTGTGCGCAACATCGCTAAGGAGACACCAATGGGCATTCGCTATCTACATACTATGGTTCGCGTGAAAGATCTGGAGGCCTCGATGAAGTTCTTCGAACTTCTGGGCCTGAAAGAAACCAAACGCTGGGACAACGAAGGCGGACGGTTCACGCTTGTGTTCATGGCGCCTGAAGGGCAGGAAGAGTGCCCCGTTGAATTGACTTACAACTGGGACGGCGATGAGGGTCTTCCGTCGGACAGCCGCCATTTTGGTCATCTCGCGTATTCGGTCCCGAACATCTACGAAACCTGCCAAGAGCTTATGGATGCGGGCATCACCATCAACCGCCCCCCGCGTGACGGACACATGGCCTTTGTCCGCTCTCCTGACAACATCTCGATCGAACTGCTGCAGGAAGGCGAAAGCCTCGCACCGGCAGAGCCCTGGCTCAGCATGGGCAACACCGGTCATTGGTGATGCGTAGGGCCCTCGCCCTTTTGCTTGCGCTCTGGCCTCTATCGGCCGGGGCGCAGGACTGTCGCCTTGCTCTGCTTCTGGCACTGGATGTCTCTTCCTCCATCGACGAGATCGAATATGCCCAACAACGCGATGGGCTTGCGGCGGCTCTTTTGTCAGAAGGTGTGCGCGGCGCAATTTTGTCCGGCGGCGGTATTGCCCTGTCCGCTTATGAATGGAGTGGCCGGTATCGCACACGGGTGATTTTGCCATGGGTCATGTTGTCAGATCCGCAAGATATCGTGAACGCCGCATCAGACATTCAAAGCACGCACCGACAGCGCGGCGGCTATCCCACCGCACTTGGGCTCGCAGTTGGCGACGGAATTGGCATGTTCAAAACCGCGCCCACCTGTGACCGCAAGGTTTTGGATGTCTCTGGCGATGGAATCACCAATGATGGCCTCTGGCCACAGGCCATCTACGCCAGACTGCCCAACGCCCATGTTACGGTGAACGGGCTGGCAGTTTTGGGAGCGGACCCGGATGTTGTCGACCACTACACTGATGAATTGATACATGGGCCGGGCAGTTTTGTTGAAATCGCAGTCGGCTATGCCGGATACGAACAGGCCATGACACGTAAACTGTTCCGAGAAATCGAGAACCGCGTGGTTGGAGCCCTGAAGTGAACCGGCTTTTGCCCCCTCCAACACGTCTTCCTTTTCAAGCTAATGCAACGCGTCGTCAGGAAAAGTGCGTAAGTATGGGAACCATCGTTACTCGCACTGATCCCACTGGCTACGACGCACCCGCAGACCAATAAAGGATCCTACCACCACGCTTGACATCGCCTAAGGCTATAGAGCCACGCGCTGGTGGATCAGAACCAGTGCTAGCAAAGTGTTCTCGGCATTTTGGGGATGGGGAATCAAATACGGGGCCGCGCCCTCAGGATCTGAGGCCAGCCGGGATTACAATAAATGGATTGGTTATAGGGGACACAGCACCGACCGAAGACTCTGGTCTTGCGGGATATTTTACCGCCTATGTCATTGAAAGTGTTCAATCATTTGTTGAGAAAGCGCCCAATTTCGAAGCCTATGAACAGGCTATGGTGCGCAAGCTGACACGCGAGCTGACCGTTCTGGTCCTGTCGCGCCGCTGATGTGTCGGCCCCGGCAATGTCCCACTCCTTGGGGGTGTGCCCTTGGGGGCCAGAAGGCCATCAGTAGATGTACCGAATCTGGTCGGTCCAATAGCGTTCAACACGACGCAGTGCTGTCGTGATATCGTCGACGCCTTCTTTGCTGAGCACATTTTTGCCCTGCAACCCGTCGGCGTGACGCAGAAAGAGTTCCTCGACGATGTCGCGAATCTCACGACCGCGCTGTGTCAGGCGCACACGCACCGAACGACGGTCAATTTCACAGCGCTGATGGTGCATATAGCCCATCTCAACCAGCTTTTTCAGATTGTAGCTGACATTGCTGCCTTGATAGTAACCACGGGATTTCAGCTCCCCCGCCGTGACTTCATTTTCACCAATGTTGAACAACAACAGTGCCTGCACTGCGTTGACATCAATGATGCCGAGCCGTTCGAACTCGTCCTTGATGACATCAAGGAGCAGTCGATGGAGTCGTTCCACCAACCCGAGCGCGTCTAGATAGCTCGTCATGTAGTCCTGGTCGGACGTGTTTTCCATGGACGAATGAATGCTCATTTCGTTCTCCGCCTAATTGCTCTGACCGAGAATTCGACAAAAAAACCAATATTGCGTTAAACCACATCGAAGACTGTGAAAATGCGATTGAAATTGCTGTTTATAAGGGGGTTTTGGCCTCCGCCCCCCGGTAGAGTTCCGCAAAAACCCTGACCAATCAGTCGAATCAGTGCCGCATTCCTGCCTTAGACCCTGAGGAAGTGTTTCCACCCAGAGCGCCCAAGTTACCCAAACATTACCCGCAAGATTAAAAATTGAGTTAACTCGAGCCGTAAATTCGTAACTTTCACTAACTTTTTGACCCTAATTGGCGTCACCCCTGCAGCACCTGAACCAACGTATCCCATTGAGATCGCGAAATGGCACCCGGTCTCGCAACAACCCAATAGCTCTCATGGTGGGATAACATCTCATCGCCAAGACGCACCAAGCGACCCGCGTCCAAATCGGGCTGGCACAAGGGCAATGACGCCAGCAACACTCCCGCACCCTGTCGTGCTGCGCTTTGTGCCGGTAAATATGTATCGAACCGAATGCTGGGCACCGGAGTCGTCGGCACATTATACCGGGCCGCCATATCGTTCCATCCCGGGCGCGGCCCCGACACAGTAATACGGGGCAGGCTTGTCCAATCTGCGCCTTGCTGCAACAGATCCGGGGCGGCTACGGCAACAATCCGTTCGGAATAGAGTTTGGCCTTATAGGGTACGGACCAGGCCCCTGCCCCATAACGGATGCCTATCACATCATCCTGTGGGCTCGTATTGGTGCCCAGCACCATGGTTTGTAGCGAAATCTGCGCCCCAGTCAGCGACGACAGCTGTGACAGGCGGGGCACAAGCCACAGATCAATGATCGACACACTGGCCGAAATGGTCAACCGACCGCGTGCAGCCCCAAACAATGCCTCACTGCTTTGCCGCAACCCGTCCAACGCCGCCCCCACATGTGGCAACCAGGCCTCGCCTTCCAGCGTCAGAGCTATTGATCTTGGGCGCCGGTGAAACAGGGTTGCCCCAAGCAGGTCCTCCAAATGACCTATCCGCTGGCTGATGGCCGACTGGGTCAGGCCCGTCTCATGGGCCGCCGCGGTAAAACTGCCCAGCCGCGCAGCGGCCTCAAAGGCGCGCACCCACTCAAGGGGAGGCATTTTAAAGTTGGGATTTGCCATTAGAAAATCCGATACTCAGCGAAATATTTCCTAATTTGATCTTATGCTAAGGATCTACGAGTGTGCCAACAAGATTCCGGCAGCAAGGATACATCTTATGGCCACCGTCACACTTGACCCCTCGGGCAGCTTTCTGACCATCGAAGGTCTTCGCTTTCACGCCATCTGGCTGCGCGACAATGCGCCCGATCCCGAAACCCGCGCGACTGGCAACGGTCAGCGGCTGATTGCACTGCGTGACATCCCCGCAGAGACATCAATTTCCGCAGCAGAAGTTCAGGGCACGAGTCTGTCCGTAACCTTCGCTCCCGAAGACAAAACCGTCGCCTTTGATCTCAACTGGCTTAACTCCCACGCCTATGACCGCCCTGCGCCCTCTGCCCGCGGCTGGACCGCGCCTGAGATCGAGCCTTGGGATGCCAACCTGATGGGCAATGTGCCGATCGGTGATTTTGCAGAGCTGACCAAAGGCGGCGAAGCCCTGCGCATCTGGTTGGGCCAAATCAAGCAGTATGGCTTTGGCAAAGTGGTCAACGGACCAGTGAAAGATGGTGCCCTGTTTGACGTGGTGGATCTCTTTGGGTTTGTTCGCGAAACCAACTATGGCCGACACTTTGAGGTCCGTACCGAAGTGAACCCCACCAATCTGGCGTTCACCGGTCTGGGCCTGCAGGCTCATACAGACAATCCGTACCGCGATCCGGTGCCCTCGGTTCAGGTTCTGTACTGCCTTGAAAGCTCGGCGGCCGGTGGTGAAAACATGGTGGTTGACGGATTTGCCGCTGCCCTGCGTTTGCGCGAGGAAAACGAGACCTACTTCAATGTTCTCGCCAATCACTGTGCCCGCTTTGAATATGCCGGAGAAGACGGGGTTTGCCTCACCTCACGCCGCCCGATGATCGAATTGGCCCCTGACGGCGCCCTGATCGGTGTGCGGTTCAACAACCGCTCACTTGCGGCGGTCACCGATGTGCCCTTCGACCAGATGGCAACTTACTATGCCGCCTATCGTCGTCTGGGTGAGATCATCGATGATGAGGCCATGGAAGTGACCTTCCGCCTTGAACCGGGCGAGGGCTTTGTGGTCGACAACACCCGCGTTCTACATGCCCGCAAAGGCTATAGCGGAGAAGGCACACGCTGGTTGCAGGGATGTTACTCTGATCTCGACGGTTTGCGTTCGACCCATGATGCCATGGCACGCGCCAGCCATAAGGAAGCTGCGGAATGAAACCAAACATCGAGGATCTCAACCGCAGCAACATCGTCGATTTTCTCGGATCAATCTTTGACCGCCGCGGCGGCGAGGAATATCTGGGCGAGCCGGTGACCATGGGCGAACACATGCTGCAGGGCGCAACCATCGCCGAGCAGAACGGTCAGGCCGAGGAAATCATTGTTGGGGCTTTGCTTCACGACATAGGGCATTTCACCTCCGAATTCGGCACCTATCACCCCGATGATACCGAAGACCGGCATCATGAAGATGCAGGCGCCGAAGTGCTGGAACAGTTCTTTCCTTCGGTGATCACCGATTGCTGCCGCTATCACGTGGCCGCCAAACGGTATCTCTGTGCCACCAAGCCCGAGTATTTCAAACGCCTGTCACCGGCCTCGGTGCATACGCTTGAACTGCAAGGCGGGCCGATGAATGACGCGGAAGTGGCCGAGTTCGAAGCCAACCCCAACCTCAAAGAGATCATCGCCGTTCGGTATCTGGATGAGGCGGGCAAACGCGCCGGAATGGAGACCCCAGACTTCTGGCACTTCGCCCCGATGGTCCAGCGTATGGTCGACCGTCATTTGGGATCTGCCTAAACAAACACAGGTTCGGCCGCCGAAGGGACCCCAAAACGGGTGACCATGGCGGCCTGCCTTTACGCAAGAGCGGTTACTTGCGTTCCAACCCCTGCTCGGTTTCGATCTGTTGCACCGTGGCCAAAACCATCGCCACCCGCTCGGCATCGGGCGGATGCGTACCCCAGAACGACAGCTGACCATTCTCCGACTTGGGCTCTTCCCCGCGGGCAAAATACTTTGCCCCCTCAATCGGATCATAGCCCGCAGCGGCGGCGATGCGCGTGCCCAGCATATCGCTTTCTAGCTCGTAGGTCTGCGAAAACGCCTGTCCTCCTACGGCGGCACCCAGATCAACGCTGGTATCAATCAATGTGGAATCGTAACTCCCGGCAGAACCCGTCACGGCCGCAGCCATCACACCGAGGATCAGGGCGCCAGCAACGGCCTGCTGTTGCTGTTTCTGAACGTGCTGGCCGATCAGGTGCCCATATTCATGGCCCAGAATAAAGGCCAGCTCATCATCATTTTTCGCATCCTGCAGCATGGGCACCGTAAAGCGGATCACCGGGTTCTGGTTGCCCGGCCCCTGATAGGTAAAATAGGCATTGCGCTCTTTCATCTCACGATCGATTTCCAGAAGAACCGCACAATCGAAATTTGGCTGTGACGCCAGCTCTTGCTCGCAAAACTGTTTGGCCACCGGTTCAACCCGCCGCGCCACACGTTTGAACCGCGCGACACCTGTGCCAACACTCGACACACGTCGATCCGGGGCATTTTGCGCCTCCGCAAACATCTTGCTGGCCTGTCCGTTCAGGGCCTCGTCAATTCCAGGCATTTGATATGTGGTGCCACAGGCAGACACCATCGCGGCCAAAAGACAGGCCGCAAGCGCTTTGAAGTATTTCATAAAAATCTCGTGCTAGTCTGAATCACTCATTTGTATGTGACACAGTCAAAATAAAGAGCGGTAAAGGTGCAAGCCCAGTTTGGAAAAGTTTCAGGCTCCTTGAGCAATGTCTGACAGGAACGCGCGATGCCCGACCGCCTGCCCTGCGGCTTTTAGGAACTCTTTGCGATTGCTCTGCCGCAGCTCCCGTGCCCGCTGTGCGAGACCGTGGGATTGCGACAGGATCGCTTTGCAAGGCGCCTTATCCATCAGGCTTAAGCCATCCAGAACCGGCAGATACAGCGCCCGCTGAAGGTGTGGAAGCTGGCCTGGTAGATCTGGAAAATCGCTGTCCTGCGGCAGTCCATGTTTCAACCGGTCGATAAGATCCCGGTTTCGCTCGGAAATTCCCATTTCCGTCATCTCCGTCCAAAACGGCGTATCACGGCGACCACCCGTGTAGTGCAGATTGATAAACTCGGCGAAATCATCGATTTGCGTATTGACCACGTCACAATAGGCCCGGCGCAACAGATCCAGCCCTCCGACCCGTCCCGCCAGTTTCGGTAAGAACCCGCCCTGCCCCAACATCATCAGCTGCACCACCGTGCCATGAATTGACGTGGCTTCCAGGGGCTCCAGAAAGCTCTGACACAGACCAAGCGCCACGCAATTCCCCACCCAGGGTCGGGCAAGCCGCCCGGCGTTGACCGCGATGTCTGCGCGCGGCTCGATCGGCTGGCCCAACAGTGCTTCGACCTCACGCTGAGCCTCATCTGCACTGATATGAGCCTCCGAATAGACATAGCCACATCCCATTCGATCCACAGTTGGGATCTGCCACATCCAGCCCGCAGTCATTGCCCTCGCCGTGGTGTAGGGCGCAATGTCGCCATCCGCATGATCCACCCAGAACGGCATGGCCCGATTAAGCGGCAACAGCGCACCATACCCGCGCCATCCGGCATCGAGCTGCCCGATCAACGCCCGTCGAAACCCGGTGCAGTCAAAGACAAAATCAACGTCCAGATCTGGATGATCCTGACAGATAAGCCGTGTGATGTGGCCGTCGTTCTGATCAAAGCCAATCACCTTGGCCGAGACCTGCGCAATCCCACTGGCCTTCCTACGCAGATAGGCACCAACTTTGGCCTGATCGAAATGATAGGCATGATGATAGGCGCTCACCGGAAGCCATTCCTGTCCCTTCCGCACCCAAGGCGCGCGCGCCCTCCGCATCAAGGGCGTAAAGACGTTGGCTTCGAAGACACTCTGGCCACTAGCAATGGCGCTACAATGAAGCCAAGGCTGATTTTGGCCTGTTGGATCGGGATCGAGTTGATGGGGATCATCAATCGGCCCTAGATACTCGGACCCGGCACCGCTCCAACCAATGTGCCGAATGCCATATTTGATCGTCGCGCCCGTCTCGCGCATAAACTCGAACTCATCAAACCCCAGATCCAAAAGAACCTGCCGGAACACGGATGTGGTGCCTTCCCCCACCCCGATAGTGGGCGTATCCGGGTCTTCGATCACCGAGATTCGACAGGTGACCTGTTCCGATTCGGCCAGACGGCGCAACATATGCGCCGCCAGCCAACCCGCAGTGCCACCGCCCACAATGGCAATATGAGGTGCGGCCCCCAATCAGGCCACCACGTCAAAGGCAGCCCGCACCAGTCGACGGGTATAGTCGGTTTGCGGGGTTTCCAGCACCTCATGGGTTGGCCCCTCTTCCACAACCGAGCCGCTTTTCATCACAATCACCCGGTGGCACAGGGCACGCACCACCTTGAGATCGTGGCTGATGAACAGATAGCTGAGGTTAAACCGATCCCGCAGATCGCGCAGCAATTCGATGATCTGGGCCTGAATCGACAGATCCAGTGCCGAGGTGGGTTCATCCAGCAAGATAAACTCGGGCTTGAGCACAATGGCGCGGGCAATGGCCAGACGCTGGCGCTGACCACCCGAAAACTCATGTGGGAACCGATCCAACGCATCATGCGGCATCTGCACATCGTCCAATGCCTGTTTGATCAGCGCCAACCGTTCAGAGGCCGTTGCACCGATCCCGTTCACAATCAGGCCCTCTTCGAGGATCTGCCGTATGATCATGCGCGGGTTGAGCGAGGAAAACGGGTCCTGAAACACCACCTGAATGCGCGGCCGATAGGGACGCAGCGCCTGACGATCCAGATGTTCGATCCGATCTCCGTCAAAGGTCACCGGGCCATTTTGTTTCTGCCCCAACCCAATCACCGACATGCCAAAAGTGGTCTTGCCCGATCCGCTCTCGCCAACGATCCCCACCGTTTCGCCTTTGCGCACGGTGACCGAGACATCGTTGACCGCCACAAGTTGGGTTGTGGCGCGGCTGAACATTCCACCTTGTTTCAAGGTAAACTCAACGCGGGCGTTCTCAGCCACCATCAGCGGCGGGGCCGCCTCTGGCACTGGGCTGGGCTCACCTTTGGGTTCCGAGCTGATCAAGTGCTGGGTATAGGCGTGACTGGGGGTCTCAAAGATCGTCTGCGTCGCGCCACGTTCGACCACTTCACCATGGCGCATCACCACCACATTGTCCGACACCGCCCGCACCACCGACAGATCATGGGTGATCAACACCATCCCCATGTTGTGACTTTTCTGAAGATCACGCAGCAAGGCCAAGATCTCTGCCTGTACTGTCACATCAAGCGCCGTGGTGGGTTCATCGGCGATCAGTAGATCCGGGTTGTTTGCCAGAGCCATAGCAATCATCACGCGCTGCCGCTGTCCGCCAGAGAGCTCATGCGGATATTGGCGCAGCCGGGCTTTGGGATCAGGCAGGCGCACCTCTTCCAATAGCCGCAAAACCCGCGCCTCAAGATCGGCCTTTGAGATCTTGTGATGGGCCTTGATGATTTCTCCCACCTGATCGCCAATGCGGTAGAGCGGGTTCAGGCTTGTCAGGGGTTCCTGAAAGATCATCGCGATGCGACGGCCGCGCAGATCCTGCATCTGCAGCTCAGAGAACTTGGTCAGCTCATCACCGTCAAACACCACCTTGGTCGCCTCACCCACCCGGGCATTGGGCGCCAACATGCCCATGATCACCCGCGCGGTCACCGACTTGCCCGAGCCGCTTTCGCCAACCACCGCAAGAGTTTCACCCTTGGCCACGTCAAACGAAACGTCCTTGACCGCCTGACGCAGCCCGGTCGCGGTCTTGAACTGCACCGAGACGTTTTGAACAGAAAGCAAAGTGTCAGTCATTGGAGTAAGGATCCATCGCATCGCGCAGGCCATCACCCAACGCATTGAAAGCCAGAACAGAAATTACAATCATACCCACCGGAGCCAAAAGCCAAGGCGCCGCCGTCAACGCCTGAATGTCGCGCGCCTGGTTCAACATCGATCCCCAGGACACCATCGGCAGCTGCACCCCCACACCGAGGAAGGACAGGAAACTTTCAAGCAGGATGATCTCTGGCAGGGTGTAGGTCGCCCAGACAAGGATATGCGACGACATGTTCGGGATGATATGGCGGCGGATGATCCGGCCATCCGAGGCCCCCACGGCCACCGCCGCGTTGACAAAGTCCACCGATTTGATCGCAACCACTTTGCCGCGCAACTCACGGGCCAGATCGGCCCAGCGCAACAGCACCAGAATGGCGGCAAACATCACAAAGATCGCAGCGGCATCCGCGCGACGGGGCAACACCGCCACCAGCGCCAGATACAGAGGCAGATCGGGGAAGGATTTCACAAACTCGACGCCGCGCTGAACAATCAAATCATAGGTGCCGCCGAAATAGCCGGAACTGACGCCCACCATGGTGCCAATCACACAGGCCGCAGCCATCACCATAACTGCCATCAAAATGGTGACCTTCGTACCGTGTAGCATTCGCGACAGCACGTCACGCCCAAGACCATCCGTGCCCAGAAGATGCACCTTAGCACCGTCTTGGCCGCCAAACAGGTGGGTGGTGAACTCGATCCCCAGCATGGTGTAGGGCTCACCCTGCACAAACAGCCTCAGAGGCGCTATTTTTTCATCTGACGGGACAAAGGTGAACTCATAGGTCACCGGGTCCATCTCTTCGTCAAAGCCGCGCACAAAGGGCCATGTCAACCCACCCTCAGGTGCAATGATGCTGATTGTCTGGGGCGGCGAGTACAGCGCCGCCTTGTCTTTGCTCTGCGCTCCATAGGGCGCCAGAAACCCGGAAAACAACGCACAACTGAGAACAATAAGACATCCGATCATTCCCGCCATGCCATAGCGATTGGCGCGGAACCGTTTGCGCACCAACTGCCAGTAGGACAGCGACACATGATTGGCCGCCTCTGCGTTCATCGTCACATCGACCATTGTGTTTATCCTTTCGAAAACTCAGCGCGGCGCACGCGCGGATCGAGCAGAGCCAGCGCAAAATCGGCCAACAGATTACCCACCACCAGCAACCCGGAAATCAGCAGGAAAATCGCTGAAAGCACATACATGTCGCGTTCGGTCACCGAACTGAGGATCAGCGGACCAAGCGTGGGAATGCCCATAACAATGGCAATTTCGATCTCTCCTTTGACCATGTAATCAAAGCGCCCGCCCATGTTCATGATCACCGGATGCAAGGCGTTGGGCACCGCGTGGCGGAACAGAACTTTGCCGCGGCTCAGCCCCTTGGCCCGTGCGGTTTCGATGTATTGCGCGTTCATCACATCGAGAAGATTGCCGCGCATCATTCGGGTGGTATAGGCCTGCCCCGCCCAGATCGAGATGAACAGAATGGGCCAGACATGCAGGAAGAAATCCCACATTTTGGCAAAGCTGAAATGCTCTTGCAGGATAAACTCGGGGGAATAGAGCGATCCGATATAGCTCGAGTTCCAGACGTAGGCCATCAGATACAGGATCACGAGCGACATAACGAATTTCGGGATCACGATGCCAAAGAAGGCCACCAGCGTCGCCAGCGTATCACCCAGTTTGTACTGATGCGTCGCGGCATAGATCCCCAGCATGACACCGATCAGCTGACCAACAATCAAGGTCACCAGAGCCAGACCCAGCGTGCGGGGCAGGCGTAGCCCGATCACTTCGGTCACAGGTTTGCTGTAGACAAAACTTTGGCCAAAATCACCGCTGAACACGATGCCCTTGAGCCAGATAAAATACTGATGCGCTAAAGATTTATCCAGACCCAGCTTGATGCGCATCGCATCAGCCTGATCTTGCAGTTCCGCATGGGTCAACCCGGTCTGGGCAACCGTCTGAGACAACCAGGAATCCACAAAGTCACCGGGAACCGCGATCACCAAGGCAAAGGAGACAATCGAAATCCCGATCAGAAGCGGGATCGACACCAAGATGCGCTTGAGGAGGTATAGCAAGAGCGCCATGACACAGCTTTCTATCGAAGGGGGAGAGAGAAAAAGAGATGGCCCGACAAGCGGGCCATCTCATGATGTGATCAGAGACCCAGATTAATATTCGGCGATCTTGCCGGGCATCAGCTCATCGAGCTGCTGCTCTGCCGGGGTCCACAGGCGTTCGCGAATGATCGCGTCTTCCGCCCACTGGAACATATACACCGGAGTGCCGGGATGCGCGTTGCGGATCCGACGGTTCACCAAAAGCGCCGCAGGGGCCTGAATGGTGCCGATGACATAAACATTCTCGGTGATCAGACGCTGAATATCGCGTGTGGCCTGGATCTTTTCCGCGCCATCTGTTGTGGCGACAAAGGTGCGATAGGCCTCAGCCAGATCTTCCTCGAAGGGCAGGAAGTCCCGTTTGCCGTCCTGTTCCTGGTGGAAGGCCGGGCAGTTGCCCGCAATCGGCATGTTATAGCAGGACCGACGGGTCGGCGTCGGGAAGTTGCGGCGGTTAAGCACCGCATTGAACGCCCCACCGTGCAGTGCGGTTTCAAAGTTGGTCTTGTCCAACCCGCGCGAAATCACGCGAATGCCCACTTCACCAAGCTGCGACGTGATCGCGTCAAGCTGTTTACGGGTCTCGTTGCGGCCCGAGTTGAAGATCACGTCGATCTCAATATCCGCGCCGCCATCTGCCATGTTGCGGATGCCGTTGCCGTCGCTGTCCTTCAGGCCCAGACCGTCCAGAAGCGCATTGGCTTTGTCCATGTCATAGGGGAAATAGAAGGTGCTCTCAGAGTCAAAATACGACGACCCGGCAACCAGACCACCGGAATAGGGATGCGCAAAGGGACCGCGGGCCACAGCCTGACCAATGGCGTCCCGGTCCAGCGCATGGCTAACCGCTTTGCGGAAATCCAGCTCGCGGAACAGATCCCGCAGCCCCAGATCCACATCATCTTCGGCACCAATGTCAGAGAAGTTCAGCGACATCCGCCATGCCAATGTGCGCTGACCAAAACGCACGGTCACCGGCGCATCATCGGACTGCGATTCCTTCAGAGCCGCCACATAGTTGGCCGGGTTTTCCATGTTCGAGAAATCACCGGTGCCGGCCACGGCCTGTGTGGTGCGGTCATCCCATGTCGACAGACGGAAATGCATCTCGTTGTAATAGGGAAGCTGCTGACCAGTCTCATCGACTTTCCAGTAGAAGGGGTTGCGGCGCATCACCACCAGCTCATCCGCCTTGTGCAGCACAGGGACCCAGGCGCCCATCACAGGGATTGGCAAATTGTCCGCAGGCATCGCCTGCGTATAGCCTTCGTAGGTGGCCTCGGAGTTATACTTTGGATGCAAGGGCTTGAGCACATGGCTCGGGCCGGGGCAGCCTTCGATATAGGCCAGACGCTCAACCAAGGATTCCGACTGTGGTTCGTCAAAAGTGAAACGGAAGCTGGCCTCATCAAGAATCTCAAGCTTGGCACCCGGTGCAAGCGAACCCGCTTTCAGACGCGCCGCGACGTTTTTGTCTTCGACGTTATCTTCCCACCAGAACCGAATGTCCTCGGTGTCAAAGGCATCGCCATCCGACCATTTAGCCCCCTTGATCAGGGTCATGGTCAACTGGGTATTATCGTCGTTCCAGCTCCAGGATTTGGCCAGGTTCGGCAGTGGGCCGGTCTGATCTTCTGCTTTGATCTGCCAACGCGGGCCCTGACGCACCAGACATTCCTGAATGGCCATATTGATGCCACCCCAGCCCTGATGCTGGCCGGCGAGCCAGTTCCAGCCCTCAGGACGCCCCCCGATCACGTGCCGGAACACGCCACCATATTCACCAATGCCATCCGACATCGCGCCGGTTTTGAACACAAGCGGCTCTTCCGGCAGACGGTCCGCCAACGGCGGCAAGGTGCCACCGGCAACCATATCCGCTAGGAACGGCGCTTCGGAATATCCATCCAGTGCACGGTAATCATACAGATCGCCACGGCCGATGGTTTCATATTCCAGACCCGACAGATCTTTCTCTGGCGGCAGCAGATCGGCCTGCGCGCCTCCGGTCAAGGCTACCGAACAAACGGTTGCGACCAGAACGGATTTCATTGGTGTCAGTGCGGTCATAAAGTCCTCCCGTGAACATTTTCTAGCCACAACACTGACTGTGGTGCAATCTGAACTCTTCCTGTTTTGACATCTTAAATTGCGGGTTCCACCACTGGGCTGTTATTTCAAATTACTTTTGCAGAAGATGCAGCACGAACAAAACCAACACGAGGCCTTCTATGGAACTGGACGAAAATCTGGACCGACCATCTGAGTTCGCAGAAGGCAATGTTCCAGAGAAACACGGGGTTCTTCTCGAACACCACGTGCCACATTTTGATGGCAATTTTCACTTCCACCCCTCGATTGAAGTCAATTTTTTGCATGACTGTGCAATGACTTACTCCTTCTCTGGTCGAGAGCTGCGCGTTGAGCCGGGTCATTTTATCGTGTTCTGGGCCGCCCTGCCGCACCGCGTGATCGGCGTTGAAGGGAAGGGATCCATCACCAACGCCTACGTTCATCTGAGCGAGTTTTTGCAATGGCCCTTGCCTCAGGATTTTGTGAATCTCCTGCTGGCGGGCGCCGTAGTCACCAATGGCATCTTGGATCCAACAGACGAACATCTAGCCAAGCGGTTCGCCGCAGAACGAGATCAGCGCGACCGCACCTGGCGCACGGTTCACACATTGGAAATTCAGGCTCGTCTTGCCCGCCTGGCCGCCCATGGACCCGAAGTCCTGCTTCCACCAGTGTATAAAAAGAGCGAAACGAACCATAGCCGCAACCTAGTGTCTCGCTTTGATACGATGCTTCAATTTGTTTCAGAAAACTACGCCCGCCCAATCACCCTAAACGCCGTGGCGGACGCGGCAAATATTTCGTCCAATCACGCGACAACAATCTTCCGCAAATTTCTCGGTTGTACGGTCAAGCACTACATCAACAATGTCCGTCTATTTAATGCCAAGATGATGCTGGTGGAATCGGATGCCAAAATCCTCACCGTCGCCCTCGACAGCGGCTTTGGCTCTGTCTCCGCCTTTTACGAAGTCTTCCGTGACCGCATTGGTGTCTCCCCCGCCATCTTCCGCAGAGAGCGGGAGAAAATCCAATCTTAGCCCGCGTGGTTGCCCGGCCCGATGTCTCCACATCTGCGGCCGGGCGTCCCCTTGGGAGGGAACTTAGACCCGCGCCCAGACGGGTAGCCATTCACCGTGGACTTCGCGCAGGCGCAGCACCATCGCGCGGATCTGATCCAGATCCAGCTCGGCTGCGGTATGCGGATCCATCATCGCCGCGTGGGTGATGAACTCGGGATCTTCATTGATCAACGCTTCAACCGTCAATCCCTGCGGCGTCACGTTGGTCTGCATAATCCCGGCCAGCTGCGGAGGAATATCTCCGACATAGGTCGGCTGCACACCATTGCGGTCAACCAGACAGGGCACTTCAACCGCGCAGTTCTGTGGCAGGTTGGTGATCAGACCTGTGTTGGCCACGTTGCCGTAGATCACCGACGGTGTACCGGTCCAGATCGAATTCATGATCTCAGACGCATATTCTTCGGTCTGTTTAATCTCGATTTCAGGCGATTCCATCAGCTCTTTCGACTGCGCCTGCCACTCTTCGATATTCTCGATGCAGCGGGTCGGATATTCGTCCAGCGGGATCTCAAAGCGCTCGATCAGATCTTCACGGCCTTCCTTGATAAACCACGGCACATATTCCGAGAAATGCTCAGAACTTTCGGTCACAAAGTGCCCGAACTGCTTGAGGATTTCATAGCGGACGATGTTTTTGCAACGTGGGTTTTCCTGCGCCGCTCCGGTCGGGAAGGTGCCGTTTGCATACCCCTCTTGCAACGCCGGATAGAGATCAGTGTATGTCCCATTGGCTTCGATCTTCTGCAGATGCAGGAAGAAGGCAATGTGGTTGATCCCGGCGCAGCGGTAATGCAGGTCTTTGCTATCCAGCCCAAGGTCCGCTGCCAAGGTCGCCGCGGTGTGCTGAACCGAGTGGCACAGACCGACAACTTTGATCTTGGGGAACTTACGGGTGATCGCCCAGATGTTGATCGCCATCGGGTTCACGTACTGCAAAAGCGTGGCATTGGGGCAAACCGCCATCATGTCTTCACAGACCGACCATAGGTGCGGCACGGTACGCACGCCGCGCAGAATGCCACCAACCCCAATGGTATCCGCAATCGTCTGACGCAGGCCAAACTCTTTGGGCACGTCAAAATCGGTGATGGTGCAGGGATCATAGCCCCCCACTTGGAAGGCGGTGACAACAAAATCCGCGCCATCCAGCGCCTCACGCTGGCTGAGATGGGTGGTGATTTTGGCAGGCACACCCAGGGCGGCCACCATACGCTGCGCCACCACTTCAGATTCTTTCAGGCGGGTTTCGTTGATGTCCATCAAGGCAATATGCGCGCCCTTCAGAGCCTCACGATGCAAGACATCACCGACGATGTTCTTCATAAAGACAGTGGAGCCAGCCCCCACAAAGGCGATTTTTGGAAATTCGGACATGGATGTTCCTCAGCTGTTTGAGGCACACTACCGCCGAGACATTCGCCGGTTCTTCCCGTTTTGAAAGGTTATCTTTCGGAATTGCACACACCGCCCAAGTTCCGCTAGAGCGTCCTTATCAATGGAATTAAAGTACAGATATGACACAAGAAACTTTGAAATATTCGATCTGGCTGCTGCCGTCAGAGCGCATTGCGACACAGCTTCAGGACTTCGTCACCGACTGTGCCAAAGCCACGCAGACCATCCCCTTCATGCCGCATGTGACCGTGTTGGGCGACACGCTGGCAGACCCTGAGGCCTGTCTGGCCGCTATGACGGAAATTGCCCACCGTCTGGCGCCTGCAACGGCCACCCCACTGGGCACCGCAGGCAACGAAGGTTATTTCACGTCTTACTATCTGAAGTTTTCCGGATTGGATCTTGTCCAAGATCTCAATACTGAGCTTTTGACACTGTTGGGAAGTGGCACATCCACGGCCTCAACCGGCGCACCGGTTCATATGAGCCTCGGCTATGGCCCCGAGGTTCAGGCCCGTCGCGATGCGTTTGATCTGTCTCTCCCAGACAGTGCCAAACAGCCCATGGTGTTTGACACGCTGGCCCTGACCACAGCGCACAACAAAGCCGCCGTAGAAGATTGGGAGGTGTTGCAGACCATCACCCTGAAAGGACCATCGGCCCAAACCTAAGGCTCGGGCCGTTAATCGTTGTTACAGCCACGCGCCCAAGCGTTTGACAAACAGCGCTTCGATCTCGTCAAAACGGGCGGGATCGGCCACGTTCAGAAGTCGCCCTTTGGATTTCGCCGGGGTGAATTCACCCTGTCCGATCAAGCCGCTGCGTCCTCCTGCCTCGCTTATTGCGAGAACACCTGCCAAATGGTCCCAGGGTTTGACATGTGCGGCGACTGTAAAGTCGGTGTGTCCCTGCAACAGCGTCAGATACTCGTGGCACGAACAGCGCAGGCTGGTGACATGACCAAACTCCAACATGAGCCCCAGCACCGTGGCGTGGCTCTCCTGCGGAAACTCATAAGGTGCGAAAAAGCCTGACAGAGGTTTGTCATGGCTCTGACCCAATTTCAGCGCCATTGTATCTTGGCCCGCCCGACACAGATGGGTTCCTGCACCTTTTTCAGCAGCGACCCAGGTGTCCGTCATCACATCATATAAAAGCCCAAACACCGTTTCACCCCGTTCCAGAACGGCCAGCATCAGACCAAAAATCGGCAACCCGCTGGCAAAGTTCCAGGTCCCATCAACCGGGTCCACCACAACACAGGTCTCGGCCACGGCAACGGCATCCAAAAGGCCTGCGTTCTCTTCAACGGCCTCTTCCCCGACCACAACCGCACCGGGCAAAATGTCAGCGATCCGCTGACTCAACACCCGTTCACATTGCAGATCAGCCTCGGTCACCAGATCAAACACATGGGCCTTGGCGTCCTGTGATACCCCTTTGGGCGCGCGGAATCGTGGCACAACTTCTTGTTTCGCTGTGTTGCGAACGGCTTCGATCAGAGCATCAATCTGTGTCTGGTTTAACGGCATAAGCGGATCCAAATCGGTTCAGGTCGCCCCAAGGTCTAGCGGCTCAGCCCAGCGCACGCCTCCGCTATTCCCCTAAGCATGTCCGATTTTTCGCTCAATCCGAATTCAGGCCGCAAAAGCGCCTACAACGTCTTTTGCCTTCACCAGACTGCGCCCTTCACAGATCACAGTGCCATCTGGCATCGTACATCGCGCCCAGAGATCCACCAGATGTTTGTCAGGGCGCAGCCGTGTAATTTCAACCCGCGCCAACAAAGGCGTATCCAGTGGTGCTGCGGCCTTAAATGACAAATCCTGTTTGAGATAGTTGGTGCCCGACCCTGGAAGCTCGACCCCCAGAAGATACGAAAACAAAGCGGCAATCAGAGGCTCAGGCACGGCATCATCCGCCGATCCGCTAAGCGAGCGATAGGTCGCAAGATCCTCTTCGGAATAGCTGCGCGTGATCTGCGCCGATTGGCCAACACTCAACATGTGATTTCAGCCTCACCAACCAAACAGTCCGCCCCATCGGCCTGTCGCGTCACCCGCATCTCCACCACGCCGGGCGCCTTCTCTGAAATACGCAGGCACAACGGCTCGCCTGTGAAGGCGGGGTTGGGAAACATCATACTCTGACGCACCTGCCGAAACGCGCCATTGTGCCGTTTCAACATCCCCCAAAGCTTAGCGTAAATCAGCATCCCATGGCTCACTGTGCGGCCAAAATTGGTCGTCGCACAAAACGCCGGGTCGACATGAATGGCATTGTCATCGCCCGACACCTTGGCAAAGGCATCAAATTCGGCCTGTGTTGGGGTCCAATTTTCTTTAAGCTCAAGCATCTTCAAACATCTCACGCAAATCAGGTTTTCGAATTTTTCCCGCCGCAGTACGCGGGAAGTCGTCGACAATGCGGATGTGAACCGGCACTTTATATCCGGCCAATCGCTCGCGGCACCAAAGGCGAAGCTCATCCGGGAAAAGCGTCTCGCCCGGGCGCAACATAACAAAGGCCGCGCCAACTTCGCCCCATTTGCTATCCGCAATCCCAACCACCGCACCTTCCAAAATGGACGGATGGCTGTTCAAAATGCGCTCGACCTCGGCTGGATAAACATTCTCACCCCCTGAGATGAACATGTCTTTGATGCGGTCAACGATATAGTAGTAACCCTCTGCATCGCGCCGCGCCACATCCCCTGAAGCCAGCCAGCCATCTTGAGTAAAGGTCTTGGCCGTCGCTTCGGGGTTTTCAAAGTATCCCGGCGTGATACCGGGACCACGTAATTGCAATTCGCCCTCACCGGCCACACCATCCGCGACACCCGCCAGCCGCACCTCTACAAGACTTTGCGGTTTGCCAACCGACCCTATTTTGGCTGCGGCCTGGTCCGGATCCATCAAAAACACGGTGGGCCCGGTTTCGGTCATCCCCATCCCATTGAGCACATAGGTGCCTTTCTCGGCGAAAAACCGGATCAGAGGCTCTGGCAAGGGGGCGCCCCCACAGCCACACCGAATGTCAGACCAATCGATGTCACCGATGTCGGGCATCAACGACAGAGCCTGGTAGATTGCCGGAACGCCGAAGAACTGGTTGATCTGACCCGAACCCAAAAGATCGCGCACCACCTCAGGCTCGAATTTAGGCAGGATGGTGGAACTTCCTCCCGTCAAGAATATGGGCAGCGTGTAAAGGTTGATGCCTGCAGTGTGAAACAGCGGTAGAAAACACACAGCACGATCGCTTGATGCAATATCGATGGCCTGTCCGATATTGATCGCATTGGCCCAGACCATGCGCGCGGTCTGAATCACAGCCTTGGGTAAGCCCGTAGTGCCCGATGTGAACAAGAGATACCAAACGCGCGTTGCCGGTATTGGCGCGACCCTTGGTGCCCCACCCGCTTCAATCCATCCCGTCACATCGTGATCAATGGTCAAGATCCGGGCACCAACCTCTTTCGCAACGGAACGCGCGGTTGGTTCAAACAGCGTATCGGTCAGAACCAGATCGACACCCACCTGAGCCACAGTTTCCCCGAGCTCAAGCGCGGGCTGACGCCAGTTCAGCGGGCACAGGATCACCCCGGTTTTCTGGCTGGCAAAAAGAATAATGAAAAACTCGACCCGGTTCTGACACAGGATCGCCACCCGATCCCCCTCCCCCAGCTGTTGGGCCGTCAAACCCGCTGCCACGGCATCTGCAGCAGCGTTGATCTGGGCAAAGCTCCAATCGCGGCCAGTGGACGCGTCGTGAAAAGCCAAGGCCTCGGGTGTCAATTCGGCCCGTTTGGCGGCCATATCCGGGATCATGTCAAACATTGAACCTATCCGGTTGGTTGTAAAAACTGTGTCATGCGGGCCAACACCTCAGGCCGGCCAATTAATGTTCGAAAAGCTTCGGTTTCGGCATCCAGAGCCGCGCGCACTCTGGCCCGGCGCTCGTTGGTCCAGATCAGCGATTTGGTCGCCAGTGCGCTGCCAATCTCAACGTGATCCAGCAACGCCAAGGCCCGCTCTTCCGGGGCTTCATCAACCGATTGAACCAACCCCAATTGCATCAGGGCCTCGCCCCCATGACGGTGGTTGGCCATAAGCCAGCTTTGAGCGGGTCCAGCTCCGATCAACTCAGGCAAAGTGGCCGTCCAGCCGCCGTCGGGTGCATAGCCCATCACACCATAATAGGGTTGCACAAAGGCTGCTGGCGTTGCGGTGCAAAGGTCTGAAGCAAAGACAATTCCTGCTGCCCCACCCGTCGCGGCCCCCCGCAGCGCAGAGGCAAAGAGAACCGGCATGGTGATCATCCGCCACACCAAATCCTGTAAGAGCGGCACGACCTGATCTGCGTATTCTTCCGCGCTGTTGGTCTGCGCTGCTTTTAAGAAGCGCCCAACGTCTCCACCTGAGGAAAAGTTCCGCCCGCCAGCGATCAAAGCCTTTTGAACACCGGAGTGCTCCAAGCTGTCCAGGGCCCGGTGCAACTCTGCCAAAAATTCAGGCTCTAGCGCATTGGCACGAGGGGCCTTCATGGTCAGCTTGACACACCGCTCTCCGCCGGGGAGTGTGATCTCGTCTATGGAAATTCTTTCTGTCACGGTGCCAATCCATTGCAGATAAATTTGTGGGCCTCACTCACAACGCGGTCAATGTCGACCTCGGTTTCCCAAAGCACAAATCGCTCGCCCAGTGTCTTGGCGATCCCCATCAAAGCCCAGGCGCGCACTTCAGCATCCCCCGGTGAGATTTCGCCCTTTTCCACCGCCTGATCCAACTGACCGGCATAGGCTTTGCCAAACTCGGTGTAATAGTCTCGGTAGGCCTCGGGATCGACGAAACGCGCCTCTTCAACGATGCGGTATTGCATGGGCCGGTCGCGCACGACGGTCAGATAGGCCTCAAGCCCCGCTCTCTCCGCCTCCAGACGATCGGCGGCTCCGGCCACGCGCGCGGCGGCCTGCGTTCGGGTGGCATGGCCCATATCTTGGACCAACTCGCGAAACACTTCGTCTTTGCCCGAGAAATAGATGTAGAAGGTGCCCAGAGCCGTTTCTGCCGCCCGCGTGATGTCTGCAATCGACGCCGCCGAGAACCCTTTTTCACCGATCACCTGTTCTGCCGCAGCCAAAATTTTGGCTCGGCGCTCGATTCCACGTTTGGTTTTTGGTTTTGCATTGGTTGGCATGGGCATCAGGTCTTTTCTGGCTCGAATTCTGGCGTTGCCAACCTATGTGCCGCAACAAAGCGCCGAATGGCATCACAAAACGCATCAGGTTCTTCCAGATGAGGAGAGTGTCCCGAGTGTGCAAAGCTCTGCACCTGCGCCTGTTCAGCAGTTTCGGCGATCCAATCTGCCACTTCGCGGGAGTAAAGCCTGCTTTGCGCACCAGAACAGACCAGATAGGGAAGTGCTATCTTGGCTATGGTATCGCGCGCATCCATCGCAACAAGGTCATCCCAAAGCGGCCGCAGCACCGCCGGATCCTGTCCCAAAAGCATCTCTCGCACCGCGATCCGATCAAACACAGGCCCACTATCGCGCGCGTACATGCTGCGCGAGATGCTGTCGGCCATGCGCGGCCAATCGGGTTCAATCCGACCCGACGTCGCCAGGACCGCCTCGGCACTTTGCCCAAGCAACCCAAGATCCCAGTCCGGTGCGGGCAACATCCGGGGGCTCATGTCGATGGTGACCAAGCCGCGCAACGCCGCTGTCCCGTGGTGCTCGATATAGCGCCAGGCCGCTCCGGCGCCCATCGACCACCCCACGAGAAGGGGCCGATCCAACCGGCTAACCCACCGATCCACCAGCGCGGCACAGGCATCCAGACTGAGGGTATCGTCAATCCGCTCCCCATGCCCCGGCAGATCCGGTGCATAACAGGTGAACTCAGCCCCCAAACGCTCGGCGACGTCCTCGAATACCGCACCGCGCATGGTCCAACCATGTAGAAAAAGGACCGGAATTGTCACGCGCTACGGCCCTCCCGCAAGCGGCCCACTATGCCGGTTGGAAAGAAATAGACGCTGAGAATAAACAAGATACCCAGCCACATCAGCCAACGATCTGGGTCCAGAAGATCGGGGATCAAGGGCAGGCCTGCGGTGGCCTCAGATGCCCCCCCCATCAAGTTCTGCAAATAGGTCTGCGCCAGAATGAACAGGGTCGCACCAATCACCGCGCCATACATAGTGCCCATCCCGCCAATCACCACCATCAACAGAATATCGAGCATAATTTCAAAGCTGAGCGTGGTGTCCGGTCCAACATATCGAAGCCAAATCGCAAACAAGCTCCCGGCAAGCGCGGCCGTGGCCGCCGACAGACAGGTTGCCATGGTCCGATACCAGACAACGCGATATCCGATCGCTTCGGCCCGGAAGTCATTTTCCCGGATCGCCTGCAGCACGCGCCCAAACGGCGAGTTCACAATGCGCAGCAACAGCAGAAACAGGATCAGCGCGCAGGTGAACACCAGATAGTAGTTCAGAATCTTCCCACTTATCCGGGTGCCCAGAAACTCACCCATCCGATTGGCCGAGGTCAGCACACGGGGGATCTTGTAGGTAAGCCCATCTTCGCCTCCGGTCAGCCCCGAGAACTGCGACACCAGTACCGCAACCGCCGAGGCCACCGCCAGTGTGATCATGGCGAAAAAGATCGCCCGCACCCGCAGACTGAACAAACCGATCAAAAGCGCCAGAACAATCGCCGCCAAAGCACCGGAGAGGCTCCCGACCAGCAATGCATCAAACCCCCGCCCCATATGCGTTGATGCCAGGGCCACACCATAGGCGCCTAGGCCAAAAAACATCGTATGGGCAAAGCTGACAATGCCACCATAGCCCAGTAGCAGGTCATAACTCGCGACCAGTAGAATAAAGATGCAGATCCGCGCGGCTGTATCCAGTGGGCGAACGCCATCAAAGATGAACGGAGCCCCTGCCAGACAGATCATGATCAGCACCAACAGAGCGGTCAGCACTGCAGAGCGCGGTTTGTCTCCGGATAGCAAATTGACGATCATCTCACTTCGCCTTCACGACTGGTAGCATGCCTTGCGGCCGCCACATCAGGATTGCGGTCATCAGCGCGATGTTCGACACCAGCGCCAGTTTCGGCTCAAGAAACGCGACATAGTTTTGCATCAGCCCAACCAGCAGCGCGCCAATAAAGGCCCCCTCGACCGAGCCAAGCCCCCCGATGATGGCGACGATGAACACCAAAACCATCATCTTTTCGCCCATGCCCGCGGTGATCACCTCTTGATACAAGCCCCACATCACGCCGCCCAATCCAGCAAGCGCCGACCCCGCCACAAAGACCCCGATAAACACCATGCGCAGGCGGTATCCCAAGGCCTCGACCATCGGGCCATTTTCGACACCGGCGCGGACAATCAGACCAATCTTGGTGCGGCGCAGAACCATGCGCATCGCGATGAACAACACCAATCCGATGGCCACTGCCAGAAGACGGTATTTCTCCATCGCGGCCCCGGCGAAGGTGATGGCCCCCTTCAGGGTCTCTGGCCGAGTGATGTAAATCTCATCCGGTCCCCACACCACATGGATCAATTGCTCGACCACGATCAAACCGCCCACCGTCACGAGGATCTGTTTGAGATGCGCGCCATAAACCGGCTTGACGATGATCCGCTCAAACCCCCAGCCCATGATCCCAGTCACCATCATCGCAGCAACAACTGCGAGAAAAACCGCGGACATGTTCAGCAGTAACGACGCGGTGCCGGTCCAATCACCTAGCGCAATGAGCACCGAAACCCCAACAAAGGCGCCAACCGAGACAAAGGCGCCATGGCCAAAGTTGATCACATCCATGAGGCCAAAAACTAGGGTAAGCCCCGACGCCATAATGAAAATCATCATGCCCATGGCCAGTCCGGACACCGTCAGTGTCATCCATGAGGACGGGGTGCCAATCGCCAAAAACCCAAGAACCACCAATAGCGGCACCAGCAAAACCGGCAGAGCCTTATCCAGCCGCTCCGACAGGCTTAGGGCCGCAAAAGTGGGTTTATGATCGGGGGCTGCGGTCATTTTAATGCGCCTCCATGCTCAGACCCATCAGGCGTTCCTGAAGGTCGCTGTTTGTTGCCAGTTCCGCCATGTCACCGTTCCAGATCACCCGCCCGTCATCCATGACGGCTGCGGTGTCGCCCAACGCTTTGGCTACCGAAAAATTCTGTTCTACCAAAAGGATCGACGCACCCTGTGCCTTTAGCTCACGCAGCGCCTGAGCCATGGTCGACACAATCGCCGGGGCCAGCCCCTTGGTGGGTTCATCGATCAAGTACAGCTGACGCTCTTCCGCCATTGCACGGGCGATCGACAACATCTGTTTCTGCCCGCCAGACAGATTGCCCGCCTCGCTGTGCCAGAATGTGCCAAGCGCAGGAAACGCGCCCAAGAGCCAGTCTTTGCGCTTGGGGTCGAGCGGACCTGATGTGCAGCCCAGGATCATATTTTCCTCGACGGTCAGATCGCGAAAGATCCCCATATCCTCAGGCACAAAGCCGACCCCGGCCCGGGCACGCGCCGAGACGGGCATCTGGGTCATATCCTGCCCGTTGTAAAGAATTACGCCGGACTTTGCTGTCCATTGCCCCATGATGGTTTTCAACGTCGTGGTTTTACCCACGCCATTGCGCCCCAATAGCATGGTAACCTGTCCTCGCGGCACCTGCAGATCAACACCCTGAAGAATGTGATATTGCGCGATGTCGGTATACAGATTGTTCAGCGTCAGAATTGGCTCAGACATGATCCAGCTCCTTGCCCATATAGGCCTCTTGCACCACGTCCGACGCCATCACAGTCTCAGGATCGCCATCTGCCGCCAAAGCACCGTTGTGCAATACGATGATCCGATCCGCCAAAGTTCGGATCACATCCATCTTGTGCTCTACCAATAGAACGGTGCGTTCCCGGTCGGCTTTGATTTCTGCAATCAAATCAAGGATCACCGGCGCTTCATCCACGCTCATGCCTGCCGTGGGTTCGTCAAACATATAGACCATCGGATCCAACCCGATCAAAAGCGCCACTTCCAGCTTACGCTGGTCCCCGTGGGACAATTCCGAAACCACCTGATCCTTTTGGGTGTCCAGACGCACCCGCTCCAGAATGGCCATGGCCGCAACGGTCAGTTCCGTATGGCTTTCGGCCATGGAAAACAGCCCAAAACCTTTTTGCTGACGCGACTGGATCACAAGACGCACATTTTCCAGAACAGTCAGGCTTGGAAACAGGTTGGTCAGCTGAAACGCCCGCCCCAATCCCCGCCGACAGCGATCCGCGACACCGAGACGGGTGATGTTTTCTCCCATCAACTTAACCGTGCCTGCGCTGGCTGGGATCTGGCCGGAGATCAGATTGAAATAGGTGGTTTTGCCAGCGCCATTGGGGCCAACAATGGCTGTCAGTTCCCCGGCGTGAAAGCTGCAGGAAACCGCATCAACCGCCACATGACCGCCAAATCGGACGGTCAGGTCCTGTGTTTCTAGAAGTGTCTGGGTCATCAGTCTCTTTCCCGTCAGGGTGGGGTGACCGGACAGTCACCCCGAGGGACAGGTTCGGAAAAATCCGGCGCTTAGTTGCGCACCGGGATTTTCATTTCATCCATGCCAATCTCACGCACCAGAACCGGCACACCATAGTCTTTGCCGTCCTGCACTTCGGTACGGAAATGGTACATGGTCTGCATCGCCTGATGGTCTTCCGCGCGGAATGTCATGGTGCCTTTAGGGGTTTCCCAGGACATGCCTTCCATCGCCTTCACCAGCGCGTCGGTGTCCTCTGCACCACCGGCCTTTTTGATCGCCTCAACAATCGCCAGACCCGAAGACATGCCACCTGCAGTGAAGAAATCGGGCGGACTGTCAAAGCGCTCGAAATGGGTTTTCACCAGCCATTCGTTCACCGGGTTCTGCGGGATCTCGTAGTAGTAATAGGTCGCGCCTTCCATACCTGGCAGCTCTTTGTACGCCTTCAGCGCCGCGAGAATATTGCCACCGGTTGCAATCTCAACACCAAAGCGTGACGGCTCCATTGCATTGATTTTGCTCATTGGATTGCCGCCACCGGCCCAGATGATGAAGAGCTTTTTGTCGCCTTCAATGTCACCCATTGCGGTGAAAATACGTTCCGCAGCAGCGGTGAAATCGGTGGTGTCAGTCGGCACATATTCTTCATGTGCAATTGTGGCACCCGTGGCTTCTAGCGCCTCTTTGAACGCGGCAACGCCATCACGGCCAAAGGCATAATCCTGTGCCAAGGTCGCAATGGTGACGCCTTCACCACCCAAGGCAACCGCATTGGCAATGGCATCCTGTGATGAGTTACGGCCCGTCCGGAAGATGTAGGGGTTCCAGTTGGAGCCCGTGATCGAATCCGCAACTGCGGGCTCAACAATCAACACCCTCTCATATTCTTCAGCCACAGGCAGCATTGCCAATGCAACGCCTGAGCTCACCGGACCAATGGCAAGATGCACGTCATCGTCGCCATAGGCCTCTTCCAGCTGTGCGCGACCAATATCGGGCTTCAACTGGGTGTCTTTTTCGATCACGACGATCTTCTCGCCATTGATCTCCATCGTACCACCTGTGGCGTACTCCAGCCCCAACATCAGCCCATTGTGCGACTGCGCCGCATAGGCCTCAAACGGGCCGGTTTTGCCATAGACATGGGCAATCCGGATTTCGGCAGAGGCTGCGGTGGTCATCAACGCACCAGCAACCGTCAACGCAAACATGCGCAGCATGAGGGCTCCTCCCTGAATGTCTCCTCGGCTAAATCTGAAACATGAATCATGATTCATGTCAACGCCGAGAATTTCATACCCGCACCGTCGCCAGCATGGAGCGAAAGCCACACACCCACCGAAAAGCCCGGCCCGCTTGACATAGAAGTGGTAAACGCCGCCCCCTCTGCCTAGAATCGCGGTGATTGGCCTTCACGTTGCCCGGCAGGGCCGCCCATCCTTCGTCCGCGCTACGGCTTTGGTGACGCCAGCGGGGAGTTTGGCGATGGCACGTTAATGATCGAGTTTCTGATGGTTGCCTCCGGTGATCCACGACAAGTTTTGAAGATGGGTGAGACGACATGCCAATATTGAACAGGGTTGCGCTGGCGGGGATCTGCCTCCTCCCTCTGTCTTGCGGTGCCATCCTCGAAGAAATGAGGCTTGAGGATCAAACTCAGGTCACCCCTCAGCAAGATCTCGATCTCAAATTTCAGGCCCTGACCTTTGCGGCGGCCTATGATCTCAACATGATGCCCTTTGAGCGGCTGGTGGAGCGTGCAGGCAGCGGTCAGGCTGCGCGCATCGTTGACGAACACGACATCACCCATGTGCACCGTTTCAGCAGCACCAAACCTCTCCCCTACCACATTGGTGTCGGCGATGTGCTGCAGCTGTCAATTTACGTCACCTCTCGCGCACTCGAGCCGCAGGAATCAGTTGGCTCTCGCAGCTCGCGGGTGACAGCCGATGGCAGCGTTTTGTTCATCGAAACGGGCAAGCTTGAACTGGAAGGCAAAACACTGGCCGAAGCTCGCGATCTCGTGGCCAATGCATTGATCCGCAACGGGGTCGATCCACGGTTTCAGCTCGAGGTCTCGGGCTTCAATTCTCAACGGGTCAGCCTGACCTATTCCCGCACCGCCCACAGCCCGGAACTGGCCGCGGATTCAACGCGCGAATCCGCCCCCACCAGCGGCACGTTTCCGATCACTGAAACACCCACAAGCCTACGTGACCTGCTGGTTGCATCAGGTATTGCGATCCTCAATGACCGCGTTCAGATCGTTTCGGTTACCCGCAAAGGCAAACGGTATCATTTCCCGCTTGAGCATGTGTTCAAACCCCAAAGCCCGAACTACTTTCTGACCGGGGGCGACCTGATCAACATTGAAGAATTCTTCTACCATCAGGGCCGGGCCTTTCTCGTCAGCGAAGATTCAGAATCTATCGCACTTGAGGTTCGCCCGGAAAAACGACCAACTTTGGCCGATCTTCTGTTCTCCGGGGATGAGCAGATTTTCTCCAACAACGCGGCGCGCACCAAAGAGATCTATATGATGCGCGGAACACGCCCGATGCAGGTGTTCCACCTCAATGCCCAGGATCCAAGTCGCCTGCGTGTCGCCACCGAAGTGGAACTGCGTCCCGACGACATCGTCTTTGTGTCACGCAAACCAATCTATTCGGTGAGCGAACTGATCAATATCATCAATCCGCTGGCCGTCCTCGCGCGGTCTGGCAGCTAAAGCTTTGGCGCCCAGCGCCGGGTCAAGTCACATGACATTGACAAAAGAAAAAGCCCCCGAACACTCGGGGGCTTTTCTATTCTGATCGAGAGGAAAGAGTAGATTACTCTTCGCCACCCTCTTCTGCATCGTCGTCATCTTCGCTCGACGCCAGACCCGCAGGAGCGGACAGGTTCGCGATTACGAAATCACGGTCGATGGTCGGTGTGGCACCAGCGGGCAGTTCAACATTCGAGATGTTGATCACGTCACCGATTTTCAGACCTGCCAGATCGACAGTGATCTTCTCGGGGATGTCACCGGCGGTTACAACCAGCTCAACCTCGGGACGAACAACAGTCAGCATGCCGCCACGTTTGATGCCCGGTGCGTCTTCTTCGTTGATGAACTCAACGGGAATGAACAGAGCAACTTTCGAGGTGCGGCGCAGACGCATGAAGTCAACATGGGTCGGCAGATCTTTTACAACGTCACGCTGAACGTCACGGCAGATCACACGAACGTCTTCCTGACCTTCAACCTGCATGTTGAACAGGGTCGACTTAAAGCGGCCTTGCTTCAGGCGCTTGAACAGTACGTTGAACGGGATGTTGATTGCGAGTGGCTCTTTGTCGCCACCGAAAACAACGCCCGGCACCATGCCGTCGCGGCGTGCCTGACGAGCGGCGCCCTTGCCTGTCCCCGTCCGTTCAAATGCTTCGAGATTAGGAATCTCACCAGCCATGGTATTCTCCAAAATATAAGGGCAGGGTGCCTCCAAGGCTGTCACCCCGCGTTGAAGCTGTGCGCGTAACTGGGAATCACCAAATTTGCAAGAGGCTTTCCCGCAATGTGCGGGCATGAATCCAGCTGGATGACAAAAAGCCCTCCGGAAATCTCCGAAGGGCTTAGTCTATCACGCCACCGCGCGGCGACGGCTTTTGCTTTTGGGGACACGCCGCAGCGCAAGAAGCCCCAGGATCAGCCCAAGATAAATCAACGGTTCGATCTGAAACCCCTTGGCCAGCATCACATAATGCGCAGCCCCCAAGATTGCGGCCACATAGGTCAGACGATGCAAAACCCGCCATTTCGGCCCAAGCTTTTTCACACTGACATTGTTTGAGGTCAGCGCCAAAGGCACAAGTAACAAGAAGCCAGCCAAACCAACGGTGATATATGGCCGTTTCACAAGATCGGCGAAGATCTGGCTGAGGATCTGCACATCAAGCACAAGCCAAACCAACAGGTGCATCGCAGCATAGGCAAAGGCCATAATGCCAATCGCCCGGCGAAATTTCTGCAGGTTTAGCCCAGCCCAGCGCTTCAACGGTGTCACGGTCAAACCAAACACAATCAGCTGCAGTGCCACTTCACCAAGCTTGCGCTCAAGCGCGTTGATAGGCTCCACCCCTAGACCACCTGTCGCACCCAGATACAGAAAGTAGGGCGCAGGGAGCAACAGCAGGACATAAACCAACCACGTCGGGATACGCCGCAAAGTGGCATTGATCTGATCTACCATGAACAACAGCTCTTTCCTGATCGCGTCAGACTTAGAAGTTTTTCGACAGGTCCATGCCGTCATACAGGCCCGCCACCTCTTCTTCATAGCCATTGTACATCAAAGTTGGCTTGCGACGGGCAAAGAGCCCACCACCAATGGCCCGCTCAGACGCCTGGCTCCAACGGGGGTGATCCACATTTGGGTTCACGTTGGAATAGAACCCATACTCACGGGGGTTGGCTTTGTTCCAGCTGGTGGGCGGCTGGGTGTCGGTCAGGGTGATTTTCACCACAGATTTGATCGACTTGAACCCGTATTTCCACGGCACAACCAACCGCAGCGGTGCACCATTCTGGTTGGGCAAAGGCTTGCCGTATAGCCCCGTCGCCATGATTGTCAGCGGGTGCATGGCCTCGTCAAGACGCAGGCCTTCGACATAGGGCCAATCCAACACGGGAAAGAGAGTTCCCGGCATTTCCTTGGGGCGATATGCCGTCTCAAAGGCCACATATTTGGCGCCAGACTGAACCCCTGCGAGCTCTAGCAGATCCGCAAGCTCAAACCCATTCCAAGGCACTACCATCGACCATGCTTCAACACAGCGGAAGCGATACAGACGCTCTTCCACAGTCATCTGGCTGAGAATATCACCAAGGCTATAATCGCCGGGGCGGTCGACCAACCCATCGATTGTCACGCTCCAAGGATCGGTCACAAGCGAGCTGGCATATTTTGCCGGGTCGTCTTTCCCGGTTCCAAATTCATAGAAATTACAGTACGTTGTAATATCTTCCCAGCTGTTGGGCTCAAGCGCCTCTTGAGCCTGCGCCATCCCCGTTGACCCAAGGATCGTTCCGGCCGCCAGGCCGCCAATCAATTGCCGCCGGTTCATAAACACCGCCTCCGGTGTTACGTCTTCGGGGCGCAGATCATTGGTCCAGCGAAATGCCATCAGGGGTCTCCTTTGTTCCTCTGGTCAAAAGATATGCAAAGCGCTCACGCGAGCCAACAAACATCCTCTCACGATCGTGTGCCAAGATTGAAACACATCACAGCGGACAGCTTACTCCGCCGCATCGCCCACTGGATTTGAGGGCCAGATTTCATTCATGGACACCGAACGACCGTCGTCTTGGACGATCCGCACATGCCTGCGCCGCATCAGGCGCGGCTCGGCCACGCCCACAGAATGCGCAATGGTTTCGACCTCTTTCACAATCGACTTTGCATAGCCCGCAACCCGCTTGTCCTTTTCCTTCACAACAAGCCCCTTCTGCAGTCGCGGGTCATGGGTTGTGATGCCGGTTGGACAGGTGTTCTTGTTGCATTTCAACGCCTGAATACAGCCCAGCGAGAACATGAAGCCCCGCGCCGAGGTGACAAAATCCGCCCCGGCACAGATGGCCCAGGCCACGTCACCCGGAACCACAAGCTTGCCCGAAGCGACGATCCGAATACGGTCATGCAGCCCATAGATGTCACGCAGATCCACCATCCGCACCAACGCCTCGCGCAGCGGCAGCCCCACCAGATCAATCAATGGCATGGGTGCCGCACCGGTGCCCCCTTCCCCGCCATCAACGGTGATAAAATCTGGAGCACTTTCTGCGCCGCGCTCTTTGATCAATTCAAAGAACTCAAACCAAGGTTCCGCCGAACCAAGCACGGTTTTAAAACCAACGGGTTTCCCCGTCACCTCGCGAATATGGCTCACCAGATCCAACAGATCGGCAAAGCTATCAACTTCGCGGTGACGATTGGGGGAAATCCCATCTTCACCCGGCTTCAAACCCCGGATCTTGGCAATCTCTGGAGTGATCTTTTCGCCGGGCAGGATACCACCCTTGCCGGGCTTCGCCCCCTGGCTCAGTTTGATTTCAAACATCTTCACCTGAGGATAGGCCGCAACTTCACGCAGTTTCTCGTCACTCAAGTGGCCGTTCTCGTCACGCACACCGTATTTGGCGGTGCCGATCTGATAAACGATGTCACAGCCCCCTTCGAGGTGGAAGGGTGACAGCCCTCCTTCACCGGTGTTCAACCAAACACCAGCCTCTTTGGCACCATGGGCCAACGATTGAACCGCAGGTTTCGAAATCGCCCCATACGACATGCCCGAGATGTTGAAGATCGAAGGAGCCGCATAGGGCTCGCGCGCTCCGGCCCCAATCACCATCGGGGCGGTTTTGCCAAACTGATCATCAAGCGGCGGAAACACTGCATTCATAAAGATCGGCGTACCCGGCACATTCAGATTGCGGGTCGAACCAAAGGCAACCGTATTCCCCTTACCGCCGGTCGAATGTGACACCCAATTGCGCTGCGCCCGGTTAAACGGCATCTCTTCGCGATCCATGGCAAAGAAATACTGACGGAAAAACTCACCCAGCTCGGTGAAAATCTTACGAAACCGGCCAATCACCGGATAGTTGCGCCGAATGGCGTCGTGGGTTTGCATTCGGTCGATCACAAACATCACACAGGCAGCAGCCAAAGCCAGCCCAAGCAAAAAGACAAACAAAAACGCAAGCGTTTCAAGCAGTGAGGTGGCATAGCCCATGGCGTTACCCATATGCGAACTCCCGAATGTGATAATATGCCTCAAGGCATTCTGAAAACTCTGCGTTAGTTTGCCAGCAAGACAAACGAATGGCATCCCCTCTGCCGCATTCGTGAAAGGATGAGAGAATGAACAGAATATTTGTCACATGTGCTGCGATGGTGTTGGCCCTGCCCGTTTTCGCCGCGGACATGATCACCTACAACACCGACGAAAGCTTTGATGACGTGGTGTTTGGGCTGGAAAGCGCCATTCTGGATGCAGGCCTCGTGATCGATTCCGTGTCACACACCGGCGAGATGCTGGAACGCACTCGGACAGATCTCGGATCGGATGTGGTTCTGTTTCAAAATGCGGATGTCTTTAGCTTCTGTTCCGCCAAGATCTCGCGAGAGGTGATGGAAGACGACCCGATGAACATCGTGTTTTGCCCCTACGATATCTTTGTCATGGTGCGCCCTGACACCCCGGACGTCACCACAATCGGCTTTCGCACGTATCCAGACGGCGCAATGAAAAAAGTCGAGGCCCTGCTTGATGGCATTGCCCGCAATGCCGTGGGTCTTGATTAATCCGCTTTCTCAGCGATCGGGTTCTGGCCCACTGATCGCGCAATCTCCTACCCCTCGGGCGCGGCCTCCGCTGGGTCCAACTTACGCGGACCCGGCCCCTCATCCGCCAGAGCATCGTCTGGGTTGACCAGACGACAAGCCTCCATCGACAGGCAGCCACAGCCGATACACCCGGCCATATTGTCCCGCAACCGCGTCAGTCGGTCGATCCGGTCATTCAATTCATCGGTCCACTGCCGCGAAAGCGTGGCCCAGTCGTCTGCCGTCACTTTGCCTTCCGCTGGCAGAAACGCCATCGCATCAGCGACCTCCTGCAATGGAACACCTGCGCGTTGTGCCACGCGAATGATCGCGATTTTGCGCAAGACCGTTGGCGAGTATCGCCGGTGATTGGCAGAATTCCGTGCCGACCGGATCAACCCTTTGCGCTCGTAGAAATGTACCGCCGACACGGCGATGCCACTGCGCTCGGCCACATCCCCCACCGTCAGCCCGTCTTTTCGCTTCATCACACTCTCCAATTCTCGCGCTTGACCTCAACTTAAGTTGAGGAAGTAGCAAAGCAAGCAGAAGTTCGAATCATCGAGCAGTCAAATAGGAGAAACCCGATGTCGAAACAGAAACCTGCCTATCTCGTCGCCAGCTCGTTCATGCCCGAGGGCCATGGCCCGTTAGATCCCTATGGCCATGCCACACACCCCATAATGGAAAAATGGGGCGGTGAACTTATCGTGGCCGGAGAGACAGGCCAGTTTATGGACCACTACGAAGGAGACTGGAAAGAAGGCGCGCGGTTCACCCTGTTTCGTTTCCCCTCCATGGAACACTTGCAAGGGTTCTGGAATTCGGATGACTATCAGGCCATCAAACACCTGCGGACCGACGTCATTGCCCCAAACTTCACCTTTGGGGTCGAAGGATTTGATGCCGAAGAATGGGCCAGAGACAAACCCGACCACGCCTATAACAAAACCACATAAGACCTCGGTCAACGGAGCACACCATGTCAGCAACCTATGAGCACACACCCGAGGCAGGGTGGCGTGATATCCTGCGCGGTGATTTCGCTGCAACCTCGGCCGTTCTGGCTGCAGGGATCACATTACATGCGATCAACCTCACCCTCTCGGCCACCATGCTACCGTCGATCGTCGCCGAGATTGGGGGTCAGCACCTATACGCGTGGAACGCCACGCTTGCCACTCTAGCCGCCATTCTAAGCGCTGCGGTGACCGGCAATCTGATGCGCCGCACGGGCCCCCGGCTGGGCTTTGCCCTGTCTGGACTTATCTTTGCGAGCGGTAGTCTAATCGCCGCGCTCGCCATCACCATGCCGATGCTGCTATTGGGCCGCGTCATCCAAGGTGCGGGTGGCGGCATTCTCTTTACCCTGTGTTACTCGATGATTGTGCTGATCTATCCAGAGCGGCTTTGGTCACGCGCCATGGCCCTGCTGTCTGGCACCTGGGGCATCACTATGTTGTTCGGCCCGGCGGTCGGCGGGGTATTTGCCGAACTTGACATGTGGCGCATGGGCTTTGGCATCATGCTCCCGATCACCGTGGTGTTTGTTACATTGGCGCTGCGTTTGCTGCCCCAAATCAAACGGGACACGCGCCCATCTGAGCCCCTCGCTCTGACACAGCTCGCGCTTCTGGCCGGGGCCATTCTGGCGATTTCCCTAAGCAGCGTTATGCCAAACGTTCTTCTAACGGGGTTGGCTGTTGCTGCCTCGGCGACCATGGTGGTGACCCTGATGCGCCGGGAATTGACCCAGCCTCTGCGCCTGTTCCCCCGAGGCGCAACCCGGCCCGGCTCTCCTTTGTTTCTGGCGATTGCGGTGATGTCTTTGTTGATCTTCAGCATCAATGCCGAGTTCTTCATGCCCTATTTTCTGCAACGGCTGCATGGCCATAGCCCGCTATTGGCGGGCTATATCGCGGCGCTTGTGTCTATCGGCTGGGCAGGGTCCGAGGTCTATTCCGCGAAATTCACCGGCCGTGCCATGCATCGTGCGGTCACAGCAGGCCCGATTTTGATGGTGGTGTCCTTTGTCGCCCTCGGGTTGGTCACACCGATGGTTGCCGCAACTGGTCTAACCGTCACGCTCATCCTGTCGGGGGCCCTGATCCTGCTGGGGATCAGCATCGGCATTGGCTGGCCGCATCTCAACACCTTTATCCTGCAATTCACCGACGCGGATGAACGCGACATGGCGGCCTCGGCGCTGTCCACGGTTCAGATGTTTTCGGTGGCCTTCGGCACCGCACTTGCGGGTTTGGTTGGCAATCTCACCGGCTTCAACGACCTCGAAAACCTTGACCGGATTGCCAATTCAGCCTTCTGGATCTTTGCGACCTTCGCCGCCGTTTCGGTCATCGCGACCTTGACCTGCCGCGCATTGATCGCCCGCCAGAGGGCCTGACAAAAGAAAACCCCCTGCCACATCTCTGTGGCAGGGGGCATTTTTGTTCAGTCCACCGGGCTCAATGCACCACGGCGTCATCGGGTTTGGGGTTGTTCGAGGCACCAACACGATCACCAATCAACAACCCCTCGGCCCCGGCATGCACCGGCACCACATCTCCGTCGCCAATGTCCCCGGCCAAAAGCATCTCCGCCAAGGGGTTCTGCAAGGCGCGCTGGATCACCCGTTTGAGCGGTCGTGCGCCGAATACAGGGTCATAACCCTCATCGGCCAGCCAGGTCCGAGCACCATCGTCCAGTTCAAGCGTGATTTTCCGCGCCGCAAGACGTTTCAACAAACGCGCCATCTGAATGTCGACGATGCCGTCCATGTCTTTTCGCGCCAGCCGGTCAAAGATGATGGTCTCATCCAGACGGTTGAGGAATTCTGGCCGGAAATGCGCCCGTACCGCATCCATCACATCCCGCTTGGCCTGCGCCGCATCTGCCCCTTCTGGCAGCTGGCTCAGCGCCTGCGCCCCAAGGTTCGACGTCAGAATGATCAGCGTCTGTTTGAAATCTACAGTCCGCCCCTGACTGTCGGTCAGCATCCCGTCATCAAGCACCTGCAACAGCACATTGAACACATCCGGGTGGGCCTTTTCCACCTCATCAAACAGCACAACCTGATAGGGTTTGCGCCGCACCGCTTCGGTGAGAACGCCCCCCTCATCATAGCCGACATAGCCCGGAGGCGCGCCGATCAGACGAGCCACGCTGTGCTTCTCCATGTATTCGGACATGTCGATCCGCACCATGGCGCTATCGTCATCAAACAAAAAGTCCGCCACCGCCTTGGTCAATTCGGTTTTACCAACACCAGTTGGCCCAAGAAACAGGAACGATCCCAGGGGACGATTTTCATCGTTAAGACCCGCCCGCGCACGACGTACCGCATTGGAGACCGCCGTCACGGCCGCACCCTGCCCAATCACCCGCTGGTGCAGGTTCTCTTCCATCCGCAACAGTTTTTCACGATCACCCTCCAACATCTTGGAGGTGGGAATACCGGTCCAGCGTTCCACCACGCCCGCAATATGTTCGGGGCGCACGGCCTCTTCGACCATCACATCATCGGCGTTGTCTGCATCGTTCAGCTGCTGTTCCAGCCCGGGGATGATCCCGTAAGACAGCTCACCCGCACGTGCCAGATTACCCTCGCGTTTCGCCTGTTCAAGCTCCGCGCGCGCTTTGTCCAACTGCTCTTTCAGATCCCGCGACGAGGCAAGTTTATCCCGCTCGGCCTGCCAGCGCGCGGTCATCTGCGCAGATTGATCCTGTTGATCCGCCAGATCCTTTTCAAGTCGCTCCAACCGATCCTTAGACGCCTGATCATCTTCGAGCCGTAGTGCCTCGACCTCGATCTGTTTCTGCAGGATCTCCCGGTCCAGCGCATCAAGCTCTTCGGGTTTGCTGTCGACCTCCATACGCAGGCGGCTGGCTGCTTCGTCCATCAGGTCGATGGCTTTGTCAGGCAAAAACCGGTCGGTGATATAGCGGTGAGACAGCGTCGCCGCAGAGACAAGCGCCGAATCCGAGATCCGCACGCCGTGATGCAACTCGTATTTCTCTTTGATGCCACGCAGGATCGAAATTGAATCCTCAACCGTTGGCTCTTCCACCAGAACCGGCTGGAACCGGCGCGCCAGAGCCGCGTCTTTTTCGACATGCTTGCGGTACTCATCCAACGTGGTCGCCCCGACACAGTGCAGCTCACCGCGTGCCAAAGCAGGTTTCAACAGGTTCGAGGCATCCATCGCCCCGTCCGCTTTACCAGCCCCCACAAGGGTGTGCATTTCATCAATGAACAGGACAATTTCGCCCGCGGCCTCTGTGACCTCGGTCAGGATCGCTTTCAGGCGCTCTTCGAATTCGCCACGGTATTTCGCACCGGCGATCAGCGCGCCCATATCCAGCGCCAGTAGCTTTTTGTTGCGCAGGGATTCCGGCACGTCGCCATTGACGATGCGCAGGGCAAGACCTTCGGCAATCGCGGTTTTACCTACGCCCGGTTCACCGATCATCACCGGGTTGTTTTTGGTACGGCGGCTCAACACCTGCATGGCCCGGCGGATTTCTTCATCCCGACCAATGATCGGGTCAATTTTTCCGTCGGCGGCAGCTTCTGTCAGGTCCCGCGCATATTTCTTCAGGGAGTCATAGCCTTCTTCCGCTGTGGCGCTATCGGCGGTCCGACCTTTGCGGATGTCATTGATCGCCTCATTCAGCTTCTGCGCCGAAACAGAGCCCGCATCCAGCGCCTCTTTGGCCGGGCTTTTGACCATGGCAAGCGCCATCAAAAGACGTTCCACGGCGACAAAACTATCGCCTGCTTTGGTCGCAATTTTTTCCGCTTCGTCGATCACACGACCGGTGGCAGAATCGAGATAGATCTGCCCCGCATCTCCGGACACTTTCGGGATCTTGGTGATCTTGTCTTCAAGCACCTGCACCACGCGCGACGGCGATCCGCCAGCCCGTGAAATCAGGTTGCTGGCCATTCCCTGATCGTCATCCATCAGAGCTTTGAGAAGATGCTCAGGTGCCAGCTTCTGGTGGCTTTCCCGCATTGCAATGGTTTGCGCAGCCTGAACAAATCCGCGCGACCGCTCGGTGAACTTCTCCAAGTTCATAGCAATTCTCCTTTTTCCAAGCGCCCCTGTTGAAATGTTGCGCCCGCTCGGCGGCACGCTGGTCTCAAGGGCCTCACAGGAAAGATGGGATGCAATCCCAGCGAGCACAAGGGGTGTAGTGACAAAATTGCAACGTGCATTTGAACTGAATCTTAAACTCAGAACCCGATGATACGCGCAGTTTGGTTTAGGAGTTTGAAATGCGAGTGACACAGGTTCGATATTCCGGCTTCAGGGATGACACTCCCGATGGGGCCACCTCCGGCGCAGTCACTCTTGTCGGCGAAGACAGCAGCATTCAACTCCAGATCACCCTGCCCCGCCGCATCGAAATTCTCAACAGCCAGCACCGGCTCCTGCTGCTGGCTGAAGCGCTGAAACAGGCCCGTCGCATGCCAGAATACCGCTCCCGCGGGGCGCTGCGGCTGTCTGAGTGTTTTTTACCGCATAAGCCCCGCAAGAAAGCTTGACGCCTATCCGCCAAACGCTCAATAGGATGCAAATCCCCAGCAGCGAAAGGCCATCCCATGCATGACGACCGTCTGATTGTCGCCCTTGACGTACCCAATATTGTTCAGGGTCAGGCCCTGACCGATAAACTCGGTGATGCGGTGTCCTTCTACAAGATCGGCCTTGGCATGCTCACGGGTGGCGGACTTGCCCTTGCCAATCAGCTAAAGCAGGAACAGGGCAAGAAGATCTTCCTCGACATGAAACTGTTCGACATCGGCGCCACCGTCGAAAACGCCGTCCGGGGTCTGGCGCAGTTTGATCTCGATTTCCTGACCGTTCACGGCGATCCCTATGTGGTGCAGGCCGCCAAAGAAGGCGCCGCCGGCAGCAATATGAAAATCCTCGGTGTCACCATTCTGACCTCGCTGGATCGCAATGATCTGGACGGTGCGCTGATCAAACCCGGTGACATCAAAGATCTGGTGGCCGAGCGTGCAGGCAAGGCTTTTGACGCAGGCGCAGACGGCGTGATCGCCAGCCCGCAAGAGGCCGCTCTGATCCGGGCCCTGCCCGAGGCCAAAGGCCGCCTGATTGTCACCCCCGGTGTACGTCCTGCCGGTGCTGATCTGGGTGATCAGAAACGCATCGCCACCCCGGCGCAGGCCATCGCCGATGGCGCAGACCACATCGTTGTGGGCCGTCCGATCCACCGCGCGGAAAACCCGCGCGCAGCGGCACAGTCCATTCTGGAAGATCTGAAAACAGTCTAAACCGCTCAGATCTCTGGGCGCCTAAGCGCGCCCAGCCAGATATGTGCTTAGGATCTCGGCGAAATGTGGGATCGCATCGGGATCAGACACATACTCAGACGGGGCCATGGTCAACCACCCGGCCCCTTCACCGCCAAATTGCACCTGTGCAATTGCGCCGTGGGGTAAATGCGCCGCATAGTACCAACCGTTGCCGCTCGCGCTTTTCCGCAAATGCACCTCGACTAAATCGTCCTGGCGCAACAACAGACCGAGCTCTTCCTGCGTCTCGCGGATCACACAGTCTATTGGGGTTTCAGCCCCCTCTCGACCCCCACCGGGGAAATCCAATCGCCCCGGCCAGGCAATGCCGGGGGTATGATCGCGCCGCAGCACAATCAGTTGATCCCCGGCAAAGAGCATAAGCTTAGCACCATGAAACTGGCGCCAGGCCTCATCCCTCATTGATATCCGTATCCCAGACTTTCTTCTGACCTTTGCGTTCCCCCGCCAGTTTGCGCATGGCAAACCAAGCGATCAAAGACACAACCGCAAACAGCAAAAGCGCCACAGGGAAAGAGGTGATCATCCCCGGAGCCACAGCGAGAACCAGCGCAATCACGCCAGCCCCAATGCCGAAGCCCAGGAAAATCACGCCCGGTGCCAGAAGTTCAAGGATCAGAAGGACAAGCCCGGCCGCAGCCCAGACCCACCAGATATCCCAGCTCATCATTTGTTTCCTTTCAGCATGTTGAAAGCATCCCCAAAGGCATCAAGGGCGTTGGCGGGAACGATTACGGTCTGTTTGCCCTGCCCTTCGCCAACCTTGACCAACGCTTCGACCTGCTTCAACGCAACCTGATACTGCGCCGCTTCAATGCCATTTTCTTTGATCGCCTTAGCCACAACCTCGGTAGCATAGGCCTCGGCATCCGCCGTCACACGCCGCGCCTTTGCGGCCTGCTCCGCCGCGTAAAGCTCTGCATCCGCTGCAAGCTCAACCGAGCGGCGCTCACCTTCGGCCTCGGTCACCTGCGCCCGACGGGCACGTTCGGCGTTCAACTGCTGCAGCATCGCATCACGGGTCGCCTGATCCAGGTTCACGTCCAGGATTTCGGCGCGGGTCACTTCAATGCCCCAGTCATCCACGGCATCTTCGACCAGAGCCTTGATCTGGGTGATCAGCTGCGAGCGGTTGGACTGAACTTCGTCCAGCTCCATCTTACCAATCTCGGCACGGACGATACCAGCGACGGTAGTGGCAATCGCTCCATCCACATCGCGGATGCGGTACACGGTCTTTTCCGGCTCAAGGATGCGATAAAACACCGATGTTTCGACCTGCACCAACACGTTGTCCGAGGTGATGGCATCCTGCGTTGCATTGGGCAGCTGGCGTTCAAGGATCGAGATTTTGTGCTGGACCTTGTCAATGAAGGGCACAATCAGGTTGATCCCCGGCCCAAGCACCGACCGCAATCGTCCAAAACGCTCGACCACATATTTCTCTGACTGCGGGACAATGCGAACGCCCAGAAGAATACAGAGAATGACAAAACCTGCCAAAAGCAGGATCACAAGATTGCCGCCTAACACCTCGGCTACAATATCTTCGGGGTTCATGGTGTGGCCTTTCTAAAAATACGCGGGCTTTATATGGGGATATACCTGACCAGATACTATGCTATCTGCCGTCCCAACGCCAGATTGATGCGCCCTGATAAGATAGCTATCCTAGACCCATGCCCGCCCTGTGCCGAGATTGCCTGACCCAATTCGCTTCTGGATCGCGTTGCCCTGCGTGCGGGCGGCCGCGGGTGATTTCCCATGACGAGCTTTGGGATCTCACAATTGCACACATGGATTGTGATGCTTTTTACGCCAGCGTTGAAAAGCGCGAAAACCCTGATCTAGCAGACAAACCTGTGATCATCGGCGGGGGGCGGCGCGGTGTAGTTTCCACCGCCTGTTACGTGGCCCGTATTCGCGGCGTGCGCTCGGCCATGCCAATGTTTCAGGCACTCAAACTCTGCCCCGATGCGGTGGTGTTGAAACCGCAGATGAAGCTTTATGTTGAGGTCTCACGCGCGGTGCGCGCCATGATGGAAGAGCTCAGCCCCTCTATCGAACCGCTTTCGCTGGACGAGGCCTTTATCGATCTCACCGGCACCGAACGTTTGCATGGCGCGCCGCCCGCGGTGATGCTGGCCCGCCTGACCAAACGCATGAAAGACGAGTTGGGTATCACCGGTTCTATAGGGCTGTCCCATAACAAATTTCTGGCAAAAGTTGCGTCTGACCTCGACAAACCTCGGGGGTTTGCCGTGATCGGCAAAGCCGAAACTATGGAGTTTCTCCGCCCCAAACCGGTGCGCATGATCTGGGGGGTTGGCAATGCCACGCAAGACACGCTTGAACGCACGGGCATCCGCACCTTCGAAGATCTGCTGCGCTGGGAAAAACAGGATCTGATGACCCGCTTTGGATCAATGGGGGAACGTCTCTATCACCTTGCGCGCGGACAGGACCGCCGCCGTGTCATACGAGACGAGCCGATCAAATCTATCTCCAAAGAAACCACCTTTTTTGAGGATACCGCCAGCACCGAGTTTCTGGATGGTCACCTGTGGCGGCTTGCGGTGCAGGTTGCAGATCGCGCCAAGGCGCGTGGCCTTGCCGGGCGCGTGGTGACCCTCAAAGTAAAACAGGCCGACTTCAAACAGATTACACGGCGCAGCACGCTGCCTGACGCCACCCAGATGGCGGACCGGATCTATCGCGCAGCGCGGGCTCTTCTGGATCAGCTTCCACCCAATGTGCCTTATCGCCTGATCGGCACCGGAATCTCCCATCTGGTGCCCGAAGATCAATCTGATCGGGTGCCAGATCTGCTCGACCCTCAGGCCGAACAACGCGCCAAAGCCGAACGCGCCACCGATTCCATCCGCGCCCGTTTCGGCAGCGATGCCATCCAAAAAGGCCGCTCGCTGCGTTAAGGGCTAAGCCCACCGGCAACCGTCAGCACAGTGCCCGAGACAAAATTAGCCTTGGGAGAGGCCAACCACACCGCCGCCTCGGCAATATCATCAGGCTGAGCAATGCGCCCAAGAGGTGTCATTGCCGCCACCATGCCGGGACGATCCGGATTGCCCTCCCGGTCGTGAATATCTGTCGCCGTTGTGCCAACCCGAATGGCCGACACGCGAATGCCCTGGGGGCCAAGCTCTTTTGCCGCGCCGATGGTCAGGGTTTCCAGCGCACCTTTGGAAGCGGCGTAATGGACATATTCCCCCGGACTGCCTGCAGTGGCCGCCACAGACGAAATGTTCACAATAGCCCCACCAGAGACTTTCCGCATCCGCGGGATCGCCTCTTGCAGACAATAGACCGCCCCAAAAAGATTGGTCGCAAATGTGCTGGTCAGGGCGCTTTCCGTCAGGCTTTCGAGCGAGGTGGCCCCGCCAATAATTCCGGCATTGTTCACCAGACAACTCACCGGCCCCAAGGCCGCGTCGCAGTCTTCAAACATCCGTCGAACGGCATCCCGGTCCGCCACGTCGGCTTTGATCGCGACCGCACGCGTACCTGCCGCCTGACACCGCGCCACCGTGTCATCTGCGCCGATCTTGTCCGAATGGAAATTGACACAAACATCATATCCGGCCTGCGCAAAAGCCACAGCCGTTGCCGCACCAATGCCCTTACTTGCCCCGGTGATCAAAACGATCGGTGCAGGTTGCGTCTCCATAAATCCGGCTCTCTTCCTGTGTCTGTGCTCTGCGTCAAACGAGCAAATCCCCTCGGATTTGGAAAGCGGGAAACCACACCTAAACTAGGTGATCTCTCAAAGCTGCAACTCAGGCAGACCCGGGATCACGCCCCACGTGTCATCAGCTCGTCTTCCTCATCCAAAGCATCAAACCCAAGCGCTTCGAGACCGCTTTCCAGATGGTCCACCAAATGCGGGGTCCCGATCAGGTAATCGGCGGTGGGGGTCGACGCCTCGGCATAGGCGGTCGCAAAGGCCTCACCAAACTCTTCCACTTCAAACGCTCCGCGTCCAACCCACATGATTGCAACCAAAGCGGCCTGTTCGTCCTCATCCATGCGGTCAATGAAACCGCGCAGCTCACCTTCGGCCCGATGCAACTCGCGCGCCATAACAATCACGGCGGCGACTTTTCTAACACTGATCTTATCCATCTCGCGTCTCCTTTTCTGTCCCGATCATGCGCCTGTTGTCTCGCGCGCACTTTGATCCTGAACAAGTGAAGGCGCCACGCTCTGCTCTACATGGATGGTACAAACTGCGCGTGAGGGCGTACAAAGAGTACAAACTGTACAAAAAACGCCGGCCCACAGGCCGGCGTTTTTCATCAATTCAGACCGATTACTTTTTGCGTTTTTTGGGTGGGATCAGGTCAGTGATCGTCCCTTCAAACATCTCTGCCGCAAAGTTCACCGTTTCCGACAAGGTCGGGTGCGGGTGAATGGTATGCCCAAGGTCCACAGCGTCCGCCCCCATTTCGATGGCGAGCGCCGCCTCGGAGATCAGATCCCCGGCATTTGTGCCCACGATGCAGGCGCCAATCACACGGTCATCTGCGGGGTCAAACAGCAGTTTGGTCATGCCTTCGCTGCGTCCATTGGACAGAGCTTTGCCCGACGCGGCCCAGGGGAACACACCTTTCTCATAGATGATGCCTTTGGCCTTGGCTTCGGTTTCGGTCACCCCACACCAGGCCACTTCCGGATCGGTATAGGCCACCGACGGAATCAGTTTGGCATCGAAATGACGCTTTTGACCCGCCGCAACTTCGGCCGCAACCTTACCTTCATGCACCGCCTTATGCGCCAACATGGGCTGACCCACCAAATCACCAATGGCGAAAATATGTGGAACACCAGTACGTTGCTGGCTATCGGCCGCGATAAAGCCGCGTTCATCCACGGCGACACCCGCCTTATCGGCATCAATCAGCTTGCCGTTTGGTTTGCGACCAACCGCAACCAGCACCTTGTCAAAGCGATCCGAGAACTGCTCACCTTTGTCATCTTCAAAGGTGACGTGCATCCCATCGTCTTTGGCCTCAACCGCAACCACTTTGGTTTTGAGGAAGATGTTTTCATAGCGACCTTTGATGCGAGTCATCAGCGGTTTGACAATGTCCTTGTCCGCGCCGGGGATGATCTGATCCATGAGCTCAACAACGGTGATCTTCGATCCCAAGGCGTCATAGACACAGGCCATTTCCAGACCAATGATGCCACCACCCAGCACAAGCATACGCTCGGGTACATCCCGCAACTCGAGCGCACCGGTGCTGTCGATCACACGGTCATCTTGCGGAATAAACGGCAGGTTCACCGGCTCAGACCCAGCGGCAATGATACATTGATCAAAGGACACTTTGGTTACACCGGCGTCGCCCGAAACCTCGATCATGTTTGGACCGGTGAACAGACCAGTGCCACGCACAACCTCAACCTTGCGGCCTTTAGACATGCCTTCAAGACCGCCGGTCAGCTTGCCAACCACCCCATCTTTGAAGGCGCGCAGCTCATCTAGGTTGATCTCAGGTTTGCCAAACGACACCCCGTGCGAGGCCATCTCTTCGGCCTCGGTAATCACCTTAGCCACATGCAGCAACGCTTTGGAGGGAATACAGCCAACATTCAGACAAACCCCACCCAAAGTCGGGTTTTTCTCAATCAGAACAACCTTTTTGCCCAAATCAGCCGCACGAAATGCTGCGGTGTATCCCCCGGGGCCAGAGCCCAGAACAACCACCTCTGCATGCACATCACCTGCGCCAGTTGCGGTGCCGGTCGCGGCAATCGCCTGCGGTGCGGGCATGCCCGCCTCCGCCGCGGGGGTGGGGGTCTCAATGGCCCCCGCAGACGCGCCCGCCTCGTCCAACACAAGGATCACATGACCTTCGCCTATTTTGTCACCCTCTGAGACGCGGATCTCTTTCACCACACCTGCGGCGGGTGAGGGCACTTCCATAGTGGCTTTGTCAGATTCCAGCTCAATCAGCGCATCTTCTTCGGCCACAGTGTCCCCCACCGCGACCAGAATGCTCACAACCGGGACCACATCGAAATCACCGATATCAGGTACTTTAATCTCCATGATCTGTCCCCTTACCACATCAGCTTGCGCATATCGCCCAGCAGGGTTTTCAGCGTCACGCAGAAGCGCGCCGCCAAAGCCCCGTCAATGGCGCGGTGGTCATAGGACAGTGACAGCGGCTGCATCAGGCGAGGCACAAATTCGTCTCCGTTCCAGACCGGCTGCATCTTCGACCGTGTCAGCCCCAGAATGGCCACTTCCGGCGCGTTCACAATAGGTGTGAACGAGGTGCCCCCAATGCCGCCCAGCGACGAAATGGTGAAGGTTGCGCCCTGCATATCCGCCGACTTCAATTCACCCGCTCGCGCTTTGGCAGACAGCTCCATCAGGTCCTTGGAGATCTCAACAATGCCTTTGCGATCCGCATCTTTGATCACCGGCACAACAAGACCGTTGGGCGTATCCGCCGCGAAACCAATGTTGTAATAGCCTTTTTTGATCAGCTTATCGCCATCTGGGTGCAACGAACTGTTGAACTCCCAATGGGTTTTCAAAGCCGAAACCGAGGCCTTGACCACAAAGCTCAGCAAGGTCACGCGATAGCCCTCTTCTTTGGCCATCGTGTCCATTTCTTTGCGGTATTTATCCAGGTCGGTGATGTCTGCTTCGTCGTTGTGGGTGACATGCGGGATGTTCAACCACGAACGATGCAAGGCCGGACCGGACAGCTTTTTGATGCGCGGCATGTCCACGTCCTCAACCGGGCCGAACTTCGAGAAATCCACGGCCGGGATTGGTGGGATCCCCATACCACCCTGCAAGCCAGAGGCAGCAGCAGGTGCGGTCTGCGTTTTCAGCGCCTTCTCGATATCTTCGCGCAGAATGCGACCTTTGCGGCCCGTGCCGTTGACAGTGTTCAGATCGACCTCAACCCGGCGCGCAAAGGCGCGCACCGACGGTGAGGCATGAACCTTTGAAAACCCAGCATCCGTAACAGGAGCAGGCGCTGCAACCGGCGCGGGGGTCGAAACTGCAGGAGCCGCAACAGGCGTCTCCACCTTTGGTGCCTCCGCAGGAGCAGTCGCTGCCCCCTCCAGAACCAAGATCACCGCGCCTTCTCCAACCTTGTCCCCCTCGGACACGCGGATCTCTTTGACAACACCGGCCGCCGATGAGGGCACTTCCATGGTGGCCTTGTCGGATTCCAGCTCAACAATCGGATCTTCTTCTGCGATTGTGTCACCTACGCTGACCAGAACGGTAACAACGGGCACTGCATCGAAATCGCCGATATCGGGGACTTTCACTTCAATCGTCATGATAAATTCCTCCTCTACCCACTCACACCAGACGTGGGTTCGGCTTTGCGCCGTCGATGTCGTATTTGTCCAAAGCAGCCTGCAGATCTTTGTCGCTGACCACACCTTCGCGCCACAGATCCACCATGGCAGCGGCGGCAATGTGATTTGCATCCACTTCAAAGAAGCGTCGCAGGTTCACTCGGCTGTCCGAGCGACCATATCCGTCGGTCCCGAGAACCGTGTAACGGCCCGGCACACAGGTACGGATCTGTTCGGCGTAGTTTTTCATATAGTCGGTTGCGGCAATGATCGGGCCTTTCACGCCGTCAAACTGCTGCGCGACATAAGATGTTTTCGGCTCTACAAATGGGTTGAGACGGTTGTGACGTGCCACATCCTGACAGTCCCTCGCCAATTCGTTCAGCGAGGTGGCCGACCAGATATCTGAGGTCACACCAAAGTCTTCGCGCAGCATCTCAGCGGCTTTGATTGCCTGCACCAAAATGGTGCCCGACCCCATAAGATTGACATGCTTTTTCGCAGGTTTGGCAGTTTTCTGGAAACGATACAGGCCTTTGATGATCCCCTCTTCTGCGCCCATGGGCATCTCGGGGTGGCTGTAGTTTTCGTTCATCAAGGTCAGGTAGAAATAGACATCTTCCTGGTCTTGATACATCCGCTTCAGACCGTGCTGAACAATGACCGCCACTTCATACGAGAATGTAGGATCATAGCTGACACAGTTTGGAATGGTGCTGGCCAGAATATGGCTGTGGCCATCTTCGTGTTGCAGGCCTTCCCCGTTCAACGTGGTGCGACCCGCAGTCCCGCCGAGCATAAAGCCACGCGCGCGGCTGTCGCCTGCGGCCCAGGCCAAATCGCCGATCCGCTGGAAGCCGAACATCGAATAGTAGATGAAGAACGGGATCATCGGCACGCCGTGGTTCGAATAGCTGGTCGCTGCTGCGATCCAGTCGGCCATGGCCCCGGCTTCGTTGATCCCCTCCTGCAGCACCTGACCGCTTTCAGATTCCTTATAGTAGGACATCTGATCCCGGTCTTCCGGCGTGTATTGCTGGCCTTTCGGGTTGTAGATCCCGACTGAGCGGAACAGGCCCTCCATCCCGAAGGTCCGGCTTTCGTCCGGCACAATCGGCACCACGTTTTTGCCGACATTCTTGTCGCGCAACAGCGTGGTCAGGATTCGCACAAAGGCCATGGTGGTCGAGATCTCGCGATCCCCGGTGCTCTCTAGTTGAGCCTTGAACTTGTCCAGTCCTGGGATCTCAAGCGACGGTGCATCCGAAAAACGTTTCGGGAATTCGCCGCCCAGCTCGCGACGGCGCTCAGCCAGATAAGCCTTCTGTGCATTGTTGAGCGTCACCAGCGGCAGCTTGCCCTCAAGATCCTCGTCTTTCACCGGGATCTGGAAACGATCGCGCATTTGCTTGAGCGCATCGACCTGCATTTTCTTCTGCTGGTGCGTGGTGTTCTGGCCTTCGCCAGCCGAGCCCATACCATAGCCTTTGACGGTTTTAACCAGCAGAACAGTAGGTTGCCCCTTGGCTTCGGTTGCGCGTTTGAAGGCGTTGTAGACTTTCTTCGGATCGTGACCGCCCCGGCGCAGCGCCCAGATCTGATCGTCGGTCCAGTCTTTCACCAGCGCGGCCGTTTCCGGGTATTTGCCAAAGAAGTGTTCGCGGATATAGGCACCATCTTTGGATTTGAAGGTTTGGTAGTCCCCATCCAGTGTTTCATCCATCAGCTGACGCAGTTTGCCCGAGGTGTCTTTCTCAAGCAGCTCATCCCAGCCTTTGCCCCAAAGCAGTTTGATGACGTCCCAACCGGAGCCCCGGAAGTTGCCTTCCAGCTCCTGCACGATTTTGGAGTTGCCGCGCACCGGGCCATCCAGACGCTGGAGGTTGCAGTTCACAACAAAAATCAGGTTGTCGAGACCTTCGCGCGCGGCCAGATGGATTGCGCCGAGGCTTTCGGGCTCATCCATTTCCCCATCGCCGAGGAAGGCCCAGACTTTGCGGTCGCCCATCTCGATGTGGCCACGGTTGTGCATGTATTTCATGAACCGCGCCTGATAGATCGCCATCAGCGGCCCCAGACCCATCGAAACGGTCGGGAACTGCCAATAGTCCGGCATCAGCCAGGGGTGCGGGTACGACGACAGCCCTTTGCCCGAGACTTCCGAGCGGAACATCTCAAGCTGTTCCTCGCTCAGGCGGCCTTCCATAAAGGAACGCGCATAGATCCCCGGGATCACGTGCCCTTGGAAGAACACCAGATCGCCCCCGTGAATGGCCGATTTCGAGCGCCAGAAGTGGTTCAACCCAATATCGTAAAGCGCAGCGGAGGAAGCAAACGACGCGATATGCCCACCGTATTCGCTGCTTTCTTTGTTGCGGTTGACGACGGTCGCCATGGCGTTCCACCGGTTGATGGTGCGAATGCGCCACTCCATGTCGGTGTCGCCCGGGATCTCAACTTCGTCATCCGGTGAAATCGTATTCTGGTAAGGGGTTGTTGCAGAAAATGGCAATCTGCTGCCAGCGGCCCGCGCTTGCTGGACCGCTTTGTCCAAAAGATAATGCGCCCGATCCGCCCCGTCGCGTTGGATCACGTCTTCGACGGCATCCTGCCACTCTTGGGATTCGACTGGATCGATGTCTTGGGAATGATCTGTCATATGCCCTCTCCCTTACCGCGCTCGTGGCGCATTCAAATTTGGTTTACCTTTAAACCAAAGCTCCTCTTAACGCGAAATCAAATTTTCCCGGATGCCGAACACCCTTGTGTGAAAGCGTTGGACAGGAAATATCAGGTCCAAAGGTATAGCGGCAGATACGCAGCCGCATAGCAACCATGCGTGACACGCATGGCATTAATTCAACACTAAACAATTAAGAATGGGAGACTTGCTATCCGCGCGTCAGAGCATCCGGAGTAGGCCCGGCATCTCCGTGCATCTCTTCGAAATCGAAATTATCAAGTCGGCGCGCTCGCTTACCGGCTTTATCGGCGCTGACTTTGATCTCTTCGATATCCTTGGCGGCCTGCCCAAAATGACGATCCAGATTGGAAACGCGGGCGCTCAGGCGGTCAACATCCGCATAAAGCTGACCCAGCTCTTTGCGAATGGCCCCCGCCTGTTCGCGCATGCGGGCATCTTTTAGAATCGCGCGCATTGTATTGAGAGTGGCCATGCACGTTGTAGGTGAAACGATCCAAACCCGTGCCTCAAACCCCTCGCGCACAAGCTCGGGGAAATGTGCGTGTAGCTCAGCGTAGACCGCCTCAGACGGCAGGAACATCACTGCCCCATCAGCCGTCTCGCCCTCAATGATATAGCGGTCGCGAATGTCGCGGATATGTTTGCGCACCGACAGGCGAAAGGCCTGCGCCGCACGGGCAAGCTCTTCTTTGGTTTCAGACCGCTGCATGGCCTCATAGCCCTCCAGCGGAAACTTGGCATCCACCACAATCGGACCCGGAGGGTTTGGCAAATGGATCAGACAATCGGCCCGCCGCCCATTGGACAAGGTCACTTGCCAGGAATAACTGTCGGACGGCAGCGCCTTGGACACAATGTCCTGCAGCTGGATTTCACCAAAGGCCCCGCGTGTTTGTTTGTTCGCCAGAATATCTTGCAACGACAGCACATCGCCGGACAGCTTGGTGATATTGTCCTGCGCCTTATCAATGGCCTGCAACCGTTCGCCCAATTCCCCCAGCGAATGGGCCGTGCGGCGCGCCGAGACATGCAGGTTTTCGGTCATTTTGTTGTGCACTTCGGCCAGTCGGGTCTCAACCACCTGCAACATCGCAGTCTGACTTTGCGCCTGCGCTTCGCTCACATGGTGCAGGCCGCCAGCCAGCCTTTCCTGCCCATCGGACAGGCTTTGCACCCGCGCGCCCAGATGGCTCATCTGCTGTGCCAGGGGATCAACCATTCGGGTCGACCGCGCAACGGCACGCAGGGTCAGCAGCACGAGAAAAATCAAAACCGCAAACGCCAAACCCAGCAGAACCAAAGGATCCTGCAGCGAAATTTCCTGTCCATTAATGGTCATCACGTGCGCCCAAACAGCCGTTCAATATCGGACAGTTTTAGCTCAACATAGGTCGGTCGGCCATGGTTGCATTGCCCGGAATGCGGGGTCGCCTCCATTTCACGTAACAAAGCGTTCATTTCTTCGGCGCGCAGACGCCGACCAGAGCGGATTGACCCGTGACAGGCCACGCGGCTGAGGATGGCTTCGATCTTTTCCTTGACCAGCTGGCTTTCACCCAAATCCGACAACTCATCAAGAATGTCGAAGATCAACGCTTTGGCATTCACCTCACCCAGAATGGCTGGGGTTTCACGCACGGCAATGGCACCTCCGCCAAAGCTTTCAAGGGTGAGCCCCATCTGAGAGAGATCTTCGGCGACGGACATGATCCGCGCCTGATCATCTGCAGAGAGATCGACGACTTCGGGGATCAATAGCGCCTGTGCGGCCACCCCGGTCTCTGTCATCTGGAGCTTGAGCTTTTCATAGACCAGACGTTCGTGGGCCGCGTGTTGGTCCACAATCACCAGACCATCTTCGGTCTGGGCAATGATATAGTTTTCATGCACCTGCCCGCGTGCCGCGCCCAAAGGTAGCGCCTCGACCGGGGCCGGTGCCTCATCGGGTTGCGACGGCATAAATGGGTCGGGCTCAACGACACGCGCCGAATAGCTGTGATCCAGCTCGGCAAATCCGGGGGCTTGTGCCTGATAAGACGCTGTCCGCGCCGCCTGAGACGGGCGATCCATTTGATAGACCCGGGGTGGTGGTGTGTAAGATGCACCTGCGGGCGTGGGGGTTTCGACACGCATTGCACCCAGCGTTTCGCCCGCAATGGTGGTCGACGCCCGATGCCCGGCCTCAGCAAGCGCGTGGCGCAATGACGAGACAATCAAACCGCGCACCAGACCGGGATCGCGAAACCGAACTTCGGATTTGGCCGGATGCACGTTCACATCCACCTTGTGCGGATCGCAGTCGACGAACAGCGCCACTGCTGGATGGCGATCGCGCGATAGGAAATCCTGATAGGCACCACGCAGCGCCCCGATCAGAGTTTTATCTCGCACAGGGCGGCCGTTCACAAAGAGGTGCTGCATCACCGCATTGCCGCGTGAATAGGTGGGCAGCGCCGCATAGCCTGTAAGACGAATTTCTTCTCGTTCAGCCTCGATTGGCAGAGCGTTGTCGACAAATTCCTTGCCCATGACGCGGCCCAGACGCCCCCGCAGCGCGTCAAACAGATCTCCGGTCTCGGGTTCCACTCGAAAGGTCACACGGTCCTGCCCACCGGACACATCGCGCAGCGTAAACCCAACCGAAGGTTCAGCCATGGCCAGACGTTTGATGGTGTCGCTGATTGCCATCATCTCGGACCGGTCGCTGCGCAGAAATTTTAAACGCGCCGGGGTGGCAAAAAACAAATCACGCAGAGTGACCACTGTACCACCATTCAGCGCACAGGGTTTCAATGCCGCCTGAACACCTCCGTCGACGCTCAGCTCCATCGCCTCAAACCCCTCGGCCCGGCTTTGAATTGTCAACCGTCCCACCGCCCCCAGCGAGGGCAAGGCCTCACCGCGAAAGCCAAAGGAATGGATATTCAGCAGATCCGTGCCATCGATTTTCGAGGTTGCATGACGTGACAACGCCAGCGGCAGGTCATCCGGTGTCATGCCACAGCCGTCATCCCGCACGCGGATCAGTGTTTTGCCACCATCCGCGATCTCAATGCTAATCCTGCGAGATCCCGCATCAATGGCGTTTTCAACCAGCTCTTTTACGGCGGATGCCGGACGTTCGACCACCTCACCCGCAGCAATACGGTTAATGGCGGCATCATCCAGCTGGCGAATAACTGGGCGCATATTGGGGGCATGGGTGTTCATTCCACAAAACCTAGCAGAACGGCTCTGATTCTGAAAACTGAAACCCGCTGACCGTCGGGGCCTTAGTCCCTCGGATCAAACATCTGCCGTGCCAGCAGAATCCGCAAACCAGCGGTGACAAAACACAAGGCACCAAAAACCCATGCCATCGGAGCAAAGAAGGCAGGCCAAAGGCAGAGCGCCACAAAAAACCCTATGGTTTCTGTGCCCTCGAGCAAGCCTCCGGCGAAATAGAGCGACTTCGAGCCACGCTCGCGCGTTTCCATGCCCTGTTGTTCTGCCAAAACAGCATACCCAAGAAAGGTTGCACCATTGAAATAGAAGCTGGTCAGCAACCAGGCTCCGGCCGCACCATTCAATACTGGGTCTGCCCAGACAAAAGCCATGGGGATCGCACCGTAGAACAGAAAGTCACAGGTGATATCGAGATATCCACCAAAGCGCGTTTTCTGGCTGGCCCGCGCCACAGCCCCATCCAGCCCATCTGCCAAACGCGACAGCAGAACCAAAAGCAATCCGAGGTAGAACTGCTGAAACGCCACGGCCATTGCTGCCAGTAGCCCAAGTCCCAAACCGACCAGCGTCACACTATTGGCTGAGACACCTCGCGATGCCAAACCGCGCCCAAGAGCGTTCAGCGGAGGGTCGATAAGTGGGCGGAGAGTTGAATCGAGCATAGGTCTCATTGGCAAACGTCAGGGTAATTTGACCTACCCCGCCCGACTTCACGTCGCAACGACAATGCTCAATTACAACACGAGCCTTACGGGGACGTGATCACCCGTCAACAGCGGCCTGATACCACTTGCGGATGGCTGCGCGCTCGTCATCATCAATGAACGAGATGTTTGCCGGGGGCATGGCGTGGCTCACGCCGGCCTGCAGATAGATGTCGCGCGCGAAATGCGCGACCTGTGCTTCGGTTTCCAATCGCACCCCTTTGGGCGCCCAATAGAGCCCATCCCATGCCGGTTCCGCAGCATGACACATGGAACAGCGCCCCAGAACAATGTCATGCACTTCTTCAAACCCTGCCGCTTCGGCAAATCGCAAATCCGACCGGCGCACTTCCTCCACATCATCCGCCTTGAACAGCGGCGCCGTTGAAAGCCCCATTACCGCAATAAACAGAATGACGGTTACCAGCCATGCGCCCCAGGGCATGCCTTTGCGCGCATGCATGCTGTTGAAGAAATGCCGGATCGACACACCCATCAGGAACACAAGGCTGGCGATCAACCACGTGTATTCCGTGCCAAAGGCCAGAGGATAGTGGTTCGACAGCATCATGAAGATCACGGGCAGAGTCAGATAATTGTTATGGGTCGAACGCTGTTTAGCGATTTTGCCGTACTTCGCATCCGGCGTGCGACCGGCGATCAGATCCGCCACAACAATCTTCTGATTGGGAATGATGATCATAAACACATTTGCGCTCATAATCGTGGCGGTGAAGGCCCCCAGATGCAGCAGCGCCGCGCGTCCCGTAAATACATTGGTGTAGAACACCGCCATCCCGACGAGCACAAAGAACAATGCCACCATCAGAACCGTCTGATTGGCATTCACAAAGACATTGCACAGTGTGTTGTAGACCAACCAGCCAAAGGCCAAGGACGCGATGGAGATGCCAATCGCCTGCCACGGCGAAAGATCGGCAATATTAGGATCAATCAAATAGAACTCAGCGCCGAGGTAATAAACCAAGGCCAACAGGGCAAACCCCGACAACCAGGTGGCATAGCTTTCCCATTTGAACCAAACGAGGTCCGAGGGCATCTGATCCGGCGCCACCAGGTATTTCTGGATGTGGTAGAACCCGCCCCCATGCACCTGCCACTCCTCGCCATCGGCCCCTGTGGCCAGATTGCGATCCCGGTGAAGTCCAAGATCAAGCGCGATAAAGTAGAACGACGAGCCGATCCAGGCGATGGCTGTGATCACATGAAGCCAGCGCACGGCAAATTCTGCCCATGCGCCAAAGGTGGCGAGATCATACATGGCGGTCTCCTGTTTTTCGTCAGGCTATACAATTCATGCTTTAAATGATAATCCTTGAAAATCCCAAGGCACTTTCAAAATTCCCCGAAAAGCGTATGGCCTATATCGACAATATCCGCATGTTCGTCCGGGTGTACGAACTTGGCAGCATGTCCGCCGCTGCCCGAGACCAGCGCACATCCCCTGCGGTCTCATCCTCGCGTATTGCCGAGCTAGAGCGGCATTTGGGGGTGCGCCTGTTCAATCGTACAACCCGCGCCCTACACCCTACCGAACATGGCCGTCTGTTTTATGACGGCGCGCGCGGCATCCTTGAAAGCATTTCAGAGGCCGAAGGCACAGTCATGGAAGCGGCGCAGACGCCTAAGGGCACCCTCTTTGTCGCCGCCCCTTTGGGCTTGGGACGGCGTGTGATTGCCCCCGCTATCCCGGCCTTTCGCGCACTTTATCCCGAAGTGGACATCCGTCTGCGCCTGTCTGATCGCATCGTTGACGTCACAACCGAAGGTCTGGACCTTGCGCTTCATCTGGGACCACTCAGTGACAGTGACCTGAAAGTGCGCGTCATTGCCGAATGCCCTCGCGTGCTTGTTGCTGCGCCTAAGTATGTCGAAGCACGGGGCAACCCAAGCTGCGGTGCTCAGTTGCTTCACGACAAACATGACTGCCTGAACTTGCGTTTTCCCGGCGCTCAAGAGTTTCAATGGACCTTGCGAACCTCAAGCGGCCCAAAACGGTATGAGATCACGGGTCCATTGGAATCCGATGATGGCGATGTCCTGACCGAATGGGCCTTGATGGGGTGCGGGATTATCCTCAAGCCCCGGTTCGAAGTCGCCCATCATCTTGCATCGGGTGCTTTGGTTGAGGTTGGCCGAGACACGCCGCCTCTGCCCGCACAGCTTGCCTGCCTGTCGCCGTCGCGGCGGCATCGTGATCCAAAGCTTCAGGTCTTTGCCGATTTCATCATTGAACGGTGTCGCGAAGCGTTGAAGGCTGCCGAGGCATAAGCAGAGCAATTCAAGCCCTTGCGCTGCTTTGAATTCAAGAGCATTCCTGTCACCAGATGACCACTCTGAGCAACCAAAGGCAAAGCACCCATGATCACACTCATCGTTGCACGGGCAAACAACAGCGCCATAGGGCGCGATGGGGATATTCCATGGCAACTGCCGGAAGATCTTAAAGCATTTCAGCGTGAGACGCTGGGAGGTGCCGTCATCATGGGGCGCAAAACCTGGGACAGCCTGCCCAAAAAACCGCTGCCAAATCGGTTGAACATTGTGGTGTCCCGCGATCCTGATGTCGCAGAGACAGTCGCGGCCAATGTATCTGAGGCTATCTCGATCGCGCAGGCAGAGGGATACCAACGGATTTATGGCATTGGAGGCGCAGGCATTTATGCGGAAATGCTTCCGCTCGCAGATCGGCTGATGATCTCCGAGGTCGATCTCGACGTCGCAGATGCGGACACCTTCTTTCCAGAGGTGGATCTTGAGGCCTGGACCGTCGTCAACCGCCACACGCTGCGCGAGACCGGCCCAACCTGCGTGTTGCAGGAATTCCTGCGGAAGTGACCGCCAAATCTCCGCGCTCGCAGACCAAGCCTGGGCGCGGAGATCAAAGCCACTTAGCCCGTGCCATAGGGCACCCCGGGCAGAACACAGAGCATTTCATACAGGAAATTGCCCGCAATCACGGCGGTGTTTCCTGACGGATCGTAGGGCGGTGACACCTCGACAAGGTCACAACCCACAAGGTTCAGCCCGCGACAGCCTCGAATGATCTCCAACCCCTGCTGTGTCATCAATCCGCCTGCTTCCACCGTGCCGGTGCCGGGCGCACAGGCAGGATCAAGGCTATCGATGTCATAGGTCAGATAGACAGGCCGATCGCCGATTTGTTCGCGAATACGGTCCATTAAGGGCGCGCAGGATTTGTACCAAAGCTCTTCCGCCTGAATGACGTTAAAGCCCCATTCGCGCGCAGTGTCAAAATCGTCCGGCCCATACCCGGTGCCGCGCAACCCAATCTGAAACACATTGGGGGCATCAAGAAACCCCGCTTCATAGGCCCGGCGGAACGGCGTGCCATGGGCGATACTCTCGCCAAACATGTGTTCATTGATATCCGCATGGGCGTCTACATGGATCAGCGCAACTGGCCCATGTTTTTTCGCAATCGACCGCAGGATGGGATAGGTCAACGTATGGTCCCCCCCCATCGTCAACGGGATCGCCTCGTGGGTCAGAACCTCATCATAAAATGCCTCGATCCGGCGCACGCTATCTTTGAGATCGAAGGTATTGATCGGAACGTCACCAATGTCTGCCACCTGCAGCCCTTCAAACGGCGCCGCGCGTGTCCACATATTGTAGGGGCGCATCAATGTGCTCTCAGCGCGAATTTGGCGTGGCCCCAATCGTGTGCCCGACCTTTGGCTTGCGCCGATATCCATCGGAATGCCAATAAAGGCCGCATCCAGACCTTCCGCAGATGCCGCTGACGGCAGTCGCATAAAGGTACCCGGCCCGCCAAAGCGCGGCATTTCATTGCCGCCAAGAGGTTGGTTTTTCATCACTATCCTGTTGAGAGTTTTTTCGTAATGGCCAGAGCATAGCTCTGAATTCCCGGCTGGCACCACAAAAAACGCCCCCGCAGCAAACTGCGAGGGCGCCTTCCGTCTCAGGTGATAACGGATCAAATTACACTACAGTCTCAAAGTATGAGAGCTCCAGTGCGAGACCGGTCCCGCTGTTCAACTCAATCGTACAGAACGGCCGAAATCTTCGGCTCGTCTATGTTGGAGGCGTCATAGTAGTAGAAACCGGTGTCGATCAGCGCCGGAACGGTTTCACCTTCGGTCGCCATGACCGCCGCTTTCACGGTCTCATACCCAATACCTACCGGGTTCTGTGTGATCGCACCGGCCATCAGACCATTGCGGATCGCATCTTTCTGCGCCTTGCCGCTGTCATAACCGATGATGACCAGATCTTTGTTGGTTCCCAATTCCTGTGCACCGTTGACCACACCAATGGCTGACCCTTCGTTGGTACCAAAGATGCCCGCCAGATCCGGGTTCGCGGTCAGAATGGCTTTGGTCACTTCGGTCGATTTCAGGTGGTCACCCTGACCATACTGAACGGTCACAACTTCAATGCCGGGATATTCAGCTTTGATGCGGTTCACAAAGCCATCGCGACGGTCGATGCCGGTGCGGCTTGTCTGGTCATGCGCGACAACAGCAACCTTGCCTTTACCGCCAATCAGCTCGGCCATTTTGTCCGCCGCCAAAGAGGCCGCTGCAACGTTGTCAGTTGTTGCGGTGGACAGGGGGATGTCGCTGTCGACGCCACTGTCAAAGGCGATGACAGGAATACCCGCTTTGTGGGCCTGACGCAGCAGCGGAATGGCGGCCTGGCTGTCCAGCGCAGCAAACCCAAGCGCCGCAGGTTTGTTGGCGAGCGCTGCGGCCAGCATGTCGATCTGACGATCAACCATGGTTTCATTGTCCGGACCTTCAAAGGTGATCCGCACCCCCATTTCGGTCGCGGCCTGTTCGGCGCCCTGTTTTACGGCCTGCCAGAACTGGTGCTGAAAGCCTTTCGACACCAGCGGGACATAGAGCTCATCGGCAGCATGTGCCACGGACGCGGGCCCCATCAGGGCAACTGCACTGAGCGCCCCCATCAGAAAACGACGTGTAAACATAACTTCTCCTCCAGGTTGAATTCACACTTGTTGTTTTGGTTGCTTTGTACGAGCGGGCCTTCGGCCTCACCCGGTCTTTCCGCGCCGCACCATGTCGGCGTAAACTGCGAGAATAATGATCACGCCGGTGACCACTGTCTGCCATTCCTGCGCCACCGAAAGCACACGCAGGCCATTGGTCAGCACCGCCATAATCAAGGCGCCGATCAATGTTCCAAGGATGGTGCCACGACCACCGGACAAGGATGTGCCCCCGATCACGACCGCAGCGATGGCCTCAAGTTCGTAACCCAGACCAAGCGCGGGCTGAGCCGAATTCAGGCGCGAGGCGATCAGGATGCCGCCGATGCCACAGATGCCACCAGCCAGCGCATAAATCCGCATCTTCCACATGTCGGTGTTGACGCCAGACAGGCGCACGGCCTCTTCGTTTGAGCCCAGCGCAAAGGCATATCGACCGAGTACCGTGCGACCCAAGATATAGGCCGCGACGCCCGCCATGATGAACAGGATCAGCACACCATTGGGGATAGGAAGCGCTGGGAAAACTTCACCAATCAGCGAACCGCGCGAGATAAGATCAAACCCCGGCGTGTCATTGAAATAGATTGGTCGGGTGCCCGAGATCACCAGCGACAGGCCTTTAAGGATCAGCATCATACCCAGCGTGGCAATGAACGGCGGGATCTTCATTTTTGCGACAAAGGTCCCCGAGATCAGACCGCAGAGCGCACCCGCTCCGATGGCCGCAATCACACCGATCAACAAAGGCATTCCCAGATAGGTCAGGACCACACCCGCGATCACAGCACAGAAAGTCATCAAGGTGCCAACAGACAGATCGATGCCGCCTGTGATGATCACCAAAGTCGCAGCAATCGCCAGAACTCCGTTCACAGAGGTCGCCTGAAGAATAGCGATCATATTAGAGGTCTGCATGAAGTTGGGCGAGGCGATGGAAAAGCCGATCAACAGCATGATCAGGCTCGCGAAGGCCAGAAGCTTTTGATACGTGCCACCCTCGGCCAGACCGCGCGCGGGCTTTTTCTCGCTTGCTTCACTCACTGTGGTCATTGAACTGTCCCCGTTACCTGCATCGCCGCCTCACGCTGGGTGGCCAGATGCATGATGTCTTCTTGTGTGGTGGATTTTCCGCCCGGAAGGATGCCGGTAAGGCGCCCTTCGCACATCACGGCGATGCGGTGGCTCAGGCGCATGATTTCCGGCAACTCAGAGGAGATGACGATGATTGTTTTGCCCTCAGACGCGAGCTCTTCCAGCAGTTTGTAGATCTCTGACTTGGCACCAACATCAATCCCACGCGTTGGTTCATCAAAGATCAGGATGTCACAGTCGCGCAGCAACCATTTGGCGATCACAACCTTTTGCTGATTACCGCCGGACAAGAGCCGAACCTCTTGCACATCCGAAGGGGTGCGGATGCCAAGCTGAGCGATATAGCTTTTGGCGGTGCTCTCCAGCTGGGCTTCGTCTAGTGCTCCACCGGTGCCCGTGAACAAATCCATCGAGGCCAGCGCCACATTGTCCCGGACATTCATCCCCGTCGCCAGACCAAAGTGTTTCCGGTCTTCCGAAAGATACCCAATGCCCGCCCTTACCGCGTCGCTCGGGGACTTGATCGCGACGGACTTCCCATGCACACGAATCTCGCCCGCGTCTCTCGTGTCGGCGCCAAAGATCGCGCGCGCCACTTCGGTACGACCGGCGCCCATCAATCCAGCAAACCCAAGGATCTCGCCTTTCTGGACCGAAAAGCTGACATCCTGAATGTCTTTGCCACGGGTCAATCCGGAAACCTGTAGGGACACTTCGGCATCCCCCAGATCCGGCACCTCCAGAGGCTCTTCTTTCACCTCGCGCCCCACCATCATGGCGATGATCTGGCTAATCGGTGTGTCGGCCGCCCCCACTGTGCCGACATATTCGCCGTCTCGCATGACCGTCACCCGATCTGCGATCTGCTTCAGCTCATCCATCTTGTGGCTGATATAAACAATCCCCACACCCTCGGCCTTAAGCCTGCGGATGATCACAAAGAGCTCGGCAATCTCAGCATCATTCAACGCCGCTGTCGGCTCGTCCATGATCAGGACCTTGGATTTGAACGACAGCGCCTTGGCGATTTCAATCATCTGCTGTTTGGCGATGGTCAAAGACCCAACCAAAGCGCGCGGATCAAGAGCGAGATTCATAGACGCAAAGATTTCGGCGGTTTGCGTGTTGAGAGCGGCCTCATCGAGGCGCCCAAAGCTTTTGCGCGGTTCGCGACCAATAAAGATATTCTGCGCGGCCGTGAGATCATTCATCAGGCTCAGTTCCTGGTGAATGATGCCGATCCCCAGATCCTGTGCTTCACTAGGAGAGGTCGGATTGGCCTCCTGACCACCAATCTTCAACGTGCCCCCATCACGCGGATAGATCCCGGACAGAATTTTCATCAGCGTTGACTTGCCCGCGCCATTCTCCCCCATCAGCGCGTGAACCTCACCCGGCTCCAGATCGAACTGCACACCTTTTAGGGCATGAACTCCGGGAAAGAACTTGTCGATCCCGCCCATTTCAACCAGTTGTTTCATCTGTCCTCCTCCGACGATGAATGTGCTGCGCAGCGGACCTGCCTACATCACCGCACCGATCTGCCAGGGCACAAACTCGACCCCGCCAAATCCAAGCTCTTCGCTTTTGGTCTGTTCCCCCGAGGCAACCTGGATCAGCAGCTCAAAGAGCTCTTCACCTTTTTCCTCAAGACTGACGCCCTCGGTGACAATGTCCCCGCAGTTCAGATCCATGTCGTCTTGCAGACGTGCATACATTTCCGAATTGGTCGCCACCTTGATGCAGGGTGTGGGCTGATATCCCGACACCGATCCCCGTCCGGTGGTGAACACAATCAGATTAGCCCCTGAGGCCACCTGCCCGGTCACGGAGCAGGGATCGAAGCCGGGGCTGTCCATGAAAACAAAGCCTTTTTTGTCAATTTTCTCGGCAAATTGGTAGACATCCCGCAGAGGCGCTGATCCTCCTTTGGCCACAGCCCCCAAGGATTTTTCGAGAATGGTCGTCAACCCGCCGCGCTTGTTGCCCGGGCTAGGATTGTTGTCCATCTCACCGCCATTGCGCGCTGTGTAGTCCTCCCACCACAGCACACGATCCACCAGTTTCTGCGCCACTTCATGGGTCTCGGCCCGGCGTGTCAGAAGGTGTTCTGCCCCATAGATTTCAGAGGTTTCAGATAGAATGGTTGTGCCGCCATGGCCTACAAGAAGGTCCGATGCCCGTCCTAGAGCAGGATTTGCTGTGATCCCTGAATATCCATCAGAGCCGCCACATTGCATACCAACCGTGATCTCGCTGACAGGAGCGGGTGCGCGCGTCGCTTCGTTGGCCAGCGCCGCAATGCCACGCAGTTCCTCCAAACCACGTTCGATCGTGCGGCGCGTACCTCCTTCGTTTTGAATGGTCATATAGCGCAGTGTCCCATCCGAACGAATGAGACGTCCGCCAACAAGGTCCGCGACCTGCATGACCTCACAGCCAAGGCCAATCAAAAGAATGGCTCCAAAATTGGGGTGCTGGGCATATCCGGACAGCGTGCGAAACAGCGCGTCATACCCTTCGTTGACCCCGGACATGCCACAGCCCGTGCCATGCACAATCGGCACAATGCCATCGACATTGGGAAACGCATCCAGCAGCCCAGATTTCTCCGCCGCTTCGGCGATAAAACGCGCCACAGAACCCGAGCAATTAACTGAGGTGAGAATACCAATGTAGTTGCGCGTGCCCACCTTACCGTCGGCGCGATGATAGCCTTGGAACACCCGTTCATTCTCGATGCGAAGCAACGGGGTCACCGCCGACGAGAATGCATAGTCCTGCTGATGGGCGCCCATTCCAAGATTATGCGAGTGCACGTGTTCTCCCGGTGCGATTTCCGTTTTGGCTTCGCCAATGATTTGGCCATAGCGCACAACAGTCTCGCCGGCTTGGATCGTCCGGTCTGCAACCTTGTGACCGCGCGCAACGTCAACCGACAAAGGCACATCCAGCCCCTGCGGCACTTGACCCGCCTCAAGATCCCTCAGGGCAATAACAATGTTGTCCCCGGGGTTCAGTTTGATTGTATCTGCTGCCGCCTCAGGCGAACCGCTTTCAAGTTTGGTCAGTTGCATCGTATTTTCCGCTTGCTTGCCCATTGGGCTAGCTGGACGAGTCACACTTGTCAACTAACATGTTACTATGCTAGGCACCAAAAAATGAGCCAGACACCCGATATCAACGCTGACCTTCTTCCGGATATTTCGTCGCTAGACGGAACACTTGCCCAGCGCGTGCATCAGTCCGTCAAACAGGCGATCTTATCGCTGGACTTCCCTCCGGGCGCTGTTTTGCGCAAGGCAGCCATCTGTGAACAGCTGGGGGTTTCGCGCGCGCCCGTTGCCGAAGCCATCTCCAAACTGGCTTCGGAAAGCCTTGTCGATGTGGTCCCACAATCCGCCACACGCGTGTCCTATTTCTCGATGGACGAAATCCGTGAGGGCACGTTTCTTCGCGGCGCACTTGAACTGGCGACAGTCGCGAAAGTGGCGCGCGATCTGACCGAGGACCAACGCAAGAAGCTCAGCCGCAATATGCGCATGCAAGAGCTTCTGATCGAAGATGACGACATCACCGGATTTTATCAATCTGACGAAGAATTTCATCATCTCTTGATGGAGTTCACTGGGTTTCCGCGCCTGCCGGACATCGCCCAGACTGTGTCTTTGCAAGTCACTCGGGCACGCATTCTGCTCCTTCCAACTCCTGGTCGCACCGCCGAAACACTCGCCGAGCACCGCACAGTTTATGACGCCATCGTCAACCGAGACCCAGACACAGCGCAAGCCGCCATGCATCGCCATTTGGGGCAGCTCATGCCCCGCATTGAAGAATTGATGCTGAAACGTCCGCATCTCTTCAATCTCCCCTCAGCCGAGACAAAGGAACAGGGATGAAAACCTCTGACACTGCCGTTCTGAACAACCGGACCAAATGTCCGGTTCCGTTGACCCGGATGGGGTTTGGCGGGGCGCCTCTGGGCAATCTGTATCGAAAAGTGAGCGATGCAGACGCTCAGGCCGCTCTGCAGGCCGCGTATGATGCGGGCATCCGGTTTTTCGACACCGCCCCACAATACGGGCTAGGTCGTTCAGAACTGCGGTTTGCCGAGGCTTTGGGCCGTTTTGGACGTGACAGTATCCAGCTATCGACCAAGGTCGGTAGGCTGCTCGAAGATTGCACTCCTGAAGAGGTCACCCCCGAGGCCTTTGTGGATGTGCCCCAAAAGCGCATCGTATTTGATTACACCTATGACGGTGTGATGCGCAGCTATGAGGCCAGCAAAACCCGTCTGGGTGTTAAGCAGGCTGATATCCTTCTGGTGCATGACGTCTGCGCCTTCAGTCAAGGCAGCCAAGAGGCCAGCGATGCCAAGGTGCGTGAGCTGTTTGACGGTGGCGGCTATCGCGCCTTGGTCGAACTGCGGGATGCCGGTGAAATCGCCGCGATCGGGGCCGGCGTGAATGAATGGCAGGTCTGCGAACGCCTGCTGGGTCTGGGTGATTTTGACGGATTTCTTCTGGCGGGTCGCTACACGTTGCTTGAGCAAGATGCGCTCGAGACTTTCCTCCCCCTGTGCGAACAACGCGATGTCGGCATCATTCTGGGTGGGCCGTATAATTCAGGGATCTTGGCCACTGGTGCGGTGCCGGGTGCGAAATACAACTACGCAGAAGCCCCTGCCGATATTCTCAATCGCGTCCGCCAGATCGAGGCGGTTTGCGCGGATCATGACACACCCCTGATCGCTGCAGCGCTACAATTTGTTCTGGGCCACCCCTGTGTCAAAACCGTTGTACCCGGAGCCGTAAACGCCAAAGAGGTCGAGGCGAATGTTCGCCTTCTGGAAACCGATATCCCAAATGGGCTTTGGTCCGATTTGCGCGCTGCAGGCCTCATCCACCCTAATGCGCCCCTGCCAAAGGACACAGCACATGCTGCGTAATATTGACCCGATCTTATCGCCCGAATTGCTCCACACTCTACGCGCCATGGGCCACGGGGATGAGCTTGTGATTTCTGATGCGAATTTTCCGGGTACCAGTTCTGGCCCCACTTGCATTCGCGCAGATGGATCAGATGCCAGCACCATGCTGCGCGCCGTGCTCTCGGTTATGCCGCTGGATACCTATGTCGATGACCCCGCACTGACCATGCAGGTTGTCGGGGATGCAGAGGCCCTACCCGAAGCGGTTGCTGCGTTCCAAACCATCATCAACGACACCGCCGACGCCCCCCGGTCAATCCAAAGCCTGGAGCGGTTTGCGTTTTATGAGCGTGCGAGCAAAGCCTTTGCCGTGGTTCAGACTGGCGAACGACGTCTGTACGGCAACATCATCGTGAAAAAGGGGGTGGTGACATGAAGATCGACGCACACCAACATTTCTGGCAGATTTCACGCGGTGACTATGGCTGGCTGACCCCTGAGGTCGGTGAGATTTATCGCGATTTCCTGCCCGCGGATCTCGCCCCAATCCTTAAAGACGCAGGGATCGACGGCACCATTTTGGTTCAGGCGGCACCGACTGCGGCTGAAACCCAGTTTATGTTAGAGCTCGCCAACCAAACCCCGTTCATCAAAGGGGTTGTCGGCTGGGTAGATTTCGAGGCCCCAGACGCAGCAGATCAGATTGCCAAGCTTTCAGAACATTCCAAATTGGTCGGCCTGCGCCCGATGATTCAGGACATTGCCGACGACGCCTGGATGCTGCGCCCCGCTCTCGCCCTAGCGTTTGACGCTATGATCGCTCATGATCTCACTTTTGATGCCCTCACCCTGCCCCGTCATTTGGGCCATCTCGAAACACTGCTGGCACGGCACCCAAATCTGCGGGTGGTGATTGATCACGGATCAAAACCCGAAATCCGCGAGGGAAAATTGGAAGGCTGGGCCAAGGACATGGCAACATTGGCCCAACATACAACGGCCTACTGCAAACTGTCAGGGCTTGTCACCGAAGCCGCCACTGATTGGCAGACCGAAACTCTGAAACCCTACGTTGATCACCTGATTGACAGTTTCGGCCCGGATCGGCTGATCTGGGGCAGTGATTGGCCGGTTTGCCTATTGGCCAGTGACTATCCACGTTGGACCTCAACCACCGATCACCTGCTTGCCCATCTTTCGCAAGCCGACCAAGACGCAATCCGCGGGGGCAACGCCCAGCGCGCCTATAAATTGAAATCTTGATATGACTATGACCACTTTTCAGTCTTCCGGCCTCTGGCTCGGACGTATTGACCGTCCCGGCACAGGCCCATGCGTCGTAACTCTGCGCGACGGCCACATCTTCGACATCACCTCAAAAACGGCCCCAACCACGCGCGACATCTTAGAGCGGGACGACACCGCCGACTATGTGCGCAACACATCCGGCACCGATCTTGGTCCCGTTGGCAATGTCCGGACATGGTTGGCCCCTTGTGATTTTCAGGCGGTCAAAGCCTGTGGTGTGACCTTTGCGGGATCAATGGTGGAACGGGTGATTGAGGAACAGGCCGCGGGTGACCCGGCCCGCGCCGATGACATCCGTAACCGTATCGGAGCCCGCATCGGCGACAGCCTGACCAATATCGTTCCAGGATCTGAGGCAGCGCAAAAGGTGAAACAGGCGCTGATCGAAGAAGGCCTGTGGAGTCAGTATCTTGAAGTGGGCATTGGCCCGGACGCCGAAGTCTTTTCGAAGGCTCAGGTCCTGTCTTCCGTAGGCCACGGCAGCGATGTGGGTCTGCACCCAATCTCGACATGGAACAACCCCGAACCCGAGGTGGTCCTTGCGGTCACCTCGCGCGGCGACATCAAAGGGGCGACGCTTGGCAACGACGTCAATCTACGGGATGTCGAAGGGCGTTCAGCGCTTTTACTGTCCAAAGCCAAAGACAACAACGCATCATGTTCCATCGGCCCGATGGTCCGCCTGTTTGATGAGGGTTTTGGCCTTGATGACGTGCGTCAGGCCGAGCTGACCTTGGCCGTGCGCGGCGAAGACGGGTTTCACCTGACCGGCCATTCGTCGATGGCACAGATCAGCCGCGACCCCGCCGATCTCGTACGCCAAACCATAGGCCGCCATCACCAGTACCCAGATGGTTTGATGCTGTTTCTCGGCACACTTTTTGCGCCGACCCAAGATCGGGACACGCCAGGCGGGGGCTTTACCCACAAACTGGGTGATGTTGTGACCATCTCAAATGACAAGCTCGGCGCGTTGACCAACACCGTCCGCCTGTCGACCGAGTGCCCGGAATGGACCTTTGGCGCCTCACATCTCATGCGCAATCTTGCGCGCCGCAACTTGCTTTGACCGACATGACGGAGACCACAATGACAGCCCCCCAAGGCCGACTGGCCGGTAAAACCTGCCTGATCACAGCCGCCGGCCAAGGCATCGGCCGCGCCACAGCCGAACTTTTTGCTGCAGAAGGCGCGCAGGTGATCGCAAGTGACATCAATGATGATGCCCTAGCCGAACTGGATGCCATAGATGGGATCAAGGCGCTCAAGCTTGATGTCACCAACGGCGAGGCCGTCACCAAAGCGGTTGCCTCCCTTGGGGCATTGAATGCGGTGTTCAACTGCGCGGGATTTGTTGCCAATGGCAATATTCTGGACTGTGACGAAAAGGACTGGGATTTCAGCTTTGATCTCAACGTCAAAGCCATGTTCCGCCTGTGCAAACTGGTGCTGCCGGGCATGGTTGAGAATGGCGGCGGATCAATCATCAATATGTCGTCGGTGGCCTCGTCAATCAAAGGTGTGCCCAATCGTTTCGCCTATTGCGCCTCGAAAGCTGCCGTCATTGGCATCACCAAATCCATTGCCGCCGATTTTGTCACCCAGGGCGTGCGCGCCAATGCCATCTGCCCCGGCACCGTGGACAGCCCAAGCCTGCATGACCGGTTGCGCGCCACCGGAGACTACGAGAAAGCGATGAGCGATTTCATCGCCCGACAGCCGATGGGTCGCATTGGCACCGCAAACGAAATTGCCGAACTTGCGCTGTATCTGGCAAGCGACGCAAGCCAATACACAACAGGACAGGCTCTGGCCATCGACGGCGGCTGGACCATCTGAGGAAGGAAAAGAGAAATGAAACTGCTACGTTACGGTCCCGTGGGTGCGGAGAAACCCGGCCTCCTGGATGCCGAGGGCGCGCTGCGTGACCTGTCAGACCACATTGCAGATCTGTCGGGTGAGGCGCTGAGCGATGAAAGCCTTGCCAAACTGCGTGCGCTGGACCCAAGCAGCCTGCCTGTGGTTGACGGCGATCCGCGCATTGGCGCCTGTGTCGGCCATGTTGGAAAATTCATCTGCATCGGCCTGAACTACGCCGATCATGCCGCCGAAAGCGGAATGGATCTGCCGCAAGAGCCCGTGATCTTCTTCAAAGCCACCTCGGCGATCGTCGGCCCAAATGACACCGTTGAGATCCCGCGCACCTCGGTCAAAACCGACTGGGAGGTCGAACTGGGTGTGGTGATCGGCAAAGCCGCAAAATACATCTCGAAAGACGAGGCGTTGGATCACGTTGCGGGCTACTGTGTGGTCAACGATCTGTCTGAGCGTGACTTTCAGCTGCATCGCTCGGGCCAGTGGGTCAAAGGCAAATCCGCTGACACCTTTGGCCCCATCGGTCCCTGGCTGGTGACCCGCGACGAGATCGCGGACCCACAGAACCTGCCGATGTATCTTGAGGTCAATGGCCACCGCTATCAGGATGGCTCAACCAACACGATGCATTTTGACGTCGCCACTGTGATCTCTCACCTGTCGCAATTCATGTCACTGCAGCCCGGTGACGTAATCTCAACCGGCACTCCTCCGGGTGTGGGCATGGGTCAAAAGCCAGAGACCTATCTGAAACCCGGTGACAAGATGGAACTGGGCATCGAGGGATTGGGCGTGCAACGTCAGGACGTCGTCGCCGGATAATACAAAAGGCCGGGGCAACACGCCCCGGCCTCTTTGTTGAATAGGTTACTCAGCTGCCTGCGCAGTGACCGCCGCAGCCACGATAGCCGCTTCCAACATATCAAGCGCTTCGGTGACCTGCTTCATCGGCGTGGTCAGGGGCGGCAACAGGCGTACGGCATTTGCGCGCGTCCCGCAGGGCAGGATAATCAGCCCTCGCACCTCAGCCTCGGCCACAATTGCCTGGGTGAGGCCCGGATTTGGCGCGTTGGTTGCGCGATCCGTGACCAATTCAAAGGCCACCATCGCACCCAAACCACGGATATCGCCAATGGCAGCCCCCTCGGGACATGCCGCGATGTCCGTCAGGCGGGCTTTGATTGCGGTGCCGATTTCATCAGCACGGGCACACAGCCCCTCGTCTTCGACCACATCCAAGACCGCATGTGCCGCCGCCACCGCAAGCGGATTACCCGCATAGGTGCCGCCAATCCCGCCCACGGGGGCCGTGTCAACCACTTCAGCCCGGCCCGTCACTGCGGACAACGGAAAGCCCCCGGCCAACCCTTTGGCCATTGTCACCAGATCCGCCGCAACACCTGCGTGCTCAAAAGCAAAGAGCTTTCCTGTTCGCGCGATCCCGCTTTGCACTTCATCTGCGATCAACACGATACCATGATCATCGCAAATCTTGCGCAAGGCCTGCAGGAATTCAGGGGGGGCGACATTGAAGCCACCTTCGCCCTGCACCGGCTCGACAATCATGGCCGCAACCCGCTCGGGGTCGATCGAGCTTTTGAACAACGTGTCCAGCATTTCCAGAGACTGCTTTACACTCACACCGTGGAACGCATTTGGAAACGGCGCATGAAACACTTCGGGCGGCATGGCACCAAAGGATTTCTTGTAAGGCAGAACCTTACCACATAGCGCCATCCCCATCAGCGTCCGACCGTGGAACGCCCCGGAAAAGGCAATAACACCGGAACGTCCGGTATAGGCCCGCGCCATTTTCACCGCATTTTCAACCGCTTCGGCTCCAGTTGTAACTAGCATGGTTTTCTTGGCGAAATCCCCCGGCGTGGCGGCGTTCAAACGTTCGGCCAGCGCGATGTAGCTTTCATAGGGGGCCACGTGGAAACAGGTGTGGGTAAAGGCCTCGGCCTGCTTGGCTACGGCCTCCATCACCTTGGGATGACGATGGCCAGTGTTATTCACCGCAATACCTGCGGCGAAATCGAGGAAGCGGCGCCCATCAGCATCCCAAAGCTCGGCATTGTCCGCGCGCACCGCGTAGATTCCGCGTGTGGCCACGCCTTGCGCCACAGCCTTGGTGCGGCGATCTATCAATTTTTGCGTGGCTGTCATGTGCGTACTCTCCAAGTGCCGCTTTGATTCTCAGCTTTTTCTTGCTCAATATTTTGAACATTACCAGTAAAAAATTGCGCAGCTTCGCCGGAATCGCTTAAGGTGCCTTCAAATCATCAAGGGATCAGTTCGGATGACGGATGAATTCGACGTTGGCGGGCGCTTGAAAACACTGCGCACTCAATTTGGCCTCTCGCAAAGGCAGTTGGCCGAATCCGCAGGCGTGCCCCACGGGCAAATCTCCATGATCGAAACCAACCGCAGCAGCCCATCCGTGGCGTCCTTGCGCAAAATTCTAGGCGGGTTTGGCATAAGCATGTCAGAATTTTTTGAACCCGAAGCGGTCAACGCACAGAAGCCCTTTTTCACTCCCTCCGAGCTGCGTGATCTGACATCCTTGCTGTATCAAGGGGACGAGAAGGCCCAGAGCAAAGTCACCCTCAAACAGGTGGGCGATGCCAAAGCCCATGGGTTGCAAATTCTCCAGGAACGCTACGAAGCCGGAGCCGACACGGGCGACGCTATGATTGAGCACGACTCGCACGAAGGCGGGATCGTCATTTCAGGCGAGATCGAAGTGACCGTAGGAGACGAAGTCCGCGTTCTCAAAGCGGGCGATGCCTATCTGTTTAACAGCCGTGCCCCACATCGGTTTCGCAACATCTCGGACCGTCCAGCCGAATTGATCTCGGCCTGCACGCCCCCCTATCTCTGATCTCCGAGCCCAGCGCTCTACCCACTAAAGGAATTGCACATGTCCCCCCTTCAAGGACTGAAAGTGGTCGAATTAGCCCGTATTCTGGCCGGGCCCTGGATTGGCCAGTCACTTGCAGATCTAGGTGCAGACGTCATCAAGGTTGAGGCCGAATCCGGGGACGACACCCGCAGCTGGGGCCCCCCATTTATCGAACGTGACGGCGACAAAACCGCGGCCTATTACTATGCCGCCAATCGCGGAAAAGACACCGTCGTCGCCGATTTCCGCACGTCTGAGGGCCAACAACAGGTGCGTGACCTGATTGCTGACGCAGATATCCTAATCGAGAATTTCAAGGTTGGAGGCCTTGCGAAGTACGGGCTGGATTATGACAGCCTCAAGGAACTCAATCCGCGCCTGATCTATTGTTCGATCACCGGGTTTGGACAGGATGGACCCTACGCCAAACGTGCGGGCTATGACTTTCTGATCCAGGGTATGTCCGGCCTGATGTCGATCACCGGTGAACCAGATCGCCAACCCCAGAAGGTCGGCGTTGCGGTGACCGACGTGGTGACAGGCCTCTATGGCACCATCGGCATTCTGGCCGCAGTTGAACAGCGACACCACACCGGCAAAGGCCAGCACATCGACATGTCTCTCTTGGATTGCGCCACCGCGATGCTGGCCAATCAGGCGATGAATTACCTTACCACAGGTGAAAGCCCGATGCGTAAGGGCAACGACCACCCGAATATTTCACCATATCAAGTGCTTCCTGTTGCCGACGGGCACTTCATTCTGGCGGTGGGCAATGACGGCCAGTTCCAGCGGTTCTGCGGCGTGATCGACCGTCCCGATCTGGCAGAAAATCCCGATTACGCCACAAACGGACTGCGTGTGGCCAATCGTGTGGTTCTGACCCAAGAGATCGAGGCATCACTCAGCAATTGGAACAAAGCCGATATTCTGGCGGCCCTCGAGGCCGCAACCGTGCCCGCCGGTCCGATCAACTCCATTGGCGAAGCCTTTGACGATCCACAGGTTCAGGCACGTGGCATGGTCATCGCCCCCGAAGGAGTCAAAGGCGTGCGTGGCCCTTGGAAATTCTCGGATGCCGAGCTTGCGCTATCGAAATCGGCTCCAAAGCTGCCGCGCACCTAATAAAGTATTGGCTGGCTGTTCAGGCCAGCCAAACCCACAGCAGGCGCGCCTCAGAGCCATTTCGGTTGCGCACCAGATGTCGCAGCTTGCTGTTAAAATAAACCGCATCCCCTACAGACATTTCTCGCGGGGGCTGGTCATCACAGTGAAACGTGATGTCTCCCTCAAGAACAAAGAAAAATTCTTCCCCGCCGTGGGAGGAGGATGCGGGAAATTCTTCTGTTTCCTGTGGTTTGACCGTTGCGATCAAGGGCACCATGCGTCGGTTGTCCATATCCGAGAACAGATACTCAAAGCCGTATTTGTCGCTCTCTGATCGCAAGCCTGCCCCTTTATCCGTAAACGATGGTTGCGATTGAACGGCAGATTGCGCTGACAACAGGCTCGCGCTTGCCACGCCCAGCCCCCTGGCCACACGATCAATCGTATCGAAGGTTGGCGAGATCACACAATTTTCGATTTTCGAGAGGTTCGATTTCGAGACACCCGCCTGCACAGCCAGCTGAGACAAAGAGATACCTTTCCTCTGCCGCAGCTTTCGGATCACCTCGCCGATTTTCAAGGTTGAACTATCGTCTTCGGTGTCAGTGTGTGTTTCAGCCTGGGACATGAATTTTCAGTGCACCTTTTAAGAGCGGCGTCCGCAAAGACGCAAAACGAGCTTTAATTTAGAGCGAAGGTGAGTGGAAGCACAACCATAAAGAAAGTCGCGCCTATCAGAGTGTGGGGCAAATTCCTCTTGTTTCATATTTGAAACGAGCCTATATCTTCGAAATCAGTCGAGGAGACCAACCCATGTCGCGTCCCACTTTACTCATTCTGTCGCTTGGTGAGCTTGGAACAAACCTGCTTGAGGCCGTGGCCCGCGCTGACCTATTCGACACAATTATTGTGGCGAGCCGAGACCCGGAAAAAGCCCAGGCGCGTGCGAATAATGCTGTAATTGGCGCCGGGCTTGAGGGGATGTTTCCCAACATTCGTTCAGAAGAACTTGACTTCAATGACCCAGGCTTTGCCCTCAAACTTCGTGAAATCAGTCCGGATTACATCTTCACCGCCCCGAGCCTGATGCCATGGTGGCAGACCGATAACAAAGGCATTGAGCTGCCTTTTGCTGCCTTCACCTCGCTACACCTGTCGCTCATGAGCACGCTACGGGCGGGCATGGCACACGCCGATTGCAATGCGGTTTGGATAGGAGCGTCTTACCCAGACGTAATCAACCCTGTGTTGAACCGCACTGGCTTTGGCCCGACCTGTGGCATTGGCAACGTGCAAGAACCACTGCCCAAAATTCAAAACTATGTGGCTGCAAAGATTGGTTGCCACGCCCGAGACGTCAAAGTCCAGATGGTGGCCCAGCACGCTTTTGAATACCACGTCCTGAACGCAAAAGCGGCCTCCGAGCTCCCGCCTTATCTTCTACGGGCAACTGTGGGCGAACGTGATGTCACCGACATTGCAACCGAGGCCCTCTATCAGCCCTTCGACTTTCCCTATGACATGCACTTCAACCGTGTCACAGCATCAGCAGGCGTTCAGGCCTTACGTGCACTGACTTCGGACACTCCCGTAGCGACCCATTTGCCCGGCATAGGCACATTGATAGGCGGTTATCCCGTCACGTGCTGTAACGGGCGGTTCGAGTTCACACTCCCTTCGGCGTGGAGTCTTGATCACGCAGTTGCAACCAACGAGGCCTCCTTGCCTTGGGATGGCATTTCCGAAGTCACTTCAGACGGAACCATTGTCTACAGCGACACAACGCTCGCCGCCTTGCACACCCTCTTAGGCAAGGCACCTGACATGCTGACACCCGAAAATGCCCAAGCGCAGGCCCAAGCCCTGCTTTCGGCCATCTCGGGATAAAGGAGATCTACATGCAAACCGACACCTCGAAACACCTGTTCGATCGCGCCATGGAGGTCCTGGTTGAAGGCTGCAGCTCCGCCAGCCGCGGCCCGATGAATTATGCCCCCTACCCCGCCTATATCCGCGAAGGCAAAGGCGCGCGGCTTTGGGATGTGGATGGCAATGAGTATCTTGACTGGCAGCTCTCGTTTGGCTGTCTGCCTCTGGGACATGCCCACCCAAAAATCGTCGACGTGGTGCAAGACAAGGTGATGGGGGGCACCCATTTCGCCACGGCGCTTGAGGTCGAGGTTGAGGCGGCTGAACTGATGGTTGGCATGCTGCCGCACGTTGACAAGGTGCGCTTTGCTAACACCGGCACCGAAGCCTGTATGACCGGCGTACGCATGGCACGTGGCATTACAGGTAAACGCAAAATCCTAAAGTTCGAAGGCCATTACCATGGCTGGTATGATGGGCTTCTCGTCAGCACCAACCCACAGCCCGTGACCACACTGGGCCACCCCAATGATCCCGTGCGCATTCCAGACAGCTCCGGTTTGACACCGGGCAGCTGGGAAGACACGCTGGTCTGCGTCTGGAATGACATCGACGCCCTTGAGCGCAAACTCAAAACCCACGGCCATGAAATCGCCTGTGTTGTGATGGAAGGTGCCATGTCGAACATGGGTGTGATCCCGCCCAAACCCGGCTATCTGAAACAGGTCCAAGAGATGTGCCGCGCCTATGATGTGCTGTTCTATCTAGATGAAACCGTGACGGGATTTCGTGTGGCCCCCGGTGGCGCCGCTGAACTCTATGATCTGCAACCCGATATCGTAACTTTTGGCAAAGCACTGGGCCAGGGTTTCCCGGTCGCTGCGATCGCCGGACCAGACCACATCATGGAAAGCATCGAATACGGCAAAGTTCTGCATTACGGCAGCCACAACGCCCCGCGGCTCGGCCTCTACGCCGCCAAAACCATGCTGGAAGAGATGTCCAAGGACAACAATGCAGGCTGGACCAAAATCAACGCCGTTGGCGAAGAGATGACCCAGCGGCTCAATCAGGTTGCCCGCGATACAGGTCAAAACATGCGGGTTCAGAATGTCGGTTCGATGTTCCACCCAGTGTTCACCGATCTTGACGAGATCACATCCTATCGAGATTTCTGCGCGACAGCTGATCTAGCGAAATACGGCCGGTTCTCACAGTTGATGCGCCAGCAGGGCATCTTCTTTACCGGGAACCGCATTCTCCACAACCTGAGTTGCACCGAACACACTCAGGACGACATCGACCGGACCGTAGAGGCCGCCGGTCAGGCTCTGGAACAGCTCAAAATCGAAGAGTGAGTTTTGCGGGGCTGAGAAATTCACGTATCCCAACACTCTGCCCCACATCCGCGCTGCAAACTAAAACGGGCCGTAAGGCCCGTTTTTTTGATTCTGCAAAAAAGAACTCAAACCGAGATTAACCCTGTTAGAAGAGTTGTTTCTCAGCTTAGCGCTCCCCCTAAAGATCAAGGGATTGTTCAGTTCCTTTGTCAAAAAGGTAGCAGCCGTCAAGCTCGAGCTCAAACGCGCGGGTCTCATCGATATCAACCTCAGACGGATTGAACATTTTCGACAATACCGTCGATGTCCCCAACGCCACTGAGATCAAAGTCTCCGCCCCAAGTGGCTCGACATGATCCACCGTACAGCTCATCTGGTGCACCTCTCCTGCCCGCGGCAAGGAATGCCCAACCGGTGAGAAGGAATCTGAGCGGATGCCGTAGAACACTTTCTGACCGACCTTCACTTTGTCCCGCAAACGCGCAGGAATGGGCAGAAGAGGGCCATTAACTGCCTGGAACATTGGCGATGCCCCGTCTGTGACAATCTCGCCGTCAACCATCGCCATTGGCGGCGATCCGATGAAGGTTGCAACAAAGACATTGGCCGGAGATTTGAACAGTTCGCTTGGTGTCCCCACCTGTTCGATATGCCCCCCACGCATCACCACAATCCGATCTGCCATTGTCATGGCTTCGATCTGATCATGCGTCACATAGATGATGGTGTTGCGCACCTTCTTATGCAGGCGTTTGATCTCTGAGCGCATCTGCGTCCGCAGTTTTGCGTCAAGGTTCGAAAGCGGCTCATCAAACAGATAGACCTCGGGGCTTCGGACAATTGCGCGGCCCATTGCAACCCTTTGACGCTGACCACCTGACAACTGTTTTGGTTTGCGGTCCAAAAGCTGTTCAAGCCCAAGCATCTTGGCCGCTTCATCCACCTTCTGCGTGATCTCGGCCGCCGGTGTACCCGACACTTTCAATCCGAAGCCTAGATTTTTGCGCACCGTCATATGCGGGTAAAGCGCGTAGTCCTGAAACACCATGGAGATGCCGCGATCTTTGGGCGCAAGCCCGCTGACCTCACGATCACCAATGCGGATTTCACCGCTGCTCACCGATTCAAGCCCGGCCACCATGCGCAGGGTTGTGGATTTGCCACAGCCGGAGGGCCCGACAAACACCACAAACTCTCCGTCTTTGATGTCGAGATCGATACTGTGAAGAACCCGCGTCTCGCCGAATTCTTTCACCAGATTATTCAAAGCAATACTTGCCATTTTCTTTTCTCGCTACTGCGCCTCTATCCCTTTTGACCAGATTGATTGCTTGCACCGGCAGCAAAATATTTCTGGAAATACAGGAAGATAAGAAGAGGGATGACCGAGGTGATGATCGTGGCAACAGCCACCTGATCCCAGTTTGGTTCATAGGTGCCTTTGATCTTGGTCAGCAGCACCGGGAGCGGGATGTTCTCGCGCAAGAACAGCATCGGCAACATCAACGAGTTCCAGGTCCACATGAACTGCAAGATCCCGACCGCAGCCATAGGAGTTAGCGCATTGGGCAGAACAACCGACCAGAAGGTCCGCACATGGCCACAGCCATCAATATGCGCCGCATCGATCAGAGATCGTGGGAAATCGACCAGATAGTTGCGCACCAGAAACACAGCCCAGGCCATGGACAAGGCAACAAAGGGAATGATCACCGAGAAGATATTGTCGATCAGACCCACGTTGCGCCACAGGGTGAACAGCGGGATGATCAGGATCTGGTTCGGGATCACAAAGGCATTCACCAACAGCAAAAAGGTCACTTTTTTGCCGGGGAAGTTGAGGAAGGCAAAGGCATAGGCCCCCATAGGCGCCAAAAGGATCGACCCCAGCGAGGACAGCCCCGCAATTTTGATCGAGTTCCACAGGGCATCCCAAAGCGGGTAGTTCACCCAGACTTCGCGCCAGGCCTCAAGCGTCAGCGTGAATTCCTCAATGTTCCACCATCCTTTGAGCGTCTCGCCTTCGGGGCGGATCGAGGTCATGATGATGCCAATCAGTGGCAGCACCCAGATCAGGGACACCACGCCAATCAACACCATCGGCCAGAGCGGCGGTTTGTAGATATCATTCATGTGTCCGACGACCTTTCGCGAATGAGGGGGATCGAGACCACAATCACCGCCAGCAAAAGAACAACCGTACTGGCCGCGCCATAGCCCTGCTTGAAGTAGACCACCGCTTCTTTGAACATGAAGTAGCCAACCGTTTCTGTGCCGCGCACTGGTCCGCCTTCTGTCATCGCGTGGATCAGATCAAAGGCCTTGAGCGAATTAAGCAGCACAAGGAAGACCGCCACCTTCAATCCCGGCAAGGAGTAGGGAATGAGAATGTGACGCAGCACCTGCATGTGGCTTGCGCCGTCCACATAGGCCGCTTCGATCTGGCTGCGTGGGATGGCCACAATCGCTGCATAACAGGTCAACAAAGGCAGGCCCGTCTGTGTCCAGACATAGGCCGCCACCAGGACAACCATGGCTGTATTCGCATCGCCAAGCCATGGATAGGCCCATTGATCCAGACCGATGGCCCGCAACACGGAGTTGATCAATCCAAAGTCTGGTTGCACGATCCCCAACCAGATCACACCACTGGCCACTTCGGACACACCATAGGCGGCAAAGATCGCCACGCGGAACACCAGTGTCCGTTTGGCATCAAGCCCGGACACAAGTGCAATGGTCCAGCCAAAGAGCACCGAGAAAAACGTCGTTGCGACCGTCCAGGTCAGCGTGACTTTTAGAGCATTCAGAAAGTTGGGGTCACTTATCAGCTTGGTATAGTTTTCGATCCCAGCGGGCTTGGGACGGCCCAGCCCGGTCCAGTCAAGGAAGCTGACACGGACGGTTTCGAAAAGAGGGTACAAGACCCCCAAAGCAAACAAGAGAAGAACAGGGGCCAGAAGCACATAGGCCACCCAGTCTTGCCGTTGACCGCCAGCCGGTTTGAACCAGCTGGCGACATAGGCAACCACAGACTTCCCAACCGAAGGTCGGTCAAGAGCAGTCATATCGTTTCGCCATTTCGTAAGTTGTTAGAGGGATTAGTAGACTTCGTTTGCCTTGGCTTCCAAAGCGGCCTGAATCTCAGCCACGTTTTCTGCCGATGGATCCTGAAGGAATTTCTGCAGGCTGGTCCGGAACAGACCGCTGAGTTCTGCCGGCAGAAGATCGTCCATGACAAAGAATACATCCGCGTCTTTGTACATCGAGACGTATTTCGCCACGACCGGATCATACTTGCTTGCATCCACATTGGCGGACGGGGTGGCAATGTTCAGGTTCGCAATGATATTGGATCCCTCTTCGCTCAGAACGAAGTCGATAAAGGCACCCGCCAATTCAACATCCTGAGCACCATCCATCAAAAGCCAGTTTTTGCCATCGATGCTCATGGTTTTCGCATGTTCATCATTCACAGCCGGGAACTGGAAGAACGAATAGTCGTCACCAGGTTTCTGACCATATTCGCCCGCGGCACGCTGGTTTGCCCAGGCACCGATCAGCATGCTGCCGGCGGTTCCGTCGCGCAGCACCGCGTCTGCGGTATCGGGCCAATGCATCGCCAGCATTTTCTCTGTGGCTTCACAGCAGTTGGCTTCGATCATGTCGCGCATCAGATCAAAGACCGCTGTGACCTCAGGATCTGTCCATTTGGCCTCATGGTTTGCCAAACGCGCAGTATAGTCTGTCCCAGCGGATTTCAGGATCAGGTTTTCGAACCACTCAGTGGTCGCCCAGGACCGCGCGCCGATCGAAACTGGCTGCACATCATTGGCCTGAAGCTTGGCGAAGGTCGACAAATAGTCATCCCAAGTCTGTGGTTCGCCTTCAATGCCCGCTGCGGCGAAAGTTTCAGGGCGATACCACAGGCCGGAGCGGTTACCCGCAAGGAAATACACACCATAGGTTTCGTCGCCATAGGTGGCTAGATTGCGCCAGGAATCCCCGAGCGACGCGCTCCAGTTGCGTGCCTCCCACTGACCGTCCCAAGACTGAAGCAGCCCAGCGTCGATCAGTTCTTTTTCGAACGATGGCCAGGTGTTTAGCAGTAGATCAAAGCGCTCACCTGACAGCAGGGCCGAGCGAATGCCCGCGCGTGCATCGCCCCCACCAGCAGATGGGTTGATGTCCTTGATTGTGACACCTGGATTTTGGGCCATAAAGGCCTCTTCCAGTGCGATGATCAGCTCGCCTTCAGTGCCCCCCAACCAATTCAGGATGGTCAGTTCGCCTTTCAGCTCCTCTGCCCAAGCCCCTGTGGCCAGCGCCGCAACTGCGACACCGCTCAGAACTGAGTTTACAAATTTCATGTCTTCCTCCCGGAAAGTCCTTGTTCCCAAACAAATGAGGCTAGATTCTGCCCCGTTGAGCAATTAACATGTTAGCATGTTAGACACGCTACGCAACTAATTTGCACGCCCGTGCAAAAATTAGCCTTTGCAACCTCTGCCCGGCGCGACAGAAAGATGGACATGATGAACACCCCACCGGCGATGACCCTTCGCTACAACACACCCGCCCGCCACTGGAACGAAGCCCTGCCTCTGGGAAATGGTCGTTTGGGCGCGATGGCCTACGGCGATCCCGATGTTTTCAAGCTGCATTTGAACGAAGACACACTTTATAGCGGTGAACCGTCAGAAGTGTTTCAGCCTGACCCGCTGACCGAGCTGACACCCGAAGTTGTCAGGCTTTTGGAGAACAAAGAATACTTCAAAGCACAGGAACTTGTGCGATCAAAATTTCTTGGAAAACAAGGCGCTAGCTATCAGCCCCTGGGCTACCTTCTTCTTTCGCCAACGACCCCGCTTAGCGTGACAAACTATGAGCGCAGTTTGGACATCCAACACGGTATCCACAGCGAAGTTTTGCACTGCGCCGACCAAACCCTTCACCGTGACGTCTACGCAAGTTTCGACCATCAGGTGGTCGTGGTGACCATGCGCAGCGACGCGCCACAGGGCATGAACATCGACGCGCGACTGGTCACACAACACCCCAATGGTCGTGCGGGACACCGAGGCAACCGCTATACGCTCAATGGGCAGGCCCCAAGCTACGTTCAGCATCGCAAACATCTTTTTGATATGAACAAGGCGCTGGGGGACACCCACAAAGAACCGGCGCTGTTTGACCGCAATGGGGACGTGCACCCCCATATTGTCCCCTCTGAGCTCTCGGATCAGCACACAGTACTTTATAGTCAAGACGGCCGTGGGCTTGGCATGTTTTTCGAAACCGCCATCGATTTGCGTCACAAGGGGGGCACCGTCGAGGTGAGCCAAGACGGCATCGCATTGCGCGGGGTTCGGGAAGTCACTTTCCTGATTTCTCTGGCGACCAGTTTCAACGGTTTCGACAAAAGCCCAAGCCGCGAAGGCGCGGACCCGGCGGAACGCAATGACGCCATTCTTGATGCTGTTAAGATGGCCTACGAACCGGACATGCGTGCCGCTCACAAGGCAGATATCAGTGATCTGATGTCGCGCACGTCGTTTACATTGCACGGTGAAAGCCCGACGGACCTGACCACAGATAAACGTCTTAAGGCGGCCCAGACCAAGCCAGACCCTGATCTCGCAGCTCTGGTCTTTCAATACGGTCGCTACCTTCTGGTTTCGTCATCGCGCCCTGGCAGTCAGCCGCCGAACCTTCAGGGGATCTGGAACAACTCCACCTGTGCGATGTGGAGTTCAAACTACACGATGAACATCAACCTTCAGATGAACTATTGGCCTGCAGAGTCGACGGGTCTGTCCGAGCTCACCGCACCTTTGTTTGATCTAATTGACGACCTTTCGGTGACGGGCGCCCGTCAAGCCAAACACATGTTTGACGCCCCCGGTTGGATGGCCTTCCACAACACCTCAATTTGGCGCGAAGTCACGCCGTCTCAATCTACCCCGCAATCGGCCTTTTGGCCTATGGCGGCAGGTTGGCTGGTGGCCCATTTGTGGGATCATTTCGATTACTCTGGCGATATCGCGTTTCTTCGAGATCGCGCTTGGCCCCGCATGGAAGGCGCCTTGGAGTTCCTGCTCGATTGGATGATCGAAGCCCCGGACGGAACTTTGGTCACGCCAATCAGCACCAGCCCCGAAAACAAGTTTCTCGATGCCAAGGGAGCTGAATGTACGGTGCACCAAGGGTCAACCATGGATACCGCAATTATCCGAGGTCTTCTTGAACAGGTGATCCAGGCCGCAAGAATTCTGGAGAAACCTGAGAGCCAAATTGCGCGGTATCAAGGCGCGCTCAATCGCCTGCCTCCGTATCGCATCGGATCACAGGGGCAGCTGCTTGAATGGACCGAAGATCTGCCCGAATGGGACCCGCATCACCGCCACGTGTCCCATCTTTATGGCGTGTTCCCAGGGGATCAGATCACAAGCGACACACCCGAGTTACAGGACGCGGTGCGCAAAACGCTCTCGATTCGCGGTGATGAAGCGACAGGATGGTCGATGGGATGGAAGCTCGCACTGCACGCCCGACTGGGTGACGGTGATCGCGCCTATGACATTCTGCGCAACGTGTTTGAATTCGTCGAATGTGACCGCCCTAAAGGACAAAAAGGCGGATTGTATCCGAACCTACTTGGCTCCCATCCTCCGTTTCAGATCGACGGGAATTTCGGTTATACCGCTGGCGTGGTCGAAATGCTCATGCAAAGCCATGCCAATCGCGTAACCCTTCTGCCCGCCCTGCCCTCGGTTTGGCCGGGCGGTGACATCAAGGGGCTTCGCGCCCGCGGTGGGTTCATTGTGGATCTCGGCTGGTCGGAAGGTAAATTGACCCATGCCAAAATCACCGCCACCCTGCGCCGCCGTCTCAATCTGAACTGTGAAACAGCCTTTACGGCCACCTGCGAGACAATCACGCAAACCGGGACCTCAGCCATCTTTGACCTGATGCCCGGACAGGTTGTTTCCCTCACCGCGCTGTAATCCATTCAAGAATTCAAACAAAACGGCCCTCACTGAAACCAGTGAGGGCCGTTCTTTTCAGACGTTTCAGGCTCGGCCCTTCAGGGGGAGGAGAGAAAAATCGAGCCCTCCAGTCCGAACAGGTATCAGCCGCGCTCGATCACCACGGCCTCATGGATATAGAGCCTCGGCAAGGTCAGGCTCAGGCGGCCATTGCCGTAAGACCAGCTGACGTCCTGCCCCTCAAAGCCCCGCACCGCCGTTGGTGCACTGTCGAGTTTGACAGAGACCTCCACATCGCGAAGCTCTGGCACATCTTCGATAATTTCGATTGGACGCATCACGCCGTCTGGATCGGAAATTCCTTTGCCCCGGACCTGTGTCGGCGCGTAAAGAAGGTGCAGAATATCCCGATCTTTATCCTCCTGCCGCGTCAAAGACACCCGACCGGCTGAGGGCAGCGACGTGGTGACTAGGCCTTCACCAATCAAACGCTTAATCAGACCAGCAAAGATGTACTTGTAGATCGGCTGGCCGAGACGCGAATAGGCGTTAAAGAGCTTATAGGACACATAAATCGCGCGATCTTTCTGGACGATAGCCGCCCCAAGCGCTTCGGCCTCTGGGTTATGTGGGGCGTGCAGGTGCGAACAGAAATGATCCCAACGGCGGTCAAAATAGCTGGGCTGGCACTCTGCCAGAACCTCCGCCCCTTCGGAAACCGACACTGATTGTGCCCGGTCATAAACAACGATTGGCTCACCGTGCACCGCGTCATGCAGCCTAGGTTGAACACGGATGTAACTCGGATCGCGGCCAACAAGGCCCCCTTGATGGGTCACACCCAGATCCAAGGCAAAGCGTTCTTCGCCCACCAACAATCCGGATTCACCGCTCGCGATGACGGCTCCGCCTGCCGCCTGATAGCCGCGCAGTTTTTCGGCCAAGACCTCATCCACGCGCAGCTCATCAGGGAGAACCAGCAAGCGATAATCGTCAAAATCGGCTTCGCTGTCGATCACATCAAATGGCATCTGCAACTCGAGCAACATCCGCGCGGCGGCATCGTCGCATTCATGGTTGCGCCCGGCATCCCAATCGCCCGCCAGACCGGTGCTTTCAACAGAGAGAATGGCAATCTCACGCTGATAGACTGCACCCTTCAGGTAAGGTTCGAGCGATTTCACACGCGCATAGGCTGGACGGATGGTGTCATAGGTCGCAGGCGACATGATGCCATTGGGGTGCAGCTGATCCCCAATCGAACAGCGCGCGCCCAGTGCCACCATGTGGCAACATTCATAGATCAAGGCCTCTGGGCGCTTGAAGCCTCCAAACTCACCCCAATGGGTGTGGAATTTTCCGGTCATCCCAAGGAAGTCATATCCCAAGGTATCCGCATATCGGGCAGAGGTCGGGAAGTGATCATAACCCCAGCCTCCCGTCGGCAGACTTTCCAATTCCAGATGGCCATAGGCACTATAGCGATCCCGCTCCCCCTTGAAGATATGGCCCGAATTGTAGAACACGCGCAGATCCGGGCTCACCTCATGCATTGCCGCCGAGAACTCTTCGAAGAAGCGCAGCAAAACCACCCGGTCATGCGCCTGCCGGTCCTTCGACACAGTGGGATCAAACCCCATGTCGGTCATGGACGCGAGACAGGTGGGACACACACATTCATGCGACCCCAGAATATCCATGAACAGACCCGGTGGATCATAACGTTCGACCACTTCGCGGGACATGGCCGTCAGATAGTCAACATAGCCCTGATTGTTCAGACACAGAGTATGCCAGGTCGCCGTCAGCTGGCTCATGGTTGATGGCTCTTGGCCCGGATAATGCGGCGTTGAGTTATAGGCGCTCATAACTCGCCACTCCGGGTGTTTGCGCGCCGTCAGTTCGTCCCATTGAACAGTGATATAGATCGGCGTGGCAATATCTTCGGCATGACAGGCCTTGATCATATCCCCAAGCAGATCAGGACGTTCCAGACCCGGATGGCTTTCCGCAACGTCCGTCGGATAGTAGCACCACCCATGATGGCAACGGGCAAACAGCGTCACACTGTCAACACAGCCGTCTTTCAGGGTCGCTGCAAACTGTTCGGGGTCAAACTGATCACCGACCTTGGCGATGGCCTCGGAGGTGTGAAAATCCAAGTGGATTTGGCGATAGCGAAAATCACGCAGTGTGTTTGTCATTTTCTTCGACTTTTCTTAGGAATAAGTGTCGAGAACGGCCAAAAGCTGATCTGGCGTCTCAATGATGTAATCCGGTTGCTCCAACGCATTTTCCGGGATTTTCCGACGGCGCGGCGCCCATGGGATGAAAGCGGTTCTGAGCCCCAGCGCGTTGGCTCCCGCGATGTCGCGCGACAGATTGTTGCCCACCATAATGACATCGCCATAGTCCTCGGGCCGCAGCCCCAACATCTCGGCAGCCGTGTCGAACATGGTTCGCAGTGGTTTTTCACCACCCACCGCTTCGGAAATCGAACGGGCATGGAAATACTTGGTCAGGCCGAGGCGCCCGTGAACCCGGTCAAAGCTATCAACCAGACCATCCGCAACCAGTGCCACCAGCACACCGCGTGTTTTCAACCCGCCCATCAGATCTTCGGTTCCCGGAATTAGCTGCGCATCCAGCACCAGATCATTGAGTTTCACCTCTGATCCTTCGTCAATCAGCGTATCCCCACTGTCGAGAAAAACCGCCTTGAGCCCGGTGTGATTGGCACGCAGCTCCTCCGTCACAGAGGCAAGGCGTTCGGGAATGTATCGTTGTAGCGCGGGCCAGCTACAGATCTTGACCCCAGCCAAATCAAAGCCGTTATCAAAGACAAAACTTGGCTCAAACGCTTTTGAGGCCATGAAACGACGGGCCAGCCAATGATCATAGGGTTTTAGGAACCCTAATGCTTCGGCAAACTGGGGTTGGACCAAAATATCCATCTTGCCTGCCAGCGTGCCGCAATTGGCAGTTAGCCCGGGACGGCGCTCGGTAATCTCACTTTCATTGGCAAAGAACGCGTGTTTGCCGGGCTCTGAGTAAAGGCGAACCTGCCCATCCACGACAGGCAGCCCCGCCTCGGTTGTCACCATCTGACGCAAACGGCCATGGGCGCTGGCCTCAACTCGACAGATCTCACCCGCGTCCGAAACATAGACCCAGATATGCTCAAGCTCATAGAGGTGCTGAATGTCCCAGTCCCACCAGATAGCATATTCGATGGCAAACTCAGCATCGTCTTTCAGATGCACCACATGCCGACAGGACGGAGATTGGCCCGACTGGGTGAACACTGTCACCCCCATCCTATCAGGGAAAAACGGCTCGTGTCGGTCAAACAAAATGCGCGGGGCATAACGCTTGGCAAGTGTTGCGGCTTCGGTATCCGTGCAAGGAAGCAAAAGGGAATTCCTCGTTTCTGTCTCTTCGCATCACGAGAGAGATGGGGCATACCAAGGGTTGAACTTGACAATTGTGACAACCACTCTGGCACGCGATGATGATCTGGATTACTGATGTTATCGTTAACTTGAATCGCTAATATGTTAGTATGCTCAGAAGAAGAGAGCTGCAAGGAAAATTGCGCTATGAAACTTGAACCAATCTCCGAGATGACCGGATCCCTTGCAGATCGCGCCTATACTTCCCTGCGGGAAGCCATTTTGAACAATCAGGCCGAACCCGGAATCCGGCTGCGCAAGGACGAGATTGCAGACGAGTTCGGGGTGTCCCGCGCACCAATCTCCGAGGCAATCCAGCGGTTGGCTCAAGAAGGCTTGGTCGAGGTCCGCCCCCAATCCGGGAGCTTTGTGTCCAAGATGTCGATGAATGGTATTCGCGAGGCGATCTTTATTCGACAGGCACTTGAACTGGCCGCCGTCGAACATTTTGCCGAGCACCACACCGAAGCGCAGTTGGTCGAACTTGAAAGCATCCTCAACCTTCAGGAATTTTGGGCCATGAAGGGCAACCAAAAAGAATTCCACGATGCGGACGTGCGCATGCACACTCTGTTTCTGGAAAGCACAGGGCTGAGTGGGATTGTTGGGGTGGCTGAAACAGCATGGTCCCGCGTCGAACGGGCGCGGCGTATGATGCTGCCAAAACCTGGGCGCATCAAAGACACTTTGAAAGAACATCAGGATGTCGCCGACGCGATAAGGGCCAGAGCACCAGAAGCGTCACGCAATGCCTTAAAACAACATCTCTCTCAATTGCCGGTGCTTCTGGACGAGTTCAGGGCAAACAAACCCGAACTGTTCGAATAGGTACCAATCCGTACCGGACGGCACCATGGAAATGTATTCCCAGAAACAAACAGAGCCGTCCTTTTGGGAAGGACGGCTCTTGTTATGTCGTCACGCGTCTTGACAGAGGGAGCTGGGGGACGCGTGACGTTTTGGTCTCAACATGTCTTAGTTGAGGAAAGCGCGAACAGCGGCGCGTTTTTCACCTTCGCTGTCACCACCGTGAACCAGCGATGCGAGAACATTGATCTCAGCGGTGCTCAGGGTCGAGATGTCGGCTTCAGGTGCATA